>Ga0209212_1000661_pt1 | contig 64159 bp, 57 predicted proteins | sample RifGroC2_FD_183996 | JGI IMG/M metagenome (GOLD analysis project Ga0209212, IMG submission 183996) | Groundwater microbial communities from Rifle, Colorado, USA - Groundwater C2 (SPAdes) (version 2) | ecosystem: Environmental > Aquatic > Deep subsurface > Groundwater | place: Rifle, Colorado...
TCTTTCTGTTGTAGCCGGTATCACAAAAGACGCTGGATGCCCGATAGAAACATTCGGGCATGACAAATCGGCTGGTTAGATTTAAAAAGCTAAAAGAATGTAGTTAGTATTATGAGACCCTTAATAAATCCCGAGTTGATTTTATAAATCGGGATTTGGGATAAGTCGAGATATTGATTTCCTTAGCAGGCACCTAATAGATTTGATTTAGAAGAGAGGTAGTTGTTGTGTCAAAAAAATCGGTTAATAATATGATTGCAAAAGGGAAAGCAAAAGCAGAAAATATTTTTCTGTCATTATTGTTTGTCTTAATCTGTTCATCCGCATATGGCCAGACCGTCCATTATCTCGATGTTGACGGCATTGTAAATCCCGTGATGTCTGAATTTATTATAAAAAGCATAGAGGATGCTGCAAAAAAAAATGTAGAGGCTGTGGTAATCCAACTGGATACGCCCGGCGGTCTTGATTTGTCCATGCGCGATATTGTAAAGGCCATCCTTTCGTCAGACATTCCGATTATTGTGTATGTTGCCCCTGCCGGCTCACGGGCTGCGTCTGCTGGTGTATTTTTAACCTATGCTGCCCACATTGCAGCAATGGCGCCTGGCACAAACATAGGTTCTGCCCACCCCGTTGCAATGGGTGGTGAAAAGATGGATGAGACAATGATGAAAAAGGTTGAAAATGATGCAGTTGCATATATAAAGGGGATTGCAACAAAGAGAAACAGAAACGCTGACTGGGCTGAAAAGGCTGTAAGGAAAAGCGCAAATATAACGGCTGAAGAGGCATTAAAGCTTAAGGTTATTGACTTGATCGCACCTGACAAAAAGGCCCTGCTTGAGGCAATAGATGGAAGAAAGGTAGAGATTATTTCGGGAGAAAGGGTTTTAAAGACAGCAAAGGCAGAGATAAAAGAAGTGGAGATGGGTTTAAGGCATCGGATACTCGATGCTATAACCAATCCCAATGTAGCATATATCCTAATGATGATCGGTCTCATCGGCCTTTACTTTGAGCTTTCAAATCCAGGTCTAATCCTGCCGGGTGTTGTAGGCGCAATATGTCTTGTGCTTGCATTTTACGCATTCCAGACCCTTTCTGTTAATTATGCAGGACTGCTCCTTATAGGCCTTGCAGCGCTCTTCTTTATAGCAGAGATAAAGGTAATGAGTTATGGACTGTTGACCGTTGCAGGCATTGTCGCCCTTACCCTCGGCTCGCTCATGCTCTTTGAATCGCCCCTGCCGTTTATGCGGGTTTCGCTTTGGGTTATATTGCCAACAGTAATCAGTATCACAACCATATTTTTTGGCGCCATGTATTATGCCTTACAGATAAGACACAAAAAGCCCGTAAGCGGTGTAGAGGGCTTGGTGGGTGAGATTGGTGTTGCAAATACAGATATTGAAAAGGAGGGAAAGGTCTTTATTGACGGCGAGTATTGGGACGCATGGAGCGATGAGCCGATAAAGGCCAGGGAAAAGGTAAAGGTGTTGGAGGTGAAAGGATTAAGGTTGAAGGTGGAGAAATACGAGTAGTTATGGAGCGAGCCGACCGTGTCGGCGTAAAAGAAACGGCAACATGGTTGGCCGTAAAAGACGGCGACATGGTCGCCTCGGTCCAAAAAACATGGTTGCCTGGCTCCAAAAAAAGGAGGGCATATGATTTTAGGAATCGGCACCGGCACACTAATTTTAATCGGCATAATTCTGTTCATACTCTTCAATGCCATAAACATCCTGCCTGAGTATGAGAGAGGCGTTGTATTCTTCCTCGGAAGATACCAGAAGGTAAAAGGGCCTGGACTTGTCCTGATATTTCCTGGCATCCAGAAGATGGTAAGGATAAGTTTGAGAACGGTCACATTGGATGTCCCGCCTCAGGATGTTATTACGAGAGATAATGTTACCATCAAGGTAAATGCAGTTGTATATTTCAGGGTTATGGCCCCTGAAAAAGCGATTATTGCTGTTGAAAATTATCTCTACGCAACTTCCCAGCTTGCCCAGACAACCTTGAGAAGCGTATGTGGTCAGGGAGAGATGGATGAACTACTTTCGGCAAGGGAAAAGATAAATAAGCAGCTTCAGGAGATTTTAGACAGGCAGACAGACCCGTGGGGCATTAAGGTAAGCATGGTTGAATTAAAGGGAATAGACCTGCCGGATGAGATGAAGAGGGCAATGGCAAAACAGGCAGAGGCAGAAAGGGAAAAGAGGGCAAAGCTGCTGCATGCAGAGGGCGAATACAATGCCGCACAAAAGATACTTGATGCAGCCAATCTTGTAAGCCAGAATCCTACAGCATTGCAATTACGTTATCTCCAGACATTGACGGAGATTTCTACAGAGAAGAATTCAACCATTATATTTCCATTGCCCATTGATTTGATAGACATGTTTATGAAGAAAAAATAAGGACCATATTATTAAATTTAATAGAAAGGATCAGTAGTGTCCGGTTAAAACAACATAGTTTGCAACCTGAATACGCTGAAAAAGCCATGAAAATTGTCATAAACGTCATTCCCGAGGCCTTTATCGGGAATCCAGTGTCTTTAAAAGATGCCGGAAACCACCTGGATTCCCGCTCCCTGCTTAAAGCATGCTGGGACAAGTTTCGCGGGAATGACGGATTCGACTTGATGCCGTAGAATCAGGTTGTTTCAAGGGATTCAACTTTTTTAATTTAACCGGACACTACTGAGAAAGGATATAAAAAATGATTACACAGAGAACCGTGCTTGTGGCAGATGATAATCAGGCTACCAATATGCGTATGTCTATACTGCTCAAGAGGCTGGATTACTTTGTATTTACCGCATTAAACTGTTCTGATGTAATGAAAAAGATGACGAACTTTAATCCAGATGTCGTGCTTATGAGTCTCAGGCTTCCAGAGATGGGCAGTGGCACCTGTCTGGGATATATTAAGAAGGACGCAAAAATAAAGGCAATGCCCGTTGTTATTATGGGTGAAAAGACTGACACAAAGGTCATGGAGGAACAACTTTTAAAAGGGGCGTCAGCGTATATATTTAAACCAGTAACCCCTACTGTGCTTTACCAGGTTGTTCAGAAGTTGACAGAAAAAAAGCCAAGGGCAAACGTAAGGGCACGAATTATATTTAAAACTATTTTGACGTATCAGAATACGAAAAGGGTGTCTTTTGCAAGCACACTTTCAGAGAAGGGGGTTTTTATAAGAACAGTTAACCCTATCCCTATTGGGACAAAGGTCTCTATTTCCATGGACTTGCCAAGTGAGAAGCCTATTGAACTTGAAGGGATTGTCATATACACAGTGGAGTTTAATAGAGACGAGTTCGTAGAACCAGGTATGTGTATTCAATTCTCAAATATAGATAAAGATATGCAGATTGGTCTTAGAAGATTTGTAGAGGAACAACTGACATACGACCTTGATCCAAATCTTGAATTATAATTCTTATCTTAAGCTTGATTTTATTCAGGCAAATCAGGCGCAGTGGACAAAATATCCTGTATCTTTATTCGCCAAAGCTCATCTTTGAGATAAAGAGGTATTTCGGTTGTAATGTAAACTACCTTTTGCGATTGATCTTCAAAACCCAATTTTGCAGATATAAGTGCCTGGTTTGAGGAGGATAATTTAATCTTTACATCCTGAATCTTTTGCCAGCAACATGCAAGTCTTTTCTTTTCCTTCCTCATACGCATTGTGAATTTTTCTTTTGTTATTTTCCCTCCCTTCTTATAGGCAAACTTTGTATAAAGCTCATCAAATTTCTGCTCATACCATAAATCTATTATCTCTTCAAATGCAGCTCTTGCCTGCCTGAGCTTTTCGTCTTCCTTGTCAATCTTTGCTGCGTCAGCGCTGCTCAAGATTATTAGAGACAAAACCATTAAGACAGGCGATGTCCATTTCAATATTCTCATTGCTTCTATCCCAAGAAATTGGTAGGTTCACCCCGTTAGAGAAAGCCGCCGACTCTTGTCGGCGGTTGAGAAAATTTCTTAACAGATGGCGGTATAAAGCCGCTATCTGTATAATCGTTAGAGAACAAAGTTCTCTAACGGGGTTCACTAAATGACACCCCTATACCATAAAACAAAATATTATACAATTGAGGATATAATAGGACAATGGTTTGACGCACAAAAATTGTTATGCTATTGTTAGCTTGCATATGGACGATTTAAATACTACCCAACAAATTCCCCTCCGTATTATACCCCTCGGCGGTCTTGGTGAGATTGGACTCAATATGATGGTTATGGAGCATGGAGACTCTATAATTGTCGTAGATTGCGGCCTTATGTTTCCAGAAGACTATATGCTTGGGATAGATATTGTCATACCAGATATATCGTATCTACGAAGAAATAAGGATAGGGTAAAGGCAATACTGATAACGCATGGCCATGAAGATCATACAGGGGCTTTACCGTTCGTTCTTCGGGAAATAAACGTGCCAGTATACGCAACAACCCTTACCGTGGGTCTTATCAAGGAAAAGCTAAAAGAATTTAATCTTGATGAAAGAACTGAGTTCAAGGTAGTTAAACCACGAGATGTAGTTTCCATTGGCTCATTTGATGTAGAATTTATCAGGGTAAGTCATTCTATTGCTGATGGTGTTGGTCTTGCAATAAAGACCCCGGTTGGCGTCATTATTCATACAGGTGATTTTAAATTAGACCAGACGCCGGTTGACGGTGAGCGGCTGGATTATGCCAGATTTTCAGAATACGGTGAAAAGGGTGTGCTATTACTTCTTTCTGATTCTACAAATGTGGAGAAGGAAGGTTACACTATTTCGGAAAAGGAGATAGGAAAGACCTTTGAAGAAATATTCAGCGCAGCCACGGGAAGGATAATAGTTGCAGCCTTTTCATCAAATATCCATAGGATTCAGCAAGTTATAGATGTCGCAGAAAGGTTCGGAAGAAAGGTGGCGCTAAATGGAAGGAGTATGGTGGCTAATGTGGGGATAGCAAGGGAGCTTGGATATCTGAAAGTCCCTGATGGACTAATAGTTGATTTAAAAGAAATAGATGACATCCCTCAGCAAAAGGCATTGCTTCTGACTACAGGTAGCCAGGGTGAGCCAATGAGCGCCTTAACCAGGATGGCAATGGATGACCATAAACAGTTAAAGATATGCAAGGGCGATACAGTTGTTCTTTCTTCTAAGTTTATCCCGGGTCATGAGAAGTCAATTTCAAATATGATGAATCATCTTTATCGACGCGGGGCAGAGGTTATATACGAAAAGGTCTCAGAAATACATGTATCAGGACATGCAAGCCAGGAAGAGTTAAAGATAATGCTCAATATGGTTAGGCCTAAATATTTTACACCAATACATGGCGAATACAGACACCTTGTAAAGCACGGCCAACTTGCTGAATCAGTGGGTATAAAAAGGGAAAATATTATTCGTGCAGAAGATGGCGATGTGGTGGAGATTACAGAAGAAGGTGCTGGCATTAAGGAAAAGGTTGAATCAGGGAAGGTTTTTGTGGATGGCAAGGGCGTAGGCGATATTAGTGATATGGTATTAAAGGATAGAAAACACCTTTCACAGGATGGATTGGTTGTTGCAATTTTGGCCCTGAATGAGAAAACAGGCGATGTCGTATATGGTCCTGATATTATTACAAGGGGGCTTATATTTGAGGAAGAATCTGCAAAGCTCATTGAAGATGCTAAGGGTGTTGTTTTGGAGATGCTCAGCGCTATCAATATGGAGGCCAGAACTGACTGGCTTGAAGTAAAGGAAGAGATGAGGAAGGCATTGAGGAGGTTTTTTAATAAGACCCTTGAAAGAAGACCTGTGATACTGCCTTTGATAATAGAGATATAGGGTAGCTACAGGTTTTGCGGAATAATTTGAAATGTAAGCGGGTTGATTGTTTTGTTACTTAAATAAATTGAATTTAATTTCTTCTTTTGCATACCGGACTTATAACCAGACTCTCCTCGTTTCAGGTAGATATTCCGATAATATTCATTATGAGTCATTGATGCGTTTTAAAAAACGTTTGGGCAATATTTTTTATGAGACAATTCCCAATTCAAGTAAGCATCCAAAATTTCGGCTTAAGTCAAGGTTGTGCAGGGTTGCGGGGTATTGGTTCCGCTTCAGGTGTCTGTGTGCTGGCAGTCCTACAGCTTCGTTCTTGTTGTATGCAAAGTGAAGCATTTGCCATTTACGCCTGTTATCGCAGTTGCACACATCCACAATTTCGCTCCACCAATACCCCGCAACCAGCCTTAAAGCCTGCTTCTCCTGTCTGTCGACAGGCAGGATTGAGGCTTTCTTTGTGCCATAATTAGGGATGAGCCGAAATTTTGGATACTTACCCAATTCGACAATTTGTTGAAATTTTTTTCTCATTGTTTTAAGCTATGCATTGTATCTAAAAAATTTTTTATAAGGAGAGTGACATGAAATTAAGAATCTCAAGCGTATTAATAGGTATCATTTCATTATTATACATCTCTTTAAACTATGCGAGTGCCCAGACCAATGGAGTATTTAAAACTAAACTTAATAATGGTATGACAGTCATACTCGAAGAAGACCATTCTGCAAGGGTTGTTGCATTTCAGATGTTTGTCAGGGTTGGCAGCGCAGATGAGACTGAAAAAGAGGCAGGTATTGCCCATGTATTTGAACATATGCTTTTCAAAGGCACCGAGAAGAGGAAACTTGGACAAATTGCTGGCGAGGTTGAGGCAGCAGGCGGATATATCAATGCCTTTACATCATACGACAATACAGTATATCACCTTGCGGTAGCCAGCAGATATTTCGACACTGGTTTGGATATTTTATCAGATGCAATACAGTACTCGTCTTTCGATCCAGACGAACTTAAAAAAGAGTTGGAGGTTGTGCTTGAAGAAATAAGGATGGGTGAGGACGACCCTGGCAGAAAGCTTTACAAAAATATCCTTTCAACGGCATATACGACCCACCCATATAAAAAACCTGTTATAGGATTTACCGATACCGTAAAGAGCTTTACGCGGGAACAGATCATTGATTTTTTTAAGAGATGGTATGCCCCTAATAATATGACGCTTGTTATAGTCGGAGACTTTGATAAAAATAAAGCGCTGGATGTCATAAAGAATAGTTTTAAGGATTTTAAACCAGGCGCTGAGCTGCACAAACCTCGACCTCAAGAACCTTTACAAAAAGAGCTCAGGACGATCATTTCAGGCGAAGAGATAAAAGAATCTCATCTCGCCATGGCATTTCACATACCAAGCTTAAGCCATCCAGACACATACGCAATAGATGTGCTTGCAAATATTGTTGGGCAGGGGGAAAGTTCAAGGCTTTATCAGAGGCTTAAAGAGAGGGAGCAGATAGTCCATGGCATTTCAACTTACGCAATGACGCCTAAAGAGCCAGGGGTATTTTTCGTGAATGCAAATCTTGAAGCAAAAAATGCAAAAAGGACGATTGAAGAAGTTATGAAGGAAATTGAGAAGGTAAAACACGACGGTGTATCTGTTACTGAACTAAATAAGGCAAAATTAAATCTTGAAAGCGACTTTGTGTATGAGCGGGAGACAATGGAGGGAAGGGCAAGACAGCTCGGATATTTTGAGGTAACAGCCGGAGACATAGCCTTTGAAAAGAGCTATCTTGAGGGCATATCAAAGGTAACTTCTGATGATATTAAACGAATAGCAAGACAATATCTGAAAGAAGACAATATGACAGTTGCTATTATGCTTCCGAAGGCTGATAAAGATATTATAAACAAGGATGATGTTATTTCAGCAGCTGGAGTTGCAAGGCTTTCGCTTGCGCAAGAAATAGCATCTGAAAGTGAAGAAGGTAAAAAGGCAAGTAATTTATTAAAAAAGGCTGACGAGGCAATAGAGCTAAAATTGAAAAATGGCATAACCCTGATTATAAAAGAAGACCACTCAAGCCCCACGGTTGCTGTATATTCGACATTTCATGGAGGATTGAGATATGAGGATGAGAAGACGAATGGCCTTGGGAACTTTGTTGCAGCGATGCTTACCAAAGGGACACAAAAAAGGACAGCCCTTGAGCTTGCAAAAGAAGTGGAAGGCATGGCAGGGGGCATAAATGGTTTTTCAGGCAAAAACTCTACTGGTATATATGGGAAATTTTTGACCAGATTTTTTAATGATGGTATGGAGATTATAGCAGACTGTCTCCTCAATCCGACATTTCCTCAGGATGAGGTAGAAAAGACAAGAAAGGAGATACTTGCAGATATAAAGAGGCAGGAGGATTATCTGCCTGGCTATACATTCAAGCTATTTTATAAAACACTATATGAAAAACATCCGTACAAGATGCCGGTTGTTGGGACTGAGAAGACTGTTTCAAGTTTTAAAAGAAAAGACCTGGCAAATCATTACAAGAAACTGATAGTCCCGCGGAATATGGTTATCTCAATTGTGGGTGATGTAGAAAAGGGTGAAGTTATAAAAAAGGTTGAAGAGTTGTTTGATAATTTTAAACAAAAGGCTCAACCATTAGCAAATCTTCCAATAGACGGCAGACAGATGCGGATTAAAAAAACCGGTGATGTAAAGGAAAAACAGCAGACACACATTGGGCTTGGCTTCCTTGGAACAACCATTACCAGCGAGGCGAGATTCCCTTTAACTCTCCTTGCTGAGATACTTGGAAGCCACGGAGGCAGGTTATTTGTAGAGCTTAGAGATAAAGAGAGTCTTGCCTATGCAGTAAGCGCCTTCTCACGAGATGGCATTGAACCAGGTACGTTTGCCATTTATTTAGCAACAGCCCCTGAAAAAAAAGATAAGGCCATAAGCAGCATATTGAGGGAATTAAAAAAGGTTGTAACAGAAAAGGTGACTGATGAAGAGCTAAAGAGGGCAAAGAGTGCGCTCATAGGCGGTTATGAAATGGGTCTGCAGGAAAATATGGCGCAGGCAACTGATATGGCAAACAATGAACTTTTTGGCCTTGGTTTCGATGAGTATAAAAGATATTCAGGCAAGATAGAGGCAGTTACAGCAGATGACATACTGAAAACAGCCCAGAGGTATATAAATTTAGACGCTTATACATTGAGTATAGTCGGACCAAAGTAAATGCAACCAAAAATGTATTTTAACATGTGATTAATGCATTTATTCCGATCCCGATGGCTGTCGGGAGAGGAATCTCATGGGTGAGACCCTTCCCCTTCGCTTTGTTCAGGGGCAGGATTTGGCTCAATCTCAAGTTTGTGAAATATATTTTACCCCCCACATCAGCCCCTCTGGAAGGGAGGCAGGGGGGTTAGGTTACAAAATTTGTCATAATATAGAAAATTTTATCAGTACTTGTCCTTCCTACAGTCACTTCTAAACAGGCGATTCCAAGAGAAAATTACTGCAAAAAATGTCTAAAAAAGTTATAAAAAACAACATATTAGACCAGCATACGGCTTTGTTAAAATTTCAAGACACAAAGTGGCATAACTATTGCTGTTTAAAGTATACAGAAAGTATACAGGAGAAATGTTAGGGAATAAGAAAGCTATGTTTAAAAGTGGGTAACATTCATATCTTAAGACGAAAGGGGGTGAATAAAGATGTGGTATAGAACCGCACTTATAATACTTTCACTATTTTTCGTCTTAATCTCAACCCAGCACACCATTGCAACCTCCCATCAGAATGAACATAATCTATGGCGAGTTGTTAAACCGCCTTCCACTCAGAGCCTATTCATATACGAAGCTGTCATAGTGCCTTGGCTACATAAAGAGTTCGCAAATAGTACCATTGTGGATAGCGATGGCTTTGTAAAAAGAGGGCTTGTAAGGAGCGATTTGCTGCGCTTCGAAAATATTGAAGGCCAGGACCGCTTCAATGTGCACATTGAATATCGAGTATTTATAAAGGATATAAGCGGAACTGAGATAGTTGGCCTTAAAGGTCAGGAAATTGTATTCTGGATTAATAATGATGATACGGTTGAAGATTATTTCCCTTTTGAAGAGTACTGGATTGAGGGAAGGGTGTTGCGTGGCGAAGAGTAGGTAAAGATTTTTGATAATTTAGTTAAAAGTCAAAGCGCTCAGGAATATATTTTTTAAAAATTACTATTTAACCCTCTTAACCCCTGCATGGTAGCAACACTGTGGCAGCGCTAAATCATTAAAAAAAGATTTTTGCCCCACATTAGTAAATTCAATCTTTACCATCGAAAGCCCGCCAGGAATAGATGAATCAGATGTTTCAATAACTATACCTTCCCCCCATTCTGGATGCGCTTTATGGGTTACCTGTTCTCCAATACGGAGATATATTCGTTTGGCGTTATCCATCAGCCTTCCATATAAGGCCATATCAAAAAATGCTATTGCTTTTTTCAGGTTAATCAGACTTTTTAATTGACACATGCTCTTTTATCTTTTTACCTGCCTTGTCCAGGGCCTTTCCAGTTTCATCTGCTGCCTTTTTTAATCCCTCTCCGACTTCTTCTGCGGTCTTTTTTACGCCTTTCCGTATTTTTTCAGTGTTGATTTCAATCTCCTTTTCTTTATTATCAGATGAGCCTGCGTAAGCTGGAGACCACATGAAGAGGCAAATCATAAGTATTGCTATAATCTTTGTCATTATAAAATCCGGGAAAATTTTGTATATTATATAATACTATGATGGTTATGTAAATCCCCACACAAAAAATTTTGGTGTCCCCGCTTAGCCGGGTGTGGGGGTAAATATGCTATACTTTGAAAAGCGAGATTGAGGATAAGTTTTATTCCTATGGCTAATCAATTCACTTTATATCTTACCATCTCTTTTGTATCAGTAACAACTCTTAGCTATGAGATAGCCTTTACACGAATATTTTCCATTTCACTCTGGTATCACTTTGCCTTTATGGTGATAAGCATTGCAATGCTTGGAATCGCTGCAAGCGGGACATTTGCCTCTTTATATCCTGATTCAAAACGGCCTGAAAGGATTGGAAAATATGCGCTGTTTCTGTCATTTTCCATAATCCTTGCTTACCTGATATCAAACTATCTTTTATTTGATCCTATAAAACTTGCCTGGGATAGGAGGCAGATACTTTATATAGGAGTTTACTATCTTTTCCTTGGCATACCACTTTTTTTCTCAGGTCTTATCATACTGACTGCTATGGAATATATGCCGGAAAAGGCAGGCCGTGTATATTTTTTTGACCTCATCGGCGCTGCTATTGGTTCTGTTTTTGTTCTCTTTATTTTAAATACCTTAGATGAAAAAGGCTCAATAATAGTTATTTCTCTCCTTCCGCTTGTAGGTGGGTTTTTATTTAGCCTTGGGAAAAAAGGATTGACAAAAATAGCCATACCCATTGCCGCTGCCCTTATAATCATTTTATATATCTTTGCTCCAGCTATCTTTAATGTAAAGATGTCACCCTATAAAGGTATGATGGTTGCCTTGCAATATCCGTCTGCTGAACATATAGATACATTTAGAGGGCCAACTTCAAGGATAGATATAATTAAAAGCCCTGCGATAAGATATGCGCCTGGCTTGAGCCTTACCTATACAGATGAACTTCCTGAGCAGATTGGGATAGCAGTTGATGGTGGTGATTTGAATGCTGTAACAAGATTCAGCGGCAAGAGAGAAACGCTAAAATTCATTGAATACCTTCCCTCATCCCTTCCCTATATTATTGGTGAAAATAAGGATATCCTTATACTGGAACCTAAAGGTGGTCTGCCTGTCCTAACAGCCATCTGCTATTTTTCAAAGAACATAGATAAGATTGAGAATAATCCTATAGCCATGCAGGCAATCAATAAAAGGCTCATGGATTTTTCTGGTGGTATATATGGTGAAAATACTTACATCGGCCTTGGCAGGACATGGTTAAAGACAAAGGGACTATACAATATCATCGATATCAATCTTACCGGCATACTTCCGTGGGAAAGCGGTTCATTTGGACTTACAGAAGACTTTAGACTCACCAAAGAGGCGTTCCAGGATTATTATCAGCATCTGAAAGAAAATGGCTATTTATCAATGACTCTTTATTTTCTTCCACCTGCAAGGACAGAACTCAGGTTATTTTCAACAATTATTTCTTCGCTGGAAGACCTTGGGATAAAAGACGCATATAAGCACATTGCTGCAATCAGAAGCTGGAATACCGTTACTATCCTTGTAAAGAAAGATGAACTGGGTATATCAGATATAGATGCAATTAAAAGATTTACAAAGGAGAGGCAATTTGACCTGGTTTATTATCCTGGAATAAAGCAGGACGAAACAAATATCTTTAGTAAACTTCCAAACAATGATTATTTCAAAATCGTATCAAGGATTACTGACCCCCTTGAGAGGGATAAGGCTATAAAGGAATATATCTTCGACATCACTCCGGTAACTGATGAGAGGCCGTTCTTCCATCATTTTCTCAAGATAAAAAATCTGATAGAGACTTATAAACTGGCAGGCAACAAATGGCAATACTTTATGGAAGAGGGCTATCTTATTCCAATCATCCTTGTTCAGGCAATAATCATAAGTATTCTGATTATAATCCTGCCGCTGCTGCTAAAAAGGGAAAGGCGAGGGGTCAATTCATCACAGGAGCTTATCTACCCCCACAACTTGCTAAGCGGGGACACCAAAATTTTTGGTGTAGGGGTTTACTTTTCCGGTATCGGACTTGGATTTATGTTTTTAGAGATAGTCCTTATCCAGAGATTTATCCTGTATCTGGACCATCCTATTTATGCGGTTACAGTTGTCATAGCCACAATACTTTTCTCATCAGGTATCGGGAGCCTCGCGAGTCAAAGGATTTCTATAGACAAGGGCTGGAAAGGGAGCATTATCCTGCCTTTAATACTATTGGGGATATTCTATTCCATATTTTTAAAATATATTATCTCTGAGACACTTCACTGGGAATTTGCCGGCCGCGTCCTTTTTTCAATTGTCCTGCTGGCGCCCCTTGGTTTTTTTATGGGGATGCCGTTCCCTCTTGGTATAAGGCATCTGTCAGTGGCAAAAGGTAAAGAATTCATACCATGGGCATGGGGGATAAACGGCGCCTCTTCTGTTGTAGGTTCTATAATGGCTGCAATGCTGGCAATAGGTGTGGGATTCAGCGGAGTAATGTTTATAGCAGTTATTTTATATGGAGTGGCATTTTTAACAATATATACAAGCAAAGGCTCTGGTTAACGCGCGCTGTCTTTCTGAGCCTCGCCAACCATTGGCACAAATGCAACCCCGCCTAACTGCTCTGTCTTTAGTTCCCCACCCTTCTTTGTTAAGAGGGTCAGGGTTTGATAATAAAATGTACTGCCAAGCGGCAATATGAGTCTGCCTCCATCCTTTAGCTGTTTTATAAGTGATGGTGGAATATGATTTGCTGCTGCAGTTACTATTATGGCATCGAATGGCGCAAACTCCTCCCAGCCAAAATATCCATCGCCATGTTTAACCTTTATATTGGCATAACCAAGTTCTTTTAGCCTCTTTGTAGCCATATCCGCAAGATTTTTCCTTATCTCTATTGTATAGACCTCTTTTACAATCTCAGCAAGTACAGCAGCCTGATAACCAGAACCTGTTCCAACCTCCAGCACCCTGTCACCAGGTTTTAATTTAAGCGCCTCTGTCATAAGGGCAACTACATAGGGTTGAGAAATAGTCTGCCCTTCACCAATCGGAAGCGGATGGTCTGCATACGCCTGTTTTTGCAGACCCTTATCCACAAACAAGTGTCTCTTTACCTTCAGCATCACATCAAGGATCTTTTTATCTGCAATCCCCCGGCCCTTGATATCATACTCAACCATGAATTGCCTATTTTTTATAAAAGGGTCGTCTTCGGCTAAAGCAAAAGGTGCGATAGAGAGGCATATCAAAAGAGGAGCAAATAATATTTTTATGAAATATGCCATATGCAGTGATTATTAAAACTAAAAGGCATTATGTCAAGAGGAAAAAGGAGCAAGGTTGTTGTAATATTAGCCCCCTCTCAATAGCGCCTCGTATTTTTCCTTGACAAATATTTTAAAGAAGATTAAGTTTTGATTCGGAGGCTGCAATAGATTATATGAGATATCCTACAGGTTTTCTTGTTTTGTTCATTAGTTTCTGTATAACGGGTTGTATGAGCGCCCAGCAGGAACAGGTATTAAAGGATATTAAATCGCAGTTGGCTGAGCTGCAGAGCAGGCAATCTAAAACAAATGCAAACGTGGAAGAATTGAGTAATAAATTTCTCCTTCTTCAGGAGCAGGCTGCTCTTAACAAAAAGAGAATCGAAGAGCTTAAGACCATGGCAGTGCCTGTTCTGCCGCCGGAAGAACTCAAGATTATAAAGCTCGAGACAGAAGAGGCAAAAAAAGAGACTAAAAAGACAGAGAACGCATCAAGCCCAGAGGCGCTTTATAATGAGGCGCAAAACCTGTTTATGGCTGGTAGATTACCTGAATCAGCAGAACAGTTCAGTGATTTTATTGAGCGTTATCCAAGGCATTCGCTTGCTGATAATGCCCAGTACTGGATTGGCGAGGTATATTATTCGCAGAAAGACTATCAAAAGGCTGCTTTGGAATTTAAAAAGGTGATTGACAACTATCCAAATGAAAATAAGGCGCCTGATGCGCTTCTAAAGGCGGGTTTTTCATATATTGAAATTAGCCACAATGAAAAGGCAATAGACGCTTTGAAAATGGTTGTAGAGCAGTATCCAGCATCCGAGGCAGCAGCAAAGGCAAAGGCAAAATTGCAAGAGCTCCAGAAATAATTAATACAAACGCAATAAATGTCTTTATACTGCCCCCTGATTACTACATTCAGGGGCAGGGTTGGACTCCTCGTCGAGTTCCTTCGCTTATGCTCAGGACAAGCCTCGACGTACGGCAAAGAGTACGCCTGCGGTTTTCCGCGTCGTCCGTCCAGGCGGATCTAAAGCCATTTCTTGCGTTTGTATGTCATTCTATTTAATGCGTTTATATTAGGAAATCAGTGAAACAACGCTTAGCGTGGCGCAACCACTTAATTAACGGAGGTAACAATGAAGCGAAAAACGATTTTTTTATTAATGTGCTTATCGCTTTTTTTAATCTACAACGATGCCTTTGCTGAAAAAAAGAAAGATGAGGGGCAATCATGGGTGCGTACCGGAGATGTGCTCAGACTTCCAGAAGATGGGGAGTATATGGTTAAGGAAGGAGATACCCTCTGGGATATAACACATAGCTTCTTAAAAGACCCTTTCAAGTGGCCCGACCTCTGGAAAGAGAATCCCTATATTATTAATCCACATCTTATCTATCCTGGCAATAAAATCAGATTATATTTTCCCAAACCCATTGAGGCAGAAGAAAAGGCTAAAGAGGTTGGCGTAGAGGCTGAGCCAACAGTGCCAGAGGGGCTCCCTGTCGAGAAATTACAAAAACCTGAGGAGCCCGCGGCTGTAGTAACAGAAGAAAAACCGGACGAAGAGGTTGTAGCAGTTCAGATACCTCCTGTGCCAGAAGAAATACCGATAGTTGTAAAAATTTCCTCTGCAATGATGGAAAGGCGCGGCTTAATATCTGATAAGAAAAAGGAAGGGGTTGGCGTAATCATAGGCGCAAAGGAAGAAAAAATGCTTTTGGCGGAAAATGACATTGTCTTTATATCTATTGCAAAAGGGACTGATGTAAATGTGGGTGATAGATTCACAATATTTACAATTGTTGGGAAGGTAAAACATCCTGTTACAAGAAAAACCGTAGGTTTTTTGACTGAGACTTTGGGAGTAGTTAAAGTTACACAAATTGATGAGAAAGGCGCAATTACTGCAAAGATAGAAAAATCCTATAAAGAGATATTAAAAGGCTCAAAGCTTATACCTTATGAGCCGCCTGTAAAAGAGGTGGTTGTAAAAAAGGCAGAGAAGACAATAGATGGATTGATTATAGAATCATTGGAAGGCAAAGTAGGGGTGGCTGAAAATGACATAGTATATCTGGATGGCGGCAAGAATAGCGGACTTGCAGTTGGTTATACTATGAACATATTCAGGCCGGCAGGCAAAGCAAAAGACCCTCTGTCAGAAGAAAAGAGGATAATCACATTCCCTCATAATGAATTGGGTAAGCTTGTAGTAATAGCTGTAGAAGATGATACAGCAACTGCATTTATCACAAATAGCAGGCAGGTTATATATAAAGGAGACAACGTAAGGACTGTGGAATAAAAAAGGCTATAGGTGATGGGCTATTGGCTATAGGTTTTCCTATTGCCTCCGCCTGAGGCGGATGTCTATTGCCTGTAGCCTAATTATTTTTTTATGGCTACCGGAATAAAATACTGGCTCGCCCTCAGCCGTGTAAAAGGCATTGGAAGATTAAACTATAAGGCGCTTATAGACGAATTCAAAGAGCCTGAAGTTATATTTGAAGCGCCTGTAAAGAGACTTGAAGAAATCCCTGGTATTGGCAAAAAAACTGCCTTAAACATAAAAAATTTTAGAGAGTGGAGCCTGGTCGAAAAAGAAATAGGCCTTATTGAAAAACACGGGGTCAAATTTTTAACTCTCTCAGATACGGGATATCCAGAGATCCTCCTCTCAATTGTAGATCCTCCACCATACTTATACGTAAAGGGGGCAATCTGCAAAGATGATAATAATGCTATAGCAATCGTCGGGACACGAATTCCAACGCCGTATGGTTTGGCTACTTCGGAGCGCATATCCAGGGAGCTTGCCGGACTTGGAATCACTATTGTAAGCGGAATGGCGCGTGGCATAGATTCTGCAGCGCACAGGGGCGCTCTTGCTGCAAAAGGAAGAACTATCGCTGTGCTTGGATGCGGGGTTGATAGAGTGTATCCGCCAGAAAATAAAAAACTATACGAACAGATTATCTCAAATGGCGCTGTAATTTCTGAGTTTCCTATAGGCGCACCGCCGCTCCCCGAAAACTTCCCCCAGAGAAACAGGATTATAAGCGGTTTGGTAAAAGGCGTATTGGTTGCAGAGGCGTCGCTCAGAAGCGGCTCGCTTATAACAGCGCGGTTGGCCCTTGACTATGGAAGAGATGTATTTGCCCTTCCTGGTAGCATAACATCAAGTCAGAGCAAAGGGACAAACAATCTTATTAAGCAGGGCGCAAAGCTTGTTGAAGATGCGAGGGATATTCTGGAAGAGATATCTATGAATATGTCCGTAGGGCAGGGCTTAAGCCCTGCAGCAACCATAAAGGGTTGCCATATTGCTGGCACAACAAATGAGATGCGGCCGCGACTTTCTTCTGATGAGGAAAAGATTATAAATCTTCTTGATGAACCATGTCTTATTGACACTCTCATCCAGAAAACAGGATTTACAGCTCAAAGGGCATCTGCATTACTTTTGGATATGGAGCTAAAAGGGCTTATTCAGCAACAAGCCGGAAAACAATTTACAAGGAGAATCTGATTGCACCGATTACAAAAGACGATTACACAGATAAAAGTTGCTTTTAAATCCATGTAATCTTATTTCAAAAATCTGTGTAATCAATATCATTATGCCAAAATCACTCGTCATCGTAGAATCACCAGCGAAGGCAAAAACCATTGAGAAATTTCTCGGCAAAGATTTTATGGTGAAGTCTTCCATAGGGCATATCCGCGATCTGGTGGATGGAAACACGGGCGTGGATGTGAAAAACAATTTCCGGCCCAATTATGAGGTTCCCGCTGAGAAACAAAAAGTGGTAGCGGACTTGAAAAAATCCGTGAAGGCCGTTGGCACGGTATGGCTTGCAACAGACGAAGACCGCGAAGGTGAGGCCATTGCATGGCATTTGTCTGAGGCGCTGGAGTTGAAGCCGGAGAAAACCAAACGGATAACTTACTCTGAAATTACCAAAGAGGCTATTCAACATGCTATTGAACATCCGAGGGCGATTGATAAAAATCTAGTTGACGCTCAGCAGGCGCGCAGGGTCTTGGACAGATTGGTCGGCTATGAGATTTCTCCCATACTCTGGAGAAAGGTGAAACCCGCTCTCTCCGCCGGAAGGGTGCAGAGCGTAGCTGTTCGGCTCATTGTGGAGAGGGAAAGGGAGATATACAATTTCCAATCTGTTTCTTCGTATAAGGTGTCGGCAGTTTTTCTGAACGAGAAAAACGAAATCGTAAAGGCCGATTTGCCGAAAAAGTTTCAAACCAAAGAAGAGGCAAAGACATTTCTGGAAAAATGTAAAGACGCAGGGTTCTCCATCGCAAACATTGAAACGAAACCCGCAAAGAAATCCCCATCCGCGCCGTTCACCACTTCAACGCTCCAGCAGGAGGCGTCAAGAAAATTCGGATACTCAGTTGCGCAAACCATGAGGATAGCGCAGGGGCTTTACGAAGACGGAAAGATAACCTACATGCGCACGGATTCGGTGAATCTCTCCGAGACCGCGCTGGCTCAGGCAAAGAAAGCTGTTGAACAATTATATGGCAAGGAATTTGTGAACCCCCGGCGCTATAAAACAAAGAGCAAAGGCGCACAGGAGGCGCACGAGGCCATCCGTCCCACGGACCTCGGCGCTCAAACGATCGCGGGCGAAGGCCAGGCGAAGCGCATCTATGATCTGATATGGAAAAGGACAATTGCCTCGCAGATGAGCGATGCGCTGCTGGAAAAAACCACTGCCACAATCAACATATCCCTGCCCCCGAATGTATCTATCGGGGGAACAGCCGAAGAGAAATTTGTTGCGCAAGGCGAGGTGCTTAAGTTTGAAGGATTTCTGAAGGTGTATCTGGAAGGGAAAGACGAGGAAGACGAGGAAAACGCCGAAGGCATCCTGCCTCCTTTGAAAGTAGGCGAAAAACTTTCACGCAGAGAAATAATTGCCACAGAGCGGTTCACCCATCATCCGCCGCGATACACGGAAGCCACACTGGTGCGCAAACTTGAGGAACTCGGCATCGGGCGGCCTTCTACCTATGCGCCAACCATCTCCACCATTCAAAAGAGAAATTATGTGGTCAAGGAAGACCGTGAAGGGGTGAAAAGGAATTTCAGTTGTCTCACTTTGAAGGATAAACAGATTACCGAAGAAATCAAATCAGAAAACACCGGAGCCGAGAAGGCAAAACTCTTTCCCACGGACATCGGCATGGTGGTAAATGATTTTCTGATGCAAAACTTTAACGATATTATGGACTATAATTTTACGGCAAAGGTGGAGGATGAGTTTGATGAGATTGCCCAAGGGAAATTAGTGTGGACAAAGATGCTTGCGCACTTTTACAAGCCGTTCCATGCAACCGTGGAGCATACAACGGAAACATCAGTGCGTCAGAGCGGTGAGCGCATGCTCGGAAAAGACCCTAAGACAGGAAAACAGGTAATCGTGCGGCTTGGAAAGTTCGGCCCGATTGTTCAGATCGGGCATCCGGATGATGCGGAAAAGCCCCGCTACGCCTCTCTCCGCAAGGATCAACGCATGGATACCATTACCTTTGAACAGGCAATGGAACTATTCAAACTCCCCCGCAACCTCGGTGCGCATGAGGGCAACGAAGTAATCGTGAATATCGGCCGTTTCGGCCCGTATATCAAATATCAGGATGGTTATATATCCCTCCCAAAAGGCGAAGACCCTTACACTATTTCGCTGGAACGGGTCAAGGAAATTTTAAGCGGCCCCCGCCTGCCAAAGGTTTTGGGCAAGTTTCAGAGTGAAGACATCAGCGTGGCAAAAGGACGATTCGGCCCGTACGTGAAATACAAAAACATCTTTGCGTCACTCAAAAAAGACGAAGACCCCTTCAGCGTAACTCTGGAGCGCGCCATTGAACTGGTAACTGCTAAAGAAAAAAAAGAGCAGGAAAAAATCATCAAGGCATGGGGCGAGGATGCGCGTGTGCGCGTGGTGAATGGCAGATACGGCCCGTGCATTCAGGCCGGAAAAAAATTCTTCCGTCTCCCCACTGGCACAAAACCGGAGGAGCTTACGTTGGATGAATGCCTTTCCATAGCAGGATTAAAAGAAGAAGCGAAGAAGCCGAAGACCGCAGGCGCAAAGGGAAAAGCAAAAGGCGGTAAAGCTAAAGCGCGCAAGGCAGGTTGAGTAGGACATTGTCCCCCGCCAGCGGGGGATTAAGGGGGTGGAGTTTTTGGCTGCACAACACCTATAATTTTCATGCCCCTTTGTAGGCCGAAGGCTCTTATGGGTTTGCTTCCCAATATCGGCTGGAATCCAATCGCATAGGCGGATCACACGCAGGGACTATCATTCAATTTTGCATATTAGTCCCGCAGAAATTGTAATAAGATCCATCAGATACCTCAAGTCTTATCTTATTGACGGAATATAAAACCTATGATAGTTTCTGTTCAGATAATAACTGGTTCTCCCTTCGCTTCGCTCAGGGAGAACGCGGGGCTGAGCCGGTGCCCCTTCCCTCCGCTCCGCTACGGGAGAACCAGGGGCACGAAACCGACCGCTTCGCGGCGGCTCAGCCCCGCGTTATGCATAATAATTAGGAGGCAATAAACATGAATTGGGAACAACTCGTTCAAAAGGTTACCCCCTACATTTTTAAAATTGAATCTCCAGCAGGTCACAGAAAGTAGGCAAAAACATTAAAAAATATGACACAATCAATATTTTCACAGCTTCTATCTGAATTACAAACAAATAAAAACCACAATGCCTCTATTGAGCGTTGCAAAGCGATAATTAAAGATTTAGAAAATTCCTTAAATAAAAGAGTTGTCGCTTATTTTTCATCGGAAGTGGGCAACGATGCGGCTTCAATGGTAAATGACGAAGATGTCTTTATTATTGAAAATTTATTAAGCATTCCTATCAATAAGAAAGATTTAGTTTTAATTTTACATAGTAATGGCGGTTTCTCACTTTCCGCGGAAAGAATAATTGATGTTTGTAGAAATTATTGCGTCCAAAGAAATGATGATAGCGAATTTTATGTTATAGTCCCCAAAAAAGCAAAAAGCGCAGCAACTATTGTTGCTCTTGGTTCAGATAAAATCTATTTAAGAGATACGGCTGAATTGGGGCCGGTTGACCCACAATTTATCGTTGCGGACAAGGATGGAAATATACAAGTTGAACCGGCTTACCTGTATGTTGACGCATTAGAAAATATTTTTGATAACGAAGCAGCCGGAATTTTTAAAAAGTACTTCAATAAAAATAATAGCAAACCACTTTCTAAACTTCCAAATGAGATGAAATTAAAACTTTTGGAACAATGCAATTATGCAATGTTTGTGAACGCGAAAAATGAGCTTGGCTTGTCCGATAGTATTATTGCAAAAATTTCCAAAGAGAAAATAAAACAATATCCAAGTGTATGCCTTGAAGATTTTGACATATTTAGAGATCCCCACATCACCAAATCTCACGGGAGATTGATAAATTTTTCTGATCTTATAAATAATACCTTACGAACAGAAAAGATAATTGAGCGTCTAGAAAACATCTTTGAAGACAAAAATAAATTTAAAAACTTTGATAATTTACTTTGGGAACTTTACGTGCGAAAAAAACAACTAGTGAATGACCCCGGAAACAATATTGTAAAAACTATTGAAAGCACAGAAGAGTTTTTTGTAAACTTTGGAATGAAACGAGGGCAAACAAAAAAATCTCCTCAACTAGAGGAGACTCTCGAAGAAAAACAAGCTGAAAAACCTACACAACCTCAATAACGGTGTTGTTGCTTGCGGGAACTACTTCTTTTTGTTTTAGAATTTCTTTTTTAGCAGTTTCGTTTGCCTTAATCTTTTCTTGTAAATTTTCCGGAGGTATTACCTTTGCTTGTCGCCAATCAGTGATAACAATTTTCCCACCAATAGAAACATTTTTGTTTGCGAGTGATTGATTCATATATAGTGTTAGTATATTATAAAATTGAGAAATGGTCAAATAAAAAGAAATAAAAAGAAATAAGAAATTGAGCAACAGCAACAAAACGAAAAAAAGCGTTGCACAACAAGGCGTTCAAGCGGATGCGGAAAAGCTCCGCACCGCTTAACTTTGTCGTTCTCCCTTCGCTTCGCTCAGGGAGAACGCGGGGCTGAGCCGGTGCCACTTCCCTCCGCTCCGCTACGGGAGAACCAGGGGCACGAAACCGACCGCTTCGCGGCGGCTCAGCCCCGCGTTAACTGGGAAAATATAAATAATTGCAGGAACGCAAATAATATGAAAACATATCTTGATAATTGCTGTTTTAATCGTCCATTTGATGATCAATCTCAGCAGGTAGGTTGGGTTGATTTTATCAACCCAACGTTTTTTTTGCTCTACACACTATGCCGGAAATCAATCTTGACAATATCCATTGAGTAAGACAATATCAATTTCATCTTGTTAAAGCGATGTTTATATGAAAACAACTGTTACAAAAAGAGGGCAAGTGTCAATTCCAACAGAGATAAGTGGAAAACTTCGCATAGAGGCGGGAACAAAAGCTGATTGGGTTGTTGACGGAAATAACATCAGGGTAATTCGTCTTACGAAAGACCCGATATCGGCCTTTCGCGGCAAAGGCAAAGGTATTTACACTACAAAGAACCTTATCAAAGCGAGGAAAGAACAAATTAGGGAGGAAAATCGATGAATACCACCAATTCCAAAAAACTCATGCAAAAGGCGCGGAAACTCATCCCCGGCGGCGTGAACAGTCCTGTGCGGGCGTTTAAGGCAATGGGCGGGAATCCGTTGTTTATAAAAAAGGCTAAAGGCTCAAAGATATATGATGCGGACGGAAATTGTTTTATAGATTATGTGGGCTCATGGGGGCCGGCAATCCTCGGTCATTCTCATCCAAAGGTAAATGCCGCATTGAAAAAGGCGGTTGATAGAGGCACGAGCTTTGGCGCTCCAACAGAGCTTGAGGTAAATCTCGCAGAGCTTGTGCTTGAGGCATTTCCTACCATGGATATGGTACGGTTTGTAAATTCTGGCACAGAGGCAACAATGAGCGCTATTCGGCTTGCGCGGGCATATACAAAGAGGGATAAAATAATAAAGTTTGAAGGTTGCTATCACGGCCACAGCGACGGGCTTTTGGTTAAGGCAGGAAGCGGCGCAGCAACACTCGGCGTTCCGGACAGCCCCGGGGTTCCGGCAGATATTGCAAGAAATACATATGCAGCCACATACAATGACATCACATCCGTAGAAGATATTTTGAGAAACGACCCTGAAGGCGTTGCCTGTATAATCGTGGAAGGTGTGCCGGGCAATATGGGTGTTGTGCTTCCTCAGGGAGGATTTCTTAAGACATTGAGGGATTTGTGCAATCAATATGGTATTGTTTTAATTCTGGATGAGGTTATGAGCGGATTTAGACTCTGCTATGGTGGTGCGCAGAAGGTTTATGATGTTGTTCCTGACATGACATGCCTCGGAAAGGTGATTGGCGGTGGCCTGCCAGTCGGCGCATTCGGCGGTAAAAAGGGAATTATGGAGATGCTATCGCCATCAGGGCCTGTTTATCAGGCAGGGACATTATCCGGCAACCCCCTTGCAATGACCGCAGGCATAGAGACTTTAAAGATTTTAAAGGGTAGAGGCGTTTATGAAAAATTGGATAAGACGACTAAAACACTATGCGAAGGTCTTGAGGAAATAGCAAATAAGAAGGGCATTCCAGTTCAGATTGCTCGCGCTGGCGCGATGTTTACCCTGTTTTTTAATGAGAAACCGGTTTATAACTATTCCGATGCCAAAGAAAGCAACCTTGAAAGGTTTGCGAAATATTTTAAAAAGATGATAGAGCGAGGCATCTACCTTGCCCCCTCCCAGTTTGAGGCAGTATTTGTATCTCTTGCCCATACAGGGAAGGATATAGAAAAGACACTGGAGGCTGCAGAGAAGGTTTTTAAGGGATTATAAACAGCAGTTGCCGTCAGGAGGAAACTCCTGACGGCACAGGAACCCCCCGGTATCAAGTGAAGGATTGAAACAATCATGGTCTATCACCATGAATTTCCTATTTGGATGTGTATCTTTAAAAAGAATTAGGTCATAGTTTTTACTATGACCTACTAACGAGAGAACCAACTTATCTATTATGACAGAGCTGGCAGCCGACATTTGATGGGACGCCATTTCCGCTCTGAGAGCCAGAACTTACAGCTGATGTATAATTCCATCTTAGATTATCGAAATACGGCCCAGCGTGGGCAAAGTGGCAGGTGAGGCAGAAGACCTTATGATTAGCGGTAGCACCTGTGTTTCCAGAATCTATATCCATGCAGTTAGTGCTGCCATCTGTACATAAGCCTTCTTGAGGAAAGGGAAGATAATATACTAACTCCTCAGAGCCATAACCACCAAAACTAAGGTTCATAGCAGCAGTTACAGGAAGGGCTTTACCTTGTGTAATGATATTATTATTGTAATTGCTTCTATCTAGCATTGAACTATGACATGAGCCAGCACACCCTGCCCCTGACCTAACAGGCACGACTGCATTTACCGGGTGTCTAAACCATGCTCTATTGGTACTATACCCAGTATCACAAGTTAGACACCTATTTGAAGGTTCTATATCCTCATGCCATTTATCATGACATTGGGCACACCACACTGACATTGTAACTGGAATATTTCCAAACGAGCAGCCAAGCATACATTCATCTGCACCTGTTGCGTATGAATTGCTGTTATTGCTGTCATTGGCAGGGGTGCCATCTAAAGTTCCCCTGTAGATAGGCCATATAACCTGGTTGGTATTATCAGTTTCATTGCCTCCAAAATATGTACCATTGACGCCACCTACATAGCTTCTCATTTTATAGTATTGCACGCCGTCATCATAAAATTTTATGCCGCTTGAGTTGGCACCAGTTGGATAGAGCTTTAGATTCCTGAATCTATTTGTTTTGTTATCAGTAGCAGAGTCTGTTCCATGCGGGTCGTGGCAGTTTGTACAGGTGAACTCTGATATAGGCGGGTCTGCCTCTCCTCCGGGTGGGGTAACGTTGGTGGCTCCAAGGGAATGTCCTCTGCCGAGTTTATCTGCAGTAGCACTAGTTCCATCAATATTGTCCCAACTGGAGTTCAACTCTCCGGCAAAATTTCCCCCAGCACCTATTAGCCTAAATGCCTGATTCTCACTTCCGGTCCACCCTCCGCTCGAATAGACCTTTGGTGCGATTACACCTTGAGGCGCATGCACAATGTCTGCTTGTGTACCATTACTTGCATGACACTGGAGACAGAGGTTATGGATTTCTGCCCTTGAACTTATAGAACTATTTCCTGACCTTAATAGGATAAAAGAACCAGTTGAACCGCCCATACTCAGTCCGTTTGTCCCACCCTGCGAGCTGTGCATTGTATGGCAGTTGCCACAAACTAACTCTCCGGCGCCTTTATGAATTGCTTTGGAAGAAATTGGAATGAAAAGTGAAAGGGCTAAACTAAGAAGCGCCATTAAAACAAGGCGATTTATTTTCATCAGGTGTCTCCTAAGATTTTTTAAATTTAGGCATAGTAGCATACCGCAAAAATCTTAATGCATCATCGAGGCACCCGTCACCTCATTTATCAGGCTTGTCTCATTGTGCTGCGGACTTTAAAAAAGCCCATTTTCCTTTGAGACACTCATCGCCTACTTTTGCTATAGTTTCATACTTAATAACAATTTCATTAATTTGTCAAGGAAAAATTAATAAAAATTAATGAAATATGAGGCACACCCATTCGCCTTTTGAATAAGTTTTGAAAAGTTTGAACCCAAGCCCTTTGTATGCTGTTTCAACCTCATGAGACCTTTCCTGTAATATACCTGAAAGTATCAAAAACCCATTATCCATTAATCTATCTTTAAGCTGGCTGGCAATCTTTGTAAGCTCCTCGGCGATTATGTTTGCAAATATAATAAAAAATTTCCCTTTTATCTTATCCAGAGGTTTTGCAGAAACAGCGACCTTTTTACTCACATTATTTAATCTTATATTTCTCCTTGCAACCCTTAATGCCTCTTGGTCTATGTCTATGGCAACTACCTTACGTGCTCCAAGTTTTGCAGCAGTTATAGCAAGGATACCTGAGCCTGTCCCTACATCAAGCACATTTTTTCCTTTTATTATATGAGCAAGTTTGTCTGCTGCCTTGAGGCACATGATTGTTGATGCATGAGAGCCAGTGCCAAATGCCATGCCCGGGTCAATCTCGATAATTATTCTTCCAGCCTTTTTGGCAATTTTCCTCCATGTGGGCTTTATCAGGATCCGGTTAGAAATCCTTATTGGTTTAATATGTTCCTTCCACTTAGTAAGCCAATCGAGGTTTTCAAAGGGATTTACTCTGCATGTCCAGCCATAGTTTCTCAGTCTTTCCTTGAGCGCATTCTTATTGCTGCGTAAAAGTGAATCTGAGGGTATATATGCCTTGAGAACCTTTTTGCCTTCCTGCTCATCTTCCATGACGCCAGGGCTTCCCATATCTATCAATAAGGCAGTCACGTGTTCTGTGGTTTCCGCTGGCCCGGTTGCTGTAATTTCAAACCATCTTTTTATCATGCAGAGTCAATAGCAGATGGCAGTAGAAAAATCAACAGAGAAAAATCAGAGAAAGCCCACACGAGCCTTGGCTCATCCGCCTTTGGCGGAGGGCATGAAAATCCCCCTCAATCCCCCTTTTTCAAAGGAGGAGGTTAAAGTTCCCCTCTTTAGTCCGCCTAAGGCGGAGGGGTTAGGGGGGCTTTTCGGACAAAATCAACCCTTGACAAATAAGAAGGAAATATGATTTAAGTATACGCTAATCTTTAGCTAAGGGGTATATATGCCGAAAAGAACTTATCAACCAAGTAAATTGAGCAGAAAAAGGACTCACGGTTTTCTTAGCAGAATGGCTACGCCTGGCGGAAGACGCGTAATAAAGCGGAGAAGGGCTAAAGGCAGAAAAAATCTGGTTCCAACAATAAGCACCAATAAATAGCGTATGGGGCAGCACTCTTTCAGCAAGGCTGAGAGGCTTCTTAAAAGTAAAGATTTTATCGTAGTTCGAAAAACAGGAAAGAGATTTGCCGCCAAAAATTTTATAATCTTTCTTAAGGAAAATAATATTGGCATGAGAAGGTTTGCCCTTGCTGTGGGCGCAAGGGTTGGCGGGGCTGTAAAGAGGAACAGGATTAAACGGCTTTTCAGAGAATTCTTCAGGCTCAACAAAGAAATGTTTCCCCCTTCGTCTGATATTTTTATATCAGTCAGAGAGGGCTTCAATCTTTTAAAATATGGAGAAGTTGAAAAGGAGATGCGGTCAGTAATTCCAGATTTGAAGCAAAAATTTGAAAAATAGCCTTTAAAATATTATGCTCAAGAATGTTCTGATTGCACCAATAAGATTCTATCAATTATACCTGTCTCCTTTTAAGGCGCCGTCATGCCGTTTTTATCCAAGCTGTTCTTCTTATGCCCATCAGGCAATACAAAGGTATGGTGTGGGGAAGGGTTTTAGTTTTGCTATTTACCGACTCCTTAAATGCCATCCATTTCACCCAGGGGGATACGACCCTCTGCCGTAAAGAATTGCAAAATGAAAAATGCAAATTGAAGATTGCAAAAGCTTGAAGAAGTTTTAAATTTACAATTTGCACTTTTCAATCTTCAATTTACAATCACGCAAAGCGTGATTATGCCACGCTTAGCGTGGCAATGGAGCAAAGCGACAAATCCTATGGAAAAAAGAGTTATATTAGCGCTGGTATTATCGCTTTTAGTTTTATTCGCCTATCAGTTCTTTTTTGAAAAATGGATAGCGCCACCGCCGCCAGCAGAGAAGGCTGTGAAGGATGAGGCCCTACCAGCACAAGCAGAGAAAAAATCGGAAGAAGGAACTACTGTTTCTCCAATTAAAAGGGAGGAGCCGGTTTCTGCGCCAAGGTATGCTGAAGAGTTGGTAACAGTAGAAACGCCATTATATAAAGCTGTTTTTTCTAATAAGGGCGGCGGCATAAAAAGCTGGAAACTAAAGAATTACAGGGAGTCGCTCGAGCAGACCTCAAGTAATGTAGAGATGATAACACCGGAGCTTGAAGAATATCCGCTTCAGGATAAAATTATCAGAGACGCAGCATCAGAGGATGTTTATTTTAAACCATCCAGGACAAATGTTGAGCTCAATATCGGCCAGAGTGAGGAGCTTGTCTTTAGCGGGGTGTCTAAAGATGGTTTAAGGATTGAAAAGAAATATATAGTTTCAGCAAACAGCTATACCATACAGGCAGAGACCACAGTTTCTAATACCTCAGCTAATCAAATCGAAGGCCGACTGTCAACAAGCCTTGTATCGGGCATTCCATTTATAAAAAGTAGAACTGGTCGTTCCTATCATAACGGACCAATCCTGCGCTCAGATAAAGAGGTATTGAGAAAGGATATCAAAGAGGGAGAGGAAGCGCTGACAGGAAAGATAAACTGGATTGGCTTAGAAGATATGTATTTCATATCTGCTGTAATCCCCAAAAAAATAGAAAACGCGGCGTTCTCAACAGTGACCACGAAGGATTTAGTGATGACAAAGGTTGCTGCGTCTTTAAATATGCCCCCTAATACAAGCGCAAATATTGGCTACGTTGTATACGTGGGACCAAAGGAGATGGATATATTGAAGGCGCAGGGAGTGCATCTGGAAGATTCCATTGACCTGGGCTGGTTTACATTTCTTGCAAAACCATTGCTTGTATCCATGAATTATCTGTTTAGATATATATCCAACTATGGCCTCATAATAATACTCATTACAGTTATTATTAAGATATTATTCCACCCCTTAACAAAGAAGAGCCTTGATTCCATGAAAGAGATGCAGAAGGTGCAGCCTCAGATAATGGCATTACGGGAAAGGTATAAGGATGATAAGGAAAAGATGAACCGTGAGCTGATGGAGCTTTACAAGAGGTATAAGATTAATCCTCTGGGCGGATGTTTACCAATGGTTTTGCAGATACCAGTCTTTATTGCATTATATAATGTGCTTGGTTCGGCAATAGAGCTGCGGCATTCGCCGTTTATGCTCTGGATTAAAGACCTTTCTGCGCCTGATACGCTTTTTGGACACATACCTGCCGGGATCCCAATGATAGGAGGCTTTGCCTTAGGACCGCTACCTATTCTCATGGGAGCAACGATGTTGATACAGCAGAAGATGACCCCTTCTACAATGGACCCAGCGCAGGCAAAGATGATGCTGATAATGCCAATAATCTTTTCATTTATGTTTTTGAACTTCCCATCTGGCCTTGTCCTTTACTGGCTTGTAAATAATGTGCTTTCCATTGCACAGCAGTATTATATCCAGAAAACCACGAAATAGGAGGCAGGGAGTGGGAGGTGGCAAACGGTTTTGGTTCATCCGTAAAGAAGCTGGAGATAGACTATAATGTCAATTTCTAATTTCTAAACCCTAATTTCCAATAAAATGTCAAATGTCAAAAAATAAAAATTGGAAATTTAGTCATTGGATATTTCATTAGAAATTAGACAATTAGGATTTAGGACACTCTGGAAAACTCTTTTTCTGTCATTCCCGAAGCCTGCCCCTGAAGGTTTCAATCAGGGGTTTTTATCCCCGATTAAAGCATTCGGGGACGAATCCAGTTCTTGGACAATCAACAAGTTATAGATGCGTCCCCGAATGTTTCTATCCCCGATAGATTCATTCGGGGACGGATAGAGACATTCGGGCATGACAATTTTTTAAAAGGTAGTTTTTCAGAGAGTCCTTTAGGAATTATATTGAGTTGGTTCAACTTAAACTCGAAAGAAATAAGATTTCCCTACACCCTACATCCTATACCCCCAGCGTCATTTTTATGAACCTTTCCGATACCATATGCGCCGTAGCAACCCCTCTTGGAGAAGGCGGTATTGGCATCATCAGGATAAGCGGCGTAAACTCAGAAAGGATTGCCATGGCCCTTTTCAGGCCAGCAAAAATCCGCCCCTCTGAAAAAGGAGGGATTTTCAAAAGCCATTACCTTTATCGCGGGACTATTTTAAATCCAGCTGACAAGAGCTCTTTTGACGAGGCCCTCATGGTAATCATGAGAAAACCGCACTCCTTTACTGGTGAAGATGTAGTTGAATTCCACTGCCACGGCGGACAGCTCGTTTTACAGAGGGTGTTGGAGCTTATTGTAAGGCAGGGTGCACGCATGGCTGAGCCAGGGGAGTTTACGAAGAGGGCCTTTTTAAACGGCAAATTAGATTTGGTTCAGGCAGAGGCCCTCATAGATTTGATAAGGGCAAAGACTGATTTAAGCCTGAAGGTTGCCCATGCACAGTTAGAAGGCCAGCTTTCTAAAAAGATAAATCAGTTAAAGAATAGTGTTGTGAATTTGCTTGCACAGATAGAGGCAGAACTCGATTTTCCAGATGAGGAGGATGTGTCAGGGATTCCTGATAAGGAAATCAGCAAGCGCCTGCAGCAAATCAATGAAGAAATGGCAAAACTCCTCTCAACCTATGAAGAGGGAAGGATTCTCAGGGAAGGGATAAGTTGTATTATCCTTGGAAGGCCGAATGTAGGCAAATCAAGCCTTTTAAACCTTCTTTTAAAAGAAGAACGAGCTATTGTTACGTCTATTCCCGGAACAACCAGAGATATTATAGAAGAGGTTATTAATATAAAAGGCATACCGCTGAGGCTTATGGACACAGCCGGTTTAAGAGAAACGCAGGACGAGGTGGAAAGCATAGGCATCAGATTTACCATGAAGAGACTGGAATCCAGCCAGATGGTTTTGTTTGTAGTAGATGTTTCTACTGGTGAATTTGAAGAAGATATTAAAATCCTGGATAAGATAAGGAATAAAAAAATGATTGTCATTGGGAATAAGATAGATAACGCTGATAAAAAGGCGATGGATTCCTTTCGCACATTGTTAGAGAAGATGACAAAGGTAGAGATTTCAGCTTTATATGACAGAGGTGTGGAGGAACTGAGGCAGACTATATACAATGCAGCAACCGGGCAAAAGACAGATGAATTTACCGAGCTCGTTTTATCGAATACAAGACACAAGATAAGCCTTGAACAGGCAAGGGATGCAATCATGAAAGCTGAAGAGACCTTGAAAGAAGGTTTGTCAAAAGAATTTATTGCCGTAGAATTAAAGGAGGCAGTAGAAAGGTTTGGTGAGATAACCGGGATAGTAACGACCGAAGATATCCTTGACAGGATATTCAGTCAGTTTTGTATAGGGAAGTAGGTCTTTTATACAGAGCGTCATAACTTCGCATACCTGTCCGCCTCAGGCGGACTCCTATGCTGGAGCCTGTTCCGAGCAGAGCGAGGAATCCCATGCGAGATTAAGCTGATATTACCCATGCAATGGCTTCGACAGTTTGCCGCGGCTTCGCCTCGCAACCGCGCCTTGGTCTGCTTTGTTCTGACGCTCTGTATACAGAAATGTCACCTGATTTATGTCTTTTGTATTAAATCTCGGTTTATAAAATCAAATCACAAAAATCCTAAATCACGCTTAGCGTGACAAATCGGATTTTGAAAAGTCTTTTTTGCTTGACAGTATGTATTGATTTAAGCTAATAGAGTAGTCAAGTAAAGGGTTAAAAGGGGATTAAAAATGGCATCAGCCTTGCACAGCCAGCCAGCCAGCCAGAACTATACCTTACCTTAATAGCAGTTTTATTTTATATCGTTTCATTAAAAGGGGCAGACCATACGGTCTGCCCCTTTTTTATTTTCAGCTCCCAAAAACATCACAGAAAGGAGGTGAGTAGTTAGTGGTTTGTCCGATAAATAACTTTACCATAATTTGACTATGTAGCGCTGGGGTTTATCCCCAGCGACTCCGCCGACCATAAAGGTTGGCGCTACGGCTAAAAACAGGAGGTGTAAGATGTTAAAAAGAATTTTCGTTAGTTTTCTCGCATATCTCATGGCATTCTATCCAATGCTGGGTTATACAGCTACAAAGGGAGAAGTAGAAGTCTCCTCTCCCCTTGCGGGAGAGGGAAAGGGTGAGGGGGATTTAAATGAATCTACAAAAGTTAAACTTCAAGAGACCTACGGTAAACCCCCCCTCTCCTTTATCCAGAATAACGGTCAAATAGATGAAAAGGTAAAATTCTATGAAAAAGGGAATGGTCATGCCACATTCTTTACCAAAGAGGGGGTATATCTGTCACTCCATAAAGGAGCAGAGGTCAATAAAAGTGTTATGGAGCAAGGCAACCGTGTTGCCGTTAATGACAGAGGCGAAGGGGTTAGCAGTGATAATGATGCACAACCTGCAATAATCAAACTCAAACCCATAGGCGCCAACAAAGACCCTGAAATCATTGCTGAGAATAAGCAGGAAGGAAAGGTCAACTACTTTATTGGCAATGACCCCAACAAGTGGAAGACCAACATCCCCACCTATCAGGCAGTGGTCTATAAAGAAATCTACAAAGGCGTAGATATGAAGTTCTATGGAAACAATCAGCAGATGGAATATGACATCATCGTAAAACCCGGTGCAGATCCAAAGATGGTAAAATTTTCTTATGAAGGCGTAGAGGGTTTAAAAGTTACACAAGAAGGCGACCTTGAGATAACCCTTCATTCTTCTTCTCCCCTTGTGGGAGAGGGCAATGGTGAGGGGGCAAAACTCATACAGAAGAAGCCATATATCTATCAGGAAATAGATGGTAAGAGGGTAGAGGTAGATGGCGAATTCAAAATCCTCAACCTGACCCCTGATCCCCGATCCCTGAACCCTATCTTTTCCTATGGCTTTCAAGTCGCCTCCTACAATAAATCCTATCCCCTTGTCATGGACCCGGTGCTTGCTTATTCTACTTATCTGGGAGGAAGGTATGGCGATAACGGCTATGGCATTGCAGTAGATACATCAGGGAATGCGTATATAACAGGATGGACATCATCAGCCGATTTCCCGACATCCTCACCAATACAGGGGAGCAAGGCTGGAAACGAGGATGCCTTTGTAGCAAAGATAAATTCTTCAGGCACTGCCCTCATCTATTCCACATACCTTGGTGGAAGCGGTGGCGATTGGGGTAATGACATTGCAGTAGATACATCTGGTAATGCGTATATAACAGGATTAACATACTCAACCAATTTCCCTACATCCTTACCAATAGAGGGAAGTAATGCTGGAGATGCTGATGCCTTTGTAGCAAAGATAAATTCTTCAGGCACTGCCCTCATCTATTCAACATACCTTGGTGGAAGCGGTGGCGATTGGGGTAATGACATTGCAGTAGATACATCGGGTAATGCGTATCTAACAGGACGGACAGACTCAACTACTTTCCCAACAGCCTCAGCAATACAGGGAAGTTATGCTGGAGGAGGGGATGCCTTTGTAACAAAGATAAATTCTTCAGGCACTGCCCTTGTCTATTCCACATACCTTGGTGGAAGCGGTGGCGATTGGGGTAATGACATTGCAGTAGATACATCGGGTAATGCGTATATAACAGGGGGCACAGTCTCAACCAATTTTCCCACAGTCTCAGCAATACAGGGGAGCTATGTTGGAAATTATGATGCCTTTGCAACAAAGATAAACTCCTCAGGCACTGCCCTCATCTACTCCACGTACCTCGGTGGAAGCGGTGAAGATGTCGGCTTCGGTATCGCAATAGATACATCAAGGAATGCGTATATAACAGGATATACAGCCTCAACCAATTTTCCTACAGCCTCAGCAATTCAGGGAAGTAATGCTGGAGGTTCGGATGTCTTTGTAACAAAGATAAATGAGCCAGGCAGCAGCCTTGTCTACTCAACATACCTCGGTGGAAGTAGTAGCGATGGAGGCTATCGCATTGGTATTGCAGTAGACCCCTCAGGGAATGCGTATATAACAGGATTAACATACTCAACCAATTTCCCTATGGTCTCACCAATCCAGGGAGCTAATGCTGGAAGTTATGATGCCTTTGTAGCAAAGATAAATTCTTCAGGCACTGCCCTTGTCTACTCTACTTATATGGGAGGGAGTAATCAGGATGAGGGTTTTCGCATTGCAGTAGACCCTTTAGGGAATGCGTATATAACTGGGAGGACATATTCAACCGATTTTCCCTTAGCCTCACCAATCTATGGGAGTAATGCTGGATCTTGGGATGCCTTGGTAACAAAGATTAGCCCTGTTATCTCAGGCTGTATCCAGTTAGGAGGTTCGCCTGTTTCCGGAGCATCGGTTATTTTAAAACAAAAAAGAGTGGCAGACCAGACCACGACTACCAATACCAGCGGATGCTATCACTTTGACACTGCTGTTTCTGGTAAAACTTTTCAGGTGATTATAACTGGACCTACTGTGCCATAATCTCACAGCCGAGTTTTGCGCAGGCCTTTAGCTATGTTGTAAGCGATGCGGGTTTAGCCCGCATCGCTATTTTGATCGAAAGATTCACGGTTCTTTGCGAAGCACTTCAAGGGCTTGCCGCGCCTCTGAATCATCTGGTTTCAATTTTAAGACCTCTTCAAATTCTTTTTTGGCCCTTTGTGTAAATCCCTTTTTCTGGTAAGCAAAAGCAAGATTATAATGAGCATCTACATAATTTGGTTTGATCCTCATCGCCATTTGAAATTTTTCTATTGCCTCATCCAGCCGACCTTGATTATAGTAAACAATTCCAAGATTATTGTAAGCCTCTGCATTGTCAGGTTGAAATTTTAATGCTTTTAGATACTGCTGAATAGCCTCATCCGCCCGCCCTTGTTCATCATATGCAACTCCAAGGTTATTATATGTCATTGGATTGTCAGGTTCTATTTTTAATGCTGCTAGGTATTCCTTCATGGCGTCAGCAAAACGATTTTGTTTATAATAAACATTTCCAAGGTTATTATGGGCCCTCACGTAGTTGGGTTTTAGTTGCAATGCTATTCTGTATTCCTCTATTGCCTTATAGAGTTCGCCCTGTTCATGATAAAAAAGTCCCAGATTATAATGTGCATGGGAAAAGTTAGATTTCAGTCTTAATGCGGTCATGTATGCTTTAAAGGCCTCGTTTGATTGCCCTTGTTTATAATATGACATTCCAAGGTTGTTATGTCCCCTTGCCTTCTCCTGACCTTTATTAATCACATCCTTCCACAATTGCAGAGCATCTTTCCACACTGTATTTCTTTTGAAGGCGGCGAAGGAAAGGGGGATAAGGATTACAAGGATAAAGATAGCTAATGCTTTGCCCACAAATTTTTTATAACATAATTACATCTGTGTTTGCAAAAGGTGTCTATGGCGCCCAAAGGATCCCAAAAATGAATGTCTATTTTTGGGCTATCATTTTAACACGGCTGTCTCTGGCAAAACCTTCCAGGTGATTATAAATGGTCCTACTATACCGTAAGTTCGCGATTGATTTTTTTGTTTTGCGCATATTTTCCAGCAATGCGGGGTCTTTAGACCCCGCATTGCTGTTTTGATTAAGGAGTTTGGAATTCCCTGCGAAGTGGTTCAAGGGCCTGGCGGGCTGGAGAGAAATCTGGCCTCAATTTTAAGGCCAATTCAAATTCCCGTATAGCTTCTTCATTTAAGCCCTGCCTTTTATAGGCATTTCCCAGGTTATAATGGATATCTGCATTATTAAGTCCAAGCTTTAAAGCAGTTAAGAATTCCTTTATAGCCTCATCCATCTGCCCTTGATTCGCATAAACAATTCCAAGATTATTATGGACATTTGGATAATCTGGTTTGAGTCTAAGTGCTGAGATAAATTGTTTTCTAGCTTCCTCTATTTGACCTTGGTTGTAATATACACTTCCAAGATTATTATGGGCCTCTGGATAATCTGGTTTAAGCATTAGTGCTGAGATAAATTCTTTTCTGGCCTCCTCTATTTGACCTTGGTTGTAATATATATCTCCAAGGTTATTATGGGCTTTTGCATAGTCGGGTTTTAGTTGCAACGCTATTCTGTATTCCTCTATTGCTCGATAAGGCTTGCCCTGTTCATGATAAAAAAGTCCCAAATTATAATGTAACTGGGGAAAATCAGGGTTTAGTCTTAATGCAGTCATATATGCTTTAAAGGCCTTATTTGGTTGATTTTGTTCATCATATGCTGTTCCAAGGTTATTATACCCTCGTGCATTCCCAGGACTTTTTTTTACCGCATCCTTCCATAATCGTTCCTCGTCTCTCCATGTTGTATTTCTTTTATAAGTGGCAAATGAAAGAAGGAGGGCAACAAAAATGATGAAGATAAAAAGGCAGGAAGATTTAAAACATGACTGAGTAATTCTGACTTTCTCTACTCGTATATCTTTTTTTCCACCCGCCTTCATTTTATCTTTACTCGCCAGATTTTTTTTAACATATCAAGGCAAGGTTTGCAAAGCCATTCTCCAGCAATTTCTTGTAGTCTTACCGTCCAAATTACTCTTTGGAGGCGCACCGATGCCTTTATTGCAAAGATTAGCCCTGTTATCTCAGGCTGCATTCAATTAGGAGGTTCGCCTGATTCCGGCGCATCTGTTATTTTAAAACAAAAAAGAGAGGCTGACCACTCTACAACTACCAATACAAGCGGGTGCTATCAGTTTGACAACGCTGTTTCTGGTAAAACCTTCCAGGTGATTATAAATGGTCCTACTGTGCCGTGAGTTCGCGATTGATTTTTTTTTGCGTAGATTTTCCAGCAATGCGGGGTTTAAAACCCCGCATTGTTATTTTGACTTTAAAGTTTGAGATTCTTTGTGAAGAGATTTCATGGCTTGATGGGCAGGTGCAAAGGTGGGGTCTATTTTTAAAGCCATTCTATATTCTTTCAGAGCTTCTTCCACCTTTCCTTGCTCATAATATGCAGCTCCTAAATTATAATGCGCCAATACAAAGTCAGGTTTCAGACTTAATGCAATCATATATTCTTTTACAGCCTCATCCAACCGACCTTGGTCAGCATAGGCCTTTCCGAGATTATTATGGGCTTCATGATAATCAGGGTTTAACTTTATAGCGGTTAAATATTCCTTTATGGCTTCCTCCAGTTTACCTTTATTATGATAAGCAAGTCCTAAGTTATAATGGGCTAATACATAGTCGGATTGTAGTCTTAAGGCAGTTATATATTCCTGAATAGCTTCATCAAAGCGACCTTGATCATAATAAATACTTCCGAGATTATTATAAACCTTTACCAGACCAGGTTCTAAACTTAACGCAGTGATGTACTCATCTATAGCCTCATTCAATTTGCCCAGTTCTGAATAGGCATTCCCAAGATTATTATGGATTTCTGGATAACTTGGATTGATTCTTAATGCTATACTATATTCCTTTATAGCTTCCTCTATTTGACCCTGTTTGCTATATACATTTCCAAGGTTATTATGGGCATCCACATGATTAGGATTAATTTCTAAAGCTTTTATATATTCCTTAATTGCCTCATCCAGCCATCCTTGATCATGATAGACAACCCCAAGGTTATTATGGGCGTCTGCATAATTTGGTTTAAGTCTTAGCGCTGAGACAAATTCTTTTATAGCTTCCTCTATTTGACCCTGTTTGAAATATACATATCCAAGATTATTATGCCCCCTTGCATTTTCCGGACTTTTCCTTAGTACATCCTTCCACAGCGCCATCCAATCTCTCCATATTCCATTTCTTTGATAACTTGCAAATGAAAGAAGGAGGGCAACAAAAATGATGAAGATAAAAAGGTAGGATGATTTGAAGTCATACGAGATACTTCCCCCTTTTTCTAAGAGAGTTCCTTTTCTCTCAATCTTTTCGCTTTTTACTTTATCCACCTAACTTTTATAGCATACAAAATTTGTGTTTGCAAAATGGGCTTATGGCCAAAAAATCCGATACGGGATTTTGGCGACAATTTTTTCTTGACATTCTACATTAAGTAGAATATTATGAAAAACATGATTAAGAAGATTGCAAATGTCTTTCGGCCGACCAGAGAGGGGCTTGGCCGCGCCCTTGGCGACCTGGAAAAGGATATTATGGATATCCTTTGGTTGAAGAGAGAGGCTACGGGTAAAGAAGTCCTTACAGAACTAAGGGGCTCAAGAAGCGTAGCAATTACGACTGTGCTCACGGTTCTTGACAGGCTTGCTAAAAAAGGTATAGTAAAGAAGACAAAAGGTGAAAGCGTGTACATGTATACGGCTGCCTTTTCAAAGAATGAGTTTACTGATATGGTCTCTCAAGAGGTTTTGAAGGGCATCCTGGATATATCCAAGAACTCGGCTGTTGCATCCTTTGTCAATATTCTTGCGCAGACAGACCCAGAAGAACTTGACAGGCTTTCTAAGCTTATAGAAAAAAAGAAAAAGGAAATGCGGCAAAGGGCAGGTTAATATAATGATCCTCTTTATACCAATTTTCTTAATGTTGGTTATTGCACTGTTTGTCCTCAGTTTCCCTCAAACAGTTGCATTTACTAAGGCAGTTGTAGACTGGTGCCAGAGTCTGTTTTTCCAGTGTATTGAATTCCTGCTAATTCTGAAGGTATTTCTGCTCTGGTTTGCTCTTATTGTTATTGCTGGATGGTTTACGTATGCTTTGGTTAAGGCAATCTATGTGCTGATTAAGGCCCATGTCAAGATTAAACGCCTTCCTATAGTTAATTACGGCGATGTAGCAATTATTAAGGATGACAAGCTTAAGACAGCATTTACCCATGGTTTTATAAATCCCAGAATATACCTATCTACAGGTCTAATAAATTATCTTGATAACTCTGAATTAAAGGCAGTTTATCTGCATGAGCTTCACCACAGGAATAGAAGAGACCCACTTCGCCTTTTCCTCGTATCAATTTTAAAAGATGCATTCTTTTATATTCCCGTATGCAGGTTTGCAGAGAGGTTTATTTATAATCGAATTGAGGTAGGGGCAGATCGTGCAGCTGTTGCTGCAATGCAAGAACCGCTCAGCCTTGCCGGTGCACTACTTAAAGTTACAGAATTTAATATTGGACAGGCTTCGGTGCAGCCAGCATCAGTCCATCTGGGAATCGAAGGTGTTGGCCCTATCGAGCAGAGGATAAGGAGGCTTATTGAAGGAAAAGAAATAAGTATTAAGCTTCCTACAGTCAAGGCAATGATAGTTAGCATTTTTATAACCAGTTTTTTATTGCTATCCACCCTCTTACCGGTGTTTTCATCTTTTCCTGACCCAGGCAGGTGCGATACAAATCACTGTGCTGTTCATATCAATAAATTGGGTATGGATTGCAAAATCCATTGTGAGGCATCAAAAGGGCATAGCCACTAAATTTTTTTGGTCTAAATATTCTACGGCATGTAGAAACGGAGGACAGGCAATGAAAAGGATGGTAATTGTAGCGAAAATATTTTTGATTAGTATTTTTGTGTTTTTCTGGCCCAACATAATTCTGGCACAGACTGGGCAGAAGGCACTCAGTAATGAGAGTAGGGTCGTGGATGGCATAAAGGCAACATTAAAAATTACACCATCTCAAAACATGGTAGATTTGATTTTAAGTGATGCTAAAACTGGGAAGTCTATTACCAATGCAAAGATATCTGCACTCATGAAAGGGCCAGATGGTAAGGTCCTTGAAAAAGAGTTAATGGGTATGAAGATGGGTGAAGAATTTTCCTTTATGAACACGCTGGACATGTCAAGGAAAGGCAGCTATAGTTTCAAAATTACTGTTGAGGTGGAAAAGAAGCTTGCCCCTGAAGGATTCAATCAGGGGAAGGTGAAGTTTAATTTTGTGTATGAGGCACGCTAAGCGTGCTGAGGTGAAGTGATGCAGAGGCAAGAACGAATCGGAGAATCGGAGAAACGGAGAAACGGAGAAGTCTATTGGGCAATTCCCCCATTCTCCCATTCCCCCATTCTCCGGTTCATTTATTTGTTATGCCTGCTGCTTACTGCCTATTCCTTACTGGTTGGCATAGCCCACCCTACCGCTACTGCCTTTGCCCAGGAAACTGTTTCTCTTTCCTCCCTCATTGAAGAGGCTAAAAAGAATAACCCTGAGATCCTGGCGTATCAAAAAAGGGTAAAGGCAAAGGAGCATAGAGCAAAGGTAGAGGGTATCCTTGATGACCCGCAGCTCAAGGTTGAGATTGAAGACATTCCGAAGGATAAACCCTTCAATCTGGGTGATTCGATGCAGACTCGCTATACCTTCAGTCAGATGCTGCCGTTTCCAGGAAAACTGTCTTTAAGGCAAAAGGCTGCACTGAAAGAGGTTTTGATGGCTGCATCTGAGGCAAAGAACAAGGAAATTGAAGTCATTACAATGCTCAAACAGGCATATTTTGATTATGCCTATATTCTTGAATCAATAAAAATAACAAAAGAGGTAAAGGAAATCCTTTCCCAAATGGCGGAAATTGCTCAAATAAGATACTCAACCAATCAGGCATCTCAGCAGGATGTTATAAAGGCGCAGCTTGAACTTACCATGCTTAGTAATGAGCTCATTTATCTTGAGGCCCAAAGGGATGTTGTTGCGGCAAAGATAAATTCTCTTTTGAACAGAGATACTGTGTCTCCTGTCGGGGAGCCGGAGGATATAAAGGCATACAGGGTAAATATAAGGCCTGACGATTTGATAAAAACAGCAATTGAGAAAAGTCCGTCATTAAAGGCAATGGAATATGACATTCAGGCAAGGGAGGCAGAGGTTGAGTTGAATAAAAAGAACTATTATCCTGATTTTATGGTTGGAGTAGCGCCCATCGAGAGGGAAGGCAGGCTTGATGCATGGGATTTGATGTTTGGCATCAATATACCGCTCTGGCGCAGTAAATACGACAATCAGGTTTCAGAGGCAAGGGCAAATGCCGGGGTTTTGAAATCAAAACTCGAGGCAGAGCAGAATATAAAAACATTTGAGGTAAAAGAATCTTTTATAAATGTTGAAGCCACAGGAAGGGTAAGAGATTTATATGAGACAGGGCTTCTGCCTCAAGCTGAAATTTCTTTTCAATCCGCAATGGCCAATTATCAGACGAGCAGGGTTGATTTTCTTACAGTCCTTGACAGCCAGAGGGTGCTTAAAAAGACAAGGGTTGAGTATATAAAATCCATTGTTGAATACAGAAAGAATGTTGCGTTGCTTGAGAAGGCAGTAGGAGAGGACATAGAGGCAGGGATTAGGGGCCTGCCCCCGAGTGTTTCTATCGGGGGTCAGGAGTCAAAAGTCAGAAGAAACACAGAGGAGTAGGAGAAATGAAAAGATTTTGGATAGGCGTCTTACTTTTATTTTTAGGTCTTGCCATCGGCGGTGTTGGAACATGGCTGTATGTGAAGAAGTCAGGAGTCAGGAGTCAGGAGTCAGGAGTTGAAACAAAGAAAGAAGGAACCGAGAGAAAGGTCTTATTTTACCGTCACCCGATGAATCCGCAGGTAACTTCGCCTACGCCTCAGAAAGATGAAATGGGCATGGATTATGTGCCGGTTTATGAGGATGAGAGAGCAGAGGCTGAAACACTGGGCACGGTCAGGATAACCCCTGAAAAGATTCAAAAAATCGGCGTAAAAACAGAAGAGGCTAAAATCAGAACGCTCAAAAGGATTGTGCGAACTGTCGGCAGGATAGAGCCGGTTGAGAACAAGGTCTACAATATAAATACCAAGGTCGCCGGCTGGGTTGAAAAACTCTATGTGAACAGGACTGATTTGATGGTGCATCCGGACGAACCCCTTTTGGAAATATATAGCCCTGACCTGGTGGCGACTCAGCAGGAGTATATTTTGGCAATGAAAAATCTGGAGAAGGTTAAAAATAGCCTCTATCCCGATATAAAGAAAGGCGCTGAGTCCCTTGCGCAGGCAGCCAGGCAGAGGCTCAAATACTGGGATATATCGGATGAACAGATAAAAAAGCTCGAAGAAGACGGGGCAATCACCAGGACCATGACTATCTATGCCCCTGCCCACGGCGGCGTTACTGAAAAAATGGTTGTGCAGGGACAGAAAATAGAGGCAGGCGAACCCCTGTTCAGAATCATAGACCATTCGGTTGTATGGGTCTATGGCGAGGTCTATGAATATGAAATACCCTATATAAAAGCCGGCCAGGATGCCTTATTATCACCTTCTTATTCAACTTCTGATATTTACCGGGGGAAGATAGAACATATCTACAGCCACCTTGGCTCTATCAGATATGTGCCTGAAAGCGGCACAGAGGTAAGGACTGCAAAGATAAGATTTGAACTCCCAAATCCGGAGCATAAGCTAAAACTTGGCATGTATATGAATATTGAACTCGCAGTTGACGCGGCAGCAAATGCTGTAACAGTCCCTGATTCTGCTGTCATAGATACCGGCGCAAGGCAGGTGGTGTTTGTGGATATGGGCGAGGGAAGATTTGCTCCGAGAGAAGTAAAGATAGGTGCTTCGGGAGAAGGCTATTATCATATTGTATCAGGCGTCAGGGCAGGTGAGAAGGTTGTTACATCCGCCAATTTTCTGATTGACTCCGAATCCAGCTTCAGGGCAGCGATTGCAGGGTTCAAGGGATCAGGGGATCAAGGGGTCAAGTGATCAAGAGGGTAAAATCTGTTTTTCCTCGAACCCTCGAGCCCTTGAACCCTGGGCCCCTTAATTTGGAGGATAAATTGCTCAAAAATCATAAAGAACTCAAAGTATGGCAAAAGGCTTATGAGTTATGTTTAAAAATTTATAAACTTACGGAGAAGTTTCCAAAAGAAGAAAGGTTTGGTCTCGTTGCACAAATAAGACGTTCTGCTGTGTCTATACCTTCAAATATTGCGGAAGGCTACAATAGAGGTCACAGATTGGAGTATGTCCAATTTCTCAATATTGCATATGGTTCGCTGAATGAATTAGACACGCAATTATTATTGTCTAAAGATTTAAGCTATGCATCAGGTGAAGAGGTTGAATGCATTCTCGAAGATTTATATGAACTTGAGAGAATGTTGGCAGCCCTTATTCGTTCCTTAAAGAAAAAATAGGGTTCAAGGGGTCGAGGGGTCAAGGGCTCAAGTAAAGTAAAAGTTTTTACCCTAGACCCCTTGATCCCTTGAGCCCTCGACCCCTGTATTTACTATGCTGAAAAAAATCATCGAACTCTCTATAAACAATAAACTAATCGTCATCCTTTTTACACTCTTTGCAGTCGGCTGGGGCGTATGGGCTGTCTATCGTACACCTCTGGATGCCATACCTGATTTATCCGATGTGCAGGTTATTATTTATACTGAATATCCAGGCCAGGCCCCGCAGGTTGTAGAAGACCAGATTACCTATCCTTTAACAACCGCAATGCTGTCTGTTCCAAAATCAAAGGTCGTCAGGGGTTTTTCCTTTTTTGGGGTATCGTTTGTTTATATCATCTTTGAGGATGGCACAGACATATACTGGGCAAGGTCAAGGGTGTTGGAATATCTGAATTTTGCCTCAGGTAAACTCCCTAAAGGCATTACCCCAGCCCTTGGCCCTGATGCTACAGGCGTTGGATGGGTCTTTCAATATTCTATAGAAGGCAAAGGCTACAGCCTTGCAGAACTGAGGAGCATTCAGGACTGGTATATCCGCTATCAGCTCACGAAAGTGCCGGGGGTTTCAGAGGTTGCGTCCATCGGAGGGTTTGTAAAACAGTATCAGGTAAATATTGACCCCAACAGGCTTCTTACCCATAATATCTCGTTGAAAGAGGTAGTTGACTCAATCAAGATGGGAAATATGGATGTGGGCGGAAGGGTTGTGGAGCTTACAGAGCGGGAGTATATGGTCAGGGGACTAGGTTATATCAAGAATATCCCTGACATAGAAAATATAGTTTTAAATGTTGACAGGGCAGGAACACCCATCAGGATAAAGGATGTGGCACGGGTTGAACTCGGGCCTGATGAGAGAAGGGGGATTGTCGAAAGAGACGGAGAGGGCGAGGTAGTCGGTGGCATTGTTGTGATGCGGTTTGGCGGAAATGCCCTGAATGTGATTGATGCGGTCAAAGAGAAGATAGAGGAGCTTAAACCAGGACTACCGCCAGGGGTGGAAATCATAACCACCTACGACAGAAGCCATTTAATTCATCGGGCAATTGAGACTCTCAAGGAAAAACTTATCGAAGAATCCCTCATTGTCTCACTTGTCTGTATTGTCTTTCTCCTCCATTTCCGTTCTGCGCTTGTTGCTATTCTCATGCTTCCGGTTGCTATCCTCATCTCTTTCATTGTGATGTATTATTTAAAGATAAATGCCAATATTATGAGCCTCGGCGGGATTGCCATTGCCATCGGCGCTATGATAGACGGCGCTATTGTAATGATAGAGAATGCGCATAAACACTTAGAGAGAAGTCAGGATGTGGAGCAAGCCGACCGTGTCGGCGTAGAAACGGCAACACGGTTGCCTCGCTCCAAAGACAGATGGCAAATTATTGCTGATGCTGCAAAAGAGGTGGGGCCGCCGCTTTTTTTCTCTCTTTTAATCATTACAGTTTCGTTTATGCCTGTGTTCACCCTGGAGGCGCAGGAAGGCAGGCTCTTTAAGCCTCTGGCATTTACAAAGACATTTGCCATGGCAGCCTCTGCGTTATTATCTATTACCCTTGTGCCTGTGCTTATGGGTTTTTTTATACGGGGTCGCATCATGCCAGAGGCAAAAAATCCCCTCGCCAGATTCATGATATGGATATACAGGCCTATAATAAATCTTGTGCTTAAGGCAAAGCTCACCACCATTTTTATTGCAATAGCCGTGCTGATTGCAACCATATATCCTTTTAAAAAACTCGGCAGTGAATTCATGCCGACACTTTATGAGGGCTCTCTTATGTTCATGACTGCAACGCTTCCCGGCGTTTCAAGCACAAAGATAAACGAGATTCTCCAGACAACAGACAGGATTATAAAATCATTTCCAGAGGTGGAGCAGGTCTTTGGAAAGGTGGGCCGCGCCCAGACAGCAACAGACCCTGCGCCGCTGGAAATGTTTGAGACAACAATAAACTTAAAACCTGAAAGCGAGTGGCGGCCTGGCATGACTGTGGATAAACTTGTCTCTGAGATGAGTTTAGCCCTTGAAATGCCGGGCATCCCTATACAGTGGTCAATGCCCATAAAGAACAGAGTTGATATGTTGGCAACAGGCATACGCACGCCTGTCGGCGTGAAGGTGTTTGGAAAGGATTTGAAGACCATTGAACAATTGGCAGTGGATATTGAGGCAGTCCTAAAGATGGTTCCCGGCACAGCCAGCGCTTACGCAGAGCGGATTATAGGCGGATACTATGTGGATATAAAGATAAAACGGGATGAAGCGGCGAGATACGGGCTGAAGGTTGAGGATGTCCAACAGGTGATTATGTCTGCCATTGGTGGAGAGAATATCACAACAACCGTAGAGGGTCTGGAGCGTTATCCTGTGAATGTCCGTTATAAAAGGGAGTTAAGGGATAATGTTGATAAGATTGGCAGGACGCTTGTCCCAACCATGATGGGTCAGCATGTCCCGCTCTCGCAGGTGGCAGATATAAAACTCAGCAAGGGTGTAGCAGGCATAAAGACAGAAAATGCGCTCCTTAACACATGGGTCTTTGTAGATGTGCGCGACAAGGACATCGGCAGCTATGTTCAAGACGCAAAAAAGGCTGTTCTGGAAAATGTAAAATTCCCTCCAGGCTATTATGTTGCATGGAGCGGCCAGTATGAGTATATGGAGCGGGCGTATGCAAAACTTAAGGTCATTGTGCCGTTAACCCTTGCTATCATATTCCTCCTCCTTTATTTTAATTTTGGCAATATCACAGAGAGTTTGATTGTCATGCTTTCTCTGCCGTTTTCTCTGGTTGGCGGCATTTGGCTTATGTATATTTTAGGATATAATATGAGTGTTGCGGTTGGCGTAGGCTTTATTGCCCTTGCAGGTGTAGCCGCTGAAACAGGGGTTGTGATGCTGATATATCTGGATAGCGCATATAAAGAGTTAGAAGTCCGGAGCCTGCCCCCGAATGCATCTATCGGGGGTCAGGAGTCAGGAGTAACAATGACAATAAAAGATATTTACAACGCAGTTATTGAGGGTGCGGTTGAAAGGGTGAGGCCAAAGATGATGACTGTCATTGCAATCATGGCAGGGCTTCTTCCCATCATGTGGGGCACAGGCACCGGTTCTGAGGTAATGAAAAGGATCGCAGCGCCTATGGTAGGGGGAATGGTTTCATCCACCATATTAACGTTGATAGTAATTCCAGCTATATATGCATTGTGGAAGGGATGGGGGATGAAGAAGGAAATGCAAAGTGCAAATTGAAAAATGCAAAATGAAAAAGAAACGGCATATACAGGCCACAGAGGTGATGGAATAATCTTTGTTTCTGATGTAAACGAGGCAATAAAAATTAGGACAGGAGAAAAGGGTAGTGCGGCATTACTTCCGAGTCCTGAATAAGGGGATTTGATTACACCGATTATCAAGTACAGATTACACAGATTAAAATCGGTGTAATCGTTTTTCAAAATCTGTGTAGTCAGAAAAATTAAAAGAAAGGAGGTGATACAGGTGAGTATTTTAAAGACAGTTGCTGTAGCAGTTTTTTTGGTTTCGCTTATGGCAATGCCTGCGTTTGCTGATGAAAAGCACGGTGAAAAAGGCGGCATGATGGGCGGTGGCATGATGGGAGGCGGAATGATGATGGGCGGCAAGATGATGGAAGAGCGTCACAAGATGATGCAGGATATGATGGGGATGATGAAGGATATGATGCAGATGATGAGGGATATGACCCATGCGCCAACCGATGCCCAGAAAAAAAGGCTCGACGAGATGATGAAGCGGATGGATGAGATGATGAAGATGCATGATGAAATGATGAAGCAGATGATGGAAAAACGCGAAGAGATGAAAAAGAAGAAGATGGAAGAAAAGAAAGGGATGTAATGCTGTGCAGGGGCTGCCTTCGGGCCGCCCCTGTTGCTGAGGGTATAATGGAAATTTTCATGGGAATAATGATGCTCGTTATGATTATTGGATTTTCTGTTTTTGGACACCATCAGGGGATGATGGGAGGGCATGATAAGGAATGTCCTAAAGAAGAGCAGGTTATCAAACATGATGGGCATGAAAAAGACGATTGTAAGGAAGCTATGGAGAGTCAAGAAGATAGAGCCATAGATAAAGGTAATTACTAATAAGAGCGTAATACAGGTTACATTTGCGTTGTTCCAAAAAGCATCGCCTTTTCCGTCATGCCCGAATGCTTCTATCGGGCATCCAGAGTAATCATAATGGATTCCCGCTACATACATGCGGGAATGACGAATTGGGGTGTTTAGCACATAATAAATGCAAACTATTTTGTGCTCTCCTTAATAAGTGTCAAAGTATTATAGAGTCAAAGTTTTTACTCTGATACTCTGGCACGTTGACTCTTTGCAGCTATCGATTATCTTTCAGGGAGGTGATAGATATGAATACAGTAATCTATCTTTTATTAGCCTTTCTTGCAGCATATATATCGATTATATATCTTGGCGCAGTAGGCATGGGTGGAGCGCTATTTTTCATAGTAACAGGATTTGCATTAGTCGGCGCCAGCGCCTTTACTGCTTATTACTCTAAGCTTTGGGGTGAAAAGGGCGGCCAGATTGCTACCATTATTTTGAGGAATCTCCTCGGCATTCCTTCATGGTTTACCGGTTTTGTCCTCGCATGGCTTGCACCATCACCCTTTTTATTTGATTCCAATATAACCTTCAAGCTCATGGGAGTATTCCTGATAATTATAGGCTCTATCCCATTTATATTGGGGCACATTGAACTTGGTTGGCGCACGCACATGCCGTCTGTAAAGGATACGCTGGTGCGGCATGGTTTATATGCCTATGTGCGGCACCCCATATATGCCGGCGGTTTTTTGATTATTATTGGAATTGGATTATTTAAACCAACATTGGTTTTTGTAATTGCCTGCGTTCTGGGGGTAATATGGCTTGATGTTCAGGCTCGGCTGGAGGAAATAGACCTCGTTCAGCGTATGCCAGATTACCGAGAATATATGAAGCAGGTGCCTCGTTTTATACCGCGTTTTGAACGGGAGAGATAAATCATGCACGGTGAAGATATTTCTTATGCCTATGGCGTATGGTCGCTGGTCATAGTCAATATTGCCCTCTTTGTATTTTTTATCCTGAGTTTTCTAACCCCTGTTAAAAAACGAGAGTGGCGAGGAATGGGCGTAACCATTGCATTCTTTGTTGCCCTGTTTACAGAGATGTACGGCTTTCCTTTGACGATTTACATCCTGACTGCAATTCTCGGCAGCCAATATCCTGTGTTAAATCCCTTCTCCCATGCCAGCGGCCATCTCTGGCTTACATTCCTTGGCGGCGGGGCATTGATGATGACAGTCATTCATCTTATAAGCAATGGTTTAACAATTATAGGCTTTATAATAATGTGGAAAGGATGGAAATTGATACACGGTGCAAAGGATAGTCTCGTAACAGATGGACCCTATGCGTATGTAAGGCATCCTCAATATTCAGGGCTTTTTCTCATCATGATAGGTATGCTTATCCAGTGGCCTACTGTCATAACAGCCTTGATGTTTCCTGTGCTTGTCTTTGTATATTACCGTTTGTCAAAAAGGGAAGAGATAGAGATGATTAAGATATTCGGGGATGAGTATAAACAGTATATGGAAAAAGTTCCGATGTTTATTCCAAAGATTGGGAAATAAGGAGGTGCTTATGGCAACAGACCCGGTTTGCAGGATGACAGTTAGCGAGGAAAAGGCGGTTGAAAAGACAGAATACAAAGGCAAGACCTATTACTTTTGCGGGAAGGGGTGCAAAGAAAGATTTGAAAAAGACCAGGAAAAATATCTGCAAGGAGAAAAGAAGGACTGGATTAAAGGATGAGGAGGATGTATGGAGACAGTAATATATTTCATAGTAATAGGTTTATTGTTTTATTTCATGATGAAAGGCTGTTGCGGCGGAGGTGGGCACTCGCATGGACGTTCAGGGCAAGGGCAGGGAGAACATGAAGGACACAAAGGGCATGAAGGGCATGGCGAGGCAGAGACAGGGGAAAAGAAAAGGGGGCGCTGTTAAAAAAAAGAGATGCTACGGTGATTACACAGATTATAAAAAACAGATTACGCAGATACAGATAAATAATTTCAAATCTGTGTAATCATATGTTCAAAATCGGTGTAATCAATTTTTTCATAGGAGGGCTTTATGGATATAACAAGACCGCTCAATATCAAAGTTATTGGATTGTCTCTCGGCTCTTTTCTTTCCATAACATTTATACTCTGTGTTGTCTATGACCTGATATTCCCTGAAGCCAGAATGTATGAGTCGTGGATGAGACTCCTGCCGGGCTTTAAATGGCTTACATGGGGGAGTTTCTTTCTGGGTGTCATCGAAAGTTTTCTTTATGGCATCTATATTGCACTGGTGTTTGTGCCGCTTTACAATCTTTTTAATGGGTTGATTGGAAGGAATGACTAAGGAAATTGAAATAATCGGCGCAGGCCCAGCAGGGCTTGTGGCAGCAATAAATCTTGCAAAGGCTGATTATAAGGTAGCAGTTTACGAAGAAAAGCCTGATGTCGGGCATCGGTTTCACGGCGATTTTCAGGGGCTTGAGAACTGGAGCTCGGAAGAGGATGCGGCTGTTCTTTTGGAACGATTGGGCATCCAAATAAATTATACCTGTCAGCCATATAGCGAACTTACCGTATTTGATGCAAATTTTAATAAGCGGATTATCCGGTCGCAAAGACCGTTATTTTATCTTGTGCAACGTGGCCATGCGCCCGGTTGCCTTGACTACGGCCTGATGGAGCAGGCCATTGAAGCTGGCGTTGAAATCGTATTTAACAGGCGCGTTGACAAACTTGAAAAAGGCGGCATTATTGGCATAGGGCCAAGGGCAGCGGACGCAATTGCAAAGGGGATTGTCTTTAATACAAATATGGAAGATATTGCAGCAGCTATTCTTGATGACAGGCTTGCGCCGAAGGGCTATGCGTATCTTTTAATCCACAAAGGAAAGGCGACTATGGCGACCTGCATGTTCAGGGATTTTACAAGCGAGCGGGAATGTTTTGAAAGAACCGTTGAGACATTCAAAAAGGTTTTTCCTAATCTTGATATAATTGATGCAAAGGAGTTTGGCGGCTATGGAAATTTTTTCTTTGACAAGCCTGCATTTGAAAACGGAAAATACTATGTTGGTGAGGCAGCAGGGCTTCAGGATTGTCTTTGGGGATTCGGCATGAGATATGCGATGATTTCAGGATTTCTTGCGGCAAGGGCTATGATCGAGAATAAAGACTATGAAGAATTGATTAGAGAAAATCTCATACCGATACAGAAAACATCACTTGTAAACCGTTTTTTATTTGAGAAATTAGGAAACAGAGGCTATACTTATTTTATAAACAGGCTTGCCAGGGGCAATACCATCAAGAAGGTTGGAAGGCAGTACAGGCCGTCGCTGGTGAAAAATCTCATCTATCCAGTTGCAGGCATAGTGTATAAAAGCAGGCTTGTTGATAAAGGGTGCCACAGCGAAAACTGCCTCTGTGTCTGGTGTAGATGCAGAAAGGGAGAGGTATGTTAAATACAAAGGTTGTGTCTTTAAGTCTTGCAATTACATCAGCGGTTCTTTACATTGCATGTGCTGCTGCATTTATGCTTTTTCCAATTGGTACACTTAAGTTTTTTAACACATGGCTTCACGGTATAGACCTTACGATTATCGCATCAGAAAAACCAATCAGGATGGTAAATATCCTTGTCGGCCTGATCAATATAACAGTTGCGTCTGTTGTCACAGGTATTATATTCTCTACAATATACAATAGTTTTCAGAGGAGGGGCGGTTAAACATGGGAGAAGATTCTTTAACCCAAGACCTTGTATGTGGTATGATGCTTAGAGTGGATAAAGTAAAGGCTACCTATACATACCATGAGAAGGTTTATTACTTTTGCGGTATGGGATGCCTTGAGCGGTTCAAAAAAGAACCTGATAAATATATTAAGAAAGAAAAGGAGAAATTATGATTACACCGATTATAAAAGCAGATTACGCAGATTCAGATAAAAAGAGTTTTTTTATCTGTGGAATCGTTTTCAAAAATCTGTGTAATCAGTTATAAAAGGAGGGAAAGATACGATGGGAAGAAACTTAAAAAGACGGGTGGCGGTTATGGGGATTACAATAAGCATGAGTTTATTGTTATGGTCTATCCTGCTTGTATCATCAATGGCTGCCAGTCCTATAGGTGGAGAGAAAAGACCACTGCTTTCACCAGAGCTTTTTCATGGCAAGACAGCATACACATACTATATTGCAAACGAGATACCAGAGGTTCTGGACAATATCTACTGTTACTGCCACTGTCAGAAGCACTCAGGACACAAAAGTCTTTTATCCTGCTATACTGATAAGCATGCTGCCTTCTGCGACGTGTGCCAGAATGAGGCAATAAGGGCATTTGAGCTTCATAAAGAAGGGAAGGATATACAGACGATAAAGAGCATGATTGATAAGGAATTTGAAAGATAGTAGATAATAGGATTACGCAGATTACAAAATGGATTACACAGACGTCATTGCGAGCCTGAAGGGCGTGGCAATCTCATATTTCATTCGCAATGACATTTCTGTGTAATCAGTACTCATAGGAGGCAGAACAAATGACAGAACTCATTAAACCAGTTCGGTTCGGAATCTTAATCGGTCTTCTCGGCCTTATCTTCGGCATTGGCTGGGCATTCTATCTTGTGCTCGGTCACGATAAGATACATAAAACCCTTGAAGAAAGAGCTGTAAAGTCGGAGGAAGCGCAAAGTCTAATCCAGCTCATTGAGCCTGCAACTGCCCATGCACATTCTGGGGAGAGTCATGATGAACAAATGATGGATATGCCGGGAATGGAGGAACATCAGCATGGTGCAATGGAAGGGACAAAGAAGTCTATGGATGAACATGATAGCCCAGTAATGGAAATGGCGCATGAGAGACTTACAAGAGGCCATATCCATTCAATGGGGTTGGGTCTTGTTACAATTGTAATTTCTCTTATCCTTGCCTTTACCAGTGCGCCTGAGAAGATAAAAAATATTGCGCCTGTTCTTACCGGCCTCGGAGGAATAATTTATCCTTTTGCATGGATTGTCATGGGCTATAGAACCCCGTCCTTTGGCCCTGGCCCAGCAGAGGAGTCAGTAACAATGATTGCAGGGCCGGGGATTGCGCTCGTACTCCTCGGAATCTTCACAGCAGGCGTTTTTCTTTTAAAGGATGTTTTTTATAAGAGATAAGGAAAAGTTTTCGCAGCCTCTGGTCAGTTGTCCTCTATGCATTAAAGAATTGGTTTGCTAAAAATGGTCGATATAGCAAAGATCGAAAAATTAGCCAGACTGATCCGTTACTTCATCCTTATCTCCACAACTGAGGCTGGTTCAGGCCATCCTTCATCATCCCTCTCTGCAGTTGAACTGATGGCAGGTCTGCTTTTTGGAGGCGCCTTCAGGTTCGACGCAGATAATCCGAAACACCCAAACAACGACCGCCTCATCTTTTCTAAAGGCCACGCCTCACCGCTCCTCTATGCCTTATGGGCTGCTGCAGGAAAGGTGAGTGAGCAGGAACTTAAGACCCTGAGAAAATTCACAAGTCATTTAGAGGGGCATCCTACACCTGCCTTTTCCTATGCAGAGGCTGCAACAGGTTCCCTTGGACAAGGGTTATCCATCGGTTTTGGAATGGCGCTGAATGCACAATATCTTGATAAACTTCCCTACAGAACCTATGTCCTTTTAGGGGACAGCGAGATGGCCGAAGGTTCTCAGTGGGAGGCAATCCAGCTTGCAGCGCATTATAAATTGGACAATTTAATAGGTATCCTCGATGTCAACCGTCTGGGACAGCGGGGAGAAACTATGTATGGCTATGACCTTACTGCGTATCAGAAAAGGATTTCCTCTTTTGGATGGGAAACTATTGTTATTGATGGACATTCCCTGTCCGAAAGTCTTTCAGCGTATGAGAAGGCGCTGAGCATGAAGGGCAGGCCGGTAATGATCATTGCCAAAACCATAAAAGGGAAAGGGGTTTCATTTCTTGAAGATCGAGATACCTGGCACGGAAAGGCTTTAAAAAAAGAGGAATTGACTAAGGCGTTACAGGAATTAGGAACAACGGATACATCAATTCTGGGAAAGATAACAAAACCAGAGGATTTAAGGCCTGCAAAACAAGTACCTCAGAAGGCAAAGGAAATGTTCTATCCAACAGACAAGCCCGTTGCTACACGAAGGGCCTACGGAAATGCATTGGTAAGGATATTCCCACAGTTTCCGGATATGGTGGTTCTGGATGCTGAGGTGAGTAATTCAACATTTTCGGAAATCTTTAAAGAAAGATATCCTGAGCGGTTTTTTGAGATGTATATAGCAGAGCAGAATATGGTAGGGGCAGCCCAGGGCCTCTCCTGTCGTGGCAAAATACCCTTTGTTTCTACCTTTGCTGCATTCCTTACCCGTGCCTTTGATCATATGCGAATGAGTCAATATTCAAATGCCAATATCAAGTTTGTCGGTTCCCATGCGGGTGTATCTATTGGTGAAGACGGCCCTTCTCAAATGGGGCTTGAGGATATTGCCATGTTCAGGGCAATCCTCGACAGTGTGGTACTCTATCCATCAGATGCAGTATCAACCGAGAGATTGGTAGAAGAGGTCGCACAACAGAGGGGGATCATTTATCTTCGCACCACACGGAAGGACACTCCTGTCATATACGATAATGATGAGAGATTTTATATTGGCGGCAGTAAGGTTTTAAGAGCAAGTGATAGAGATACCATTACAGTTATTGCAGCAGGTGTAACGCTCCACGAGGCGCTCGCAGCATATGAGGAATTAAAAAAGGAAGGTATTTTTATTCGCGTAATCGACCTCTATACCATCAAGCCAATTGATGAGAGAACCCTTTCTGATGCTGTGAGGTCAACTAAGGCAATCATCACAGTAGAAGATCATTTTGCAGAAGGCGGTCTGGGAGAGGCGATAAAGAGTGCTTTGGCTGCGTTTCCTATCCCTATCCATTCACTTGCAGTACGAAAGATGCCAAAGAGCGGGAAACCAGAGGAACTCCTTGATTATGAGGGGATTTCAAAAAAGGCAATTATCCAAAAGGTAAAGGAACTCCTATGAGACCTGAAGGCCTTAAAACAAGGATATTTTTAGATGGCGGCAATCCTCATGAGACCGAGGAGATTATATGGAATGGACCTCATAGCCAATATCCTCGCGATTTTTCAAAAGGGTGATGGTCATGTTGAGGTGCTTACAGCCAGCGTTCGAAAGCTCGACCATCTATTATATGCTATAAAGCTCGGTTCAGACATTGTCACAGCACCCTTTGGCATATTAAAGGAATGGGCAAAAAATGGGATTCCCATGCCAGGAAACGAGTATGTCTATGATTCCGGCAAATTACAATCTATCCCTTACCGACAGATTGATTTAACAAAAAAATGGAATAAGTACGATATCCACCATGATCTAACCGTACGGGGGATGGAGAGGTTTTCAGAAGATTGGAATTCTTTGATTAAATAAAAGCGAGGATGGTATATGCAGATAGGAATGATCGGGCTTGGAAGGATGGGGATGAATATGACAAGGCGGCTCCTTAAAGGAAGGCATGCGGTAGTTGCCTATAATCGCTCACCAGAGCCAGTACGGGATGCGGTTAAACAAGGGGCAAAAGGAGCTTACTCCCTTGAAGAGCTGGTAGAAAAGTTAAAACCTCCCCGTGCTGTTTGGCTTATGCTCCCAGCAGGAAGACCAATTGACGAGCATATAGAAAGGCTCAGTGGCCTTCTCCAGAATGGAGATATTATTATAGAGGGTGGGAACAGTTTTTATAAGGATGATATCCGTCATAAAAAGGAGTTACAACTGTATGGGGTCCATTATATGGATGTGGGAGTAAGCGGCGGGATATGGGGGCTTACAATCGGTTATTGCCTTATGATTGGAGGAGATAAAAAGATTTATAAATACCTTGAACCTGTTTTTAAAACCCTTGCGCCAAAAGACGGGTATCTCTACTGCGGTGATACAGGTGCAGGACATTTTGTGAAGATGATTCATAATGGTATTGAGTATGGCATGATGGCTGCGTATGGAGAGGGTTTTGAGATTCTGAATGCCTCGCCATATCGAAATAGTTTAAATTTTGAGAATATAGCCCATCTCTGGAACCAGGGGAGCGTTGTCAGGTCCTGGCTCCTTGAGCTAATAGAATCTGCGTTTAAGAAAGATAGGACCCTTTCCTCCATTGCTGGATATGTGGAAGACTCAGGAGAGGGTAGATGGACAGTGCAGCAGGCCATTGATATGGCTGTATCCACGCCAGTGATTGCTTCAGCGCTCTTCCAAAGATTTCGCTCAAGAAAGGCTGAGACCTTTTCAGATAAGGTTTTGGCTGCCTTGAGAGGGGAATTCGGCGGTCATGCGGTTTTAGAGGCTGGCAAGAGAAAAGGCGTTGTATCGAAGAGAAGTAAGACTAAGAAATCCTGAATGTGCTCAAAAATGGGTAAAGTATGAGCCCTCGTGCAGATAGAGAAGTTTCAATTTCCCAGACGGATCCGATATATCGACAAATATACGGCTGTGAAATAGAGATTCCCAATCCCTGCTGTCTCATTATCTTCGGCGCGTCTGGAGACCTCACTAAAAGGAAGCTCATCCCTTCACTGTATCAGCTTCATAAAAATAGTTTACTCCCTGACAACTTCTTTATCCTTGGGACAGGGCGCATGGAGATGAGCGCAGAAAAATTCAGGGAAGATATGCTCCTTGCAGTCAGAGAGGTATTTACAAAGGATTTTGATTCATCTTCGTGGAAGGCATTGGCAGAAAAGATGTACTATTCACCCCTGGATTATTCTTCATCAGAATCCTATGTTAAGTCTCTGGTAAACCAGCTTCCTCTGTTAGAAGAAAAACATCAGACAGGCAAAAACCGAATCTTCTACCTTGCTATCCCTCCCTCTGTCTTTGAAGATGTGGTTGTTAATCTCGGCAATACTGGCCTATCCGGCGAAGATATGGGATTTACCCACATTGTGGTTGAAAAACCCTTTGGACAAGACCTGGATTCAGCCAAGAGACTTAACCGTATTCTGGAAAAATCATTTCAAGAACATCAGATTTATCGAATAGACCACTATCTGGCAAAAGAAACAGTGCAGAATATTATGATGTTTCGCTTTGCCAACTCGATTTTTGAGCCGCTCTGGAATAATAGATACATTGACCATATCCAGATAACCGTTGCAGAAACCATCGGCATCGAACTCAGGGCAGGTTATTATGAGCAGACTGGTGTGATAAGGGACATGTTCCCGAATCATATATTCCAACTATTGACTCTGACTGCTATGGAGCCCCCGGTGAAATTTGAGGCAAATCCTGTAAAGGATGAAAGGGTCAAGGTCTTCCGTTCCATGAGGCCATTTCCCCTTGACAGGCTCGACGAATATGTTGTCACCGGCCAATACGGACCGGGCCAGATTCACGGGAAGGCTGTTGCAGGGTACAGAGAAGAGCATGGGGTTGCCAAACAATCCACCACATCGACATTTGCTGCCATGAAGGTGTTTGTTGACAACTGGAGATGGAAGGGTGTCCCATTTTATCTAAGGTCAGGTAAAAGGCTTTCGACCAGGAAAACAGAGATTTCAATACAATTTAAGCCTGTGCCCCACATGATGTTTTCAAATCTCCTCAATGAACCTATTGAGCCGAATACCCTGGTGCTCAGGGTCCAGCCAGATGAAGGCATTAACATTGTATTTCAGGCAAAAGAGCCTGGCTCAAAGGTCTGTCTGAGGCCAGTGCTTATGGATTTTTCATACGAGGGCGAAATATTCTTAGATGCCTATGAGTGGGTATTGCTGGATTGCATGCACGGTGATTCCCTGCTGTCAGTAAGAGAAGATGCGGTAGAGGAGACCTGGGCCTTTCTCACCCCTGCAATACAACAGTTGGAATCTACTGCTCAAAGAGAAAAATTTCCCAATTATGCAGCAGGTTCTTCAGGGCCAGATGAGGCTGCACTATTAATGGAAAGAGATGGCCGAAGGTGGAGGCCATTATAACCAAGGGGCAGCATGGCAGGTATGATACTTCCAGACATAGATGCCATAAGCCATGAGGCAGCAAGAATTTTTATAAATTTCTCAAAGGAATGCATTGCAACAAGGGGAAGATTTATTGCTGCCCTTTCAGGAGGTTCGACTCCCCAAAAACTCTATGCTCTCCTTTCTTCTGACAGATATCGTGGTAATGCAGAATGGAGCAAAATCCATTTTTTTTGGGTAGATGAGAGATGTGTTCCAAAAGAAAGCGAATATAGTAATTTCAGGCTTTCGTTCGACCATCTCATATCCAGGATTTCTATTCCTGATGCGAATATACATAGAATAAAGGGCGAATTTGGACCTGAAAAAGGTGCACAGGATTATGAGGATGAGCTCAAAGATTTCTTCGGTGTCGGATTGCCTATCTTTGACCTTATCCTCTTAGGCATGGGTGAAGATGGTCATACGGCCTCACTTTTTCCGGGTTCAAAGTCGTTGGATGAAAAAGAGAGGCTTGTTATTCCGGTTTATGCAGAGAAAATGAACAGGATAACCCTTACACTTTCTGTACTGAATAATGCCAGACACATCCTCTTACTCGTATCAGGTCAATCAAAGATGCGGGTTTTAAATGATATCTTAGTAGATAACGAAAGAAGAAAAAATTATCCAGCAGGACTTGTACAGCCTGTTCATGGAGATTTGCTGTGGCTGATAGATGAGGCTGCAGCAGGGAAATTCAAGAGAATGAAATCATGAGCCAATGGTGAGCCATGCCTGACTCAAAAATACCCTTTGGAAAACCAGGTCTTCCTCCCAACTGGTCCCCTGCCTCAAAACAGGGCATTGGCACAGCCAGGAATGATATATCGAGGGTATGGTTTACCATCGCAAACGGGATCGTCACAGAGGTCTTTTATCCAACAATAGATACCGCAAATATCAAAGACCTTCAGCTTCTCATAACTGATGGCAAATCATTTATTGATGAAGAGAAAAGAGATACTGTATCAAAGATTGAGTATCTTGACCCAAAGGCCTTCGGATATCGAATAACCAATACTGCAAAGAACGGCAGATACAGGATTATCAAGCGAATCATTACAGACCCCTCTGGCCAGTCCCTGTTGATTAAGACCTCATTTCAAGCAATAAAAGGAAGCCCCTCAGATTATCAGCTCTTTGTCCTTCTTTCCCCTCATGTAAAAAATAAAGGCTATGAAAACTCTGGCAGGTGCATACACTATGGCGACAAAGAGTATCTTGTGGCCTGGAGGGAGGATATAACCCTTGCATGTACTGCTGATGCGCCTTTCAAAAACATGTCCTGCGGGTATGCCGGCTACTCAGACGGATGGCAGGATTTAAAGGATAATCTAAAAATGGACTGGCGCTTTCATAAGGTTGACTATGGGCATATAGCCATGATTGCTGAGATAGATTCATATGATTTTACCCTTGTCCTCTCGTTTGGCAGAAATGATGTTGAGGCGATTGTAGAGACCAGTAAGACCCTAAAGAGGGATTATGAATCAATAGAGGCAGAGTATATCAAGGGTTGGCAAGAGTATCTCGCCAGGCTGAAAGACTTTACCAGAGAGGGGTTTGATGGAGGAAGGTTGTTTTATGTCAGTGCGATGGTATTAAAGGCCCATGAAGATAAGACCTATAAAGGCGGTGTTATTGCCTCTCTGTCTGTCCCCTGGGGTGAGGCAAAATCAGATCTGGACGCAGGCGGCTATCACCTGGTATGGCCGAGGGACCTGGTAAAGGCAGCCTTTGGCTTTATGGCAATGGGCGATATGGATGCACCCTTGAATATCATGGAATATCTTAGGAGGACCCAGAAGCCTGATGGCTCATGGCCACAGAATATGTGGCTTGACGGCAGGCCATACTGGCATGGCGTTCAATTAGACGAAGTGGCATTTCCCCTGCTCCTTGCACGGAGGCTCAATAGTATGGGGATGTTCAAAGAGACATTTTATCCCATGGTTAAAAAGGCTGCAACATACCTTGTTAAACATGGTCCAATTACAGAGCAGGAGAGGTGGGAGGAGAACTCAGGTTTTTCACCTTCAACGCTTGCTATTGAAATCGTTGGCCTTATCTCAGCAGCCCATCTTGCAAAAGAGAGGGGGGAGCTCGCAGAGGCCCAATACTTTTTTGAAATAGCTGACTACTGGCAGACGAAGATCGAGGAATGGACATTTACTGATTGTGGATGCATATCACCTGAGCATCCTGAGCATTATCAGAGGATAGCCTCCATAGCATCGGAGGCGCTGGATATGGGAGGTACTGCCTGTCAGGTATTTCTCCCTATAAAGAATCTTCCATCTGAGGTTATGACTGCTCCTTCCCAGTGCGCTGTAGTGGATGGGGGGTTTCTTGAACTGGTGAGATACGGGATACGGGACCCAAAAGATCCTCATATCCTTAAAACCCTCCCTGTGATTGATAAACTATTAAAGGTTGAAACACCCTTTGGCCCTGTCTGGAACAGATACAATAATGATGGATACGGAGAAAAGGAGGACGGCTCGCCATTTGATGGCGCAGGCATTGGCAGGGCATGGCCGCTCCTTACTGGCGAACGGGGTATGTATGAATTTATTGCAAACGGAGATATTGATCCTTTTCTCAAGGCAATGGAGGCCTTTGCCAACGAAGGAGGGATGATCCCAGAGCAGGTGTGGGATACTGAAGACATACCTGAAAAGGGGCTTTTCGAGGGAAAAGGCACTGGCGCTGCTACACCCCTTGTATGGGCCCATGCAGAATATATAAAGCTCTTAACAAGCAAAAGGGACTGCAGGGGCTGCGATATCGTACATGAGATCCATAAGAGATATGTAGTGAAAAAGGCAAAGAGTAGTCTTACTGCATGGAAGAAAAACAAACCTATAAAAAGGATGAAGGCATCAGATACCTTAAGAATCATTACGTTTGCGCCAGCCATACTCCATTGGAGCAAAAATAACTGGGAAACAGTGCAAGACGATAGACTGTTGCCACCAGGGATAGACCTTTTTTATATAGATATACCCAGGGGAACATTGAAATCCGGAGATGTCTTTGTCTTTACCTTTTACTATCCAATAGAAGATGCATGGGAAGGCCAGGATTATCGGATAGAGGTGGAGTAAAGAATGGTTTCAGAAGCTGTATTTAGGGTAAGCGGTCTGACCAAGGTCTATCAGATGGGCGAGGTAAAGGTGCATGCCCTGCGCGGTATAGACCTGGAGGTTTACCCAGGAGAATTGATTGTGCTCCTCGGCCCATCCGGAAGCGGAAAGTCCACCCTGCTCAACATACTTGGCGGCCTTGATATCCCAAGCAGTGGATGCGTATTGTATAAAGCAAAAGACCTTACCAAGGCTAACGAGCGGGAGCTCACTGAATACCGGCGTTTCCATATAGGCTTTGTCTTTCAGTTCTATAACCTCATCCCCAGCCTCACGGCCCGTGAAAATGTGGCCATTGTCACAGAAATCGCCCAACGACCAATGAAGCCTGAAGACGCCCTCACCATTGTAGGGCTCAGTGAAAGGCTCGACCATTTTCCCTCACAGCTTTCAGGCGGCGAGCAGCAGCGTGTTGCCATTGCAAGGGCAGTCTCGAAAAATCCAGAAGTCCTCCTCTGTGATGAGCCAACCGGCGCCCTTGACTCACCTACAGGCATTTTGGTGCTTGAATCCTTAGAGCGGGCCAATCGCGAGCTTGGCACAACCACGCTCATCATTACCCATAATGCCGACATCGCTGGTATGGCTGATCGGGTGATACATCTCAGCAACGGCCATATTTCAGAGATTATAAGTAATACAATAAAAAAATCGCCAAAAGAGATGCACTGGTAACCCCATGAATGCGCTTGATCTCAAACTTTTAAGAGACCTCTGGAGGATGAGGGGACAGGCATTTGCCATTGTTCTTGTCATCGTAAGCGGCGTTGCAACATTTGTCATGTTGATAAGCAATATGGACTCTCTTTACCTGACAAGGGAGAAGTATTATCAGGAAAATGAATTTGCCGACGTCTTTGCGTCATTGAAGCGGGCGCCTGAAAGCATAAAACAACGCATAAAAGAAATCCCTGGCGTAGAGCAGGTAGAAACCCGCGTCGTGGCTGACGTAAAGCTTGATATAGAAGGCTTTTCTGAACCGGTTATCGCTAAGCTGATTTCAATCCCTGATACAGGCAAGCCTCTGCTGAACAGACTCTATATCAGAAAAGGGAGGCTGGTTGATCCGTGGAAGGATGATGAGATTGTCGTAAGCGAGGCATTTGCAGAGGCGCATGGGTTTGCGCCAGGCGACAGGATAGGGGCTATTATTAACGGCAAATGGGAGAGATTAGTTATTGTTGGCATTGCCCTGTCGCCTGAATTTGTCCTTCAGGCAAGGCCCGGCGCATTAAGCCCTGACTACAAGAGATACGCAATTCTATGGATGGGGCGCAATGCGCTCTCCACAGCATATGACATGAAAGGCGCGTTTAACGATGTGACGCTGACTCTTTCCCTTGATGCTAATATGAATGATATCCTCATTCAGCTTGATAATCTCCTTTATGACTATGGCGGTCTTGTCTCATATGGCAGAAAAGACCAGATGTCTCACCGCTTCTTAGATGAGGAATTTAAACAGCTCAGGAGAAGCGCCGAGATATTTCCTGCAATCTTTATTGCAGTTGCCACATTTCTGCTCAATGTGGTCGTCAGCCGAACAGTAAGCACCCAGCGTGAGCAGATAGCCGCGCTCAAGGCCTTTGGCTACAGCAATCTCATGATTATTGGCATGCACTATATAAAGATGGTATCCCTGATAGTGTTCATAGGCGTTGCAGGAGGCATTGCTGTAGGCATCTGGTTCGGCAAGGGTCTTGGCAATATATATATGGAATTCTACCGCTTTCCTTATTTGATATATGAACTAAAGCCGAATGTAGCTCTGATTGCAGCACTTATAACTGCAACGGCAGCTATTGCCGGCACTATTCATTCGGTGAAAAGGGCTGCTACTATGCCGCCTGCAGAGGCCATGCGGCCTGAGCCTCCTGCCCGTTATAGAAAGACAATCATTGACCGCCTCGGCATTGCGCGAATGCTTTCTCAGCCTACCTTGATTATTGTGCGCGATATCGGGCGCAGGCCGATTAAGTCGCTTCTCACCATCACCGGAATAGCCTTTTCCTGCGCCATAATTATAGCAGGTACTTTTTCATCAGATGCAGTTGACTTTATCGTGAATGTGCAGTTCAGGCTTTCTCAAAAAGATAACATGGCGGTAACATTTGTAGAGCCTGTTTCAAGAAATGCCCTCTATGAATTGCAGGGGCTAAGCGGCGTTGAATATGCTGAGGTCTTCAGGACAGCGCCTGTGCGACTCAGGTTTGGGCACCAAAGTTTTCGCACTACATTGCAGGGCATAGAACCTGATGGCCATCTCCGTGTGCTGCTCGATGTAAATCTGAAGCCGTTTACTGTCCCTTCCAGTGGGATAGTATTGAGCGACTATCTTGGAGCCTTGCTTGGCGTGAGGCAAGGAGATATGATTACAGTAGAGGTGCTTGAAGGGAAAAGGCCGATAGTTCAAGTGCCTGTAGCAGGACTCGTTGAGCAATATATCGGCATAGCGAGCTATATGGACATAACAGCGCTGAATAGGCTCATAAAAGAGGGAAGCGCTATATCCGGCGCATATTTGACTGTTGACTCGCTCTATCAGACTGAGATATACAAAAGGCTTGTGGAAATGCCTCGTGTTGCAGGCGCTATTGTGAGGGAAGATGAAATAAAAAATTTTTATGAGCTTCAGGCTGAGTTCTTCCTGTTTTTTACATTTGTGGCAACCATTCTCGCCGGGACTATTGCATTAGGTGTTGTCTACAACAGCGCAAGGATTGCATTGTCTGAGAGAAGTCGCGAGCTTGCAAGCCTCAGGGTGCTTGGCTATACAAGGGCAGAGATTTCTTACATCTTTTTAGGGGAGCTTGGAATCCTTACGCTTGCCTCCATCCCTTTGGGATTATTTCTTGGCAGGGGGCTTTGCGAATACATAGCAAGGGCATTAAGTTCAGAACTGTTCAGGGTGCCTGCAATCATAGAGCTTTCGACTTATTCATTTGCAGCCACAGTTGTTGTTATATCAGCCTGCTTATCAGGCCTTATTGTGCGGCACAGGCTCGACCATCTGGACCTGGTAGAGGTTTTGAAGGCAAAGGAGTAAGAAATATGCATTTGCAGAGATGGCTCGCCATAGTTGCTATTATAGGCGCTATAATATTTGCTATAGGCTACGGATTTATGCCCAGACCCGTGCCTGCAGATATTGTCAAGGTGTCGCGCGGGCCTATGAGCGTTACCATAGAAGAGGAAGGAAAGACACGGGTAAAAGACAGGTTTATTCTTTCTGCGCCGGTTGCGGGATTTATGCGCAGGATCGAGCTTGAGGCAGGCGACCCTGTAAAAAAGGGTCAGCCCTTGATAGAACTTGAGCCTTTAAGATCTACAGTGCTTGACCCTCGTAGCCGCGCAGAGGCAGAGGCAGCAGTTGAGGCAGCAGAGGCAGCGTTAAAGGCTGCCCAAGAGAATGTCAGCGCTGCAACAGCAGATGCAGAATATGCAAAATCAAATCTTGAGCGGATAAAAAGGCTTTATGAAGCCGGATACGCTGCAAAAGAGACATTCGACCAGGCTGAAAGCGAGGCAAAACGCACAGAATCTATCCGGCTTTCTGCTGAGGCGCAAGTAAAAGTGGCTCGCTCTGAGCTTGAAAAGGTTCGCGCTTCCCTGTTCGATTTAACATCCAGTGGGGTGAAGAATCGCCACAGGATAGTTACTATTCTTGCGCCGGTTGAAGGCCGTATCTTGAAAATACACCGGGAAAGTGAAGGCGTAGTGAACTCCGGAGATGCGCTCGTTGAAATTGGCGACCCAGGCAAACTGGAGGTTAGAGTCGAAGTCCTCTCAACAGATGCTGTAAAGATTAAACCCGGAACCCCTGTGCTCTTTGAACGCTGGGGCGGTGATTCCCCTCTCTCAGGAAGGGTAAGGATTGTCGA
>Ga0209212_1000666_pt1 | contig 63836 bp, 70 predicted proteins | sample RifGroC2_FD_183996 | JGI IMG/M metagenome (GOLD analysis project Ga0209212, IMG submission 183996) | Groundwater microbial communities from Rifle, Colorado, USA - Groundwater C2 (SPAdes) (version 2) | ecosystem: Environmental > Aquatic > Deep subsurface > Groundwater | place: Rifle, Colorado...
ACGCCGTCGCGGAGCGCCTGGCCTCGCTGGGCTGTCATATCGTCATCGCCGATCTCGGCCGGCCGCCGGAGTCCGCAAACCCAGTTCGGACGGGGACGCGCGACGAGATGGATACGATCGCCGCTGAGCTTGGCAAACGTTACGGGGGGATGGCCTCCACCATCGATGTCGACGTCACCTCCCCACCCTCCATCGGCCGGATGGCGGAGAGTCTCCGGGAGCGATGCGGCCATATCCACATCCTTGTGAATAATGCCGGCGCCTCCTTCGGCGTTCCCGCCGACATCCTCTCTTACGAAGAAGCAGCCTGGATCCGGACGGTGGACGTGTGTCTTTTTTCCGTTTTCCGCGTCAGCCGGGCTATCCTGCCGCTCATGCTGGGCGAGCCGGGTGTGATCATCAATACCGCCTCGCGGGCGGGGAAAGTGCCCCCCCTGTTCAACAGCGCCTACGCCGCGGCGAAGGCCGGGGTGATCATGCTGACCAAGACAATGGCAAAGGAGCTGGCCTCCCGCAACATCCGGGTGAACGCCATCTGCCCGGGACAGATCCGGACCGATTTGGAGCAATGGCGCTTCGGCCTGGAGGCCTCCTTTTTCGGAAGCACGGTCGAAGCACGGGAGGAGGAGATGTGCCGGACGATTCCTCTCGGCCGGATCGGCGTCCCGGAGGAGGTAGGGAGGCTCGTCGCCTTTCTCGCATCGGAGAGCTCCGGATACATGACCGGACAGGCGATCAATCTCGATGGCGGCCAGTGCATGGAGTTGTAATGGGCTTTGGAGATCGTATCCCTCCGCTTGCTGGACATTTTTCGACCCTGCACCTCCTCGCTTCGCTGTGGGGGCAGGGTACCCCGAAAAATCTCCAATGCGCGCTTCCGGGATACGATCTCCAAAGCTTTGAAAGGTGAAAGGAGCGGAGAGGCGAAGTGGAGCAGGTGATCGGCGGCAGGCTGGCGGCGGAGGCGCTCATCGAACAGGGGGTCAAATATGTGTTCACCTTGAGCGGGGGGCACATCACCCCGATCTATCAGTTTCTCGAAGGATCGCCGGTCGCCATTTTCGACACCCGTCATGAACAGGCCGCCGTCTTCATGGCAGAGGCCTGGGCGCGGATGACCCGGAAACCCGCGGTCGCCATGGTTACGGCCGGGCCGGGATTCACCAATGCGCTCTCGGGGATCGCCAATGCCAGGCTCTCCAATGCCCCGGTGGTCCTGATCGCGGGCTGCGTCGGCTTGGAAAGCGCGGAGAAGCTCGACCTCCAGGACATGAACCAGATTCCCGTTATCGCTCCGATGGTCAAGAAGGCCTGGGTCTGTCAGGTGGCCGAGAGGATCCCCGAGTTCGTCGACATCGCCTTCCGGACCGCCGCGGCCGGCCGGCCCGGGCCGGTCTACCTCGAGCTTCCCTGCGACGTCCTAAATCAGGCTGTCGATCCGGCTCGGGTGAGGCGCCCCCGGAGCCGCGTGGATTCCCGGCCGATGGATCCCGAAGGAGCCCGGGAGATTCTGGTCATGCTCCAGGCGGCGAAATCACCGGTTGTCGTCGCCGGAAGCGGCGCCTGGTACGCCGATGCAGGAGAAGCCCTGAGGGGCTTCGTCGAGCGCTCCGGCATTCCCGTGTTCACGGGCAATTCCGGCAGAGGGGTGATCTCCGACACCCACCCACTCTGCTTCCAGTCTTCGCTTGCCATCCGTCCCGGCGCGGCTTTCTTCACCCTCGCGAGCGCCGATCTGATTCTCTTTCTGGGGAGCCGTCTCAGCCTCTTCTATCTCTTCGGCGAACTCTTCCGGAAGGATGCGCGGTTCATCCAGGCGGACATCGAGGCTGAAGAGATCGGCCGGAACCGCTCCGTGGATCTGGGCATCGTCGGCGACGTCCGCGCCCTGCTGGAAGAACTCAACCGCGTTATCGACGCACAGGGGATCGGCGGGTCCCTCCAGACTGGTTTCCAGGGCTGGGTGGAGACCGTTCGGAAGGCCGATGCGGATGGAAAAGCCCCGACACAGCCGCTGTGGGAAAGCGACGCCGTACCCATCCACCCCCTGCGTCTTGCCCGCGAGGTCGATGCCTTCATGGACCGCGATGACGACATCGTTGTGGCCGACGGGGGCGACACCCAGGTCTGGATGGCGATGACCAGGACCGTCAGAGGGGGCGGCCGCTATTTCGATTCGGGGCTTTACGGTTGTCTGGCGGTAGGACTCCCCTTTGCCAATGCGGCGAAACTTGGCCATCCCGAAAGCCGCGTCCTTCTGATCTCCGGCGACGGTTCGATCGGGTTTAACTTCATGGAGTTCCACACGGCGATCCGTAAGGGGCTCCCCATCGTGGTCGTGATCGCCAACGACCAGAGCTGGGGGATGATCGCCCATAGCCAGACGCTCCGCCTGGGGCACAGCATCCCGGAGGGGACATCGCTCGGCCGTGTCGATTACCATCGCCTCGTCGAGGTCCTCGGGGGTTTCAGCGCCCTGGTAGAGCGTCCGGAGGAGATCCGACCGGCCCTGGCGGCGGCCTTCGCTTCGGGGCGGACCGCGTGTATCAATGTGATGGTGGATCCCGCTGTGATCAGCCCCGGGAGCGTTGCATTGGCCAATCTCGGCGGCTATTGCGCCAAACAATAAAGGAGAAAAACATGAAAAAAAGGGGTTTGCTTTTTGGTTCTTTTCTGTTGTTCACTCTCATGAGCGGATGCGATGTCATCAAGGATGCGGCAGATATCGAGTTTATCATTGAACGAAGTCACGTCTATACGGTTGATGCGAACCTGACCACGTTCCCTTACGATATAGATTTGAATACGAACTCGGACTATCAGAAGTACAAAGGCAAGATACGGGACGTCGAAATTGATTACTTGAGATATTCCATCACCTCGAACACGGGGAATGGCGGGCAAGCCGACTTTTATGCCAATACGTTCGGGGGCAGCTTCGCTACCGCTACAAAAGTGGCCGAGACCATCAGCTTTGCCGCCGGTGAGACCCGCGGCCCCACCGATGTCGTGTGGCTGAACAAAGACTTTATTGAAACCCTTTTAATCACTGGGAAACTTAGTGTCTGGGCTGTAGCGGAGGGTACGAACGTGCGCCTTACAATACCGGTAGAAATTAAGGTAAAGGTGACGGCGAATCCGTTTGAATGAGGAAGCGCTATGCGCTTACGCAGGCCTGCGCAACGGAGGTCCAGTAGGGGGACATGTTCCGCAGCCTCTCGATAATGGGAGGGAGCTTTTCTATCACGAAATCGATCTCCTCCTCGGTATTGTAAATGCTCAGGCTGAATCGGATGGAACCGTGGGCCATAGTGAACGGAACTCCCATGGCCCGCAGCACATGGGAAGGCTGCAGAGACCCCGACGTACAGGCCGAACCTGAAGAGGCGCAGATTCCGTACTCGTTCATGAGCAGAAGAATGCCCTCCCCCTCGACGAATTCGAAGCTGATATTTGTCGTGTTGGGCAGCCGCTGCAAAAGGTCCCCGTTGACCCGGCTTTGCGGGATATGCGCCAGAAGGTCCGACTCCAGCCTGTCGCGCAGACGCCTCACGGTCGTGTTTTCCGTCGCCAGGTGGCGGGCCGCCAGTTCGCTCGCCTTTCCCAATCCGATGATGCTGGGGGTGTTCTCCGTGCCGCCCCGGCGCCCCTTCTCCTGATGTCCGCCGATCATGAACGGGGAAAACTTTGTGCCCCTGCGGACGTACAATACACCGATTCCCTTCGGAGCGTGGAGCTTGTGACCGGAGATGGAAAGCATGTCGATGACATTTTTCTTCATGTCGAAATGGATCTTTCCGGTCGACTGAACCGCATCGGTGTGGAACAGGATACCCCGTTCGTGGACCGCTTCGGCCGCCTTCTCCACAGGAAAGATCACCCCCGTTTCGTTATTGGCCCACATCAGGCTGACCACTGCCGTATCCGGTGTTAGGCTGGCAACCAGTTGTTCCATGTCCAGAGCCCCGCTCTTGTCCACGGGCAGTTCGGTGACCCGGTAACCCTGACCGGCCATATTTGCAAAGAGGGATCGAATGGCGGGATGCTCGACCCGGCTGGTGACCATATGACGTTTTTCGGGATTCGTCGCCAGGGCCGAGCGGATGGCGGCGTTGTCGCTTTCCGTACCGCAGCTCGTGAAGATGATCTCGTCGGGTGTGGCGCCGATGAGCGCCGCGACCTGCTCGCGGGCCTCGCGGAGTTTCTGAGCGACCTGGCCGCCGAAGGAATGCATGCTGGATGGATTGCCGTACAGGTCGCTAAAATAGGGCAGCATCGCCTCCAGAACCTCGGGCGCCACCTGTGTCGTGGCGTTGTTGTCCAGATAAACGGTTTTCATGGGGCTACCTCCTCGATGATCAGGTCGGGAGAAACCAGATCCCGGAGTTTTGCCTCGACGAAATGCTTTAGCGTGATATCGGATGCCTTGCAGGCTGCGCAGGCGCCGCGCACTGCAACGATGACCCGATTGCCGACCACGTCGATGAGTTCGATATCGCCGCCGTCATGTTTCAGGGACGGCCGGATCTCCCGTTCGAGCGTTTCTTCGATCATCTTGATCTTCTGGATGTTGGTCAGCTTGGGTTGCACCGCCGGTTTGACCTCTGCCCGCACCCGCTCGATGATCTGCCGGATGGCGTCGTGGCAATTGCCGCAGCCGCCGCCCGCTTTGGTGTAATTGGTCACATCCTCGACCGTCGCGAGGTTGTTCTCCCGGACGGCCCGCTCGATCTCCCGGTCCGTCACGCCGAAACACTCGCAGACAATCTGCGCCCCCGGCTCCTTGGCCGGCGCCCCCTGGTAATTTTCGATCGCCTTTTCGAGGGCCTCCTTCCCCATAACGCTGCAGTGCATCTTCTCCTGCGGCAGGCCGCCCAGGAAGGCCGCGATGTCCTGATTGGTCACTTGCTTTGCTTCTTCAAGTGTCATTCCCTTGATCATCTCGGTGAGCGCCGAAGAGGAGGCGATGGCGCTGGCGCAGCCAAAGGTCTTGAACATCGCCTCTTTGATCCGCTTGTTCTCGTCGAGTTTGAAGGAAAGCTTGAGGGCGTCCCCGCAGGCGATGGAACCGACCTCTGCTACGCCGTCCGCATTTTCCACCTCCCCGACATTTCGGGGATTGAGAAAATGTTCCCTGACCTTATCCGTGTATTCCCACATAAATCGCTCCTCGAAATTCTCTATGGATCGCCGTGTGTTCTTCGTTCCGTCTCAGGGTGCTATTTTAAGTCCGGCGGACCGGATTGTCAACGTATTATACCGATTACGGGTTATGCCGAAATAGAAGGATCAAGAACAACCGGGACAATGATTTGAGATAACCTGTCTGTATATCAGGAAAAGACGTTACGACTCTTCGAGACCACAGGCTTTGCGGAATGGGTAAGCTCCATTACCGGGGGACTGTCAATATGCAGTTATGGCTACCATATTGGTTCAGATGATATTGATCGCAAGCCGGATCGTTCTGCCATAGACCATCAACGATGAACCGATATTCGTAGGTCCCGGGGAAGAGGTTCACGACAGCCGACCAGTCGCCTTCTCTGTTTTTCTTCATGGGGTTTGCCTCGGGATTCCACCCGTTGAAAGTTCCGGACAAAAATACCGCCTCGGCCTCCGGGTCGTGATATCTGAAGCAGATCCTTTTTCTTTCAATTCTCTCATTCATAGGTCACCTTAGGTGGGGTCTTTCCCCGGTTGCTTCCCGGGACGAGGTCTCATTTTTCACAGCTTCTTGAAGTCACGCGTTGTCACCGCATCCGGTAAACAATTCCTGGGAAGGTTTTTCACGGGGCCGCCTCCCGAACTTGCCCAGGCGCGAACCCTCCGATAGTGTCGGAGGGTTCACCGTAGGGGTTATTGACTACAGGAGGCAGGCTTCCGGTCTGATTAAGAGTACGGGAACCGGGGACGAATTGAGAACCCCGGAAGCCACGCTCCCCATCATCCTTTTCAGTCCGGTATAACCGTGGGTTCCCATGATAATCAGCTCCATGCCGTTTTCCTGGGCATACTCCGTGATTTTATAGGCAGGACTGTTCGCCTCCTGGGCCTCTGTTTTTACCTTGATGCCTTCGGAATTAAGCTGAAATTCGATTTTTGCAAGATACTTCCTCGCCGAGGCAAAGAACGCTTCCCTCATCTTGTTGATATCGAAATTCTTCCCGTACAGTCTTATAAATACAACGCCCCGTCCTTTATACAGTACTACTTAGGCGGGAAACTATCTGGATTTATAACAAACCATATATTGTTTATACCCTGACCGGTTGTTTCGTCCGGCCGTTTGTCATTAATCCAGTAATAAAGCGGGTAACCCCTAAAGGTTGTCTGTTTCTTACCATCCTCTCTGGTAATGGTCCCAAAATCCTCTGCCCGTATTTCTTTGGGGGCTGCAACCGTTTCCCTGTAATATATGGGCCATTTTTCTAAACAAGAACCCGTGCAGGCGCTTTTCCCGGGAGAATCTTTTTTAAACCAGTATATTGCTTTACCTTCAGTATCTGTAAGATATTTTCCTATGCCCTCCTTTGCTTGAATTTTAACCGCATGATGCATACCCATAGCTGTACTAATCCCAAAAACCATCATCCCGACAACGACCCATACCATTGTAAATTTCTTCATTTTCATCCTCCTTCTTTCATACCCGACACCTCTGCATACGGTTAGGGTAAATTATGCCTTCCACAGGCCATGCAGATTACAGTACTCCCGCGCTATCATTGTTGCGGATTTCACGGGAAAGACGGCTTCCGGCGCCTGACCGGGTTTGAGAAACTGCCGGCAGACTTTGCCGTCGGCAATGACCTCGATCCACTCGATATAGTGTTTCTCCTCCATGGGGTGGGCAGCGCTCCCCACTTTCACCTTCACTCCGTCCGGCATTTTCTCGATAACGGGGACATGCTTCTCACGCGATGCATCAGTGGTATTTTCCGTTAACAACTGCATCGGCTGGCCGCAACATACCAGTTCACCGTCGCCGGCGTGAACCACCTCTACAATATTCCCGCACACCGCACATTTATAAATTCCTGATTGTTTGGTCATTGATACCTCCTTTAGTTATATCCGGCAGGCTTCCGGTCGGATTAAAAGCACAGGAACAGTGGACTGATTAAGAACGCCGGACGCCACACTCCCCAGCATCAGCCTTTTGAATCCGGTGTGACCGTGGGTCGCCATGATAATCAGTTCCATGCCGTTCTTCTTGGCATAATCCATGATCATCTCGGCAGGCCTGTTGGCCTCCATGGACACTGATTCAACCTTTATCCCCTCGGAACTCAGTCGGGATTTCACTTTTGCAAGATATTTTTTAGATGAAGTGAAGACCTGTTCTTTGAGTGCGCTGTAGTTAAAGTGCCCGCTCTCCAATTCTGCCCAAGGGATATCGATGGTGACGATATTCAAGAGGGTCACCTCTCCCACCGATCCATCCTTGAAGAGGGATTTCAGATGTGAAAGCATGCACTCGGCCAAATCTGAACCATCCAATGGAACTAAGACTTTCTTGTACATTTTCCTTCCTCCTTTTTTAAAAAGTTATTATATCAAGAACATGTGCCGCTAATCATGCTTGGGGATGGCGATATGATGACACCGCCCCCGACGCAAGGGACATTCCGCCGTTCAGCTCCTCGTAGACACGGATATATCCGTCGATCATCCGCTCGGGATCGTGTCTCTGCCTCGTTTCTTTCATGATCCGCTTGATTTGCCTTTCCCGGATCTCCGGAGAACCCCGATGAAACTGCACCGTCCTGGACAGCCCGTACCACAGCCCCCCCGTGTCATAATCCTTGAAAAGAAAACCGTTGCCGGAGTCTTCCGATGCGCCATCGCTCATCAGAGCCATCTCCCTGATCTTGTCGTGATAGCCCCCCGTATCACGGTTTGTGGCTGTTGCCCCGAAAAGGTTTCCGATCTGATCGATCTGGCCGCAGGGTTCATACAAAGAAGCGCCGAACACATCGCTGGCTGCGGCAAAGCCAAGCATCGACAGCGGCTCGCTGAAGCGTTGGTAGGTGATCTTACCCCCAGAGGCGCATGCGATTCTTCCGCATATCTCTTCGTGGATCCGATCGTTGCTTACGCCGTTGCCGACGATGGCGATTTGCGCATCTCCATGGGTGGTGACAAACCGTTGGGCGATCGCCTCGAGGAGTTCGATCCCTTTTTGAGAGGGATCCAGACGGGACGGCCAGTACAGCAGGATGGCCTCGGGGTTCACATTGAGCCCGGTCCTTTTCTGAAACTCTACGAGGTTTTCCCGCTTGGCGGCGAGAACATCATCCCCGGGGCCATATTTTCGTATCAAATGCTCGCCATGTTCGGGGTACATATTCAGAGCCGGGGCGTTGATGATCGTGCGGGTCTCGCCATGATCATACTTTACCTTGACTTCCCGGCGAACGCTTTGGGGAATGATAGGTCGATCGGCAAATTGATCATCTACGATTTCTTTGAGAAAGCGAGCCCCCACAAAATTGACCAGATTGGCATTCTTGATCGCCGTGGCTTGGCAATCAATGGACACTTTCCCCCGGTCCTCGGAGCGATAGAGGTAATCGGATACCTTTCCCGTATCGACGCCCACGAAGAGGTCCAAAGGGATATGGGCCGTGTGAACATTGTGGAGTGTATGAAGCACCGGGCATCCCCGCAGCTTTGCATCCGCAGTGATGACACCGCCCGCCATCCAGTCATGGCTGTGAATGATGAGGCGACCTCCGTTTCTTGCGCGGATATTCATAATGATCTGATTGACGAGAGTCTTCTGGAACTCGGCGGCGCTGAGAACGGCATTTCCGGCATAGGCATCGGAAAGATTGTCGAATATGGCGGAGTTCACCAGATGGATGTGCTCCGGGTCGATGGTGTGGATAATCCTGTCCCATTGATCATCGTTCAGATTATTCTCCTGTTGGAAACGCCGGGTCAGGTTCAGCGTGGCAAGATGACACTCAACACCCCGGCGCGTCAGGCCTTCGCAAAGGGTCGAGATCACATCGCCCATACCGCCGCTCTTGCCGGAAATGAACCTGGCCAGGGGCCCCATTCCATTCGGCAGACGGCCCGTCTCGGGTGCAATCAGGAGAACGGCCGTTTTTTTATGATGACAATCGATCAATTCAGATGACATGTCGAGCTTTCACCCTTATGCAGTTTTGTGTTGGTCATACTTTAGTATCCAGGGAGACGGAAAACAATGAGGATTGAATGGATGGCTAATGGTAGGAAAAATCTACTGGTCAGGAGAAATGAAGAAAGAGGTCGGTTGTCAATAGAGGACACCAAATATTTTAAGCTGCAACTCGTTTTTCCTCAGGGACGACTTGTTCAGGGATGGTCAATCATCCGCAGGGCGGAGAAGAACATCTCCACGGCGACCGTCGTCAGGATCATCCCCATCAGTCGTTCGGTTGCAACTAGAACCCGCTCCCCGAGGAGGCGGATCAGGCCGCTCGAGAAGAAGAGAATAACCCCCGAAAGAAGACAAGCCCCGGTCAGGGCCGCCAGCCATTCCGGCCAACGGGCTGGATCGCGGGCCATCAGAAGCAGAACCGTGGCCATCGCCGATGGCCCGGCGACGGAGGGAATAGCCAGTGGGACGATAAACGGCTCGCCTCCGAGGATATCCTCAAAGACCTTTTCCGATCCGCTATTACATCAGCGGTCCGGACATCAACCCCAGCGCCCTTATGGGACTCAATAGAAATTACCGGCTTGATCCTTCGACCCTATGGCGGGAGGTGGAGATGTCGACAGTCAAAATCAAAGAGATCGTCGAAGGGATGAAGGCCAAGGTCTCAGAACTCAGGTCGTTGTTGCATGGATTCGCGTTGTCAGACAACAACGGCCGACCGATCGGCGTCTGGTATTCGATCCTGGAAGCCCGGACTTTTTTGCGGATGAAAGACGACGGAACCGTGCGGATCGATACGCCCGATCTCTACACCTATGAAAGTCGGGACGGGGATTCAATTAGAGATCGCCACTTAGGACCCGGGGCTCCGCACCGCTAAAGATGGCGTTCTTGAGATCAGGATGCCCAAAACCGAGGCAGCCAAGAGCAATGAAGTCAAAGTCAAGATCCAATAACCAGGTGTTATTGCGCCGGAGCACGGCTTAAACATTGCAAATGTGCTGTCTCTGCCTTTCCATGAGGCCCAGGACCAGCTCGCACCGGGCTGGTCCTTTTTTTTTGGGGTTTCGGGACGATCAAGACCTGTTGCTGCAGGGCGGACATCCATCTTGAGATGAAGCATCCAACGATTTAATAGTGCGGTTCCCGAGTTGACGGGCATGAATACAAAATCATGCGCATAGTAGTTTTTACATACCATAAGACTTTCATTTAACTCTCATTGATACTTTTTGGGCACATAGTAAAATTGCACTGGAATGAACGAGACGATTTTACCGATTGCGCACCGGATGAGATATGCGCCCGTGGGCAAATCAATACTCCATTCCATCTCAGATGTGCGTGAATTATAGTCGCCGGCGGCGTCACCTTTTCAGGAGATTAGATCATGACGGAATCTCTTCGCATCCTCATTTTGGAAGATAGTCCTGCCGATGCCGAGCTAATTCAATTCGAACTTCAGGAGACGGGGCTTTCCTTTACAGCAAAAGTGGTAATGACAGAAAGTGATTTTCTACGTGAACTTCGTGAATTTCAACCAAACCTGATTCTCTCTGACTATGACCTTTGCCAATACAACGGGGCATTAGCGCTGGGTGAGACAAGAAGAAGATCCCCCAACACACCGTTTATTCTGGTAACCGGAGCTATCAGCGAAGACCATGCCATAGAAATCTTTACCCAGGGGGCAAAGGATTACGTCCTTAAAACACGGCTCCAGCAGCGACTTGTACCTGCCGTCCGGAGAGCCCTTGCAGAAGCGGAGGAACAGCGTGCCCGAAGGCAGGCGGAAGACGAACTCCGTAAGGCCCATAGAACTCTGGAAGAAAGAGTCAGGATCAGAACTTTGGAGCTGGAAGCCGAGATATCGGCGCGCAAGAAAATAGAAGAGGCGTTGCAAAAGGCCCATGACTCGCTCGAACAACAGGTGGCGGAGCGGACCATCGAGCTTCAGACGGCCCTTTCTGAAATCAGAGCATTGAAAGACCAACTGGAGGCCGAGAACATCTACTTTCGTCAAGAGACCAAAATGAAGCATCGATTTGAACATATTCTCGGGCAAAGCAACGCTCTGAAGTATGTCCTCTATCGGGCGGAACAGGTTGCTTCTGCGAACACAACGGTCCTCATCCTCGGCGAGACAGGTACGGGGAAGGAGCTGATCGCTTCCGCCATCCATGACATGAGCCCCCGCAAGGAACGGCCCCTGATCACGGTCAACTGCGCTGCCCTGCCCGGCAATCTGATAGAGAGCGAATTGTTCGGCCGGGAGAAGGGGGCGTTTACCGGGGCCGATACCCGGCAGGTGGGCCGGTTCGAAATCGCCAACGGTTCCACCCTGTGCCTGGACGAGATCGGGGAGCTGCCGCTGGAGCTACAGGCAAAGCTGCTCCGGGTGATTCAGCATGGCGAGTTTGAACGGTTGGGCTCGTCCAATACCATCAAAGTCGACGTACGGATCTTGGCAACCACCAATCGAGACCTTGAGGAAGAGGTCCGCAAGGGCCGGTTTCGGCAGGACCTTTACTATCGGCTCAACGTCTTCCCCATCACTGTCCCGCCACTGAGACAGCGCAAAGAAGACATCCCGTTGATGGTCCGGGCCTTCATAGAGAGGTATTCCAGGAAATTGGGGAAATCGATCACATCCATCCAGAAGGAGACGATGAAGGCGCTTCAGGATTACCCGTGGCCCGGGAATGTTCGGGAGCTGGAAAACGTCATTGAACGAACTGTGATCTTGTGCACAGGGCCGGCTTTGCGTCTGGCGGATAAACTGGAGATTTCATCCCCCCAACTTACATCAGCCGCGAGGACCTTGGAAGAGACGGAACGAAACTACATTTTAAAAATACTTTCAGAAACCCGATGGCGCATCGAGGGAAAGGACGGCGCAGCAGCAATCCTGGGCCTCCACCGGAGTACATTAAGAGCGAGGATGCATAAGCTCGGGATAGTCCGGCAGGAGATAAAAAAAGAACCAAAACCAGAATCAGATTAGACTATCCACCCCTTCTCAAAGTATCCCTCAATGTTTCGAGATTCCGCCAGTTATTGAGACCGCTTGACGGGCCAGAATTGGATGAACGCGTGCTTGGTCATGTTAGGGCCGGTGAACCTTCTGGCTCCGCCTCAACAGCCGTGCAATTGTTTACAAATCTGCCCTGATTTCCTTCGGATCCCTTCTTTTTGTGCTTTTATCGATCGAGACTTGGATTTGTCCGGAGTTGGTCTTGTGTCTTTTGCATTAAACACGGGTTGGTATTCCAGGAGGGATATAGCTTCCCCACTTATCCCATGGGATATCATCTGCTGAAAATGGACGATTTTCTCCGCTGCAAGCCAGTTAACGAGGTCATTACCCTCTTGCCTGCCGCTCTTTTCGTATAGCTCGTAAGCCACCTTGGTTATCTCTTCATTTAAGTGGTTGTTCATCAACAAATCTCCTTTCCCTTTGTTTGAATCATCTGTTACCGCTATCCACTGACCCTGCGTCACGGGGCCTTCCCGCAGACCCGAGTGCTCCATCATCGTTCACGGCCGGGCCATATCTGTCCTATAGACGCACATGTGTTACGATAGTATCTAGTCGAGGGGATGAATGAAAACAATGAGAAACAAATGGTAGTTATCTGGTCAGTAAAACATATCCCCAGCGATTCATGATTGACGGCCTCGTAAAAAGTCCGGATGCCGCACCAGGGCTTCACCCCTTCCCTGCCTTCGCAGCGGAAGGCGTATGGCGTCATACGCAAAACTGGCAATTAATGATTGGTCTATTTAATGATTTGACATAAACGGCTGTGCTTGCTATCCTCCGCTCACACGAAAAGAAGAAATAACCTGATTGCGTCGAAGCTTATCGAGGAGAGAGGAGTGATGACACCTTGATGGGCAAAAGGGGAGAAACTCTGGAACTCGCCAAAGCCGCTTCGGACATAGCAGGGTTTGACGAGATATTGTACGGAGGCCTGCCCGAAGGGCGGACAACACTTATCGAAGGCAGTCCGGGAACGGGCAAAAGCATCCTGGGGCTGGAATTCCTCTACCGGGGGGCTATGGCAGGCCAACCCGGCATCTTTGTTACCTTCGAAGAAAGGGCTGGGGCGGTCCGCCGTAATGCCCAGACGCTGGGCTGGAACCTCGGGGCGCTGGAAAAAGCGGGTAAGCTGGCTGTCATCGAGGCACGCCTGGATCCACAGACTGTCATCTCGGGTGACTTCAGCCTGAAGGCGCTCCTGGCGATCATCGACGGCAAATCCAAAGCCACCGGCGCGAAGCGCATCGTCTTCGATGCCCTGGACGTCCTTTTGCGACTCTTTTGCGATCCCGCACGGGAGCGCAAAGAGAAGTACTCGCTTTACGAATGGCTGATCGATCACGGAATGACGGCGATCCTTACCGTGAAAGCTGTCGAAAGCACTAACATCCTCGCTGGGTACGGGTTCCTCGAGTACATGGCGGACTGCGCCATCAGGCTTCTTCAACGCCCCGGCGAGTGGATATCGACGCGGGAACTCCAGGTCATCAAATACCGCGGCTCCGATTTCGGCAGAAATGCATATCCCTTTGTCATTGCACAGGGCGGCATCAGCGTCATTCCCATTTCCGAGTTTGGGCTGCAGCACCAGGCGCCGGGTCCTCATGTCTCGAGCGGCAGCGAACGGTTGGACGTTGTCCTCGGCGGCGGCTACCGTAAGGGCTCCAGCATTCTGATCGCCGGATCATCGGGGACCGGGAAAACCACCATCGCTAATACCTTTGCCAAGTCTGCCTGTGACCGAGGCGAAAGGGTCCTTTATTTCGGTTTCGAGGAATCGGAAGAGTCTATGGTTGCAACCATGCTCAGCCCGGGCATAGATCTGCGTCCGGCCGTGAAAAAAGAGCTCTTGAAAGTTGCGACCGCCATGCCGGAGGCATTCGGCACGGAAAAGCACCTGTTGCGCGCCTTTATCGCGATCGATGAGTGCAAGCCTGACCACGTTATCGTGGACGCTATCTCCTCCTTCGCGCGCATGGGGTCGGACCGGGCCGCCTTTGAGTTTGGTATGCGCCTGGTCAACCGGTGCAAAGATAAAGGCATAACACTCATACTGACCAACCAGAGTTCGGGAGGTGCCGACGACCGGATAGCAATCAGCGGCCTTGGCATCTCTTCGATCATTGATACACTCCTGTGGCTCCGTTTCGTAGAGGTAGAGGACAGTCTGAAGCGCCGGCTGCTGTTGATTAAATCACGCGGTTCAAAGCATTCCAACCGATACCACGATTTCTTGATTACCGACCACGGCATCGAGCTTTCCGAGGAAAGCACCGCGCGACCGCGGAGGGCAAGGAAATGAAGAAGCCTGCGAGCGCTGCCCCGGGTAAACGGAAAAAGCCGATATATGTGCTGAAGCTGTATATTGCCGAAGGCGAGCAACACTCCTGAACGGCGCGGGAGAACCTGAAGGGCATCTGCGATGAATACCTTAAAGACCGGTTTCAGATCCAGGAGGTGGATGTCCTGACGGATTTTGCCTCGGCCCTGGGCGACGGGGTGGTCGTTACCCCGACGCTGATTCTCGTCGTACCCGAACCGAGGGCGACCATAGTCGGCAACCTCAATGATAAAAGAGGGGTCATTTCAGCCCTGCGTTTGAGGGACATCTATGGAACATAAACCGAGTTATGAGGAGCTCGTGGCGAAACTGTCCGAACTCGAAGAAATCATTAGAGCTCTTCGCACCCAAGAAGTAGATGCGGTTATCGGAACTAAAAATGTTCTTATGCTTCGGCTTAAGGAAACCGAAGACGCGTTGAGAAAGCAGCGCGACAATTTGGATGGACTCGTAAGGGAACTGAAAGCGTCCAACGCGGCAACCGAGAGGGAAAAGAGACTGCTGGAATCCGTCTTGGAAGCCTTGCCGGTAGGCGTTGCCATTTGCGATGCCAGCGGGGCCTGTATCCTTACAAACCGCGGCTACGAAGAGGTCTGGGGAGGGCCGCAGCCGCCGGTTGATTCAATCGCGGACTACGCCGCCTACCGGGCATGGTGGGCCGATACGGGCGAACCGGTGCGGCCCGAGGAATGGGGCTCGGCCAGGGCGGTGCGGAGCGGGCAAACCGTCCGGGATCAATTGATGAAGATCGAGCGGTTCGACGGTACCTTTGCCTTCGTCCTCAACAGCGCCGCGCCCATCCTTGACGCCAAAGGGCAGATCGCCGGCAGCGCCGTGGCCATCCGGGATATCACCGCCCTGCGGAACGCCGAGGAGGCGCTCCGCGTAAGCGAGACGAAGCTAAAGCTCTTTGTCGAATACGCCCCCGCGGCGATCGCGATGTTCGACCGCGAGATGCGCTATCTGAGAGTGAGCCATCGCTGGCGGGAGATTTTTGATCTCGGCGAACGCGACCTGACCGGAGCCTCCCACTATGAGATCATACCCGACATTCCACCCGAATGGAAGGAAACTCACCGTCGCGCGCTCGCCGGGGGGGTGCTCGCGTTTGAGGCCGACCGTTTCCCGCGGGCCGACGGGTCGGTGCTGTGGCTGCACCGGGAGCTACGGCCCTGGCACGATGCAGCAGGTGCGGTTGGAGGCATCGTCATCTTCCTCGAAGACATCACCGAGCGCATGCAGGCCGAGCAGGCGCTACGGGAGGCCCATAACCGAGCGGTGTGGCTTGCCCGCTTCCTCGATGAAAACCCCATCCCAGTGATGCGCGCATCGGCGGACGGTGTGATCCTCTACTGCAACCCGGCATCCATGAAAAACAGGGATTGGGCGTGCAACCTTGGCGATCCTCTCCCCGGCCCGGTCCGACCATTGGTCGCTTTGGCGATGGGATCGGGGGAGGAGCTCCACCGGGAGGTTCAAATGGGCACGGGCTTCTACGCCGTTACGCTCGTCCCCTTTACCGAGGAGGCGTACGTCAATATCTACGGGCACCCCATCATAAAACGTAAACAGGCCGAGGAAGCGTCGCGCAAGAGCGAGGAGCGGCTCAAACGGGCGCAGGAGATCGCCCATCTCGGCAGTTGGGAGCTGGACCTGATCGACAACAGGCTCGTCTGGTCGGATGAGGTGTACCGTATCTTCGGCCTCCAGCCGCAAGAGTTCACCGCAACCTACGAGGCGTTCCTCGAACGGGTGCATCCCGACGACCGCGAGGCCGTGGATGCGGCCTATTCCGCGTCGCTTCGGGAAAACCTAGACAACTATGAGATCGAACACCGGGTTATTCGCAAGCATACCGGAGAAATACGGAATGTCCACGAGCGCTGTCACCATTACCGTGACGAATCGGGCCGGATCGTCCGTTCCGGCGGCATGGTTCACGACATCACCGCGCGCAAACAGGCGGAGGAGGACCTTAAGGAGAAAACGAGGCAGATCGAAGCAGCAAACAGAGAACTGGAGAGCTTCAGCTACTCGGTCTCCCACGACCTTCGCACGCCGCTCCGTGCCATCGATGGGTACATCCGGATGATCCTGAAGAAGCACGCCGACAAATTCGACGAGGACGCCATCGGCAAGTTCGAAGTCATCCGTCACAACGCCCGGAAGATGGGGCAGCTCATCGACGAACTCCTGGCCTTCTCCCGCTTGAGCAGGGTCCAATTATCCACCGCAACGCTCGACGTCGGGGGACTGATCAGGGATGTCTGGGAGGAACTCAAAGCGCTCAACCCGGATCGACGCATAACGCTGAAGATTGCCAAGATGCCCCCTAGTAGAGGCGACCGGGGACTCATCAAACAGGCCCTCATCAACCTCCTCTCCAACGCCGTCAAGTTCACCGGCAAGCGGGAGGAGGCGCTCGTAGAAGCAGGGTGTGACACCAATAACGGTGAGATCGTCTACTACATCCGGGATAACGGGGTAGGCTTCGATATGCAGTACTACGGCAAGCTGTTCGGTGTGTTCCAGCGCCTCCACAGCGTAGGCGACTTCGATGGCACCGGGGTGGGGCTTGCCATCGTCCAACGGATAATCAACCGCCACGGTGGCAAAGTTTGGGCGGAGGCCAAGGTGGACGAGGGGGCAACGTTCTACTTTACTCTTCCAGCGCGGCCAGAATGAGGCATCCGCAGTTGACTAATAGAAGCGTTCAATGATTTTCACAAACCCAAACAGCCATCAGCGCAGTATGAACATTCGCCTACAATTATGCTCCCGTTTAATTCTCATTGATACACCGCAGAACAAATAATAGACTGAGATCGAGATCCGTGAAAGGGGCTTGTAGGAGGCATTGCCCATTCAGTGAGATTAGCTTATGCCTGAACCTATCCACATCCTTCTCCTGGAAGATAACCCCACCGATGCCGAGCTGATTCAATTCGAGCTGCAGGAAGCGGGGGTTTCTTTTACGATAAAAGTTTTAGGGACCGAAAAAGGTTATGTCAACGAGCTAAAGGAGTTTCCCCCTGATCTTATCCTCTCCGACTACGATTTACCCTCATATTCCGGTACTTTAGCCCTTGCTGAGGCAAAAAGGAGATGCCCCGACATTCCATTTATTCTGGTAAGCGGAGCTGTTGTGGAAGACTACGCTATTGAAATCCTCGCCCAGGGTGCAAAAGATTACGTCCTTAAGACACAACTCCAGCAGAAGCTCGTGCCTGCCGTCAGGAGAGCCCTTGCGGAAGCAGAGGAACAGAAGGCGCATAAAAGGGTGGGGGCGGCACTGGAAGAAGCGCATAGGTGACCGGGAGCGCGCCCCTCAACCCTGCCCTGTGGGCGGGGAGCTTCACTCGAGTGGGCAGCCCTTTGGCAAGCCTCGATCAGGGATGGTCTATCGTCCGTAGTGCGTTGAGGAACATCTCTACGGCGACCGTTGTCAGGATCATCCCCATTAACCGTTCGATCGCGACCAAAACCCGCTCTCCAAGAAGGCGGATCAGACCGCTCGAGAAGTAGAGAATAATCCCCGAAAAAAGGCAAGCCCCGGCGAGGGACGCCAGCCATTCCGGCCAACGGGCCGGATCGCGGGCCATCAGAAGCAGGACCGTTGCTATCGCCGATGGTCCCGCTACCGAGGGAATGGCTAGCGGGACGATAAACGGCTCGCCCCCGAGGGTATCCTCGAAGACCTTGTCCGATCCGAAAAAGATCATGCGAATGGAGATGATAAACAGGATAATCCCGCCGGCGATGCCGAGGGAGGGTTCGGAAATCTGCAGGAGAAGCAGGAGATAGCGGCCGATGAAGAGAAAGAGGATGAGGATACCGAAAGCAATACCCAACTCCCTGAGGATAATCGCCTTTCTGCGGCTTTCATCCACATTCTTCAGAACGCAGAGAAAGAAAGGCACATTCCCCAGCGGATCGATGACGAGAAACAACAGGACGGCTGAGGATAGAATGGACATAGCTTAACCTCCATCAGTCTTTTCCCACGATATGGGAAGTCTTGCTTCCCACACCATTCACGCCTTTCTTGGGATCCACAGTTCTGTTCGGTGATAAACCTGCATCACTATATTCAGAAAACCGGGTTGAAGGCTACGCTGGTTGTTTGTGAGGTTATTGGTAGGCCACATCTACCAAATCGTGGTGGTTGCCAAATCCGGACAGCACGTTGATGGTTTGGGCCTGCCATTTTTCGCCCATTCAACTATTATTGTAAATAGCTGTAAATGCATTAATATTGAGTCGCCGATCGAATCAGATAAGCTTTATCGTCTCCGCATGGCGAAGAAAACAAACCATTTTAAAATAGGAGGTGTATCATGGCAGAAGAAAAGGCAAAGGAGTTGGTCAATTCGGAGGGGGTGCGCACTCCCATGGGACTGTTTGACGTGGACAGATTTTTCAATGAGTCTTTCCTAAGACCGTTTGCGCCCTTTGGTCTTTCGCGGTTGAGGGCGGCCACCGAGGAGATTGTTCCAACGGTGGACATCTTCGAGAGCAACGGTGACGTGGTTCTGAAGGCCGAACTCCCCGGCATCAAAAAGGAGGACATCGACATTACGTTGAGCGACGGCTCCATCACGATTTCGGGCGAAAAGAAGCAGGAATCAGAGATCAAGAAGAAAGACTACTACAAGTGGGAGAGCTCATACGGCTCTTTCTGCCGCTCATTCGCCCTCCCCGCCGAGATCCAGCCGGACAAGGTGAAATCGACCTACAAAGACGGCGTTCTTGAGGTCAGGATGCCCAAAACCGAGGCAGCCAAGAGCAATGAAGTCAAGGTCAAGATCCAATAGTGGCGCGATGTTGCGCTGAAGCGCGGCTTGAACATTGCGAATGCAGGGCCCAGGGCCGGCTCACAACGGGCCGGCCCATTTTATTTGGTGGTTCCGGTTTGAACAATAGATCCCAACTACCATTATACTACCTTTAAATCCGTATTTTCATCCGCCGGTGTTTGTATTACCTTATTATCATGGGAGCCCGTCGGATCAGGAAAGTCCGGCGGGGAATAAGGATAATAAACCGGGTACGAAGGGAGGGTAAAGTAATGAACTACTCATTTGCATGTCCTGCCCCCTGCAATCGAGAGATCAAGGTTAACGCAAATGATCATTTCGACGCCGTAGAGAAAATTATCATGACAGGAGCTATGAGCTGCCGCAATATTCACAATCAGTGCAGTTGCAAGCACGCTCGCTTAGACATGCCTCCGATACCGGAAGAGAAGCTGCGACACATCGTGAGCTTATGTATGCGGGAGGAATTGCGACACCTCTATCAAGAGATTGTCATCAATGCGAGGCCAAAAGGTGAAGACGAGAGATATGCCACCCCTCATAGTGCTTAATAGCCTAAACATCATAGACTTTTTGAAATCACTTCCTCTTTCGGTCCATGAGAAATACTTCTACGGCAATTCTGAGGCTTATGGAAAACTTCGGGTTGGGGAGTCTCTCTCGGAGAATGCTGCCATCAGCTATTTTATAGGCGATGCCTGATTATAAAATAAGACGACAAATAACGGGGAGCAAACTCATGAAGCATATCCATTCACAGGGCAGGCAGAGAGAACCCGGACCGATCATCTCTCTGTCGAAAAATAAGAGGCTATCCCACCTTTCCGGCATCAAAATAGTAAAAAAAGGGGAAATACCCGCCGATATCCAGGCAAACACCGAAATTTATGGTTTATCTATTCTCCCCATGTTTACATTATGTGCATGCTATCTTGGATATGCGAATGATAAAATACTTGGAGAACAAGATGCCGAAATCCCCATCGACTTGATCTGGGATCTGTTTAGCTTTACATCTGGCCTGACCGCAACGGAAAGACAATTGGTGGATCGGCATATGATGATCATAGAGAGGGCTTTCAAGTTGTTTGGGTTCCATGTGGATCTTTCAGTCAAGAATCGGCATAGCGTTGTCATCGATGGAATTACCGAGGCAGCGGTCAGAAGAAGAGGTAAAACCAAATGCATCGGATTTGACCAAAAAGGCATAGATCCCGACATTTTTTCACAGATGCTTATGCATGCATTGCGCAGGAGCATAGTATGATTCTTCTTTATGGCGGCAGGATTTGAGTGCAGAGTGTCGAGGTAAATCAAACCTTTCAATAAAGAGACGTTGCAGCCATGAAGCCAATAGGCCCTTTGATGCGGGAACATAGATTGATTGAAAGGATGCTGAGTGTCTTTGAGGGCGAAACCAGGAAGATGACTGAAAAGGGAAAGGTGGACCCCCTGTTTATTGATACCGCGGTGGACTTCATCCGGACTTACGCGGACCGGACGCACCATGGCAAGGAAGAGGATATTCTCTTTAGAGACCTCATGAAAAAACGGCTCTCCCCGGAACATACCCGCATCATGGAAGAGTTGGTGGCGGAACATAAGTATGCCCGAAAAACGGTTGGCATGCTCGTCGATGCGAAGGAAAGATATCTCAAAGGAGAAAATGCATCTCAGGAAGTCGTATTCCTATTGAGGGAACTGGCCAGTTTTTATCCCATGCACATCAAAAAGGAAGATAAACATTTCTTTTATCCCTGCATGGAGTACTTTACCGAAGAAGAACAAGATCAGATGCTCAGGGAATTCTATGAATTTGATCGGAGCATGATCCACGAAAAATATCGGACAATTGTCGATCGGATTAAGGCACAGTCGTTGTAATTTTACTGGTCTTGGGGAAGAGGCGGGCCAGAAATATTAAGGGGATTCGACGCAGGGGGTCAATCCAGGAACGGCTTTTGAGAGCCTCCCGGATGGCTGGACTTGCCCGGTTTGCGGGGCGCAGAAAAGCGATTTCGTTAAGGAAGAATGAGGCGGAACCGGAGCCGGTCTTTGAATCGGTAGGTGGCTGAGGAGGGAAGAATGGAAGACTTTTCCGTTTTGATAGGAGGCAAGGCCGGTTTCGGTATCGATAAGGCTACATCGATTTTGGGCCGCCTGCTGAATCAATCCGGTTATCGGATCCATATCTATCGCGATTATCCCTCACTGATCCGGGGAGGCCATACCTTTTCCATTATCCGTTCCGCCCAAACCAAAATAGCCGCTCATCGGAACAAAATTGACGTCCTTTTGGCCCTCAACAAGGAAACCATTGATCTGCATCGCACACGCCTCGGTGAGGGCGCTTTGGCGATCTATGATTCCGAGGCTATCAAGGAGCTTGCTCTTCCGGAGCAGACCCAAATGCTGGATGTGCCCATCGGTAAAATTGTCAAAGAAGAAAATGCCCATGAGGTGATGCGCAATACCTGCATGATCGGTGCTTTCTCAAAGGCCTGCGGCATCAAGAAGGAGGTTTTGGAAAGGGTCATCACGGCAAACTTCCCAAAAGAAGCGCAATTGAATCTGAAGATAGCGCAAAGAGGCTTCGCAGCTGCGAGGTCGTTGAACCCCATCGCGCCGGTGGCGGCGGAACCGCTGCCGCTGATATCAGGCAGCGAAGCAATAGGCTTGGGCCTCATTGAGGGGGGTTTGCAGGATTACGTGGCTTATCCCATGACCCCCACCACGCCGCTTCTGCACTTTCTTGCTGAACAGGCGGACCATTTTTCCTTGAAGGTGATCCATCCGGAAAGCGAACTGGGCGTGATCCTGATGGCCCTGGGCTTTGCTTATGCGGGGGAAAAGGTGGCAGTGGGGACGTCGGGAGGCGGATTTTGTCTGATGACGGAGAGCATGAGCCTGTCCGGTATGAGCGAAGTCCCGGTAGTGATCATCCTTGGGCAAAGACCGGGCCCCAGTACCGGCCTGCCGACCTACTCCGGACAGACTGATCTGCATTTTGCCTTGAATGCGGGTCAGGGTGAATTCATCCGTTTTGTCGTGGCGCCCGGTGATCTGGAGGAATCCTATTGCTGGTCAGCCCATGCTTTGAGACTGGCATGGAAGTACCAGATTCCGGCGGTCATCCTGACGGACAAGAATCTCAGCGAAGGGATCGGCAATTTTGACATGCCACCGGCAGGGGAAATACAAGAGGACCCGTCCTACCTCTGGGACGGAGAAGCGCCTTACAAGCGGTACGAAGAGACGAAAACAGGGATTTCACCCATCGCCGTCCCCCCGCGGAAGGGAGCCGTCATCAAGGTGAACAGTTATGAGCATGATGAATTCGGCATAACGACCGAAGATATCGTGGTCACCAAGAAAATGCAGGACAAACGGCTGCGCAAGGGAAGGTATTTGCTTGAAGAATTGAAGAATCTCAGGACCGTCAACACATACGGTGACGTGAACCGACCGACGGCTTTGCTTTGCTGGGGTTCCAACAAAGGCGTCTGCATGGAGGTGGCACAAAAGTTGGGGTTGAAAGTCGTGCAGCCGATCGTCCTCTCGCCTTTTCCGGATGATGCATTCGGGAAAGCGCTCAGAGGGGTTAAAAAATTGATTGCCGTGGAAAACAATGCGACGGGACAACTGGCCGGATTGATCAAGGCCTTCGGGATCATCGTGGACGAAACGATCCTGAAGTATGATGGGCGGCCGTTCGCCGCAGATGAACTGGAGATGAGAGTCAAGGAGACGATCACATGAACCAGACCAATCTGGGGACCTCTGCGCCGAATACCTGGTGCCCGGGATGCGGCAATTTTTCGATACTCAACGGTATAAAATCGGTCCTGAACGAACTGAAGGATAATGCCTGCCCGTTGGAGAATGTCGTGATCGTCACGGGGATTGGATGTCATGCGAAGATTGCGGATTATCTCAATGTGAATAGTTTCTATGCGATCCACGGCAGAACCGTTCCTGTTGCCGAAGGCATAAAAATAGCAAAACCGGAATTGAAGGTCATTTGCTTTGCCGGCGATGGCGACGCATACGGGGAAGGACTTGAACACCTGGTCTTTGCTGCCAAGCGGAACATCGATATCACCGTCGTTGTCCATAACAACCGCTCGTACAGCTTGACCGCCTTCCAATACAGCCCGACATCGCCCTTGGGGTTCAAGGGCCGCTCCACACCCCGGGGCAGCATCGAAGCGCCCATCAATCCGCTGGAACTTATGCTGGCAAGCAAAGCGACTTTTCTGGGTCGAGGCACGTCGAGGGGGCTCCCCCTGTTGACAAGCCTTTTTCGGGAAGCGATCATGCATAGGGGATTCGCTTTGATCGATGTGCTGCAGGTATGCGTGACCTTCAATAACCTTTACGAATATTATGCCAAAAAAGTTTATGAATTGGAGAACCACGACCCGAAAAATCCCTCAGCCGCGTTAACGAAAATCCAGGAATGGGACTATAACTCCGATGATCAAATTCCCCTGGGGATTTTCTACCGGAGGGAAGAGGCGACTTTTGAGGAGAAATTCGTGCCTTCTCGAGTCGACGTTCAAGAGCGGGATAACAAGATAAAGCAATTCCTGAGCAACAGCATATGATGAAGTCACTCATTTGCTTTAAGGAAAGGAGAAGATCAGATGATCAACAAAAGAATGTACGACGCGGTAAACGAACAGATCAAGCACGAGCTGGAGTCCGCCTATATTTATCTCTCGATGGTGGGCTTTTTCCACGCTGCGAACCTCGACGGGATGGCCCACTGGCTGCGCGTTCAGGTCCACGAGGAGACTATCCATGCGATGAAGTTCTTCGATCACCTGACCAGCCGCGGGGCTTCCGTTGTCCTTCTGGACATCAAGCGGCCCAAGACGACGTGGAAGAATGCGTTGGAGCCCTGGAAGGACGCTTATGCCCATGAGAAGTTCATCACGGCCAAGATTCACGCCATGACCAAGATCGCCCGGGAGGAAAACGACTACACGGCGGAGCCGTTGCTGAACTGGTTTCTCAACGAGCAGATTGAGGAGGAGAACAACACCGACAAGATCAGCCGCCAGGTTGAAATGATCGGCGAGAGCAAGGAGGGGCTCTTTATGCTCGACCGCGAGCTGGGAGCCCGGGTTTACACAGCGGGTTCGCCCTTCGATTCTGCGGCCTACAACCTGGTTCGATAGAGGTGGCGTACCCGATGAAGAATTGCTGTCACCGAAAATTACGGGCGAAAACGAACAATTAAGCTGATCGGCACACGAGAAATCTAACATCGGTTTACTTGGGGTCACGTGATGTCGAAGCGGATCGGGGTATTTCTACCGGCGATGTTTCTATTGTTCATTCAGCAGAGTGGCTGCATGAGGGTGAAGCCGGATTTTAATGAGGCGTCCTGGAGGGCAAAGGTCGAAGCCGTCCGTCCAGAGGAGCTCTACGCTCCGCACTTCAAGGAAGGACGCTTCTTCAATCCATGGATCGCTGAGGAGAGCAGGGGCCTTGCAAGCCTGCTCCAGTGGAAATTATTTTCAGGCAGAGAAGACGGCCCTGTCGCGGACGAGGGGTTTCTCCCCGCCGTTCTCCCCGATACGGTGAAACGGATCCAGGCCAAGCCGGAGGGGGACTTCGTTGTCTGGGTCGGTCATGCAACCTTTCTCATGCGGCTGGGCAGCGAATATTGGCTCACGGATCCGATGTTTTCTTCAAGGGCCCTTCTGCCAAAACGGAAGACACCCCCCGCACTCAACGCAGCGGATTTCAAAACGCTGGGAATCCGCAGACTCAATGTCATGATTTCGCACAACCACTATGACCATCTTGACCGGAAAAGTATCGAGTCGCTCCCCGATGATGCCCGCTTCTACGTCCCGCTGGGTTTGAAGGCATTCATCATGGATCTCGGTAAGAGGGACGTGATCGAGATGGACTGGTGGCAGAAGGCGGCCGGGGATCGGGGAACCGAAGTCGTCTGCCTGCCGGTGCAGCACTGGTCGAGACGGATCGGGCAGGCGGTCAACACCACCCTCTGGGCCAGCTTCATGGTTGTCACGCCCTCTGCGACGGTCTATTTTGGCGGTGATAGCGGCTATTTCATCGGCTATCGAGAAATCGGCCGCGCCTATCCGGGCATCGACTACGCCCTGATGCCCACGACAGCCTACCGGCCCCGCTGGTTCATGCACCAGGCACACATGGATATCGACGAGGCGATCGATGCTTTCCAGGATCTCAAGGCCCGACGTTTTATCCCCACCCAATGGGGAACGTTCCATCTAGGCGATGAACCGCCCGGATACCCGGCCCTGGATCTGAAGAAGCGGATTGCCGATCGGAAGCTCGACGCCTCCCGTTTCCTTATCCCGAATGTTGGCGAGATCATAACGCTTCCCGGAAAAACCTGACCTGTCTCACTTAAGATGGTAGAGTCTTTTATGTTTAGTACCGAGGCATCATTTTGGATTGGGATAAAGAAGGGCGCGATGGGGCGAAAACGATTTACTGAAGGTCGGATCATCGGGTTTTGCGGGAGGCAGATATGAAGCTATCTCAGGGTAAGCAGGCGGGAGTGAATAAAGAAATGAGTAAGATTCCAAGGATGTTCTTGCTTTTATTATTACTTTCAACAGGAGTAAGCGCCATGGCTGTCGAAAAGTCACCGATTCATACCGTTGCCATAAAGGGTTATGACGCCGTTGCCTATTTTAAGGTTGGCAGGGCGCTGCCTGGCAATGAGGCATTTGCATTCCAATGGCATGACATGACCTGGTATTTTTCAACCAGGGAAAACAGGGATCTCTTTGCGGCCCATCCGGAGAAATACGCTCCGCAGTATGACGGTTATTGTGCCTGGGCCATGGCGGAGGCAAGGAAAGCCCCGACTGATCCTAATGTGTGGAAGATCATTGACGGGAAGCTTTACCTGAATTGCAGCGAAGCAGCGTATGAGAAATGGAGCAGGGACATCCCCGGCAACATCAAAAAGGCTGACGTGAACTGGTTAAAATTTTTCGACGGAAAGTGATCGATTTGAGGGCGCATGAGCGGGCTGGAAACAGAGCAGAAACTCATCGACTTTTTCCTGAATCCTAAGAACTATCCGGAAAGGCCTTTGGCGGTTTCTCACCTGGAAACGCATATATCCCACGTGTTCATCGGGGATCACTTCGTCTACAAGGTCAAGAAACCCGTAAATTTCGGGTTTCTTGATTTTTCCACGTTGAAGAAACGGCGCCTCTTTTGCGGGAAAGAGGTCCTTCTCAATTCCCGTCTCGCAAAAGAGATTTACCTTGGCGTTCAGCCTATATACAAAAGCGATCTCGGATACAGATTCGATCCGCAAGGGGGAAGTCGGCCCGTGGAGTACTCGGTAAAAATGAGACGCATCCCTCTCGACTGTCTCCTCTTTAAGCTGATCGATGAGGGAAGGCCCCTCTACGGTGCAATGGAAGACGTGGGCGGAACACTTGCTCTGTTTCATGGGAATGCTGCGTCTTACAGAGGGCGAAAGTTCGGGGGTATCGAATCCATACGTTCCGCCATAGAAGAGAACTTCGAACAAATCAAGCCCTTCACCGCATTGACCATCGACGAGAAGATCTTTGGGGTGCTCACAACGTACACCAGTGCCTTCCTAACTGGGCACAAAGATACATTCGCCGCAAGAAAGAGGAACGGATACGTTCGGGACGGCCATGGCGATCTCCATTGCCAGCACATTTGTCTCAACCACCCCCCAATCATATTTGACTGTGTCGAATTCAATGAGGGTTTCAGGATCATCGACATGCTCGAGGACATTGCCTTTCTGTTCATGGACCTCGAATACCGAGGGAGATTCGATCTCTCGTCGAGGCTCTACCAGGTCTACGTCACCCGCCTGCCGAAAGTCCTGGATGAGGGATTGCTGCGGTTCTACAAGGTTTACAGGGCGGTAGTGCGAGGCAAGGTGGAGAGTTTTACCGCCAGAAACATCGAGGATAGCTCTGAAAGGGAAAAGGCAATCGCCAGAGCCCGGGATTATTTCGGTCTTGCCGACTACTACATCAATTACTTTCAGAAACCCTTCAATCCCGTGGTCTTCATGGGCCTTTCGGGATCGGGAAAATCAACGATTGCAACAAATTTTTCACCCAACGCGGTGATTCTCCGGTCCGATGAGATCAGGAAAGAGATCGCCGGCCTCAAAAAGGGCAAGCACGCTTACAACCCCTTTGGGGCGGGGATCTACACCCCTGAACTTACCCGCAAAATCTACCGCCTGATGCTCGACAAAGCACTCGAATACGTAAAACAGGGGAAAAAGGTGGTCGTCGATGCCACGTACCTCAAGGCGAACCAGAGAAAAGGTTTTCATGAAACCTGTATCACGAATGGCCTCAACCCGTTCTTTATCAACTGCTTTGCAAACGAGGCCGTGTTAAAGGAGAGGATCAGGAAAAGAATGGAGGCAGGCACCGATGTGTCCGATGCGGACCTCAGCATCCTCGAACACCAACTTGAACATTTCGAACAACCCGATGAACTTCCATATTATCGAACGCTTCGCATCAACACCGAGGATGCCATTCACAATATAGTCCATGCACTAAGAGAGTTCCTGTAGAATCGACCCTTAGGTGAACCGACCCACCGCCACGACGCGTTCACGCCTGTTTTTGTAACCTTCGTATCGGATTTCTTGCAGACTGGTAGAGAAGTCCTACCGATTTCCTGACAATCAACCAGCGTTGCTTTCCCTCGCATCCGTGAATTAAATTGATCAATAGGAAATGTCCAAAAAATGAACCGAATAACCTGAAAGGAGAAAAACGATGGCAGCAAATGATAGCGTCAAGGGATTCATCATCGGCGGGGTGATTGGGACAGTGTTAGGCATGCTGTACGCCCCCAAAAGCGGAAAGGAAGTGCGGAAAGAGATCCGGAATGCTTCCGAGGAATTGCTTAAGAAATCTAAAGAGCAGTACGAACAGGCCTCCAAAAAGATTGAGGAGCTGGTAGACCGGAAGAAGGAGTTGTTCTGTCGCACCCCGACTAAGGCAGAGACCGCAGGGTAAACCTGATAAATATAATCGACAAGGAGGAAGTGAAAATGGCAGATCAAGTATGCCCAACATGCGGCTGTAACATTGGTGATAATGCTTTTAAAAGGGAGAGTGTCATCTACTGTTGTGAGCCCTGTGCAACCAGTTGTGGATGTGAATGCGGGTGTATTGATGAGTCACAATCGGAAGGACGGAAGGTTTCCAAGAAAGGACGGAGACGCGGAAGTCAATGATGAATTGAGTGATTACCTCAATGAGCAGGCGATGGAACAGATGATCGCCACGAAAAAGATGGTCATCGTCTCGGGGGCAACACATTTTTTTGAGGAACCCGGCGCCCTGGAATCGGCGGCGCGTCTGGCATCGCAGTGGTTCCGGCTATACCTCACCCATGGGGCCGCCCCCAAAGGCGAAGCTTGAGATGATATCTTGACAGTGCACCTGTCATAAAACGTTTTTTCATGGAGGCGACGATGAGAACATTCAGACATGCATGGATGGCGCTGGCGATTCTTTGTCTATGCGGCCTGAGCGCGACGGCTGCCGAGAAGAGGGAATTCACGGCCAAGACGGATCCGGATGGCGTCCAGAGGGTGGAGATTCGAGCGGGGTCATATTTCTTCGATCCCAACACCATCATCGTAAAGGTAAACATACCGGTGGAACTGAAGGTCAGGAAAGAATCTGGCCTGATCCCGCACAATATCGTGATGAAGGCCCCTGACGCGGGGATCGACTTCCGACAGGAGTTGAAGGAGACGCCGGAAATCATTAAATTCACCCCCACGAAGACCGGGGTATACCCCATTGACTGTGATAAGAAGGTCCTCTTTTTTGAAAGCCACAAGGACAAGGGGATGACGGGCACACTGGAAGTGAGGGACTGATGATCCCCGGCGAATGGATAGGCATTGCCCGGGTCCTGCACGGCGCCTTCAACATCCTGGTCGCCGTCGCTCTCCTGCATCAGGGATGGCTGGGGCTGAAGATCCGGCGCGCGCGAAGGAAGGGGGGTGCCAAGGACTTCGGCGTCATCAAGCGGCACCGGGGCAGAGGCCCCGTCCTCGCTCTATTGGGCATCCTGGGGTATGCGATGGGCGCGACGCTGATCGCCATCGATAAAGGGCGTCTCTTCGAGTATCCCCTCCATCATGTCACGGGATTGTCGATCGTCATCCTCCTGGCGATGACGTTCCTCGTTTCTCGGCAGATCAAAGGCCCAGACTCTCCCTGGCGCACCCCGCATCTCTTACTGGGCGTGGCCATCCTGGGCGCTTACCTGGCGCAACTGTTTCTTGGCCTCAACATCCTGCTGTAGGTCCCCCTTCAGATACCCATCGATTGCCCGCGCGGCTTTCTTTCCGGCAGCCATAGCGCTGATCACGGTGGCGGTCCCTGTCACGACATCGCCGCCCGCGTAAACCGCTTTCTTCATCGTCGCGCCGTTCTCTTTTACGACCACCATGCCGTGCCGCGTAATCTCGAGCCCAGCGGTCGTGCGCGGGACAAGCGGGTTGGGCGATGTCCCGATGGCGACCACCGCCACGTCTGCCTCTATCGTGTGTTCGGTTCCGGCAAGCGGTTGGGGTCTGCACCGACCCGAATCGTCAGGCTCGCACAACACCATGTTGACATACTCCACGTGAGTGACCCAGTTGTTCGCATCGCCGATGATCCGAACTGGGTTCGTGAGCAGCCGGAACGTTATTCCTTCCTCCTTTGCATGCTCGACCTCCTCGGCCCGCGCCGGCATCTCCTCTTCGCCACGCCGATACACGATCATCACCTCTTCCGCACCGAGCCGCAGGGCGCACCGGGCCGAGTCCATCGCCACATTGCCGCCGCCTACCACGACCACGCGCTTTCCCTTCTTGATCGGCGTATCGTATTCGGGAAATTTGTAGGACTTCATCAGATTCACACGGGTCAGGAATTCATTGGCGGAGTATACGCCGTTCAGGTTCTCGCCGTCTATATTCAGGAAGGTGGGAAGGCCCGCGCCGGTCCCCAGGAACACGGCATCGAATTCGGCAAGGAGTTCGTCCACCATGACAATCTTGCCGACGACGGCATCGAGAACGATAGTGACGCCGAGCCTGGTGACATACTCCACCTCGGCGCGCACAATCTCTTTGGGGAGCCGGAATTCGGGGATGCCATAAGTGAGAACGCCTCCCGTCTCGTGCAACGCCTCGTATATTGTCACCGCATGCCCCATCCTCGCCAGGTCGGCCGCCGCCGTAAGCCCGGCGGGCCCCGAACCGACGACTGCGACCTTCCATCCAGTGGGGTCCGGCAATGGCGGAACTTCCATGCCCTTTCTGCGTTCGTAGTCTGCAAGGAAGCGTTCGATCCTGCCGACCGCGATCGATGCCCCTTTTTTGCTCAGGATGCACGCCTGCTCGCACTGCGTCTCCTGGGGACATACACGGCCGCAGATGGCGGGCAGGGCGTTGTCGGTTTTTATCTCCCTGATTGCGGCATCAAAATCACCCTGCGCGACATAACCAAGGAACTCGGGTATCCTTACCTCGACCGGGCATCCCCCGATGCACGAGGGTTTCCTGCACGTGATGCACCGCTTCGCTTCCTCGATGGCCTGCTCGTCCGTGTAGCCCAGCGCCACTTCGTCGAAATTGAATCTGCGCGCGTCGGGGGGTTGCTCGGGCATTTTCTGTCGTTCTAACACGGGCATCCCTCCCGTTCGCATCGATACTTCTCAGCGGCCAGCTTCTCCTCCGCCCGGTACATGGCAAGACGACTCATGAGCAGGGTGAAATCCACAAGATGGGCATCGAATTCCGGTCCATCCACGCAGGCATACTTTGTCTCGTTTCCCACCAGAACACGGCAGGCCCCGCACATGCCGGTACCGTCCACCATGATGGAGTTCAGGCTGACAACTGTTTTGACCTTGAAAGGACGGGTCAATCCCGCAACCGAACGCATCATAACGGGAGGACCGATCGCGACGACCTTGCCCACATTTGACCCGCCTTCGAGGATTTCTTTGACCAGATCGGTCACAAAGCCGTGATGGCCTCTGGAGCCGTCATCGGTGGCGACATACAGCTCGTCGCTCACCACCCGCATCTCATCCTCCCAGAATAAGAGGTTGGCGTTGCGCGCGCCGATGACGGAGACGACCCTGTTTCCCGCTTCCCGAAACGCCCTGGTCTGGGGGTAAACGGGTGCTATCCCGACTCCTCCTGCCACAAAAAGCACCGTCGCTCCCTGCTCTATAAGCGCTGGATTGCCGAGCGGCCCGATGACATTCTGAAGTTCGTCGCCCGCCTTCAGTCCGGACAGCCGCATGGTGGTCCTGCCGACGACCATGAAAATCGTCGTGATGATTCCTTTTTCCCATGAAAAATCCGCGATGGTAAGCGGAATCCGTTCCCCCTTTTCATCGATCCTGAGTATAATGAAATGACCCGGCTGAGCTTTTTGGGCTATTCGCGGAGCGCTAATGTCCATGAGATGGATAGCGGGGGCAAGCTCCTGTTTTCTGAGAATCTTGAATGACATATCCCTCCATTCTCGGAATAAGAATTTCTCAAGGACTTCCCGCGGCACCACCCGCCGTTCAAGTGACGGCGCACACTCGGCGGCTGGTCTGCGCCTCTTTCAGGAGTCGAGATTGGTGTTCGTCACGCTGGAAGCCGTCTGGGAAAGGCTTTTGATGTTCGCGGCCATGACAAAGCGGACGCACTGCCCGTGCCGGATCGCCTTTGGGTCTTTGCCCTGAACGGAGTCGAAGCGGAAGAAAACATTCTCGCCTTCGTCGCTGCGGATAAAGCCGGCGCCGATTTTATGATTGAACCATTTGATCTTTCCTGTCGGCATGGAGCATCCCCCTTTCCTCTGTTGTTTTGGCTGTTTGAGAAAAGGGTAATACAGTTGAAGGGGGAAGAAAATAAGGATTAAATGGGAGCGTAGTGGTAGGAATAATATACCATACGGGAAAGGTGAAACTCCACGGCGTCGGTGGCTGAACATCGATCCGATATATCGCCGGATGGGCGCTTTTCTCGGGGGTGTCCCGTAAGGCATCTAACGGGAGGCGCCTGAAGGAAATCGGAGCGTTTTTTTCACAAACTCCTCTTCAATCGGCGGCTCGTCGGCAAATTCCTCGGCATCCTGCAGAGGCTCTTCATTTTCATAATCGCCGAGTTCCCAAACCATCTTGTCAAGATCCTTGTCGCATACCCTATCCCTTCCGCTCTCAAACTCTTTAGTCTTTGTTTCTATAAGCTTGTCCAACGGTTTCACTTCGTCAAAATCATCACATTTCATCTCTTCCTCCTTTGATGTTGCGGATACCTGATGTCTTGGGGTGGCGCCGATCCAATCCACGGCTGCTCATGGAATATACATGAACGACTCAGTGACCGAAAGAGCCGGTCATGTCATGCTCCCTATGGAAGAGAGGGGGCGGCGCCAAAAGCGATACACGCACAAAGATCCGCTGACCGGGATTTATGATATCGTCGCGTTTCATAGAATGGCGGGCGCCGATCTCTCCAAGTGATTTTTCGATCACGGTCCTCGGCTGCCTGCTGTATTCGATCTCAACAGCCCTGCAATTGTTTATAGACCGGACCTGATTTCCTTCGGGTCCCTTCTTTTTTTGCTCTTATGGATCGAGGCTTGGATTTGGCTGGTCTCGCGGTTTTTGCATCGAACATGGGTCGGTATTCCAGGAGCGAAATGGCCCCCCCGCTTATCCCGCCGGATATCATCTGCTGAAAATGGACAATTTTCTCCGCCGCAAGCCAATTGACCAAGTCATTGCCCTCTTGCCGGCCGCTCTTTTCGAAGAGCTCGTAAACGACCCTCGTGATCTCTTCATTCGGTTTATTGTTCATCGGCACCTCCTTATCCCTCTTATTTAATCCATCCATCGCCGCTATCCACGCTGACTCCGCATCGCGGGGCGCATACGCGCGGCCGCTGTACAGACAATCCTCTCCCGCTAGAGGAAGGGGAAATTCACTTTGACCAGGGACCCCATTCCATTCGGCAGACGGCCTGTTTCCGGTGCAATCAAGTAAGCAGCCTTTATTTCTATGATAAAAATCGATCACCTCCAATGACATGACGAGTCCCCCCACATCAGGCAGGTTGTTTTGATCATACTTTAGTATCGAGGGAGACGGAAAACAATGAGGATTGAATGGATGGCTAATGGTAGGAAAAATCTACTGGTCAGGAGAGGGAAGAAAGAAAGGCCAGCAGATTGGTCTTTTTGTTTTTGATACCGAACTTGGAACGAAGGTTCTTCCTGTGGAAGTCCACGGCCGTTGCCGATAGGTTGAGAATTTCGGTCATCTCCTTGGTGGTCTTTCCCTCTTTGACAAGGTTTGCCACCTGAATCTCTCTCGGGGTCAGTTCAAGATAGTTGGAGGTCAGATTACGTAAAAATGGAGACACGATCTTCTTCAGATTCTCCTCGGCAATCTTAAGCTGGGTGGTTTGCTTTTCATTTAAGTGAAGATGTTTCAGGTTTTCAAGGTACGGTAGAACCAGTTTTCGAACATTGGCTAATACTTGCTCTTCAAGGGCAGCTTTGTCTTCCTCCCGGTGTCGAAGCAAGACCTTCAATGCCGTATTGGCCTCCTCAAGGCTTTGGGATTTCAATTCCAGCGCCTGCTCCCTTTTTTTGAGTTCCTCCAACGCTATTTTTCGTTCTTTTCGTTCTTTTACCTCCTGGAGAGCCCGGGAGACGGCAGGACCCAGACGGGACAACCGGCTCTTCAATACATAATCCGTCGCCCCCTGTTTCAGCAGTTCAATCGCCGTTTCCTCGCCGAGCGCCCCCGAGACAAAGATGAAAGGCACGTCCGGACATATTTTCCCAGCGTGCTTCAGCGCCGACAATCCGTCGAAGGATGGCAGGGAATAATCCGATAGGATAATATCCGGAGAGAAATCGTCCAGGGCCTTGAGATATGACGCCTTGTCTTGTACACATCTGGCCGTGAAGACCGTCCCGGCCTCCCTAAGCTCGTCCTCGACGAGTTCGGCGTCGGTCTTCACATCTTCCAGGATCAATATGTGCAATTCAGTTCTTTCCATGATTCAACATCCATCCTTTTCCGGCAAATGGAATGATCACATGCCGAGTCTACGCCTCCCGATAAGGGGTTCTGTTCATCATGAGCCAATAGGAGGCGATATCGGCGACAGAGCGTGAAAAACAATTCGCATTGAGAGGTTTTACGATATAACTGTTGGCCCCCAGTAGAGAGCTTTCATTACGGTCCTTTGCTTCATCCGACGATGTAAAGATAATGACGGGGATGTCCCTGGTCCGCTCATCGGATTTTAAACGCTTCAGAACTTCTATGCCACCGACCTTAGGGAGGTTTAAGTCGAGCAGGACGACTCTGGGATAACATATTCCCACTTTCCCGAGGCAACCCTGAGGGCCGAAAAAATAATCCAGCGCTTCCTTTCCATCGCGAAGGACATGGATCTTGTCCTGAATATTATGCTCACGTAATGCGTCCAGAATCATCACCTCGTCATGACGATTGTCTTCAATGATCAGGATATCGATCACATTCATCAAGAAATGTCACTCCTTTCTTTTCAGAGAAAAATAGAAGGAAGCGCCTCGGTCCGGTCTGCCTTCCGCCCATACGCGCCCGCCGTGACGATGGATGATGCGTTGGACGATCGCGAGGCCCACCCCCGTCCCTTCAAATTCGTCACTGCTGTGGAGACGCTGAAACACGCCGAACATTTTATCGTGGTATGTCATATCGAAACCGACCCCATTATCGATGATATAATAGACAAGCTGTTTTCCATCGGCGCAACCTCCTGCTTCAATTTTCGCGCACTCGCGATATTTTGTGAATTTGATGGCATTGGAAAGAAGATTGAGCAACACCTGCTTGATGAGCGTCCTGTCTCCAAAAGCCTGCGGCATCTCCTGGGCGTCCAGGATCATTTTTCTTTCCGGATGGATCATCTGCAGTTCTTTCCACGCGTCATTGAGAAGACCGCCCATGTCCAGCTTTGACGGCATGATTTCCTGCCTTCCCAGGCGTGAGAAGGCGAGAAGATCGTTGATGAGCTGGCCCATCATCTGGGAGCTTCTTCTGATCGTACCGAATTTCTGTTTTGTATCTTCATCAAATTGATCCGTATGGTCCCTGAGGATCATGCGCGCATACCCATCGATGGCGCGCAGGGGCGCCTGAAGGTCATGGGAAACGGAGTAGCTGAAACTTTCCAATTCCTTGTTGGCGGCTTCAAGTTCGGCCGTCCGCTCCTCCACCCGGCGCTCCAGTTCGTTATAGGATTTCTGTAAAGCCCTCTGTACCGTGTCGAGCTGAAGCGTGCGTTCCCGGACCCGCTGCTCCAGGTCTTCATGGATCTTCAGCAGCGTTGCTTCTGCCCGCTTGCGCTTGGTGATATCCAACCCATAGATTCGGATCCGTTCGATTTCATCGACGTAATACATCGTTTGATTGTACCATTCTTCACCGATCTCGATCTCCCTCCGCCCCTCCTGGTCCCTGTCGCGGAGAAAGCCGCCGACCCACTCTTCCCAATCCTTCAGCCACGGATGCGCCACGCCGAGTCGGCGAAGATCGGGAAATAACCGCTCAGCGGCGGGATTGAGAAAGTGGACCTTCCCTGACAGATCGACTTCGGCAATTGGATTCGGATTGAGTTGGGGAAAGGTGGCCAGCTTCGTCTTTTCCGCTTCGGCCTTTTTCCACTCGGTAATGTCTTCGCCGGCGCTTAGTGTGCCGGTGATCCTGCCGTGTTCGTCCCTCAATCGGCTATTGTGCCACCGGATCAACCGTTCTTCGCCGCTCACGGACAGAATCGGATTTTCATAAACATCGATTCCTTCGAGGGCGCCGGTGATCAGGTTTGAAAAGACGGCTTTTGCGTCATTCCTGATTCTTTCAGGAATAAAGGTGTCGAACCAGTTTTTACCGATCACCTCTCTTTCTTCACATCCCAGGAGGTGGCAGCCTGATTTATTGATCAGGGCGATGGTTTGATCGATATTGAGGACGACGATGATCCCCGCAACATCGAGATAGCTTTGCGCCCTTTTTTTCTCTTCCTGGAGGGCCGCCCGTTGCAGGTTGAGATCTCTGAACAGGAGATCGTAAGGCTTGATGAAAGCCATTTTGATGACGGCCTTGTAGATCAGGTAAAACGCGATGATCTTGAAAAAGTGACCGATAAGATTGGAAATATCGTAGACACCGACGTAAAACGTGAATGCCAGTTCGGAGACCATGGTTGCAACGATAGAGACGCCGATCCATCGCGACACCGCGGCGTCGAAATGGGACCGGTTCTTATAAAGAAAAATAAGGGCCATCAGGAGGATCGATGAAATAATATACTCGCCGGCAACTTTAAAGGGCGTTAATCCTCTCCCCTCGATGTAGCATGCGGGAAAGATGTTCCAGAGATAGATGGAACCCAAGATGAGAGCGGCAAACACGGTGAAAAGAAAAAAAGTTGCCCCGCTGTTCAATTTGCGTTTCAGGAAATAGGGGGCGGCAAGAAGAGAGGCGCCCTGGAGGAATCGGGCGGCAATCCACAACTGTGTTGCGGTATCGGCGCTGTCGATCGCAAATACGCCCATGCCCTTATAGCTTAGGGTGTGAAAGGTATCCAGGGTGGCGACAAACAGATAGGCGATGCCGATAAACAGGATGTAATGGTTGGTTATCGTACGTCGTAAATTCCAGGCAACGATGAAAAGGGTCACGCCGATAACAATACTGAACAGTTCAACAAGAACATGAAACAAAAGGTAATTGTAATGACTGATCAGGCACAGACCGACGAGCGCCGCGATGCCTGATAAGATCTCCAGGTTTCTGCCGGTTTTTAAGGCCCCCGATTTTGAAACGGATTTCAATCCATTGAAAAGTCTGGTCATCGCTTTATCCACGGACAGCCTCTGTAACTTTTTCCACCCGCTGACAGCGGCCTCTTCCGATTTCTCCGGTCCAGTTCACCGGTTTGGTTCTGTTCAACTTACTGACGCGGCATCTCCCGTTTCCTTCTGAGACTCTCTGCATCCCCAAACTCGGAAAACCGACCCTGACGTCCCCTTCCTTGGGATGCGGATACTCGGGTGACGCCCTCGCGCGTGAGCGCTTTATTCCGCCGGCGATCTCCCGCCTGGAAGGCAATATTAACGATAAATGGTCTCGACAGCCAGAGAAAAGATGGATCTCTTATGTTTTATGATACCGCAGACCCTTCATGTGGTCATTTCCTGACGTTCGTTTTTACGATACTCGGACGGCATCTCCAGCAGGGGGAGGATGAAGCGCGGCTTGTATTCGATACTCCGCATATCGTTCCTGAGAGCCTGTCCGAGAAACCCCTCGATATGAGTCTGAAGTTGCTGCCATCCCTGATCCGATGCTTTCTGATCCATGTCGATTTCCTCCTTTTTCAATAATGATGATGATCGACCGTTTAACCTTGGCGGGGTCGCCTACGGCAATTACCATTCAGCGCGTCCGGCAATAGTTTTAAAATATCAGACGCCGTCGTGAGGACGAAAATAATGTGAAATATGGGAAAAGACAATGAGGATCAATGGTAAGCTGATTGGTAGGCTATACCTACCACTAACGGAAGTTGACGATGTCAACGGGGAACTCCAACCGGATGCTTCTGTTGCACCGGCAAAAGGCGTCCCCCTTGTACCGTCCCGACGACAAAGTCATTCTGAAACGTTCATCGCAATGCTTCCACTCCCCTGAGTACATCCTCAAATCGGTGAGCGAAGTAGTCGGGCGTCACATTTTCATGGACTTTGTCGCCTTGGTTGGAGTCGACGAAGATGGTCTTGATGCCGAGCCGGTTCGCCCCGTAAATGTCCCGGTACATGTCGTTACCCACGCAGATGACCTCGGCCGTAGTGAGTTTCATGATGTCGAGGGCCTTCTCGATGAGTCTCCTATCAGGCTTCCTGAATCCGTAATTCGCGGAGATGATGACGGGGTCGAAGTAGCCGTCCAGCCCTATTGCCTTCATCTCCGGCAGGGCGTAACAGGGCTGGGCATCGGAAACGATGGCCATGCGGTAGGCTGGGCGCAGCTCGTCGAGCACTTTCTTCACGCCGGGGTAAAGCTGGAGACGTTTTCGGGAGATGGCCCGGTATATATGGGCAAGGATCAGGGCCATTTTTCGCCGTGCGGGGGCGCCTTTTATCCCTTCCTGCCTGAGGAAGGCGTTCCAGATGGCTTCTACGTCTGTTTCCGGGCATTTCTCACCGCACAGTTCTTTTTGTTGCTTCATGATCTGGTAGTAACGATCCCGTACCTCCCACCGGTGCAGGTATATCCCATGGTAGGTCAGATAATGGGCGATCCCGCGGTATATCTCTTCCATGGACTCGTCGGTCTCGATATCGATCAATGTTCCATAAAGATCAAACAGGATTCCTTTTATTGCCATAGTCTATCTACCTCAATGTTGTCCTTGCCTCATCCAGTAGCTGTCGGCGGTAATTATTGGTAATCCACGAGTTACGCGCGATGCGCAGCAGGGTCATCCCCATGTGAAACGGAACGCGTCGGGTGATGGACCGAAAGGCGCTGTCCCGGTCGGGGAAGTGGCAGGCATACTCCCAGAGGAAGTGCCCGATAAAGGGTTCCGCCAGCCATTTATTACCGGTGTGTTGCATGAAGAAATGCTTGATCTCGGCGGCCACCCGCCCCACGTCGAAGACCCGGTCCGCCGGTTTCATGCGTTCCAGGTCGAGGGCGATGACCCAGGGGCCGTCACCGAAGAGGATATTGGTGGGGGTCGCGTCGCCGTGGACGAGGACCTGGTTGTCCTCCCACATAAACCCCTTCTCTCGCCACTGCTCCTTCAGCCGATGGAAATCCTCCGCTTCATCCCATCCGATATGCCCCCAGTTTTTTAACTGATCCATGACCCGGTCGAAGTAGGAGCAGTCCCGGTTCACTTCCACCCGGTCCTGCGTAGCGGTCCTGTTGTGCAGGGTGGCGAGAAAATAGGCGAGGGTGGTGAGCTTCTGAAAGAGGGCTTCCCTCGCACCATCCCGGATCGCCTTGACGATAAAGGTGTCGAGCGGCGTACCGTAACAGAATTCTTCAATCAGAACACAGCCGAGACCGGCATTGCGGCCGAGAGGTCTGGTGATGTAATGGGGATAGCCGGTAAAGCCGATGCTGCGCAGATAGTGAAGATTGTTGAATTCCTGTTCCATGTGGTGGCAGGCAGTCTCCGGCAAGCGGCCTGTGAGGCCGGAAAAAAACTTTCCGATAATGCGCGTCTGGGTGTTCAGGTCTTCGTAGAGGTAAACGTGGTTGGATGCCTGAATCCCATACACACGGAAGTCGGGGGAAACGCCGTCGACACCGAGCTGCGGGAGGATATTGTAGCGCAGATACCCATAGAGGGGATCTTTTTTGGAAAGATGTCCAAGGTATTTCATGAAAGCTCTATTCGTTTATTGGACACTTTTTAAAATGCCGTTTTTGGAAAAAAGCAATAGGGGCATTCTTCAGGCGGTTCTTCACCGTAGAAAAATATCATCAAGCGGCCGGGATGGCAAGAACAATCCTTCCTAAAATCATTGACAAAATTACTGTATAATGATTCTTTATCCTCGCACAGGATCCTTCCCACACGCTTCACAAGATCATGGGGTACAGATTATCTTACTCCAGCTTCATATGCTTCCATTTCCCCGAACGGAACCGCCTGGTCATAAGGACACTCTGGCAGACCACGGAGACCACCATCGACCACCATACCCCTGTCGCTCCGAAACTCAAGGGAAGGGCAAGAGCGTAAGTGATGGGAAGTCGGATCAGCCACATGGCGATGATGATCACCCACATGGTCCCCCGGGTATCCCCGGCCCCGAGGAGTCCGCCGCTTAGTGCCAGGCTCAGTGCGATGAAGGGCTGGGCGATCATGTTGATTCGAAGGTAGCGGGTGGTCTCCGCTAGGACTGCCGGGTCTTTGGCTACGAAGGCGGCAAAGGCCTCTGCCCGGAGGAAGACCACCAGGGCCAGGGCGCTGAGGGTGATAACTCCCGCCGCGGCGGTTCGCCATACCACCCGCTCGGCCCGTTCGGGGTTTCCCGCCCCCAGGTTCTGACCAATGAGGACAGAAGCGGACATGCTCAGGGCGAAGGCCGGCAGAAAGATCAGGGCCTCGATCCTCAGGCCATTGGAGATGGCCGCCATGGCGGTGATACTCTTCTCTCCCAGCCGGCCGAGGATATTGTATAGGACGATCGTTCCGGCATTCCAGGCGATCTGGAGCATGGCCGCCGGCCAGCCGATATCGAAGATCTTCTTTATTGTCGCAAAAGAGAGAGCCCAGGATCCCTTATAGATCGACCGCCACCGGCTTCTGAAGAAGAGAATGAGATTGATCCCCATGCCGAGGGTGACCGAGACCGCCGTAGCGACACCGATCCCTGCGTACCCCAGCCGGGGAAAAGGGAACCAGCCGAAGACCAGGGCGAAGGCCGCGAAGATATTGACGGCGCTTACGATGAACATGGTAAAGAGAGGGTTCAGCACGTCGCCTCTCGCGCCGAAGACGGCATTAGAGATAATGAGAATATAATTTGCCCCGAGGGCGATCGAGAATATCCTGAGCAGTACTTCGGCGATCTCGCGGATCTTCTCCGGAAATCCCGCTGCGGCGATGATCTCGCGGGAGAGGAAAACACCGACCAGGGTGAGAACGGCGGCAACCAGACATCCGAAAATCAGGGATTGCCTTGCCACTACCATAGACTTCGTAAGGTCCCCGGCCCCGATGGCCCGGGAGATCAGGGCTACCGTTCCGACACTGATTGCATTGGCGATGATGATGACCAGGAAATAGAGGAGACTGACAAAACCGACCGCCGCCTGGACCTCGGGGCTGATGAACCCCGCCACGTAGATATCGACGAAGCCAACGAAGAAATTGAAGGTCATGATGAGCAGCATCGGCAAGGAAAGCCGCCAGATGTTGCTCCACAGACCTCCGGTGGTCAAGTCGGGAGCGGTGTCTTCTGCCGTAGAGGCCTCCTTAAAGAGAAACTGGACTACGATATCGCCGAAGTCGGGGGTCTTGTCAAGACAGGAATCCCAGGGTAATCGATATTCCCCTCGACCGGGGGTGCAACCCGCAAGCCCCGCCCTATAGACCGGGATAAGGGGCGCAAATAGAAGCGGGCCTCTTGCTTGCCGGGAAACCCCGATCTGCGGGCTGGATTTCACATTCCTCGTGATAACACTTGGAAAATAACGACAATCGGGTTATGATGTACGATCTTAAATACGGGAGGACACCATGGCAGACTCAGAAGAGAAAGAAAAGAAAGTCAAATTCAACCAGCAGAACCTTCATCTGGAAGAGGTGTTCAGTGATCTTACGGTTGGTTCCATCCGCCGGTTGACGCCGGTCAAGCCGAACGGAGAACCCGACAAAAACCGTGCAATCCTTTTTGTGGGGCAGTCGCAGATCTATACACAGCAAGGCCCAATGCCCATCCAGTTCCCTATCGATGCCAAGAACCTTCAACTGGCGATGGAAAGATTTTCGGAAGCCATGGAGGATTTTGTGGCGCACCTGGTCGAACAGGCCAAAGAAATGCAGCGGCAGGAACAGTCCCGACTGATCGTTCCAGGTGGCGCAACTTCTGGAGGAAGCAATATCATCCTGTAGAAAATTCAGTATACCAAAATACATCACCGGAGGTTTATCCAATGAAAATGGTTCCCAAACTTACTCTCGAGGATGCGCGGGCGATGATGGCCGCCGCCGAGAAGAAGGCGAGCGAGATTGGCGTCGATATGGATATCGCCATTACCGACGATAGCGGCAGCCTGCTCATGTTTCATCGCATGGACAACGCGCGCATCACCAGTATCGATATCGCGATCAGCAAGGCTTTTACAGCCGCGGCCGCACGAAAATCGACGCGCGCCTATGGGGAAACGAGCATGCCGGGCGGCCCCTCTTACGGCATCCATGTCAGCAACCAGGGGCGCTTTATGATAGTGGCCGGAGGTCTTCCGGTTTTCTTCAACGACCAGATTGTCGGCGGCATCGGTTGCAGTTCGGGTCATGCCGATCAGGATGAGGTGGTCTCCAGGGCGGGCGTGGACGCCCTGTCGGAACACTTGAAGAAGTAAGACCGCCATTACGCATATCAAGGAGGATCATCGCATGAAGGTCGTCGCGTTTAACGGCAGCCCGAGAAGGGACGGCAATACCACTATTCTTATCAAACATGTCTTTGGCGAACTCGAAAAACAGGGGATCGAAACCGAATTGGTGCAACTCTCGGAAAAGGAAATCCACGGCTGCATCGCCTGTGAAAAATGCAGTAAAACCAAGGACCGGCGTTGTGCCGTCAAAAGTGATGCGGCCAACGAGTGTATCGAGAAAATGCTCGGCGCCGATGGGATCATCCTGGGATCGCCCTCCTATTTTCAGGATGTGACATCCGAGATGAAGGCCCTTATCGACCGCGCCGGTTATGTATCCAGGTCCAACGGCAGGATGTTTAAAAAGAAGGTCGGTGCGTCGGTGGTGACTATGCGTCGATCGGGCGCGATTCATACGCTGGATACGATGGACCACTTCTTTCTGAGCGGCGAAATGATCATTGTCGGACGGGCGATCGGCGTCGGTAGTGCAAGAGGTGAGGTGGAAAAGGACTCTGAGGGTATTACACTGGCGACATCGCTCGGGCAGCGGATGGCATGGCTGCTTGGAAAGTTACATGGATGATCGAGAAGAAACAGGAATCCGAAAGGGGATGAAACGGACCACCGGCATGCACATCGGAGTGGCGCAAACGGTAACGCTCCCTCTCCTGTGCATTCTCGTCCTTTTGACCTTCGCGTTGTTATCTTTCTCGAGAGTTGAAGCGGACATTGCAGATTCGGCGATAGGTTTCAAGGTCAAGCCAGACCGTCCGCTTATGCAGGAGATCCCGGAGATCGCGCTCAGCGAAGCCGACCTGGCGCTTCTCTCCTCGGGAAAGCCTGTAGCCCGCCTGCTCGATACAGCCGGCGGCCTCAAGGCGGGTTACATGCGGATCTTCCTGCCCTTCGATCCCCCGACGATCTGGCAGATCATTACCGACATCCACCATTTCAGCATGGTCTCGCCGCAGTACCCCAGGAACGGTTCGTTGACCGACAAAAGACAGACTTTCATGCCCTATGTCTTCGATTCTGCAGCCTGTGAGAATGGCGGGTATCTGTATCAGCTTCTCGTCATGCCCCTGATTGCGCCTCGTCAGTATACACTCAAACGGTCCGTAAACCGCATGGCCTTCCCCTGGGAAAGTAAATGGTCGCAGGAGCCGGAAATGCGCTGCCAGGATAAGCTCAACCCAGAGATGGACAAGTATCGAACGGAAGCCATCACCACCGCGAAAAACGAAGGAAGCTGGCGCCTGTCGCCGCTGCCCAAGCAGTTCATTAAAAGTAAAGAAGATCTTCTTAAAACAGACTGCATCTATTATGTGGACAGCAATCCGGGAGGCAACCTATCCTCTTTCATGGGGATCGTCAACAAAGTGACCGAGATTGCCCTGCCGGCCTTGGTGGATAACCTGATCTACCACGCAAAACAGTGGGACGATCATATGCGGAAACATCATACCTCCCGTCAGTATGAAGAATGGAAGGCTCAAGTCGCGGCCTATATGTCCGAAAGAGGGTACACTCCATAATGCCCTGGTCCTTTTCATCGACACTCCTCGTAGGGAAGAAACAATGAATGTTATTAAATTAATTGTCCTTTTGGCGTCGCTTACCGGTCTTCTACTGGTCGTCGGCTATTTCATCGCCAAAGGCAGGGGGGTGTTGATCGCTATGATCATTGCCCTGGTGATGAATTTCGGCGGGTACTGGTATTCGGACAGCATTGTCCTGCGAATGTACGATGCCAGGCCGGTGACACGAACCGAAGCGCCCGTCCTGTATGATGTCGTTGGAGCTCTCGCCTCTAAAGCGAAGATCCCTACGCCGAAGATCTATATTATCTCAAAGGAATCGCCTAACGCATTCGCAACGGGAAGAAACGAGGATCATGCAGCGGTGGCCCTTACAACGGGGATCCTGAAAATACTGAACAAGGACGAATTGGAAGGAGTCATCGCCCACGAGCTGTCGCATATAAAAAATAAAGACATCCTTATCGGCACCATGGCGGCGACTATTGCCACGGCTGTCGTTCTGCTGTCCCGGTGGGCCATGTTTTTCGGCGCCGGCGAGGAAGGCAGCACAATCGGTACCATCGCGGTCGCAATCGTTGCGCCTGTTGCGGCAACAGTCATTCAGATGGCCATATCCCGATCCAGAGAATACGACGCCGATGCCGGTAGCGCAAGGGTGTCAGGAAAGCCCGAAGCATTGGCAAGCGCCCTGGCAAAGCTGTCACAAGCGGCAACGATCAGACCTATGGATGCAAATCCGTCTACGGCGCATATGTTTATTGTCAATCCACTGTCCGGCGGAACGATCATGAATCTATTCAGTACGCACCCGCCGCTTGAAAAGAGAATTGAAAGACTAATGAAGATGAAAACTGAAAAGGAGGTTAAATATGAATATCGCTGATCGCATCAAAAAGATATTGCTCCAACCCAAAATCGAGTGGGGGGTCATTGCCGCTGAAACCACAACGACCACAGAGTTGTATCGAAACTATATCATGCCGCTAGCGGCGATCGGACCGGTGGCCTCCATCATCGGGATGTCGATTATAGGCATCAGTATGCCGTTTTCAGGAACATTCAGGATGCCCATTACAAGCTCCGTCGGTTCGGCTGTCGTACAATATGTATTTGGTCTTATTGGCGTGTACATCCTGGCCTTGATTATCGACCTCCTTGCTCCCAAATTTACCGGTGAGAAGAATTTGAACCAGGCTCTCAAGTTGGCCGCATATTCCTATACCGCCGGATGGTTATCCGGGATTTTTATCGCTATCCCTGCCCTGAGCGTTCTGATGATCACAGGCCTATACAGCTTATATCTGCTGTACACGGGGATACCCATTCTCATGAAAGCCCCTAAAGATAAATCATTAGGGTACACGGTTGCAGTGGTCATCGCGGCTATCATTATTTTCATGTTCATCGGCTGGATATCGCGCGCCTTTATTTCCTATCCGACTCCGCATATGTATCTTCCAAAGTGAGTTGAACAATGTGACACAAGACATCATAGGGTCTGAAAAGAAGATGTAGCAAGACCTTTTAAAAAGAGAACAAGGTCACTCAGTGAAGATTTATCGATACGATCTCATCGTTGCCCCGCAGGCCATCGATGGAAATGGCCATGTAAACAACATAGAGTATTTGCGCTGGATGCAGGAAGCCGCACTGCTGCATGCCGATAGTCTGGGATGCACCCGCGCCACGATGGCTGCCGGCGGGAGATGGGTGATACGTTCCCACAGGATAGAGTATTTCCGGCCGGCCTTTGTCGGCGAGCATGTCGCTGTTCTGACGTGGGTATCGAACGTGAGAAGGGTGCAGTCGCTGCGGAAATGCAAAATGATTCGCTCTGAAGACCGTGCCGTTCTTGCCGAGGCCGAAACCGAGTGGATTTTTACGGATGCCCAGACGGGTCGACTGCGCTCGATACCCAGGGAAGTTTCAGCCCTCTTCGAATTGGTGCCGGTGGAGGAAGAACCGGAATAAAAAGTACATAGAGTTCATCCGAACTCCATTTATGCCTTGTTTCCCCGGTTAAGGACGGCATTCATGCTTCCCATCCGGTAGCCGCCCAGGTCCAGCGTGGTATAGAGATACTTCAGCTCCTTGAACTTCTCCGTCACCTGACTTCTGATTTCGGGCGAGGCGGCGCGCGCGATCTCCCCCGGTTCAACCTCGATTCGCGCGATAGCCCCGTGGTGCCGGACCCTCACCTGCCTGAATCCAAGCTCCTTCATGAACCGTTCCGCCGCTTCGAGACGCGAAAGAACATCCGGCTCAATCCGGGTGCCGTAAGGGATTCGCGAGGAGAGGCAGGCAAACGACGGTTTGTCCCAGGTCGGCAGATCCATACGCTTTGAAAGTTCGCGGATGTCGTTCTTTGTCAGGCCTGCCTCGCGAAGCGGGCTCCTGACGCCGAGTTGCGCGGCTGCCCTGCTCCCCGGCCTGTAGTCATCCAGATCGTCGAGATTCGCGCCGTCGGCGACCCACTCGATGCCATGACCCTTCCCGATCGCGATGAGCTTACCGAACAGCTCTGACTTGCAGAAAAAGCATCGGTCGGGTGTATTGGCCGTGAACGCTTCGTTCTTGAGCTCGTCGGTATCGATCTGGATCACGCTTATGCCCAGTTTGGCGGCCGTTTCCAGGGCCTCCCGCACTTCCGATGCCGGGTACGTTTCCGAAGAAGCAAGCACGCACACCGCCCGATCACCCAGAATCTTTTTAGCGACTGCCGCCAGCATTGTGCTGTCGACGCCGCCCGAGTAGCCAATGACAACGCCCCCCATATCCGTCAGCAGTGAATGAAGCCGCTCCAGCTTTATATCGATTGTTTCCATAACGCCTTTCTTAGATAGGATAAGACCCTGTTTCCGATGGGTTGGACTATAGGGGGGCTATCAGTGCCGACTGCATCATTTCAGGAGTTCGGTGACGTCGTCCAAAGACTCCAGACCCATCACACGACCGATGATCGCATCGGCCCGACGGTCAGAAAGCGCCCCTTCGGTCAGCCCCTTGAATTTCCCAATCAGCTCCCGCTCCGAAAGGGGATTTTCCGGATCCCCCTTCGGATACGCGTTAGCCCCCTCGATCCTTCGTCCGTCTTTCAGCGTGATCGTCACGCGGGCCGGCCATTTGAGCGGATAGGTCGCCGTAAGATCTGGATCGCCTGAGATATTGATCTTTTTCATCAGCTCCTGCAGGTCCTCGTCTTCGAGCCTTGCCGGTGTGAAATCACCGGCCTGGACATGGCCATAGCGCAGCGCCGTCGCCACGCAAAAAGGGAGGTTGAATTTCGCCAGATAAGGCGTCTTCGGATCGATGTTTCCCAGAAGGTCGATCGCGGCCTGGTAGATCCGAAGATCGACCTTTTCCACTTCGGACGGCCTCAGCGTCTTGCCGCCGGTGGCCGCAAGCACCGCGTCGATGGCGGAATGCGTATGACCGCAGGAGGCGTGATACTTGATCGAGTTGCGCTCCGAGTGGAACACCCTGCCCAAATCCGCGATGCACTTGTCTTCGTCGAAATCCTGCGAGGTGGCGTGGAAAAACCCCTTCTCCCCTTCCAGGATTCGCTTCGCCCCGGTGAAACCCTCCTTTGCGAGCAGCGCCGCCAGCAGACCGTTCATTGCGGCCTTTCCCGGATGCAGCTGCTTGCTCATCGCGCTTTCCCCGAGAAATTCCCACAGGCCCGCCGCCTGGGTCCCGGCCGATCCGATCGCCCAGGCGAACTGGTCTTCGCTGAGATGCATCACTTTGGCCGCCCCGGCCGCCGCTCCGAATGTCCCGCAGGTCGCCGTCGTGTGCCAAAAGCGGTAATGGCTCGGTCCCACGGCCAGCGCCACCCGGATACCCACCTCGTAGCCGACCGATATCGCGACGATCAGATCCTTTCCCGAAATCCTCTCCTTTTCGCCGGCAGCCAGCACGGCGGGAAGGATCGCGGCGGCGGGGTGGAGGATCGATTCCCGGTGCAGGTCGTCCATCTCGACGATGTGCGAGGAGGCGCCGTTCACGAGGGAGGCAAACAGACAGTTGGTCTTGACGCCGTCGGGAATCGAAGTCGCTTCGGGCGTGCCGCCCATACTCGTCACAACCTTCCGCATCATTTGGATCGGCGGAAGGTCCCTGCCCGCGTATGCGGAGCCCAGCCAGTCAAGAAAAAAAACTTTCATTTTCTTGATATGATCGGCACTCAGGTCATCGAACGTCACGCTGCAGAAATACCCGGCCAATCGGTTCGATAGAATTTCACCGGACATCGATTTCCCTCCTTTAAAAAGCCCCCTCCTTGGCCAGCGCAACAAAGTGCGCCACGTCGATCTGCTTTGGGCAGACATGGGAACATGCCTTAGAGGTGTGGCAACGGTAAATTCCCTCCTCGCTGTACAGGAGATCCATTCGTTCCTCCTTTTCCTCTTCCCTGGGATCCATCATCCGGACGATGCCGGCCATCGCGGCGTTGGGGCCGATGAAGGTCCTGTTCCCGCTGATGCAGGCCTCGGCGCAGCAGAAGCAGTTGATGCAGCGCGTCGCCTCTTCATAACGGGCAAGCTCCTGGGGAGAAATCCGGTGTTCGGTCCTCCCCGGGGGAATGTCTTTGGGTTTGATAAGATAGGGTTTTGCCCGATGGACGCGCTCGTAGGCCCTCTCCCAGTCCACGACGAGATCCCGGACGACCGGGGCGACCGTTACCGGCGAGATCTTGAATTCCGTCGTGCCGAACAGGGTGACGGCGTTTTCCACAAGCAGCTCGCAGGCAAGCATCGGCCTTCCATTGACATTCACCGAGCAACTGCCGCACTGGGCGTGCTCGCAGGACGACGCCCAGGCCAGCGTGGCATCCTGCTCCACGTTGATTCTCCGGAAAAGATCGACGAACCGCAGGATCGGACCGGAGTCCAGCCTGTAGGTCTGAAGCCAGCTTGCCGCTCTATCCGGATCGTAACGCTTTATCGTGAGAGTCAGGGAATAGGTCTTGGACATCGTTTTCTCCTCAATATTTTCTCGACATGATCCCGAACCGTTCGTAATTCTCCACTTTCGATTCATAGATGCTCAAATCGATCGGGCGTTTCCCGAAACTGACCGTGCCGAAGTCCGTCATGGAGACGAGCGTATGGAACTGAAACTCGTCGCTTCGTTCGGGATAGTCCTCCCGGAAATGCGCCCCCCGGGATTCCTTTCGCATCAGGGCGCCCTGGGCGATCGTCATCGCGTTATCGAGGAGATTGTCCAGCTCCCACCGCTCCAGCAGCTCCTGATTCATCCGCATATCCTTCGTGGAGATGCCGACCTTTGCGGCCCGCGCTTTGAAAGCGATCAGGGATGCGATCGCCTCCCGGATCCCCTTTTCAACACGAAAAACACCCACCTGGCGGGTCATCACTTCCCGCATCTCCTGACGGATCAGGGCGACGTTCTCCCTCCCCTCGGCCTCGAGATAACCTGCAAAGCGGGCAAGCGTGGCCTCTCCCGCCCCCTTCGGCGCATGCGCCTGCTTTTCCTTGAGGTAGGAAAGCACCCGTTCTCCCACGCAGCGGCCCATCACCAGGAGCTCCAACAGCGAATTGGTGCCGAGGCGATTGAATCCGTGCAGGCTCGCACAGGCGCATTCACCGACGGCGAAAAGCCCCGGCACAACCGTATTGGCCGAGGTGAGCACCTCGCCGTGCTCGTTGGTCGGGATCCCCCCCATATGGTAGTGGTTGCTCGGCCGCACGGGGCAGAGCTGTGTGCGCGAGTCCAGATTGGCATAAGTCTTGAAGAAGCTTGCCACCTCCTTCAATTTAACGTCGTGGACATAGTCGGGCAGGTGGCGAAGATCGATCCAGACATGCTCGATCTGGTGGTCGGGGTTCATGATGCCCTTTCCCTCGCGGATTTCCGTCTCGATCGCCCGGGCAACGATATCGCGGGGCGCGAGGTCCTTCATCTTGGGAGCGTATCGCTCCATGAACGGTTCGCTCTCCTTGTTGCGCAGGATCCCGCCCTCACTTCGCAGGGCTTCGCTTGCCAAAATGCCCGGTCCGACGATCCCTGTAGGATGAAACTGGACGGCCTCGGGGTCCATCAGCGGCAAACCGGCCCTCAGAACGACCGCCGTCCCGTCGCCCGTGTTGTTGCGGCAGTTTGTCGTAATCCGGAATACCTGCCCCGAGCCGCCGGTGGCCAGAACAGTCGCCCCGGCCAGAACGGTGACTAACTCTCCCTCCCTGGCCTTGAAAAGAACGGCGCCCACACAGCAGCCCTCGTTGAAAAGGAGCTCGGTGACGACTGTCGTATTGATGAAACGGGAGCCCCCCTTGAGCGCCTCCCCCCAGGCGGTATCCATGATCCCCTTGCCGGTCCGGTCGGCCACGAACACGGCCCGCAGCGCATCCCCTTTGCCGAAATCGACGGTATGGCCGCCGAACTGCCGTTTGCTGATCCCTCCCCCTTCATCCCGGCTGAAGTGTATCCCTTTTGACTCCAGCCATTGGACCTCTGCCCACCCGCCTTCGACGATCTTTTTGACGACGTTCTGGTCGGAGCTGCAATCGCCCCCCTTCCAGGTATCGAACATATGGTAGACCGACTTATCGGTCTTGTCTTTCGGATCGACGGCGGCCATCCCTCCCTGGGCAGTGCTGGTGTGGGATTTTTGTGGGTGGGCCACCTTCGTCACTGCAAGTATCGAAAGACCGGGTTTCTTTTCATGCAACAACGAGGCACAGCGTAAACCGGCCCCTCCCGCCCCGATGATCAGAACATCACAGGTTAACGTGGAGTGGATCTGCAGCTTTTTGACCATCGTGATTCCCCTCTATGAAATTTCCTCTACCTACAGGGCTGAGTTTGCGGTTGCGCTCCCGGTTAAACGGACAGGATAAGCCTGAAGGCAAAAAACGCCAGCACGGCGATGACGATAACGATGATCCCCGTCATTCCGGCGCGCACTGTCGGCGAAGGGACATAGTCGGCCGCGATCGAAAAGAGACCGTATCCCGCGTGATAAAGCGCCCCTGTCGCCAGCGTTAGAGTGACCAGACGGGTGAAGACGTTCTGCACCCGTACGATGGCCCCCTGGACGCCGGCGGGTTCGCCCGGATTCAGGTACGAGAATAAAAGGTACGCCGGAACGGTGACGAACAGGAAGGCCCCGCTGATCCGCTGTAGCTTCCAGAGAAGCGAGTGTCGTTTCTTCCATATCCGGGACGCGACGACATAAGCAGCGACGGCGCCGGAGAAAAACGCGACCAGCCAAAAAAAGAAGGCCGACACGTGCTGGTTTTTCACGATCATCATCAGCCCGACCATTGCCGAATACGCAGCGCTGAGACCGAAGATCCAGCGGATCATGCCCTCATCGTCGCGCCTTCCGAACAATTCGTACAGGATGAGGCGACCGCCGTTAAGGGCGTGAAAGCTCACCACCAGCGACGAGGCCCATACGAGGAAAAGACAAATCGGCGAGACGACCAGTTTCAGCTTTGGATTGAAAACATCGGGCGTCTGCAGTAATGAAAGGGTGAGCATATGGGCCATCAGGATAATGATAAGCCCGATCCCCGTGAACCTGTGCAGCCAACTGATGACGTAGTGCCAGCCACGGGTTTTTGCGTAACGGGATAGGACAGGCAACCTTTCGAGGATCGGCATTAAAGAAGCGCCGATTCCCCGGCTCGCTCCCGGAACATCCATACGCGCTTTCCTCCCAGATATTTATCAAGCTTGAGTTCTATACAGGATTGGATGGAGAATATCAAGACGCGACGGCAGGATATATTTGCAGTTGACAGATAAATAAATTTCGGTTACAGGTTGTTACAAAGAAAAACTATATCTTACTGCTCATCTCTTTCATAGAATCACAACCATATAAGGAGGGAAACGATGACAAAGACAAGACCAAGGTACATTTTTTCAGTATGGGTTGCGGCGCTTGCCGCTCTATTCGCCTTTTCGGCGATCAATCCGGCGTACGCAGCGGAGCGCAAGTCGATCCGCTGGGCCACGTCCAGCACGGGTTCATACGGTTACAAGGTCGCCGCGCAGATGACCAGGGTATTGGAGGACGCACTCGGCGGCGAGTACACCGTCACGGTCAATCCCTATCCATCGACAACCGCCGCCATGAAGGCGACAATGGATGGCAATGGGGAGATCGGCTACACGGCCGACGTGGGGATGACGCAGGTCTATACAGGTGTGGGGGGATTCAAGGACTACAAGGCAGCCAAGTCGAACCTGGTCCACACCTGGTATGCCTACCCGATGGAGTCATTCATGGCCGTGTACGCCCCAAAGGTCGGCCAGTTCAAGTCCTTGGCTGACTTCAGCGACAAGCCGGTCTTCTTCACCCCCGCCGGCTTCATGAACTGGCTGAATTTCCAGCGGATCTTCAAGGCGCTTGGATATCAATTCAAACACCTCCAGATCGGCGAGGCGGCGCAGGGCGATGCGCTTCAGGCCGGCACCGTCGTCGGCGCCGTCGCCTATACGACCGCCGGCGCTTCGCTGCCTTCCTACTGGCGGGAGACGGAGCTCCGTCTGGATATCAAGGTGATCAATCCGAGCCCGGATGAAGTCAAGAAGCTGACGGCGGCGGGGCTCGCTCCCGTGGAGATCGATCCGAAGAAGGCGTTCAGCAAGGATGTCGGTGTGAAGACGATCCTGGGCGTGCCGCTCCTCTTCGCCTACAACGTGCGCGCCGATATGCCCGAGGAGGTCATCTATAAGATGCTGAACAAGTTCTACGCCGAACGCGACAACCTCGCCAAGGCCGATCCGGGATTCGCACCCATGGCGCGCGATTTCGTCGGGATGCAGGTGAAAGGCATCAACGCCAATCCGACCATTCCGGTGCATGCGGGACTCGCGAAGTTCCTTAAAGAGAAGAAGGCCTGGAATGAAAAATGGAAGATAGCCGGCAAGTGATCTGGTAAAAGGATTTTCCGGGGTGAGGGAGCCGGCGTTGCAACAATGCCGGCTCCCCCCTCTTGCCGGCGTCGCTTTCCAATTGAATATCATAGGCAATTTGCGACCGGCAGTGGGAGCAGGCAACAGCGGTGGACTGAGGAATCAGCCGTTCATTGACCGAACATTCACCGAGTGCCATTTTTTTTCATATCGACGCTCCGGCCCTGAATGTGGTGGACCCTTGGGGCCGAAAGGAGGGGGAACCCCATGCAGAGTGACCGGATCACGCGCCACGTCAATCTCAATAACCTGATCTTTCTTATATCGATCGTCATGTTCGTCTGGCTCGCCTGGTACTTCTACACCGGATTCGGCGGCCCGACCGAACTGGTGGCCTCCCTTGTGCCGATGGCCCTGCTCCTGCAGATCCTGCACATGCATAAAAAAGGTTATATTTACAAGCGACTGCCTCCGCTCGCCAATCATATCCTTGTGGTGATCTACGCCTGCATCTGTATTTACGCCTTCTATCATTTTACAACAGATTACGAACAGATCGCCATCTGGCGGCAGGGATCCTATACCACGGAGGACTTCATCATGGGGCTCCTGGTTTTTCTATTGGTGATGGAGCTCTCACGGATCGCCCATACAGAGCTGTTCTGGATGAACGTCGTTCTGGTATTCTACACGCTGTGGGGCTACATGAGCCCGATCGACTTCTTCTGGCACCCGGGGACCTCCTTCTACCGGATCATCACATCGAGTACGGTCGAAATCTCGACGGGTATTTACGGGCAATACGCACAGATTGCACTCACGACGATAGCGGCGTTTCTACTCCTGGCGGCGGCGGCGCGCGGCTTCGATGCCCAGGGGGCGATGGTCAGTTTCATGCGGCGGATCGCCGGAAAGTCGCGGCAGACGATCCCCCAGACGGCCGTCCTCGCCTCGTCCGCGGTCGGCATGATCAGCGGAAGCGGCGCGGCCAACGCCACGGTGGTCGGCGCTTTCACGATCCCGCTGATGAAACGCTACGGCGTGCCGGGGGAATTCGCCGCAGCGGTGGAGACGGCGGCCTCGATGGGCGGGCTCATCATGCCGCCGGTGATGGCGGTTGCCGGTTTCGTGATGGCGGAATTCCTCGGCGTCTCTTACTGGAGCGTGATGCTCCGCGGCTTTTCCCTCGCCTTCATTTACTACTCCACGCTTTCCCTGTCGATTTATCTGTTGAGCGTGAGGCTGATGCCCTCCACGCCGATCGAGGCGGTAACCCTGCCGATCTACGACCAGATCAAGACGGCGATCTTCTTCATCGGGATCATCTATCTTACGGTCCTGATGGGCGTGCTCAACTATGGCGAGCAGCTTGCGGGGCTCTATACCGGGGCCTTCATGTTTGCGCTTCTTATCCTGCTCTATCTTTATTTCAGGTACGTGCGGAAGGATCCTGCGTCGGACAAGGATTCGCTCTTCGCAAATATCCGCATCACAATCGAGACGCATGCCGAAATGACCTCGTATCTGCTGCTGCTGCTGTCAACGTTAGGGATCATGGTCGGTCTGTTCACCGTGACCGGTTTTATCAACCGCATGGGAGGGATAATGCTGCGCGTCGGCGAGTTCCATGTTGTCGCACTGATCCTGATGGCCTGGGTGTTCGGCTGGCTTGTCGGCGCCGGCCTGCCGCCGACGGCAACCTATATCGTCCTTGCGGTCATCATCGTGGACCCCATGCGCAAGATCGGCATCGATCCCTGGGTCGCCCATTTCTTTTGCTTTCTGCTGGCGGTCTGGGGTGAGTTGTCGCCGCCGACCTCGCTCGCGGCGGCGGTCTCGGCGCGGATCGCGGAGGCGTCATTCATAAAGACCATGTGGCAGGCGCTGAAACTATGCCTGCCCATCACCATCATGACCTTTGCCATCTTCACCCGCTCCGACATCGTTGTGACCCCGGGCTGGTGGCAGATCGCCGATACGCTGCTCGTGGCGATCGGCTGCTGCGCCTTGACCTTCGCCATGTTCGGGCGGTTTTTCCGCAACCGGCAAGCGGACATGGTGATGCGCGCAGTGTTTACGGTCGCCTCGCTCGTGATGCTATTCCACCCGAATGACAATGTGCCTCGGATGCTTTTCGTGATCGTCCTTCCGGCGATTATTTACGGTGTCGCCCGCCACCAGCGGATCGCCCCGCCGAAGGAAGAGTTGCAGTCGCAGCCCGCAGGCTAGGCGGTATCGCCAGTTTACTTCAGCAGGAAGAACAGCACCGGGATCACTCCCATGCCGGCAAGCGTCGTCAGGGAGACGATCGCGTTGCTGAAGACGGGATCGGCTTCGTACTGCACCGAAAAGACGGTCACAAGGACAGCAGTGGGCGCCGCTGACTGCAAGACGCAGATCGCAAGCTGCTCACGGTCCAGGCCAAGCGCCAGAGCGAATCCCCAGGCGACGATCGGCGAGACGATCAATTTGACGGCCGATGCGCATAATACGGGCAATATTCTGCTCGAATCCAAGAAAAACCTCAGTTTCAAACCACCTCCCACCACCATCATCGAAAGGGGAAAGGTGGCGGTGTTCATGAGTGAAAAGGTGTGGGACAGAAGCGACGGTATGGGGAAACCGAGGGCCACACATAGAAATCCCGCGCCCATGGCTAAAAACAGGGGATTCTTGAAAAGGGCGGCGGGTGTGACACGGCCGGTCATTATGTAAACCCCCACACCGTACAGGAAGAAATAACCTCCGAGCGCAAAAAACAGGGCAAGCACCGTTCCCCGTTCGCCCAGGAAGGCATAGCAGATGGGAACGCCCAGGAAGACATGATTACCGTAAGCCGCCCCAAGAAGAAAGGTCTTACGGAATCCGTCCTTGAAGCCGAACGCCCGGGCTATCAAGATGGCAAGAAGGTACATCGTATACGTGACGCTGAACCCGGCGGTCATCAGGAGAAGCAGCTCTCCGACCGGGACCTCTTTCAGGCCGGCAATGGAGTAAAAGGTGGTGACGGGCAGGAAGAAGTGGAAAACGAGGTTGTTGACTACCTTTACCGGGTAGGGTTCCTTTTTCATGAGGAGGTAGGACGCCATCATGATCAGGAACATAGCAAAGACATTCTGCAGGGCCTCTTCCATTTAAAGGCGGCCCTCGTTAGAGAATGAAAATTTGAGGCTTCCGAAGGCCGTTTTGACGGCGGCCTTTCCTTCTATCTTGTAAGGCAATCCCTTCCCTGTAATAATCGACATCACGCTCCCACCCAGGTCCTTGAATTTTGCAGCGACCGGCGCCTTCACCCGCGTGATCGATGACGAGGGAATCAGGAGTTCCTTTTCCAGGCGGCCGCTGCCGATTTCTTCATTGCTTAGGTAAATGGTGTATTCAAAAGACCGGAGCGTAAGGTCAAAACGGTTCGGATTTTGCACATCGAGACCGAGGAGCAGCTGCATCTCTGTGAAGGAGCGGGGATTGAGGGTGATCTCGCGGAGGGTGAAGGAGGGCTTTTCCAGAATCCAGCTCAGGCAGGATACAAGAAAAAGAGAAAGGGTAAACAGGAATATCATTCTATAAAGAGCACTCGCTTTGTTCCATTTCTTCATTGGGAGTATCCGCCTTTCCTTATCTGGGGACAGAGCCCCTATTTTACCACAGAAAAATAGGGGCTCTGTCCCCATTTTCCCCATTTTCCTTATATCCTCGTCAACTGGCGGTACTTGATCCGGTGCGGCTGGCTGGCAGCGGCGCCGAGACGGGCCTTTCGATCCGCCTCGTATTCGGAATAGTTCCCATCGAACCAGAGGGTTGTACTGTCCCCCTCGAAGGCGAGGATGTGGGTGGCGATCCGGTCGAGAAACCAGCGATCGTGGCTGATGACGACCGCGCAGCCGGCGAAGTTTTCCAACGCCTCCTCGAGGGCGCGCATCGTATTCACATCGAGGTCGTTGGTCGGCTCGTCGAGGAGCAGGACGTTCGCCCCCTCCTTGAGCATCCGCGCCAGGTGGACACGGTTCCGCTCTCCGCCGGAGAGTTGCCCGACCTTCTTCTGCTGGTCCGTCCCCGAGAAGTTGAACCGGGAGACGTAGGCCCGTGATTTGACCTCGCGGGTTCCCAGCGCGATGATGTCCCTCCCTTCGGAAATCATCTCCCAGATCGTCTTGTTCGGGTCGAGGACGTCCCGACTCTGATCGACGTAGGCCAGCTTGACCGACTCCGCGATCCGGATGATCCCGGAATCCGGCTTTTCCTGGCCGGTGATCATCCGAAAGAGGGTCGTTTTTCCGGCCCCATTCGGACCGATGACCCCGACGATCCCGCCGGGCGGAAGGGCAAACGACATCTTGTCGATCAAAAGGCGGTCACCGTAAGCCTTGCTCACCCCTTCCGCCTCGATGACGAGCTTCCCCAGACGGGGTCCTGGCGGGATGAATATCTCCAGTTCCCTGGCGCGGGCCTCCGTCTCCTGCGAGAGCAACTCCTCGTAGGAAGCGATGCGCGCCTTGGATTTCGCGTGACGTCCCTTGGGCGACATCCGGATCCACTCCAACTCCCGCTGGAGGGTCTTCTGTCTTTCGGTTTCCGATTTTTCCTCCTTCTGGAGACGCTTCTGCTTCTGGTCCAGCCAGGAGGAGTAGTTCCCCTTCCAGGGGATTCCCTGGCCCCGGTCCAGCTCGAGGATCCAGCCCGCGACGTTGTCGAGGAAGTAGCGGTCGTGGGTCACGGCGATCACTGTGCCCTCGTATCGCTGGAGATGGTTTTCCAGCCAGGCAACGGACTCGGCGTCGAGGTGGTTCGTCGGTTCGTCGAGGAGCAGGATGTCGGGGCTCTGGAGGAGAAGACGGCAGAGGGCGACCCGTCGCCGCTCGCCGCCGGAGAGGACATTCACCGGGGTTTCCCCCGGCGGACAACGGAGCGCATCCATCGCCATCTCCAGTCGGGAATCGAGGTCCCAGGCATCCAGGTGGTCCAGTTTCTCCTGGACCTTCGCCTGCCGGTCCAGGAGTTTATTCATCTCATCGTCCGTCATCGGCTCGGCAAATTTATCATTGATCGCGTTGAACTCGCTGAGGAGATCGACCGTTTCCTGCACCCCCTGCTCGACGATTTCCCTGACCGTCTTCGTCTCATCGAGCTTCGGCTCCTGCTCCAGGAAGCCGACGGTATGGCCGGGTGTGAGGATCGTCTTCCCGATAAAATCCGTATCGACGCCGGCCAGGATGCGGAGCAACGAGCTCTTGCCCGAACCGTTCAGCCCCAGGACGCCGATCTTCGCCCCGTAGAAATAGGAAAGATAGATATCCTTCAGGACAGGCTTCTTCTCATAGACTTTACTCACTCCAATCATGGAGTAGATCACTTTGTTGACGGGCTCGTTGGCCATGGCATTGCTCCTCTACATTACCATAATGACGGCAGGATGCCGACGCAGCCGCTCGTAAATACCGACGCGGACCGGCTCGCTCTCGACGGTTAGCTCCACATTCAGGCAGTGGTAAGAACCGGCTTTACTGCTCCTGGATGGAGCCACGGTGTGCTCGCTTCCCTTCATGACCTCCGCAATGGCACATCGCAGCCCCTCCGGGTCGCGACCGATCACCTTGTAGGTCCAGGGACAGGGGTAGTCGATTCGAGGTTTGCATTCATTTTCGTTCATGATCGCCTCTCCAGGAATGCCTCGATGCGTGCGGTCGTTTCCGCAATCAGTCCGGCGTCGGCCTCTTCACACCCCCGATCCTCTCCCGGCAGAGCGAAAGGGTCCACTTCCACCTCAGCCTGAAAGGTCTCCCTAAGGTTGGCGACGGTCTTCGCCTGCCTGGCCAGGACTTTGGCCCGCTCGCCGTAGCTGTCTCCCGGCGCTTCGTTGAAGCCGAAATCGTCGATCAGGAAGATCCGCCGGACCGACTCCAGGGGGAGCTGTGACTTCAGGATCTCCCAGAAGCGTCGGTTTTCTTTCCAGACACGAAGGTCGGCGGAGTTGGCAACGAAGAATCTGGGAGATCTTTGAGAATCCGGAATCCGCTTTTGAAGTTGCGCAAAGGTCTCTCCGGATTCGGGGGGTGAAGAGGATTCCTCACCCCTCCAGATCTTCCATGCGGGGATGCCCCATGAATCGAGATAGCCGGTGATTTTCCCCGTTGCTTCGGCATAGTGATCCGTTGCGACGACCGTGATGACGGTCGGGTGTTCGCTCAGGCGTGCGAGAATAGGCTGCCAATGAGGATCGATCCGTGAAGCGGCAAGGTACATGGCGACGAAACGGGATGTCGCCGCTTCGATCTCGCTTGTCGGGGCGTCGGGAGCAAGGCAAAGCGATGCGATCCGCTCCGCCATGACCTGCGCGTAGCCGATCGCGGTCGTGCTTCCCTTGACCCAGGTGGGATCGACGATGTTTTTCCAGAAGGTCTCCGGGGTCGAGATGCCCAGGGCGGCAAGACCGCTCTGTTCAAGTGCGCGAAGAAGGTTCTCAGGCCGGCCGAAGCGGGGCGCCTCCAGGCTGAGTGTGCCGCAATAATCGATAATCACTAACTTTTCCGGTGACATCACCCCCACCCTGACCCTCCCCTGTCGAGGGGGAGGGGATTAAGAGAACTCTCCTCCTCGACGGGGAGGAATTATTTAGACTTTTTATGCGGGCCTCGAGGATGATCGGCGGTCGCTTCTTCTTGCCAGCGCCGAGTTTATGATGTCGGCGAGCTCCCTGGATGCCGCATAGGGATCGGCAGCGGCGCAGATGGCGGAGACCACGGCGATGCAATCGGCGCCGGCTGTGACGACCGCATCGGCATTTCCCGCATTGAGACCGCCGATCGCAACCAGCGGATGGCGAGAGAAGGCCCGGATCCTGGCGAGTCCTTCCAGACCCCAGGGTTCCTTGGTGTCCGTCTTTGTAGGCGTTGCAAAAACAGGACTGACGCCGAGGTAATCGCAGTCGAGTCCCTGCGCCCGCTCCACATCATCCCAGGTTTCCACGGAAAGGCCGATGATCGCCTTCGTCCCCATCAGCTTCCGGGCGATTTCGTAAGGCATATCGCTCTGTCCCACATGGACGCCTTCGGCCTCGACGGCGAGGGCCACATCCAGACGGTCATTGATGATGAGCGGCAACCGGAAGGGTGTCATAAGGGTCTTGATCCGCCCGGCCTCCTCGACGAAAAACCGCGTTGAGATATCCTTTTCCCGAAGCTGGACGCAGACGGCTCCGCCCCGGATCGCCTGGAGAACGCAATCCGCAAGCGGCTTGGAGCCGCACAGACCGCGGTCGGTCACAAAATAGAGCCCTTTCATCGTCGATACCCTCTCCAATGGGAATCACCCTTTGACGGCTCCCCTGTGTTCACCCCTCCGCTTCGAGTTTCAACAGACGTTCTATATCTTCAGCAGAGAGGCGGTAAAGGGCATCCAGGAAGCGGACCTGGAGGCTGCCCGGTCCCGTCGCGCCGGCAACGGCAATCTCGCCGGCGATCCCCATGACGGCCATCGCCTCCGCAGCGGCGACCGCCGGATCGGAGGTGACAGCGGCAAACGCGCCGCAGAGGGCGCTCGCCGTGCAGCCGAGGCCTGTGACCCGGGTCATCATGATATGGCCGTTCCGACCCCGGATGGCCCCCGCGCGGCCGATGGTGTAATCGGTTTCGCCGCTGATGCAGATGGCGGCGCCGCATTCCGCGTGCAAGGCCCGGCCGAGATCCACTGCAGCGTCCGAGGAGGCGCTGCTGTCCACCCCTTTGGTCTTTGCATTGCTGTCGAGGAGCGCCATGATCTCCGAGGCGTTCCCGCGGATGATCTCGGGGGGGACCGCCTTGATCAATTCGCGCGCCGTTCGCGTCCGGTAGGAGGTCGCCCCCGCCCCCACGGGATCGAGGACGATCGGTATCTGCCGCTTCCGCGCCGCTTCGGCCGCTCGGAACATCGCCCGGATCCATGCCTGGCTCAGCGTGCCGATGTTGATGACGAGGGCCGAGGCGATCCCGACCATCTCTTCCATCTCCTCCTCCGCGTGGGCCATAACCGGCGAGGCGCCGAGCGCGAGCAGGGCATTGGCCGTGCTGTTCATGACAACGTAATTGGTGATGCTGTGGACGACCGGCGCCTTTTCGCGTATCGTTTGGACCGCCGACCAGATCGTGTTTGCCGTGATGTTCATGGGTTTCTTCCCCTCCTTCGCGGTATTGCTTTCAACCCTTTCTCCGTGCCACCCAATTTTGCAAGTTTTTTACTGCTTTCTCTGACGATCAATGCCTCCAAACCGAGCTTGACCAGCATGGTTTTCTCCCTAATTCCCATAAGCTCTGACGCCTTATCAATCAAGTGGTCTTCTATGTTTAAGGTTGTTCTCATAATGTGTTATCTTGGTGAGTTGAGGAATCCATGATCGCGCATCCGTGTGAGGAGCGCCTCCGCACGGGAGGGGTTGAAGGCGCCGCACTCGCAGCACTTCGCCATCATCAGTGCTGCCTGCCGCGGCGTCGTACGCCGGAGGCGCACCGCTTCGATCATTTTGCGGATGAGGTTGAAGGAGACCATGCCATGGCCGCACATCGTGTTGAATTCCATCACCTCCCGCTCCGGCAGGCGGTCCTTCGCCCCCCAGATGCCGAGGGAGTGCTCGGCGCTGTGACGGGTGATCCCGTTCCTTTGGCAGCATTCCCGGACCTCGTCCAGAAGGCCGCTGATGTTGATGCAGATGCCGAGGTCCGCCCGGATCAGTTCCTCGACCACTTTCTGGAGCGTTTCGAGATCGGTGAAGACCGCGGCAGCGACCGTGCCGTCCTCGATGCCGGCGATGAGCCGGTCGACCCCGATATCGTCCTGATGCATGCTCCCCCGTTTGACGTCTCCCATGTTCACGGGATGGTGTTTCAGGCAGATCCGCATGAATTCACGGATCTTCGGGGCGGCGCCTTCCCGGTTTTTCCCCTTTGCCGTATGGACGAAGATCACGTAGTCGCGCTTTAAATCTTCGTGATTGCCCTGGCGGTGCAGCGTATTGGTCACGGTTCGTCCTCCCTGAAGAGCGGCCTGCCCAGGCCGAGATTCGTCTTGCCGTTCGGCGAAAGCGCGTAACCCGCCCTCCGCACCCATTCTTCGTGGGGAATCGTTCCGTCCGGCAGGCAGCGGGAGGCGACTCCGACGCTCATCACCGCATCGATCTCATGCTGAACCTTCTCCAGTGCGGCCAGAAACGTGGGGATCTTCGCCATGCCGGTCTTGAGTTCGATGATGGCGGAGAGGACCTTTTCGTCCAGGATTCCTTCTCTGAGCCGGCCCGTTTTCGTGTCGGCAATCAGAAGGGTCACGGGATTCTCCGGTTCGAATACCGGTTCGAGCGGGGCGAGCGCCATCGTCACCTTCTCGATGTCCCTGAAGAAGGCGCCCAGTCCGGGTCGTCCGATCTCGACGACCAGGCCCGCCTCGCCGCTCCGGAGCCGCCCGGTGACGTCGTTGCTCTTGATCTCGTCGGTCCCCCGGCCGGGGACGCCGGTCCCCGGGTGAACGACGGTAGGGTTGCTGAACTGGGCACGCAGGACTCGCGGCCAGGCGAGCTCGGGTGGAGTGAGCGCCCCCGTAGGGCAGATATCGACGTCGGCCAGGTATCCCAATTTGAAAAGCGAGAGAACCTTCCGGATGGAACGGACGAACCAGGGGGGGTAATTCTCGCTTCTGAGCACCCGATAACAGGTCGAGCATTCAACACACTCATCCTGATTCACGACGGATTTTCCCTCTTCATCGAGGGAGATTACACCCATTGTACAGATGATGTGACAATTGCCGCAGCCGACGCATTTGGTTTTATCGATCTCCATAGGTTACGCCGGCGGGCCTCCTGCTGATTTTGACACGATGTTGTTCCTCCTATTTTCCGTTATTTTTCCCACCGGGCATGATACACGCTCCAACCCGGCACGATGCTCTTGCAGTTGATGATCTCGAGATCCTCCAGGACCTGGAGCTGATGTTCGACATTGGGGGGCATGAGCGCCGCCTCCCCGGGGCCCATCTCCCTCTCCTCCGTCCCGATCCGCAGTTTTGCCTTGCCCTTGAGAATCACCAACCCCTGCTCGTTGGGGTGGGCGTGCGGCTTTGCCTGCGTTCCCGCGGGATAGGAAAAAAGCCCGATCTCCATCGTCTCTCCCTTGATGTTCGGCCCGTTGGCCGAGGAATACTCCGGTGTGATCATCCCCTTCTGCATTTCCGTCCACTTGAAAAACGGCACGTTTGTATCCTCCTTCCATTGCTTGTGGTCAAAGCTATTTCTTTCCGAACAATCCTTTGTAGAACGTCAGCGCGATGACGACAAGCATCAGGGTGCCTATCGGTCTGGACAGCACCGTCAGCAGCGTCGCCTCCTGCCCCTGGAAGATCATGATCGCCTTCCTGAGATTTTCATCCGCCATGGGTCCCAGAATGACCCCGAGAATCATCGGGGCGAGGGGGTATCTCATTTCATAGAGGGCCCAGCCCAACAAACCCGTTCCCAGCATGACGTAAAGTTCAAAGGCGGACTGGTTGATCCCGAAGGCCCCGATCGCGCAGAGCGGCAGGATGATGGGCATGAGGATCTCTTTTTTCATCGTGAACAACTTCACCCCCGGTTTGATGATCACCAGGGCCACGGCGTACATGAGCAAATTGGCGACGATCAGGGAAATATAAAAAAAGTAGATGAGACCGGGGTGATGCATTTCCAGGGCTGGTCCGACCCTGATGGCGTGAAGATTCAAGGCACCCAGAAGGATGGCCATCCCGGCGCTCCCCGGAATGCCGAGCGTGATCGTCGGCAGGAGGTCTCCTCCGATGCAGGCGTTGTTGGCGACCTCGGAT
>Ga0209212_1000672_pt1 | contig 63622 bp, 43 predicted proteins | sample RifGroC2_FD_183996 | JGI IMG/M metagenome (GOLD analysis project Ga0209212, IMG submission 183996) | Groundwater microbial communities from Rifle, Colorado, USA - Groundwater C2 (SPAdes) (version 2) | ecosystem: Environmental > Aquatic > Deep subsurface > Groundwater | place: Rifle, Colorado...
CGTCACATCCGACAACGAGGTCGCGGCGGTCTGCCGCAACCATGGTGCGAAAGTTATGAAAGTGCCTGATTTCGAGCGCCAGATCGAATTTTACGGCGGCCAGCTCGACCGTCACATGGTCACGCAAAAGGGCGGCAAAGCGGCGGCTCCCGCGAATCCGCTGAGCGATAACCTCGACGGCGAGAGCGCGAAAAAACTCGCGGATCTTTCCGTTGAGCTTCAGAAGCGCGAAATGGAAGTCAGGGTCGCGAAAGAAGCCGAGACGCGAAAATCAAAGGAACTCAAAGAAAAGGCTTCTAAAGACTCCGCCGCGAAGAAATCCGCGCCCGCCGGCGGATCTAAAACTGTCATCAGCGACGCCGACGCGGATCTTTTCACCGAAATGTTCGCCGGCGCGAAAAGGGTCGTATCGAAAAAATACGCCGATGACGGCTCGCAGCAAGTCAAATCAGGAAAAACTTCAAAAAAAATCGCGGGCAAAGACGCCCCGAAAGACGAAAAGCAGTCCCGTGACGCGGGCGATGAATTCGACTGGACGAAGCACATCGACGACAGTTTTAACAACAATAAAACCAAAAGATAAAAATATTTATTAATTAGAAAACTAAAAAATTAATATTTATAAAATCCTTTCTATGTTATTTTAAATTGTGTATAAAAACTTTTAAAGCAAAAATTGTTTTATGAAAAGAAAAAAAATACTGCTGGTAAATCCGGCGACTAAAAAAGACCGCGCCGAGAGACCCGGCCAATATAAGGGTTCTGATATATTCCGTTATCCTAAATTAGGCGCGCTGGCCATCGCCGGCGTCACCCCGCCCGGCTATGAAGTGGAGATAGCTGATGAAACCGTCGATATCATCGATTTCGACGGGCGTTATGACATCGTCGGAGTGTCCGCCGTCACCGCGCTCGCCAACCGCGCCTATGAGATAGCTGCCGGATTTGGCGGGCGCGGATCGCATACGGTGATCGGGGGCTGCCACGCGACATTTCTTCCGCACGAGGCGAAGCGGCATTTCGACACGGTCGTATGCGGACTCGGAGAACATCTATGGCTGGATTTTTTGAGCGATTTCGAGCGCGGGCCCGCGAATGCCCGTAAAATTTATTCGAGCAAGGAGGCCCCCGCCGATATTTTGCATGCCATGCCCTTTCCCGCGCGCTTTAACGAGGGCAGGCCGGGATACGCCGGCGGGCATGTTTTTTCGATAATGCGCGGCTGCTCCAAATCCTGCGACTTTTGTTCGATAAACGCCTTTTTTGGCCGCCGGGTCTATAAGCGTCCCATCGCCGAGGCCTGCGCCGAACTTAAAAACTTAAAACACCCTATAATAAATCTTGTCGACGATAATATTTATTCCGACCCGAAATACGCCCGCGAATTTTTCGCCGCCGTAAAAGACGCAGGCAAGCACTGGCTCTTTCAAGCATCGACCGACATAGTCCGCGACAGAAGACTTATGAAACTTCTGGCTGAAGCCGGAGCCAAAGGCGTTTTTGTAGGGTTCGAGTCGATCTCATCGCTCAATCTGACCGGCGCGAATAAAGGTCATAATTCGGTCGACAAATATAAAAGGGTTATCGATGTTTTCCACGAATTCGGCATCGTAGTGGAAGCCGGCATGATGTTCGGTTTTGACGACGACGGCCCCGATATTTTTAAAAGATCGTTCGATTTTTTTTATGATCTGAATCTCGATCTGATGCAGATAGCGGTAGTCACGCCCATGCCCGGCACGGCGCTTTACGCCAGGATGAAGGCCGAAGGACGCATAATAAGCTCTAATTGGGACGATTACGACTGCAAACACGTTGTTTTTGCCCCGAAGAAAATGAGCGTGGATGAACTTAAAAACGGCACGGAATGGCTGCGCGGCGAATTTTATTCGTACTCTTCAATATTAAAGAGGGGCGTTTCCAATTTTTCCAGTCTCGGCGTCATTGGAACGCTCGGATACTACCTGAGGGGCAATCTCGGTTTTAAAAAGAACCATGCTCTCGGCCTCGACTATCCGCCTTAAAATGGCTTTATTAAAGAATTTAATATAAATCAGGAGGTTATGTATTGGACAAACTTTTAAAATTCAACTTCGAGTACAGGGTTGAAATTTCATATGCGTTATTTGTTGTGACGCTTTCCACCCTTCTTATTAAATCGGAAATGATCTACGAAAAAATGGCGGTTTCGATGAATATCGCTCCCGCGGAAGCGATGAGCATTTTATTTATGATCATCGCGGTTTTAAATATCGCCGCGGGCGCTCTTCGCGTTTCAGCCTGCGCATACCTGGGTTCCGAAGTTATGATGAAAAAAGAGGTGCAGGCCAGAAAAATGGTGGTGGCAGGGCCGTACGCCTATGTCAGAAACCCTATTTATCTTTCGGATATACTTTCGATGACTGCCGTGTCGCTCGCCGGAAATTTTTATTCGGTGGCCTTTTTATTTTCAGGAAAGGTCCTGTCTTCCCTGCTGTTCTGTATATATGAAGAACAGAACCTTCTGAAGGTCATGGGAAACGATTATAAGGATTATTACGACAGGGTTCCGCGCTTTTTCCCGAAACTTTACCAATATCACAAAACCGATATACTCGCGCATAAAAACTATCGCGACGGCCTTAAAAACAGCTCTTATCCGATTGGTGTCGCCGCCGGATTTTTCGCCGGCGCGCTCACACAGAGTTATCTTTATGTTTTCATAATAGGCGCTATAGCTCCGATCGGCTGGTTTTTGCTATACCGTAAAAAAAGAATTTGAAGTCCGCGAACGTTAAGGGGTTCCGCGATGTTTTTTTGTCGGCTCGGGCATACACTTTTAAAAACAGTCGCAACAATTAATGTCGGCTCGGGCATACACTGGAAAATGTTCCTTGAATAGAAAGGCCTCAAATGATGTGAATGGAAAGCGAATCAGATTTTGTCGAACGACTTGGCACACAATTTGCTTCTTTAATTGGCGTGCAAAGGAGAGTTCTTATGAACCAGAAAAGTAATGCGAAAGAAAATGAAATAACGGTTCAAGCGAATTCTTCGAGCATATTCGCTGACGAAAGCGGGCAGGGCATGGTTGAATACGGCCTTATCATAGGCCTCATAGCAATCTTATGCGTAGGGGTGCTTTCGTTGATGGGAAACAGCTTGTATGACTTGTTTTTCGGGAAAGTAAGAACCACGTTGACCGCAACAGCTCAGTAACCCAAAATAAATAGGAGGTAATTTTATGAAAAAATTCTTTATGAACGAAGACGGACAGGGCATGGTTGAGTACGGCCTTATTCTCGGCCTCATCGCTATCGTTGTTATCGCAGCTTTAACGGCTACCGGTACCTCGCTGAAAAGCCTTTTCAACGTATCGAGCTCGGCAATCGGCGCTGCTACTGCTAACGCTGGCTAATCTGACGATTTCAAAGGCTTACGTTCCGGCCTTATGGCCTGAAACACACGCTTTGTAAATTCTGAACACTATTGCCCGTGACTTCGGTTTCGGCAATAGTGTTTGCTTTTTATGCCGAATTGTCACGGCGAACCCGGAAAAGCCGTATTAAGTTTCAAGGCGGCTATATGCTCGACTATCGCGACCTGTTATATTTTATAATTTGCCTGCTATTCATGATGCAGGTTTTTCATAACGGCGGCTTCGCGGATTATAATATTTTTCCCGTTGGCGTTCCGGTATTTTTCCTTTTCATATTTTCTATTTTTTATATATTCAAAGGTCCGGCTCACGGCAGTTCGGGAAGCGTCGGCGCCTCATGCGTCGGCCCCGGAAGAACTCTGGTCCGCGCCGTTCTGATAAACTGCGCGCTGTATTTTTCGGCCGGCCTTTTTTCCAGCTGTATTCAGATAAGCCTTATCGAAATGCTCAAGCACCTGAGCGGAGTCCTGCTTTTTTTCATGCTGTACTCGCTAATTAAAACGAAGGCCGATTTCAAGATTTTTTTAAAAACCCTACTTGCGTTCGTTCAGGTTTATATAATTCTTGCGCTCGCTTACTATTTTTACGCGAAGGCTAACGGCGTCGCGCTCACCGGAGTCTGTTACACACTCTACTATCCTTATTATCACGCGACGTTCGCCCTGGCTTTCATTCCGGCGGCTATATATTTTTATCTGGTCTCCGAAGGAGGTCAGGTTGCGAATTACTTTTTTTTTCTGATCACCCTTATGCTGAGCGTTATATTGACCAGCTCTCGCATCGCGCAGATATCTCTTGCTCTTTCCTTTTTTATTATGTGTGCCGCCGCTTTTTATATTCCGCGGCACCGTAAAAAAACCGTCATATTGCTTGCTGCGCTGCTGGTCGTTTCGGCCGCAGGTTTTCTCTATGCCACCGACGCTTTCCACAGGATCGTGCAATCCTTCGACGCGTCTGAAAGCTTTGACGCATTCGACCACAGCGGCCGCTTCAACATATACCGCGCCGCGCTCAAAACCGCTTCTGAGTATCCCTGGTTTGGCGTGGGGCCTGGTCTTTCGGCGCTGTTTATAGTCGAACACCGCCTTACAAGCGGATTTCTTAACGACTGCCACAATCTGGCGTTAAATGTTCTCTGCGAGGTCCAGCGCAACCGCGGCGCTGCCTGGGCCGCTTTCTGGCTGATTTGTTTCCTATTGCTCGCAAAAAATATATACCGCCTTTATAAGAAACGCAAAGAAGATATCGGTGCCGCGGAACGCTCCGTGACCGAAGACTCCGCGCTTATTATGCTGTTTTCGTTGACTGCGCTGATCGTGCTTCACATACAGGGGTTTTCGATGCCCCATACGTATATGGGCGCGCTTATCATACTTGAATATTTCCTTCTGGCCTTCGCCGCGGTTGCGCTGGACCTCGCTTCGGTCGAACCGCCGTGTGACGACGTATGCGCGGACGAAACGCTTTTTTCTTTTGACAGGCGGCAATTCCTTCACCTCACGCTTTTTTCGTTCTTGTTTTTCTTCATGCTCAGCTTCGTTTTATTCAGCGGCGTCCCTGACGCTTTTGCCTACTGGACGGTCGGAATGACGTTTTTATTTCCGCTCGCCTATATAGGCGTAAAAAAGCCGCTGCCGCTTAAGGTCCTGCCGGGGCGCTTTCCGGCAGATAATTTTAAAGCCATCTCGGCGGCCGCGCTCATTTTCATAATATATTGTTCGGTCTGCCTTTATAAGGCCGGCGTATATTCCCACGGCGGCTTCGGCGAGGCTGATTCTGGCGCCCACGCCCCGGCTGGCGAACAATTCACGAAAAGCCTGGAATCTTTCGTGACCATGCCCGCGGTGCTCGGCCTGGCGTCATCGAGCCTATACTGCGGCGAGTATGATAAAGCCCTTAAATTAAGCGAATTTTATAATAAAAAACTCCCTTTTGAATTGCTGGGCCTGCATAATCTCGCCGCAAGCCTTGTCAAATGCGGCATGCATCAAAAAGCTTCGGAAGTATTGAAAAAATACAGCGATTATATTCCCGCCGATTACGGCGGAGCTTTTTACGGAGCTTTTCTCATGGACTCGCCCGCCTCCGCCGCCGAGGGTATCGAGCGTTTCGCGGGAGCGTGCATCGAAACACCTGAATTTTTAAGAACGGCGTTTTTCGTAAAGCGTATAGTGAACGACGAAGATAATCTCAAAAAATTCCTGGCTTGTTTTCAACAAAAAGCGGAAAGCAATGCCTTTGTTCAATCAGGTAAATATTCATCGTATATCGCCTCCAGCCTGAGTCAGGCTACCATTTTTCTTTTTTTGAGCGGGGCCATAGACGCCAGGGCGTTCCTGGACGGTTGCTGGATCCCGCAAAAATTCGGCGAAATAAACAGGCTGAAGGCGGCGGCCGAACTGAAAAATATTTCCGCGGCCGCCGATTTTTTCAGTTCGAAGCGGTTTATAAGTTATTATACGGGCGCGAACACAGGCTCGCTTGCCCGCTTTCTCCACGCTCTGAAAAGGGAGCCGCCGGTTTTTCGGCCGCCCTACATCCATATGGGCCTTAAACGGCTTATGTCTAAAAACACGCTGTACGATGTTTACGGGCTTCGCAACCACCTTCTTATGCCGCCGCTTTCCTTCGCCTGCGCGTATAATTTATTGTTAGGCGATGCGGCATACAGGCGTTATTTTTTAAAAATGTATCTGCGGGGATTATGAAAAAGAGATCGGGCATTTTATTGGCCATAGCGGGTTATCTCGCGCTTTTCACCTTTCACTGGCTGTATTGCTGCCAATACGACTGGGACGTCACCGCCGACGTTCTTCTGGTCCATAAATATAATAATTTCAGCCTGGCCGGAGTTCATCCGCGGGCTATCCTGCTGCCTGTACTGGTTTATCCTTTCGCGTATTTTATCGACCCGCTTTATTTTCTGATATTTCTTTCCGCCATATCGCTCGCGGCCACGCTTTATTTATTCGACGATATTCTCTCGCCCTATGTTTCATTTAAGATAAGGCTCATATCGGCCGTGGCGTTCGTTTCGTGCCGCGCCTTTTACGTCACGGTGCACGAGATGGACGACAATTTTTTTCAGCTCCCGCTGCTGCTGCTTGCGTTTAAAATATTTCTCTCACGCCGCGCGGATCTTTATAACGCTTCTCTCGCCGGATTTATTACCGGGCTCGCCGCTTCCGTTCACATTCAGGCCCTGACTTTTATCCCGGCTCTCGCCGCCGGATATTTCTTTAAAACCGCCGTGGCCGAAGGCGGCGGCGCAAAAAAAAGTCTGAAAATATCGGCGACGGCCGTTACGGCGGCCATCGTCCCGTTCGGCGTTCTCGCGGCGGGACTGTTTTATTTGAACGGAGAAGGATTTTCGGCCGGCCTGTCATCGTATTACTCGGACCAGCGCTTTTCGGCCGTCGCGCGGGATTTCTCGCTATCTGAAATTATCTTGCACGCCGCACTTTATATAGTTTTTACGGCGCATAATCTGCTGCCGGTACCGCGGCCCTTCAGTTACGGCGCGGACCTTTTTTTACACTCCGCGGCCATATTCGCACTGCCGGTGTTTCTGGCGGCGGTCTTTTTCCCGGCGGCCTCGAAAAATAAAAACGGCCTCGAAAGTTCTTTCTTCCGTTCGAATAACGCGCTGATAGGGCTGGCTTGCGTTTTTAATTTTTTGTACGAGCCCGGAAGCCATGAGCGCTGGAGCACGGTTTCGCCTTTTTTTTACTTTAATTTCGCGCTCGGTTTGAAAATTATTTTGGATAATTTACCGGCCGGTGTTAAAGGCTTTTTGAAGAAAGTGTTTCCCGCGGCCGCGGCGGCCGCATTACTGATCAGCGCCGCCGTGATCAGTACCAGCTTCGTTTACAAAGCTCAAAGCGCCGGGAAAGATTTTTATGCCTATCCGAACTACTCGTCAATGAAGGCGATCGCGGCAGCCTGTTCCGACAATGAAGCTCCGCTGATCGCGGGTTTCGACGTGCCGTGGATGATGGTCTCATACTTAAGGCCCGGTCCCGTGGTCTATCAAAACGGCTCTATTATCCACGAGATAACTCGCGGCGCTATAACCACCTATAAAACCGCGGATGATTTGAAACTTTACCTGAAACGCTTCAGATATTTTTACTTTCACGAAGCGGCATATGCCTTTGTGGTGAAGCATTTTGCCGGCGCAAGCGGCCGCGCCGTACTATGCGCGGAACTAAAAAGCGATGACATTTTCAACGACTTTTTCAACACAAACGGCACTCATAAAATATACAGGCTCGATAATACCGGTGGCATGTGATTTATTGAAGATCATTCAGCCCTTACTTTCCCGCTTTATACATGCGTAAACTTATCTGTATTAAATTTAAAACCGTATTGAATATATTTACCGATTGTGCTATAATTGTATTTAGTATGGATAAAATTATTGAGTAATTGCCGGGGCGTGTCATTGAATATTTTATTATTAATCGATATTTTGCTTTTTTTGATATTATTCTATTCGCTTTATACCGACCTGCGGTATGGTAAAATTTATAATTTTATCACCGTGCCGTCGATAGGCGCCGGTCTTGTCTTGAACGCATTTTCAAATCAGGGCGGTCACGTTTCCGGGCTGCTGACCAGTTTCGCGGCGGCCTCCGGCGCTTTCTTATTTTTTATAATACCCTACAAACTCGGCGCGCTCGGAGGCGGCGATGTCAAGCTGATGATGGCAATAGGCGCGCTTAAAGGGCATATTTTCCTCTTTTACGCTGTAATATCGATAGGCCTGGTCAGTTTCGTCCTGTCGCTATTCGTGTTTTTCATGCAGCTTTTTAAAGACCGTAAATTCGGCGGCGTCATGCAGATTCTCGTTTCCTTCTATTACAGGAACATAGAGGTCACCGGCGACGAATTAAAGCCCGCTTTAAAAAAGAATTTAAAATTCGGGATTTCAATATTTTTTGGAACGGTTATTGCATTCTTTTATTTGTTGAAAAGATAAATTGACCGAATGTTACTATAACGATTATAAGTTTTATAAAGTGAATTGACGGGAGCGAAATTTATGAACAATAAAATAATTCCGTTGAAAAACCGCAAAGGCCAGTCCATGGTCGAATTTGCCCTGGTCCTGCCTATCCTGCTGATGTTCTTCGTCGGTATCATCCAGCTCGGCATGATAATCAACGACTATATCGCCCTTAACCGGGCAGTTTCCGACGCCTGCCGTTTCGGCTCGACGCTTGTCGGATATTCCTCCGCCGAGATCATGATCGCGGGAAAACTCATCGACGGCCTCGGCGAGAACATAAAAAAAGATAAATTGAAAATAATCTCATTAACTAACACGAAGTACGGTCCTTATACAAAATCGTCATCAGGCGCTCTTCTTAACAGTGCCGGAAGCGAAGTGACATCGTTCGCTGAAATCCTGTTTTACAGAAAAGACAACGGTACGCCGACGGTCTTTACCGACGACGCGGTCGTAAGCCCCACCAGTTATGAATGCGCTTATGTTTCGGTCAGCGTCGAATACGAGCATCAGGTAATTATTCCCTTCGCCGATCTTATAAGCTCGGCTACGGTCATGCTCACAGCTTCGAATACCTGGCCGATCAGCACGGTTTATCCCGACCTGCTTAAAGACCGCAGCCTTTTCCGCCTTAGCGGCGCACTTCCAATTGCGGTCAACGAAAAATCCTGCGTGCTCACGGGCGAGTCCGTTGTTATCAAAGGCGACTGGATACTGCCAGGCGGCTTCGGCTGGCTCGATCTGTCCGTTTATTTTGACAGCGGAAACAACCCTAACGCCGGCCCCACAGATCTGGCCGAATGGATATCAGGCTCTCCAGACAACCCTACCATAAATATCACTCCGCCTCAGCAACTGTATTCCATGACCGGCGAGAAGAACGCCTCCGCCGTCCGCGATGCGCTTGCGGCCCTGCTGGGGCAGAATATCATGGTTCCGATATATGATACCATCGGTTCACAGGGTAATAATGGTTTTTACCACATAATCGGTTTCGCGGTCTTCAAACTCGACAGCGTTCAAGATTATCCTGATCTGGGCGCGACTTACGTTAAAACGATCTATATCACTCACGAAGATTAACTGATTCGCTGCCGGTTTTTATCGGCCGGCGCGATCTAACAAATAAATGCGAGGAATTAAAATATGAAAATAAGATTTAGCAATAAAAAAGCGCAGGCTATCGTCGAATTCGCGCTCATATTCCCTATACTGATAGCCACGATCATGTGCATATTCGAATTCGGCCTTCTTCTTAAAAATTATCTCGGGCTGAACTATGCGCTCGGTAAGGCGGCTAAAGAAGCATCGTTCTGCCGCGGCCAGCAGGGTGCAGATCTGAAGGTTCTCACGAAGCTCCTCGAAGGCGCCGCCGCGCTGAATTCGCTCAATCTGCGAATAATTTCACCTACCAACACGCTTTACGGGCCTTATAAACTTGTCGGCGGCAAAGTGAAAGATTTCAACGACGTCGAAATAGCTTCGATCGGCGAAGAGCTGTTTTTCTATAACGACAACGGCACGCCGAACAACCTCACCGACGATATCAAGGTCGACGCGTCCGATGCGTCGCTTCCGTCCTACGCCAAGATCAGGGTGCGCTACACCCATACGATGATCAACGCCCAGATACTGGGTCTCGAAAAACAGGGTACCTTCAATCTTGAACTAACCATGCAGGCGCGGCTCGCGCCTCAATAGACCGCGCGCTTTTTGAAACGATTCCGAAAAGTTAAAGGGGGATTAAAATATGGATTTTCTCAGTTTTATAAACAGGTTTAAGAATCATAAAAATGTCGGGTCCGTCCTTGTTTTAGTCGCCTTCGGAATGGTGGCTTTCTGCGGCGTCGCGGCCGTGGTCATTGACATGTCGCGCGTATATCTCGAATCGGCGCGTGTCGAGGAATCGGTTGAAGCCGCTACCATGGCCGCAGCGCGCGAAATGTCCAGATACTCCAAGCCTCTGGACGACACCCAGGAGGCGGCCGTGAAAGCCGCCGCGGTGGCTTTCGGCGCCAAAAACAAGATCACGGTCGATCCGACCAAGATAGTCGTCGCCGGAAACCGCATTTATATCGATACCGATAATACCATTACTTACACATTCGCCAGGCTGATCGGCTTCGACAGCATCGAGGTCCAGACGCGCCGCGTGGTCGAGGTCGACCGCGACGGAAAGCCGAAGGTCGTAAAACAGGCTCAGTACCACGTAATGCCGTGGGGCCTTCCACACCGCGAACTCGACGAGCCCTACAATCCCGCCAATAAGATAATCGATATGTCGCCTGACGGCGCTTACGACGAAGTGACCAAACTGCAGCCAGGCCAGGAATATGTTTTAAAACTCGGCAGCGATGTCGCCACCGGTGACGAAGAAACGCCTCTCGGCGCGCAGGTTTTAATTTCTATGGGGGTTGAAAACGGCGTGAACGACCAGTGGGCGATAGGCTATAAAAGGGCCTACGGCCTTGTCGTATGGCTTTTGACATCGGAAGAGCGCGGCGGCGCCGGCATCGAAAATGTCAAATGGCTTTTGAACTATCGCGGCGGCTCTTTCATGTTCGCTTACAATCCCACTGTGCTCACGCGTCTGGGCGCCTTGAAACTCTCGGGTGACGGTCTTTTCGGCACTACCGGCATGTTCACCAATCAGATAGACGAGCTGACCGGCCGTTCACTTTTTCCCTACGTTAAATACCAGATCGTGAAAGACCCGCAGCCGATGGTCGACGCGGCCTCGTCGGTACTCGACATGACCACCGCTCCGAACGTCGGCGTTTATTCTTCCGGCGAAGACGCCGTTACACGCTGCCTCGACGAAGCCGGCATCCTTTACGAAAACTTCTATGACACCGAAATCGTTAACGGCATCCTTAACGATCCGATGCGTCTCACATGGCTTTACCTTCACCACGAAGATTTTTACGGCGGCGACACGCACGGTCAGGTTCCGATGATATCCATAAGCGATGTCTCGGGCGATCAGATTGGCCCACACAGCGCGCTTATGACCGTAAGAGGATGGAACTGGACCCTGGATGAAGAAGGCCACACGCACATCAGGATATTTTTCGGCGACCGCATAATAACGCCTACCCTTACGGGCACTTATAGCGGCTGCTCCACGGGCGTCGATGCCGAAGGGCCTTACGTCAACGCCAACGACAACGGCAATTTCGAATTAACGTTCACTATTCCGGTTAAACCCAACGGCGATTACTTCGTTTTCGGCCGCGTTTTGAACGAGGGTATTGAAGATTCTTCCAACTACGTGAACTACCGTATCGTCGATTCTTCGATCATTCCTGCGATCACCTCGGTCAATCATGTGACGCTTTCGAACAACGTTGCGTCGGGTGATCTGATAAGGGTATCAGGGTCGAATTTCGGCGCGAACCAGCCCGGTATCGTCGTTAAATTCGACGGCATTGGCCAGTCGATCAATAAAACCGCTACTTTCCCTAACTGCAGCGTTATAACATCGCTTATTAACGCCGACGAGAACGGTAATTTTGAAGTTACATTTCCGACACCCGACGTTCTCGACGGCACGCACGAAGTATACGCCCAGATCGATAATACCCTGTCCAACAGAGTTATTTTTAACGTAAACAACTACCGCACGCCGGTTATTGAAATATCCGACCGCGTGGGCGTTACCGACAGCGGCCCTGGCGGTTCTGTCGTCTTCGTCAACGGCAGCGGGTTCGTTCCTAATTATTACGGCGCGTCCGTCAAGTTCAACAACGTGACCATGAATGTTTTAGATACTCCAGCGTTCGCCGACGACTGGGTCTTCGGCGGTTCGACTATCTATACCGACGGCGAGGGCCGCTTCGAGGTCAAATTCAACGTGCCCGACTTTATGGCTGATGGCACTTACGAGGTCAAGGCGTTTGCAGGCCTTACCTCTTCTACCGAAGTGAAACTGTATGTTGTCAAGAATATCCCGACTCCGGAGATCACCGTGTTCGATCTCAGCGGTGATCCGGCGATGGGACCTGCCGGCGGCGAAATTATTATCAACGGCGCTTATTTTCCGCCTGACACAAACCTGAAGATGCTCTTTGACAGCGTCGAGCTCAATCTCATCGATACTACGGTTCTTTTTCCCGACGACTCGGTTTCGCCTTCGGATAAATTTTTGAAGGCGGGCGCCGCGGGAATGTTCGAGATAAGATGTCCCGTTCCGGCCGTGCCTGACGGAAATTATGAAATAAAAGCTTTGCTTAACGGCGTGCCGGTTTCAAACACCGCCATTTATAAGGTCGGCATGCCGGTTTACGCGCCGGCGCTTACGATCACTGACAGCTCCGCGCCTTATACCAACGGACCTTCGACCGGTGTCGTCACGGTGAACGGTGCCGGATTCGCCCCCGGCACGCACGATCTTGAGATCTTTCTGGGTGATGTTAAGATGGATATCGAGCCGGCGGATGGATATGTCGGAGGCGCGGTGGTAGCCGACGACGAAATAACCGTCGACGCGGGCGGCGCGTTCAGCGTGAAATTTAGCGTTCCAATGCAGACGCCTGGCGACCGCACCATCAAAGCGGCTAACGACACCGTCACCTCGCCTGAATACCCTTACGCGGTGACGGCGATATCGACTTTTTATTCTTCGATCAACGCGGATTTTTCGACCAATAACGACTCGTTCGATAGAAGCGTCAACACGCTTATGTACCTGAAGGTCGTTTCCACCGACCTCGCCAAGGACGCAATTAACGAAGCTAAATTCAGCGTCGAGTGCGCTTATCATACCGGCGCCGAAAAGCATATAGTCGCCGATCTGGCGCTAACCAACAACGGCGATTATACATATACCGGCGTTTTTGACTGGAGCGCTTATGCAAATATTCATAACGGCGTGTGGCAGGTTAATTTTTACATTCAGGACGCCGACGGAAAGGTCTATAACCCGAATAAGGTCATAAACGTAACCGGCACCAGCGTCGAAACCCAGTCATCGGCGCTTTCCATCAATTCGAACCTTTCTTCGACGGATTTCGGCATCGCCAATAACTCGATGATCTATTACAAGATTCAGTCCAATGTGGTCAACATGTTCGACGCTACGGTTAAAACAGCCAAGCTCGCCTGCGCGGCGAACTGGTACGGCCTCGGCGGCGCGCACTTTTATAACCTTCCCGACCTCGTAAATAACATGGATGAAACCTATAGCGGCAGTTATAACCTGTCCGCTCTCGGGGCGATTCACTATGGCATGTGGGTGCTGAATTTGAAGATACAGGATTCGTTCCCTAAAATTTACAATGTCGTAAAAGAGATATTTCTTTTTTCAAACAACTCAGAGCTTCGCGCGATCGTCAGCGACAATCATTATTTCGGCGAGTCCTACGACATCAAGGCCGACGGAACGCGTTCCGACACCAACCTCGTCACCCCTTATCCGGTGTTCAACTCCACCGGAAAACTATACATGGTATTTAACGCCGCTCCTCCGGCCGCGGCATCGAAAGTCAACTATTCAAGCGTCACCACAAGCGATTTCAAACTCGAATTTTCCGAATTCGAAGATTTTCCGGCCGACAGTTATAAAAGCAACCCGAGCGTTCCCGCCGAAAAGCAGGGCAAGCCCAAAACTGTTTCCACAGCGCTTTTCAATCTGTCAAATAACAGTAACGGCCTGTTTACCGCTGAAATCGACCTCGCCTCAGCGGGCGTCACCAGCGTAAGACGCGCTTTCGACCTGTATTTCAGGGTGAGCATGCGAGTCATCGACACGGCCTTCGTTACGGCGCAGATCACTACTGGCCCCCATTCGATCGATTATACGAACTCACAGGTGCCCGCTTATGTCCAGTTGCATAAAGTTACGCCGGAGCGTTTTAATCCGTTCGATAAGTTCTTTAAATACATGAAAAATAATTATGGAGAAATTTACCGGACGGCGAACTCTATTCCCCCCGCTTTATGCCCAAAATCGGCGAATAACGGCCGCAATTGCGCCTGCGGCGGCGGAGCGGCAGGCGAAGACGGCGTCCTGTCTTCGATATTCAAAAAATATTTAATGCCGGCCGAAGCACTCGCCGCCGTCTATAGCGGAAAGTACGAGATCACCCACAAGATCAGGGACTGGGTCGTTGCCGGCGGTTACATGTTCACTATGTGCTGCGCGACCGAAACCATAGACAGGGTTTTAGCCTGCGATCCAACGGGAAATCCCCTCCTTGACTTTAAATACACGTTTGCCTTCACCGGGTTCGATCCGACCAGGGACGCTCCCAGCGCGGCCGGCGCCATAGACGCTTACGACGGCCCGATGACGCTGGAGAACCAGATATTCACGCTCGACAGGCTGAAACGCCCTCTTGCTATCACGCAGAGCCACCAGGCTAATTTCCCGGCGTTTAGCGGCACGACGAGCGCGTTCAAGACGGAGTTCGTCAAAATAGTCACCGGTCCCAACGATTCGATGGTCAATGTCCTGGCTTATGTGGGCGACACTACCAGCGAAGTTAAATACCTGGGCGCCGAATACGGCAACGGCTGGTTCTCTTTCCTCGGCGGTCACGACCCTCGCTTCGTTTCGACTTACAGGCTTATACTCGACAACGTGCTAATCGGCTCATTCTCAACGAACAATACGCCCAACGCGACCTCTATTTCCTATGGCACGCTCGATTGGAACCGCACCAACGACGGCTACAGCGAAGATGAAAAAGATTACAAGGCCTCCGTTTTATACGGCTGCGGCCAGCCTCTTTTCGGCGAAATAACCACCACTTATCCGGGCGATATCGCGACCACGCCCATAGTCGATTCCATTCCGTACTGCTTCGAAGAGGCGACAAGCGCCGCCGTGGCGATACGCTATGCCGATGATGCCGAAACGCCGCGCGCCGAAGGCGAAGTTGGAGCCAGAACCTATGCGGACTACGCCGAAGGTTCTTCGCGCTATGTCCTTGTCCCGATAGTTTCGAATTATTATACCAACGGCGCGCCAGTTTACACCGGAGAGGTCAATGTCACCAACGGACCTTACTACATATACAAGATCGTCGGCCGCGACAAGGTCAGGATCAAACGGTATGCTCTGTTCTTCCTTTCCGACAACGTGGCGCACGCGAACGCCGATCCGCTTTATAACGAGGTCGGAGCGCTGAGGTTCGGCGAGGTAAGGGGCAAGTTCATCGGCTATTTAAAATAACTTAATATTTTGGAAATATGAAAAAATAATTTACAAAGTTAAATCTATAAAATAAATCTGTGGTAAGTTACAAAATGACTAAATCTAATGCAGGCGCGGAACTTATTGTTTCGCGCTTTTTTTATTTGAATTTTAAACACGGTTACCGGTCTTATTAAGTTTAAAACCTATTAACTTATTGATTATATTTCCGATAAGGTTAAGTGAAAAAGGCTTATTGCCATTTTTTTAAATTGCGTAATATAACTCAAAACACATATTTTTAGGAGGTTCATTATGAAACCGAAGTTCTTGTTAGCCATTGTGGTTGGTATCGCCGCGATATTCGTGGCCATGAACATGGGGCCGAAAAAACCGGCTCCCAGGCCGCCCGAGGTCGTGGTGGTAAAGCCCGCCAAACCGGAGGTCCTTTTCAGGGCCAAAACTAATATCAAAGAAAAAACGGAGATCACGCCCGATCTTTTTAAACGTTTCGACACGTTCGATACCGACGAGGCCTTTATAAAACTCGGCGGAAAAGGCATAACTTCGGAAGCGAATCTCGTCAATAAAGAAGCAGTTAAACCTATTAAAGCTTCGGAGCCGTTTACTACGGACAATGTCGCGCCTATAATACCTTTCGTTCCGAAACGCCTTTCGGAGGCCGTTCCCGAAGGCATGCGCGCCCTGACTATAGCCGTGAGCGTAATACAGTCGGTCGGCGGCTTCGTCAGAGAAGGCGACTTCGTCGATATTCTTGGAATATTCAGTGACACGGGTGTTTCGGAGCCCGTTAGAACGATATTAACCGGCGTGCAGGTATTGTCGATAGGCTCTGAAATGCCTGTCACGCCTTCCGACGGCCTCGTTATGCATCAAAATCCTAAAGACCCGAACGCTCCTCCTTCGGCAAGTATCAAAGCGACGCCAGTGCAGCAGATGACCTTCGCGACGACGCCTGACGAGGCTGAAATTATAACACTTATAACACAGAGCAGAAGTAAAGTCAGCTTCTATCTGCTTCTTAGATCGAAACAGGAAATGGAAGCCAAAATAGCCAAAAGAATTAAAATCGCGAAATTACTCGAGGCCGGCCGGACTGCGGAAGTGTCCCTCGCCGATCAGACCAAAGAAGTGGTTATAGGCGGCTCCGCGCTCACTAAAAGCGAGGCGCTTGAAATATTCTACGGCAAGGCCAGGGCCGCCGCGGAGGCTAAAACCACCGCCGGCCGCGACGCGGCCTCGCTGGACCCCCGCGACCCGAACTTTAATCCCGACGTCATGCCGGACGACGGTTACAGAGGTCCGCGCGGACCTCAGGCTTCACAGGCGGCGAAGGCCGTATCGCCCGCCGGTGCCATACAGCCGGTTGAAAAGACCGTCGAAATGTATAAAGGCATTCAAAAAACCGTAATAAATGTTAAGTAATATAAAGGGGGAGAAAAATCATATGCCTCAGATCAAAAAATCAAAATTATTTATCATGCTTGCTGTTGCGGTTTTTACCGCCGCGGTATTCGCTTGCGCGCCAGCCGCGCACTGTCAGCAGGGGACGGGGATGTACAGTATCGCCGCAGGGACCTCTAAAATAATCAATATTTCCGAACCGATAAAAAGAGTGTCCGTCGGTAATCCCGGCGTCGCCGAATACACCGTTCTTTCGAAAAACGAAATAATAATGCTCGGCGTGAAGGTCGGCCGGACCGAACTTCACATCTGGACGGAAAACGACTTCAAAACCTTTATAATCAGGGTATTCGACGACGTGGTCGAAATGAAGGCAAAATTAACCGAAATAATGGGACCTCATATCGCCAAAAGCGTGTCGGTCCATGTCGCCAAGGAAACGGCCGTTTTAAAAGGAATGGTTTCAAGCGTTTACGAAAGCGAGCAGGTCGAAAAAATAGCGACCCTTTATTATCCGCGCATTTTAAATCTTCTGGAAATCAGGGGCGGTTATGCGTCCGCTTCGGTTTCTGCTAAAAAATCCCGGGCCGGCGCTACATATGAAATGGGCGCAGAGGCAGGAATCGTTCCCGCACAGGGAGTTGAGGCCGAACAGGCGGCCGCGGCGCAGTATCCTCAGGCGGGCGTCGGCAACTTAAAAGATATCCTCGAATTAAGAGCCGCGCGGAGTTATAAAGGTTCGCCCGACGCATACGGCACCGGCGCGAGCCCCGAATTTGCCGCTGTAGGGCCGGTTTCGTCCGCCACCATCCCCCAGGCACTTTACGAAAACGCGAACGACAAAACCACGCGCATAATCACGCTGCAGAACGCGATGGCCGCCGACGTCGAAGCCGCGCTGAACAGAGTGAAATCCCCCGAAGGCCTTGTCATTAAAGACGACCGCACAAATTCGCTCGTGTTGATCGATAAGCCCTCTTCGATCGAAAAACTCGAAAAGGTGATCAAAATATTCGATGCGCCTACTCCTCAGGTGCTGATCGAAGCGAAGATCATCGAAGTTTCGCTTAACGACGACATGAAAAACACTCTCAACTGGATATACGACACTCTCTACAGCGGAACCAACCCGCTCGGAACGGCGCTCAACAACAAGAGCGTCAAAATAAACGACGGCTCAATGGATTTTGCGCTCGATTACGGCAAGATCAGTTCCGACCATTTTGCGATGAAAGTGCTGCCATCGCTTCAGAAACGCCATGCGCGCCTTGTCGCTTCGCCCTCCACCGTGACTCTCGACAAGAAAGAAGCGACCTTCGGCGTTACCGACAATATTCCATATTTGAAATATACCCCGCAGGGAACGACGGGCAACCTCCTTCCGACGCCCGAATATGTTTCGCCCGCGCCCGGCGTCACGCTCAAGGTAACTCCGAACATAAACCAGGACGGCGTTATAAGAATGAATATCAACGTCCAGATCGGCTCCTTCGTCGAAAACGTCAATTTCGGCCAGTACGGCACGGTCCCGAGAACGAGCAGCCGCCAGTCGAGCAATTTCGTCGAAGTAAATAACGGCGAGACCCTTATAATATCGGGTCTTATGAGCAATATCAGTTCCCAGAGCGCCAACAAGGTGCCCTGGTTCTCGAAGCTTCCCCTGATCGGCAATTTGTTCGAAAGCAAACTCAAAGGCGATTCACGCACGGAACTCGTGATATTCATTACTCCGAAGATAGTCGGAAAAGATTCGCGTTTCGCCCAGCTGGATAAAGACAGATATCCGAAGATCGTCGAGAATAAAATGCCCGACGTCGGCGAAAAATTCGATATGAAAAAGTTCCTCGGCATGAAGGAAGAAAAAGAAGAAAAAGAAGAAAAAGTTTTGACGGCTTCCTCCTCCGCTAAAGCTCCTGGCGTTGAAAAAGCCGCCGCTCCGGTTGAACCCGTGAAAGCCCTTCCGGAAGCGCAGATCAGCGGTCCCGTTGTTGAGTATAAGTTCAACGCCGGTCCGGACCTCGATAAAACTAAAAAGATTTTAAAGGCCGAAAACAGGTTCTTAAACGAAGTGAAAACCTCGGCCGCGGAAAAGATCGACAATCAGAAGTCTCAACCGGTAAAATTTGAGGCCGTCTCGGCCGAACCGGTCCCGTCGCCCGCCGTTTGCGTTCAGGCAGCCGCGCGCGAAGATGTCAAACCCGCTCCCGCGCCGGTGATAACCGTCGAAAAGCAGAACAACATATCGATGTTCAGAAGTGAAAGGGCTTACAGTCTGGTTGAAAAATTAAGAAGAAACGTAAACAACAGAAAAACGAAATTTAACAGATAGCGCGGGGCGCTAATTGAAAGGAGCAATTATGTTAGACGCATATATCAAATACGTGAGGTATCTGGCAGTATTTACAATAGTGGGAATGATCTTTTACGGCGGCTGCACCAGCACGAGCAATGTCACGCATGAAGCGGCCGGCATCGTGATACCGAGCGTTTCGCCGTCGGTCTCGACGCTTACCAGCGCTGAAACCGAGGAGGCCGAGATCGTAAAGAATGGAAAATTTTCGACGGTCACCGTGACCTTCCAGAATTTAAACGCGATTCCCGTTACGCTTAAATATTATAAGGTCGAATATCAGGACGGCTATAACGGCGAAAAGATCGGTTCACTTTCGTTCGGCGCCGACCTGGCCCAGACCATTCCGGGCAGCACCGCGGGGACGTCCGCGACGGCCGCTACGACCGCCACTACGCCAACCACCGCCACTACAGGGTCCACCGCGAGCGCGTCCGGAAACTCCATAACCCTGTCCGTGGTGAACCAGAAAGTCAAAAACGAGATGTACAGGGTTTTGACCGACAGCACCGACAACAGGATACTGACGGCTAAAATAACATTTTACGGAATTGATTACAACGCCAACGGACTCGAACTCAACGCGTCCGTGACGATCGTACCCTAAGGCGGTGATTTGATTGAGATTGAAAATTTCCAGGTTTACAATAGGGTTCGTATATTTTTCACTGTTTCTTATGGCGATGACCTTTTTGGTCGGTAACGAGGGCTGCGGCGGTCCTACGGCTTACAACATACCGGATTTTTATTCGCCTTCATTCAGCCGTCTCACGCCCGAGGTGTTTCAGACCACGTCTTCCGTCGGGCTCGTATACAGCGTAAGGATCAAAGTGAGCGACAATTCCGGCGCGCCTAAAGTAACGCTTTATGCGAGAAAATACGGGCAGACCGCCTTCGAGAAACTCGAAATGACGGCTCTGGCGGGTTCGATATTTTCCTATACGCTTCCCGCGTCATATATTTCCTTTGACTATTATTTTTCGGCGACGGACGGCATAAATTCGGTCAGTTATCCATCCGGAGCCCCGGCCGTCTATTATTCTAATTTAATCGGCGTTCCGACGCTCGACGGAAACAAGTACTACGGCACCGAGCCGCCCATGGTCTCCCGTCCTCTTTCACCGCTGACATTCAGTGTGGACGTGACTTCCGACACGCCGCTCGAAGCCGGATATCCGAAGCTTTATATCCAGGAGCAGAGCGGGGCGAATAAAGTTTCGTACGCGATGGCGGCCACAGGCGAGGTCGCGGCAGGCGTCCAGAAATACGCCGCCGTTATAGCTGGAAGCAACTTCGCATCCGAAAAAAAATACGAATATCACATCGAAGTTAAAAACACCGCTTCACTCTCCCATGAGGCTTATACGGTTTTTTATCCGCAGGCTTCGACCTACAACAAATTCGAAATAAATTCGTCGGTCAATCTTCCGCCGATAGCGGTTTTAAAGTATGACTCGTCGAAAAAATATTTCGTCACCAACGACATGTCGGGCGCTTCCGACGTGGATCTTGATGCGAGCGAAAGTTACGATCCCGAAGACGGCAAAACCGGCCTGGTTTATAAATGGATGCAGATCTCAGGACCTTCGGTGACCGTTAAGAACTCCGGGAGCCACTACTATTTCACTCCGTCGGTGATAGGCACATATTCATTTTCGCTTCAGGTCCAGGACAAGAACGCCAACTGGAGCAATACCGCTTACACCAACCCGGTCATAGAAGTCACCAACACCATTATTCCCTCGGAAGCTTTTCCGGCTGAAATAACCTCGGAGGTCGTTCTTCCGAAATCCGCTTCTCCGATAACGGTCGCCGGAAATATCACCGTAAAGAACGGCGGCAAGCTTAAGATCGAACGCGGCGTTGAGCTGAAGTTCGACCAGGAGACCGGTTTTATAGTTGAAAACGGCGGCATCATAAACGCCGACGGCGATTCCGGAAATATAATCACTTTCCATTCGACTCGTACCGGCTCCATAAAGGGCCAGTGGAACGGCATCCGCATTTCCAGCGACAATTCCTACCCGTCGTCTTCGTTCAACTACTGCACTATAAACTCGGCTAAAACGGCAATTTATGTTAAAGACTCGAAGAACCCGACGATATCGATGTGCACTATTTCCGGCAATTACGACGGAATTTATTCGGACAATTCGACCATCACCATAAACCAGAACATTATCACCGACAACGGCACCGACGGCGTAGTTTGCGTCAACGGCTCGATCTCGACGATCTCGAGCAACACTATCACCAAAAACAAACGCTACGGCCTGCGCTGCGACAATTCCAAGTCGGAGATAACCAAGAACACTCTCAGCGAAAACAACTACGGTATGCTCGTCGAGAATTCGTACAAGGCCAACACCATGGTCGTCAACGTTTACAATAACACGATCAAGCAGAACACCGACGGGCTCAGGATTGAAAAAGCCGATCCGCTGGTGCTTTCGAATCAGATCGAAAACAACAACGATAACGGCATCCTTTGCAAAAACGCCATGCCCCAGCTGAAGGCCAACGTGATCGTGAACAATCACGACACCGCGATCCAGATGGTCGACTGTGAATACCGCAAGGGCGCCGGCGCGCTCGTGAACAACTCGACCGCCTCGCTTTATTCCAGCGAAAACGAGATCGCCAACAACGTCATAGCGTTCTCGGGCGCCGACGGCATAGAGCTCGAAGGCTCGAACCCCGTGATAAACCACAATATCATAGCGTTCAACCTAAACGCAGGCATTTACATAAAATCTTACAAGGACTCGGCCGGCGCGAATGTCATAAAAGACGAAGCCAGCGGGCTTCTTATCATTAACAATCTTTTGAACGGAAACTCCAGAGCGTCGATCTCCAGAAACGGCGAGCCGCCCGATTATACCGGCGCCGCCGATTTCGCCAGCAGGTCGATAATGATAAACAACAACAATTTCATCGGAATGACCGATTATACCGACGTTACTACCGGCGAGGACCTGAGCTTCACCACCAGCGAAGTTTATTTCAACTCGCCCTTCGCCGATACCGCGCCGGTGTATTTCAGCGGCGTGAATTACATCACCTTCGCCAATGTAATGACGCTGCATGCGCCCAGGATCGACGCGGGTTTGCCGATCCGCTGGAACGACGGGCGAAACCTGCGCACGGGTTCCGGTTACGCCAATAACATGAGCAGCGCCGGAACTTACACAAACGCCAAAGCTTCCGCCTGGCAGCTGAAAAGCATTTCGGCGCAGCCTCGCGGCGGGGTCGGAAGTTACTTTATAGTGGAGGACGGAACGCCTGACGACGTGTCGCTCATGATAAACTCCGGCACTAGTTATTCGCTCCGCGGGACAGGCCCGAACACCGACATAGGAATTACCGAATGGATGTCGACGCTCAGCCAGTAGGCGGCGCAACGGCTGAAATCAAAGTTGATTCAAGCCGAAAATAAAGTGAAAAAAACGGGACCGGTATTAAAAGCCGGCCCCGTTTTTTATATTAAATTTTACTTTAATCAATAATAAACTTTAAATTGTTTGTGTTGGCGAGGATGAACAGGCGCGTAAGAGATGATGCGGAAACATTAATTTCCTATAGAGTGGTCCAGGAAGGGAAACACGTTTTCCTTGAGATATTTTTTCGATTCGTGCATGCACGGCATCTTTAAAATGTCGCGGGCTATCTCGACGCATTTCGAAAGCGGCACGGAGCGTATTACCTTACGCACGCCGGGGATCGCGGTCGGGTTCATCGAAAGTTTTTTGACGCCGAGGCCCATGAGTATCATCGTGAAAAGCGTGTCGCCGGCGAGTTCGCCGCAGAGCACGACGTCTTTTTTATTGCGCGCGGCGGTGTCGGTGATCATTTTGATTGCGTGCATCACCGCGGGATGCAGCGGTTCGTAAAAATTGGCGACCCTTGAATTGTTGCGGTCGACGGCGAGTAAATACTGGATGAGGTCGTTGGTCCCGATCGACAGAAAATCGACGTGGCGGCATATTTCGTCGAGAATAAACACGGCGGCCGGCACTTCGATCATGGCGCCTATTTCGACGTTTATTTCGAGCTGCATACGGCTCTGGAGCTCGAATTTGGCTTCTTCTATTATGTCGCGTGCGTCTATTATTTCGGAGATCGAGCTTATCATCGGCAGCAGCAGTTTCACTTTTCCGTGGACCGATGCGCGCAAAATTGCCCTGATCTGGGTTTTAAACAGCTCCAGCTCGCTCAAAAGTATGCGTATGCCTCTCCAGCCGAGCTGCGGATTGCATTCCTGGGGCATCGCGAAATACGAAAGCGTCTTGTCGGCGCCTATGTCGAGGGCCCTTATGGTGACCTCGTTTCCTCCCGCGTCCTGGATGACGCGTCTGTAGAGGGCGTACTGTTCCTCTTCTTCGGGGAGCTTGTCGGCGCTCATGAAAAAGAATTCGGTCCTGAAAAGACCTATTCCGCAGGCATTATACTGCTTTGCGAGGTCGATGTCGGACACTTTGTTAATGTTGGCCAGAAGTTTTACGGTCTCGCCGTCGGTGGTCACCGATGGCATTTTAGCCGCGGTCTTCATGTCGTCTTTTATGACGCAGTATTCTATCTGGATGCGCTTGTATTCGGCGATGACCTTGTTCGTCGGATTGACTATCACCAGCGAGTTCGCGCCGTCGATTATCACGGTGTCGCCCGTGGATGTCTCGCGGCAGATATTTTCAACGCCGACTATCGCGGGTATGTTTAGCGATCGGGCCAGGATTGCCGCGTGGGACATCATTTCACCGTGCTCGACGGCGAATCCGAGTATGTTGTCGGACGCCTTGACCGTGATCGAGGGGATGAGCTCTTTGGCTATTATTATCACTTTTTCGTCGGGCTCGAGTATCGTCTGGCGGTCGCTGAGAAGGTTTCTAAGTACGCGCTGCCCGACGTCGCGTATGTCGGCCGAGCGTTCGCGCATGAGATTGTCGTCGAGCATCGAGAACATGAGCGAAAACTTTTTAATTACCTCGTTGATAACATGCTCGATATTTTTTTTCTCGCTTTTGAGAAGGTCTTTGACCGACGTCAGGAAATGAGGGTCGTCGAGAATGAGCATGTGCGCTCTGAAAATGTCGGCTTCTTTGGCGCCGAGGCGTTTTTCGACCATTTTATAGAGCGCTTCGAGCTGCTCGTGGGAGGTCTTTATGGCGCGGTGGAACCTGGCGAGTTCCGCGTCGATATCCGATTCGACGATGCTGCGCGGCTGTACGCGCATTTCGTCTGCGTTGTCGACGATCTTCCATACCTTCGCCATTTCGAGGCCGGGGCTGACGGTAACGCCCTTTAAAGTTTTAGTTTTTGATATGTTTCTGTGAGAAGGCATTATTCGCATCCCTTAAAGTCTTTTTGAAGATAAACCGAGTTCAACTGAAAAAAATCCATTCCGCATATTTTCTGATTGACGCCCCTGTAAAGAAAAGCTTTAGACGAGTCGCCGAAATCCGGCAGGACCAGGATCGCGTAAGCGCCTGCGCTCTTGTACGCGTCCGCCAGAGGGGAAAAATCCGATTCGCGCATGGCTTCTCCGTGTCCTGATTCGCGCCACACGACCGAATGCCCTTTTTTTTCGACGGCCTCGACGGCTTCGAAAATATTGGCGGCTCTATCGATCTTATTGGTAAGCACGACCAGCTGAAAAGGGTTTATTACGAAAGGCATTTTTCCGCCGCCGCGGCATTTTTCCTTTATTATCTTTTCGAGCCCGCCGGTGAGCGAAAAAAGTATCTTGCCGCGGTCGAAAGCGAGAAACCCGATCGACAGCCGGCCGTGATCGGAGTTTTTTAAATAAAATTTTATCTCGAGAAAGTCGTCGAGCTCGAAAGAACTTTTCTGTTCGTAGCTTATGGATAGACTTTTAAATATGCCGGCGGCCGTCAGGAAAAGCTCTTTTTTGGAGCCGCCGGTTTCGCTTGAAAAAACTTCGGTGTCAAAATCCAGTTCGAGGCAGTCGTATAATTTTTTGAACCCGGCCGCGATCCCGGTTAGAAGAAGCGGAAGCGTCAGCGCATCGGTTTTAGCGAAAGCCATGTCGCAGAAATTTTTTTCAAATACGGCGCCGCGCGAACTGGCGACGTTCTTCTGCACGTTCTGGACGTCGATGATATAGAAACTGTCCGGCGCGCCTTCTATTTTTGCCGAAATGATAAAGTTATTGTAAAGGTCGTAATTATCCAGAAAGATTATTTTCGAAAAGCCGAGCGAAGCGTATATTCTATCGATGAAGCGCGAGAGCATTTCAAAAGACCTCGCGCCGGGCGCGTCGAAGAAGACCTCGCCGGTGGACAGCCTGGAAAGCATTTTTAAGTTGTCTAAAGAGGCGCACATCGCAATTACCCCGCCAGATAAATTAAGGTTATGATACCATATTAACGCCGAATAATCAAGTGATTTTTAACGATAATTACCGGTCCGGCGCACGTTTTTTTGCCGGCCCGGGACTCAATAGACCTTGAGGTAACTCAATATTCCGCTCAGCAGGGATTTTTTGCGGCCGTAACTTAATTCGGCGGCGATGCCGTTTTTTAATTCGAGGTTTCCGCCGCATGTTTCACAGTATATTTTATTGTTGGCGAATGTCTGCGAGCAAGACGGGCATACCTTATAGGTTTTATCCAGCGAGGTCTGCGCCGTGCTGTAAAGCTTTTTCACATCTGTCTCGATGAACTCGCCGCAGAGATTGCAGATCCTGGAACTTTCCGAATTTGCCGTGTGGCAGTGCGAGCAGATCTTGCCGGTCAGTAGTTCTTCGTTGCAGGTTACGCAGTATTTGAATTCGCCTTTATAATTTACTTTGCATTCTGGACAATACATATTATGCACCTACCCTTTCGGTTAAAAATTTAATGACCTGCGCGGCCACGGTCCTTACCAGTTCGTTTTCGTCGGCAAGGCATGGTTGCAGCAGTTCGATCGACTGCTTCCGCCTCATCCTGCCGAGCGCCTTTATGGCCGACAGCCTGACGAGCTCTGATTTATGCCTGAGCATCCTCGCTATTTCGGAGATCAGCGTTTCGTCGCCTGTTTCGGCCAGCGCCAGGCAGGCGGCGGACACGACGAATGCCATCGGGTCGTCAAGGAGGCTTTTCAGCGCGGCCACGGCCTTTTCCCCGCGGTGTCTGCCAATGCCGCGCGCGGCCACCGCCCTTACCGAAGGCTCCGCGTCGGTGAGCATGGTTATGAGGTCATCCAGCGCGACCTCGCCTCCGACGTCGCCCAGGATGCCGGCGGCGCAGCCTCTTATGTAGATGTCACCGTCGTTGAGGGCTTTATAAAGTATGCCTTCGAATTCGCCGTCGAACTCTCCGGTTGAGTTGAGTTTATCTATGGCCTGCAGCACCGCCTGGCGGACCTGCGAGTCGGGGTCGTCGAACGCCATTTTCACGGGTTCTATAACGGCCCTGCTTTTTATCTCGCCGAGAGCGGCTATGACGTAGCTTTTCGATACGCCGCCGAGCTCGGGGAGTATCTTCAATATATGCGGGAGTATGTCTTCGCCTATCGAAATGACGGCGTGCGTGAGGTACATGCTTTCAAACTCGTCAGCGTGTTTGAGCGCGAGGCAGAGCAGCTCGTAGGCGTGAGCCCCGTGCTCCCTGATCTTCAATACGGCTGTATCGAATTTATCAACTTCTTTGGCTTTTATTATTTCGATACATTCTTCGATTATCACTTCAAGATCGATGTCCATATTCCCTCCGCGCATTCGCCGGCCCTCCGCCGGGCGGCATTGTGTAGATGATTAAACGTCTTTACGCTCCGCCCGTCAGTTCAAAAACGCCAGGGCGGCCATTCTTCCCGTATCGCAGCGGTCCCTGCGGTAGGAGTAAAAAACGTCCCCGGCGCAGCTGGTGCAGATAAGGTGAGTGTGTATATTTTCTTTTTTCAGGCCGCTTTTTAAAAGCAGTTCGCGGTTGACCGATTTCAGGTCGATATGATGTTTACCGCCGCCGCCTTCGGCCGCGGTTATATATTCTTTTACGTTAATATTTCTCAGTTTGTCTTCGAATTCGGCGGTCACTTCCGCTCCGACCTCGAAACAGCAGGGACCTATCGAAGGTCCTATTACGGCCGTTATGTCCTCGGCGCGGGAGCCGTATTCGGATTCCATGAATTTTATTGACATCGATGCGATGTCGCCGGCGGTGCCTCTCCATCCGGCGTGTGACAGTCCTATGGCCGATTTCGCCGCATCATAAAAATATAGCGGCGTGCAGTCCGCGAAATACATCGATAATACCACCTGCCTGGCGCAAGTGAAAATGCCGTCGCATTGGCCGGCGTCTTCTTTCGCGCTCGACACGCTCCGTAAAATCGTTCCGTGAACCTGGTCGGAAGAGACCATGCGGTCTATGTTTAATTTGAATTCGTCTAAGACCAGGGCGCGGTTTTTATAGATATTTTCTTTCGCGTCAGCCGTCGAATAACCCATGTTCAGAGAAGAATAGCGGCCGTCAGAAACTCCGCCGCGCCTCGTTGTGAAAAGCATGTTCGGGGCGTCCTCCGCAGCCGGGGATTCCACTTCGTATTTAAAATATTTTTCGTTTTCCACTATATTTAAGCGGCTCATATATACCTTCCTGATTGTATTTCAGCTCCGCGGCGCGCCGTTAAAAATTTCTGTAATAGGCGACTTTTATAACGTTTGTGAACTCGTCCTGAGTGTTGAGCTTCTGTTCGTCCCAGAGGTTTATATATTTTAAAATTATCTTCAGGTTGCTGCTGACGCGTCTCTGCCATTCAAGGCTCGATTCGGAGGTTCTGCCGGCCGGGGCGTCCACGTCGTTGTCTTTTATCGCGAATTTGCCTATCATATATATGCGCGGCTTATAAACGTATCGAAGCGAAGTGGCGAATGTCGAATTGAATATGTTCTCCGGCGTTCGCTCGTCGATGTAAGTGAGCATGATGCGCGATTTGGCGTTCGGATAGAGCAGGAACCTGTGCTTGGCGATCTTCTGCGTGCCGTAATCCTCGTCGGGGTCGTATCTTTTAAGGTCGCTCACGTTATAGGAGCTCGCGAACGACGCGCGCCCCGAAATATTGTAATTGAGTCTGAGGAAAGTCGAAAACTGCCCGTCGAACGAATAAGGCGCGACCATCAGGGGGTCCTTGAAGTTTTCTTTTACCGACAGGATCCTGGTCGTAAGATTCAGGTCGCGGAAGCCGCTCATGACCTCGGCGAAAATCGATTCGGCGCCGTTGAAAACGTTCTGCACTTCTCCGTAGACGGAGGTGTTTTCGACTCTGCCCATGCCGTAAAAGTGCACATAATCTATATTGTGATTGTACCCGTTGTCCCAGATCTTTTCGACCCTGCCGCCGACGCGGGCGTCGTCGTTGAGATGAAAATTGAGCTCGCTTCCTATTCTGTGCTGGTTTTTATCTGCGAGTTTAGAGCCTATGACCGACCAGTCGAAGTTCTGGAAATATTTTTTTATTTTGGCGCCGGAATTATTCTGCCGGTGGAGGTTTATAAGCGGATGCCGGCCCTGGGGAAGCATCACGTCGCCGAGCGTCAATACCATCGAAAGCACCTTCGCGCGCTGCTCGCCTTCGGCCGCACGCTTTATCTCGGTTTCACCGGTGCCGCCGTCCGCCTGGTATTTCGGAAGGTCCAGCTTTACCGATTTTACCAGTTCGTCTTTCTTTTCGGGTTCGGATGCGGGCTCGCCCTGCGGAGCTTCTTCTTCCGCTTCCTCTTCGGCCGCCGTTTTCTTTTTCTTTTTTACCAGAACGTATTTTTTATAACTGTCCATATCGGTTTCGAAAAGGCCGTTTATTTTTTTACGCTTTTTGCGTCCTATCATAACTTTTTCAGAAAAATAGCCGTCGAGGAATTCTATATTTTTACGCCTTATTTCTTCATCCGTTTCGATCTTGGCTCTGGTGATCTTTTTTGACGGCGACGATTCTATGACGTATCCTTTTTTCATATAGGAGTCCGAATAATAATAGTAATTGAGGAACTTTTCACGCGCGTAAAGGTGGTTTTCGCCGCTGGTCTGGCCGAACGAGAACCTTAAATCCATCGCGTCGCCGAAATACACGTTATACCGCGAGTAACTTGAAAGCGATTTTTTATTGTCGATATCGTAGAAATAGTCCGAGAAACCGTTGCCGTTGAAGGCGTTGATCTTCGGGCTTTTAAGCGAGCCGATCTCGACTGTTTCGAAGATGTCGAGGTATGCGTCCTGGGGGATGAAATTAAGAAGGTCTTCTTCTTTAGTGAAAGGGCCGTTCTGCGCTTTGAATTTGACCGCGCGTTCGGCCGCGAGCATGTCCATCTCGTAGATGTCCATAAAGTCGTATTCGTCGGCCGAATTAAGATCGAGGCGGCGCTCCTCGGTGAAGGGCTGCGCCGTGATCAGGCCGTGATCGGCCGCGCCGGCGGACGTTAAGCCCGCTGACGCGGCGATAAGCACGGATATGAATATTATCGTTTTTATCAGTATTAAACTGAATGTTTTGCGTTTAAATGCCATGTAATGTTTTACGACTTATACTTCGTTAGTGCTGCAAAAATAAATGCTGTTTATACTACGTAATCTGCTTTGACTATTGCTTTGGTTAATGGTGGTGCGTTTTGTTTTCCGTCAGGCGCCGGTATTAAGTTGTTAAGTATTATTTTATACGATTCCATTCTATTTTGTGATGCTTTGACTTTGCTTATGGCGCCTCTGCGATATAAAAATTTACTTTATGACTATCTTGTCGAGGTAGAGGTTGTAGTTCGACGACGACGAGTTTTTGTTCAGGCAGGTGAACCTGAAAGCTACGTCGGAGCCGCTGCCGAGCAGGTTGGAAACGCGAAGGTTCGTTGTGAACGGAGCCAGTTCTACCGTGCCGGATGTGAAGAAATCGTAATTGCCGCGGTTCTCGCTTAAGATCGTCAGCTGGTAAGTGCCGGAATCGCCCGTGCGCAGCGCCCAGATGTCAATATTATAAACGCCGTCGGGGAAGAACTGTTTGATCTCGAACCAGTCGCCGACCGCGGTCGCGTCCTGATTGGGCGCGGGGCTTCCGGTTATGGATTCGCCGTTTTCGTCGTCGACGGGGCCGAAGAACAGGAACGAATTACCGTCGAACGGGAACTGCAGCGTCCTGACCTCGAGCTTCCAGGGGGCGTTAATGGCCGTCGTCCCGCGTATGACGTCGAGGATGTGGCGTTCGGCCTCCATGGTCCTGTATGCGACGTCGCCGGACACGGTGACGTAGTTGGTGAGCGATCCTTCGCGGCCCGTCGAATTAACGGCGGACACTTTATAGAAATAAGTCTTGCCTACCGTTATGGAGTTGGTGAATTCGTACGCCAGGGGCTGGCCGATCTGCGCGTAAACGCCGTCGCTGAATTCCGAGCGGTAGACCCTGTAGGATACCGCGCCGACGACCGGCTGCCATACCAGGCGAACCTGTCCGAGGGTCTGCATTCTGACGATAAGTCCGGCCGGCGTGTCAGGTAAATCTACGCCTACTTTATTGGAGGCGGGTTTCGACATGCGCGACTCGTTGCCGGAATCGTCGAATGACGAGATGGCGTACTGATAGTAAGAGTCCATGCTGACGTCGACGTCGGTCCAGGTGGTGTCGGGCGGAATGACCTTGACGAGCCTGTAGACCTCGTCCACGTCGAGGCGCTTGCGGTATATTTTAATTCCGGCGATATCGAGCGACTTTCCGTCCGCGTCTTTATCGGGCTTCGTCCAGGTCAATACGATCTGGGCGTCGCCGCTGACGATCAGGTTTGTCGGCGTGCCGGGAGGTATGTTGTCTTTTTTACCCATGAGTGTGTAAGACCCGTCTATATACTGGCTGTAGTTGCCCTGCTTGTCTATGCATCTTACGCGGTAGTAATAAACGCCCATTACCAGATTTGAGTCGGTGAATACGTTGATCCCGGTGGGGACTTTAGCTATCGACTGCCATTCGTTGATATTTCCTGAATGTCTTTCGATCTCGAATTCTTTAAGGTCGTCGAGCGGCGAACCGTCGGTGTTTTGAGTCGGCGGGTCCCATGAAACGATTATGGAGCCGCGGTCCATGCCGAATACGGTCTGTCTTGCTGGAGCGAAATATACGTTCGCGGGCGGTTTGGGAATGCTGCCGGCGGTCGCTTCGAGTCTGAGCGTCTGCGGCGCCGAAGGCGCGCTCTGCCTGAGCATGTTGTCGAAAGCAACTACGGTGTAAACGAACTTTTCGCCCTCGATAAGTTCGGATGATTTATCGATGTAATAATCGTCGGTGGTCGTCGCTACTTTTTTGTCGGCGCCGCCCTCGCGTCTTCTGAAGATGTAGTAGCCGACGATGTTCTTTTTGGCCTGGTCGAATTTATTGGTCGTAACGGGATTCCAGTCCAGAGTGACCTGATAGAACTGCTCGGTCATCTTTTGAACGACGTAGGGCGTGTCGATCTTCCATGTGGGGTTGTTCGGCTCGACGCCGTCGTCCGACCAGGGTATGACGGAGCTTGTGTTCTTCGACTCCGTGCATCCGGCGAATACCATTAACGCGAACACGAATAGGGAAAAGAAGAGGTAGTTGTGTTTTTTGATAAATTCTTTCATTTTATCCTCCCGCGGATTTATAAAATATTTTTTTGCCGTTTGGTTTTTAGCGCTCCGGCAGCGATGTTTGAGCTTGCGGCGCGGAAACTTTTTTTACTTATCTTCGTTGTGTATCGGCATTTATATGCAATTATTTATAACCTGCGGTAAAAATGGAAAAGAAAAAGCGCCCCGTTTGAGGCGCTTTTTTAAAATAAGAATTCTTAATTTAGATATTTAATTTTTTCTTTATTTAAATTTCAGAACGAAAGGCCTTTTATTTTTCTTCGACTTTTTCGAGTTCGTTCTGCAGCTTTTCGATGTCGCGGATTACCTGGCGGGTGTTGCCAAGCCTGTTGATTATATTCTGCGTGTACATGTCTTTGACTTCTTTTAAAACGGGCGCCAGAAGCTTTTTGGATGCCAGGTCGGTCTTTTCGACTTCGGCTATGAATTCATCGAAGGATTTTCCCGCGTCGTCGTTAACGGGATTCAAAAGATTGACGAGTTCCGTTTTCGAAGTGAGCGCCCTTGCGTCGCTGGTAGCGCTATAGTATGCGAATGTGGAGATCGCTCTCTGAATTTTCGAAGCGAAGTCGGGATGATTAGACGCGTGAACGCTTCCGGCTTTTTCTATAAGGAAGAGGCAGGATTTTACGTTGTCGGCGCATATTTTATCGACTTCGTTATCGTTGGGGACGAACTGCGAGCCGAGCTCTATAGTGAATGCGAGCGAGCCCATCGCGCCGTACATCCAGTCATCGGAATCGCCCATCGCGGGATACAGGTCCGAGCTTTTTTCTGGAGTGTAGCCGCTGAATTTTGCAATACCCTGAGCGAGTTCGGCGAGCAGCTTTTCGTCTTTCGCTACGGCTTCGTAAGCGTATCCGAAGGGGAAAAGGACGAGTTCGGAATAACTGTGGAAAGAAATCGACGCCCTGAATTTTTCGCGTTCGGCCAGTTCTTTAACGGCGGCGGCGCAGGGTTCTGAAAACGCTTTTGTTCCGTGATATGTGTCGGAGCCGGGATATGTCGAAGCGCCGACCGTGCCCCACTGGTATCCGTAGTTTCTGTTAAGGTCTACGCCGAATGATTTATCGGAATTCGCGCGGCGGTTCTTGCGCCACATTTTTGATTTCGCCTGCGAGTAAACGAGACCGTCGGGATTAACTACGGGAACGATCCAGATGTCGCGATTGTCGACGAGCTCTTTTATAGTTTTGTCGGCGGGATATTTTTGAAGTATCTCTTCGATAAGAGCCGTGGGGACTTCGGCGGATATCCATTCGCGCGCATGCGTCAGGCCCATAATAAGCACGGCGGGTTTTTTCTCGCCGCCGCTGATATTGAGCGCATAAACTGGACGGCCTTCGAAACTTTTTCCGATAACGTGAAGTTTGCAGAGCGAAGGATTGTTCGTTTCGGCGTCTTTCATTATCTTTTCGATCTGATCGAACGTGCGATATTTGTTGAGCGTGCCGGCGCGGGTGGCGCGAAGCACCGAGTGGGCGTCGCTGTTAATGACTTTATATTTATAACCGAGCGCGGCGACTTTTTTCAATTCGGCTTCGGTTATTACAGAAATGACGAATTTATTTTTATGCCTGACCTCAGGAAGGTCGAGACCCATATTGGCGAGTTTCGCCACGTCGAATTTGTCTTTTACATAAATTTTAACGATCTGCGGCGTTTCTTCGGTTGAAACCACCTTTGAAGTATCGTTATCAGACGCGAATACTACCTGCGGCATTAAAACGGCCGCCAGAAAAGCTACCCCCAGAAATAAAAAAAGAACACGTAATCTCACTAAATTTCCTCCTCACTTCATACTAAAAAGAACCAATACGTGTAGCAGTTATTTATATTTGTATTATGCTTGAATTTATATAGGAAAATTATACCACTTACAATTGATTGTGTCAATCCATTTTTATTAAAAATCGCAAAAATGACTTTTATTTTTTAGCGTATTTTGATTTCATCATGAAGACAGAAGCGAATATGATCGTGATGAACGATCCGCCGCTAACTGCCGCGAAAATAAAGAGAAATACGCCGAAAATAAAAAACATGAAATCGGAAAGAAGGTATGAAAACGAGATCTCCTCATTGCCGAAAAGCACTTCGGTATAAAATGCGGGCTTTCTGACTTTAACGCCTTTTTCGATTTTTAAAGCGTTAATTTTTTGGGTGGTGAGCTCGTATAAGGCAAGTTCTTTCGCGGCGCCGTCCTTCAATACGTGCAGAATGCTTACATCGGGCATATTCGAAGCGGCGGGAGCCTTGTACTCGATCCTTTCAACCGAGCCTGACCAGGGCATTAAATAGCTACCGAGGCCTATTTTATAGTAAAAAGCGAATATCGCCAGGTAAAAGCATATCAGAAAAATTCCAAGGGCCATTGCCGCGCCGGGAAAATCAGGCTTTTTTTCGCGAAAAGTGTCGAGCGGATAATAAGCGACGACCTTGATGAAACTTGAAATTTTCTTCCATCTTTGTGAAATTTGCTTTGTAACTAAAGAGTTGATAAAGACCACCCCTTTTATTAGTGAATAGTGTATAGTGGACAGTGAATAGTGAAGGAATTTTGACGATTTGACGCGTGCTGACGCGTGAAAAAATTATTTTTTTATTATCAAAAAGTCCTTAACTGTTCTCTATTCTCTATTCTCTGTTCTCTGTTCTCTGTTCTCTAAAACTGCCGATTCCATAAATTTGGGCCGGCAATTTAACTTTGCGCAGTCTGGGTTTTTACATCGCCCGTGTCGATTATATCGTAGGCCTGCTCGAGGCGCACCGAAATTATCTTCGATATGCCCTTTTCTTCCATAGTGACGCCGTACAGAAGGTCGAGATGCTGCATCGTCTGTTTGTTGTGCGTGATGATCAAAAACTGCGTTTTGCCCTTAAAATTGTTGAGCATGTTGATGAAGCGCAGCACGTTGAATTCGTCGAGCGCGGCCTCCACTTCGTCGAGTATGCAGAACGGCGAGGGTTTTACGCGCAGTATCGCGAAAAGCAGAGAAAGGCCGGTAAGCGCCTTCTCGCCGCCGCTCATAAGCGTTATGCTCTGAAGCTTTTTGCCGGGCGGCTGCGCCTTGATGTCGATATTGCATTCGAGCGGTTTCGCCTCGTCTTCGAGTACGAGCTTCGCGCTGCCGCCGTTGAACAGCAGCTGGAATATCTCGCCGATATACTGGTTGATCATATTGAACGTTTCAAGGAACATTTTGGTGCATTCGGCGTCGGTTTTGAGCACGATCTTATGAATGTCGTCGCGGCCTGAAACAAGGTCGTCGCGCTCGGACTTGAGTTTGTTGACGCGCTCGAGCAGCTCCTGGTAATCTTTTATGGCCGACTGGTTTACGATGCCGAGCCGGTCGATGCTCTGCTGCAGGTCGTTTATCTCATCGGCGGAGGTTTCGTACTTGAATTCCTGATCGCGGTATCTGTGGAATTCATCCTCGCGCAGCTTATATTCGGTTTCGAGAATATTGACGGCGTTTTTAATGTTGGTTTCGATCTCGGTCTGATGGAGCTCGACCTCGTGGATCTTTTCGAGCATTTCGGCCGCCTGTCTGGTGCGGCTGCCTATGAGGCCGGTTTTAATTCTTATCTGGCCTTCGAGCGAGGTCAGCTCGTTCATTATCTCTTCGTCCTGGGCCTGTATGGTGGAGGTTTTCGATTTGATGGCGGCGAGTTTTTCCTGCGTGTCGACAAGCAAGGTGTGGTTTTCGCGGTACTGCTGTTCGTATTTCAGCAGCGTTTCGCGGCTGAGGCTGGTGCGTTTGTCGATGTCCTCTATATCTTTCTTGTTCTCGATGATTTTTTTGCGGTAATTGCCGAGGTCCGTGGTGGCCCTGGCATGATTTACCTTCTGGTCGGTCAGAAGCGCGGTCATCTGCTGGAGCGTTTCGCTTTCCTGCGATCGGCTGCTTTTATTCTTCTGGACGCTTTCGTGGAAGGCCTTTGATTTTTCTTCGAGCGCGGCGATTATTTTTTTGTCGTCGGCTATTTTAACTTCGAGCTCCGCCGCTTTTTTTGAGTTAGATGCAAGGTCTTCGCGCAGCACGCTCATTTCCTCAACGGAATTTTTAAGTCTTGCCGAATAGTCTTCGCCGCTCTCACCGCTGGTTTCGAGGATGGCTTCGAGCCTGGTTATATCGGTTTTGAGCGCGTCGCTTTCGTCTTTGAGCGCGTCGATCTTTTTGCGCGCGTCGTCGAGTTTTATGTTGTCCTGACTGATCTTGTCGTCGAGATATACGGAGCGCGACTTGAATTTGTCGAGATCACCCGAGTTCGAAAAGTGACCCGATCCCGAGCTTTTATCGAGAGAACCGCCCGTGATGGCGCCGCTTGACGAAACGTGCTCGCCATCGAGCGTGACGATGCGGCCTGAAAAACGGTTGCGGGCGGTGAATTCGTTGACGTGCTGGATGGTGTCTACGACCATTACGGGGTTGAGCAGATATTCAAAAACGCTCTTATATTTTTTGTCGCATTCGATAAGATCGGTCGCTATACCAATAAATCCTTTGAGGTTCGACGGAATAACGGCCGGGGGGCCGGGCCTTACCGTGTCGAGCGGAAGGAATGTGACGCGGCCGGCTTTATTTCTTTTCAGCATATCTATGCACGGTTCGGTGTCCTTCGCTTTTTCGACGATAACAGCCTGTACGTTGCCGCCGAGCGCAACTTCCAGGGCGGTTTCGTATTCGGGGGCCACGCCCGCCAGTTCGGAAACCAGGCCGCATACGCCTTTGAATTGTTCGGGCTTCTGCTTTTTCATGCCCATTATATATTTAACGCCGATTTTGAACCCGTCGTAGTTCCGGCGGACCTCTTCCTGCGCGGCCATTTTGGCGCGCACGCCGATGAGCTCGGCGGTGTTGTCCTGTATGGCTTTTAAAAGCTGCTTTTCTTCGTTATATAAATTCTTGAGTTTTTCGATTATTTCAGCGAGCCGCTTTTTCGAATCGGCGTGCTTGTGTTTGTTGTTATGCTGATCACTCGTGCCCTTGCTGCTTTTAGCGGTGAGCTCGCCGATGCGCTCTTCGAGCCGGTCGATGTCGAATTTGGCTTTATTTATCTGCTGGGCGGTGTATTTTAACTCGCCCTCATGGCTGATGAGGTTATTTTTGGCCGCGGCGAGTTCGTTTATGGCGTCGTAAGTGGTGTCCTGCGAAGAATTGAGCTGAGTTTCGGTGCTTTTGAGGCGGGCCGAAATGCTGCTCATGTCTTCCTGTATTTTTTTCATTTCAAGGTCGAGCCCGGCCAGATACTTTTCGGAAGAAACTATGTCTTTTTCGATTTCCTTGATCTCGTTTTCGAGCGACTCTTTTTTTTCGTTGAATTCGTCGGCCGAACGCACGTACGACTCGCGGTTGGTGTTGATCTGCGCGTCCTTCTGCAGCAGGTCTTTTTCGATGTTCTGCAGAGCGTCCAGCTCGTTCATGACGTCCGCGTTGTCTTTTTTGATCTTCGCCTTCCGGTCGTTGAGAGTGACGACCTTCGCCTGCATGGCTTCTATTTCGGCGTTGAACAGGGTGATCTTCTGGTTATGCTCTTCGCGCTTTTTCTGGTATTCGCCTGCCGTTGCCTTTTTTGAAGCCAGTTCGCGATACTGTTTGTCGAATTCATAGACCATTTTCTTCAATTTTATGTTTCTTAGCTGCTCGTCGAGGATCATATATCTCTGCGCTATCTGCGCCTGCATTGAAAGCGGGCCCAGCTGTTTGTCGAGTTCGACGATGAGGTCGGAAAGCCTGTCGATGTCGATCTGGGCGAGCGCGATCTTTCGCAACGACTCGTTCTTGTCGGCTTTGTATTTGACGATGCCGGCGGCCTCTTCTATAATGGCGCGCCGTTCGGCGCCGCGCGGGCCTATGATGCTGTCGACCATGCCCTGGCCGATTATCGAGTAGGCGTCGCGGCCGAGGCCGGTGTCCATTATCTGTTCCTTGATGTCTTTAAGGCGGCACTGCTCGCCATTTATGATGTAATCGGCGTCGCCGTTTCGGTTGATCTTTCTTGCGAGGACGAAATCGTCGGAATCTATCTTGAAAAAGCGCGATTTATTATCGAATGTGAGGCGCACTTCGGCGAATTTGGCCTGCGGCACGGTGGAGGTTCCGCCGAATATGACGTCGTCCATCTTCTGTCCGCGCAGGGCCTTCGAGCTCTGCTCGCCCAGGACCCAGCGGATGGAATCGCAAATATTCGATTTGCCGGAGCCGTTCGGCCCGACTATTCCTATAAGGCTCGAGGGAAATTCAAGAGAGGTACGATTGGCGAATGATTTAAAGCCATGGATCGCGAGGTTTTTTAAGTACACTTTATTCTACCATCTTCCTTTCGGCAGTATATTTTCAGGTCGTTATTGCGCGTGGTAAATCGGCAAATTCAAAAGTATTAAAACAACATTATTATACGCCACTTTACGATAAAATTCAATAGTTGTTTTATTTTTTTTAGCGGATTTCTGTATTTTTTAGCGTTTTCAGACCGGTTCGTGAGACTTTGAAGGCGTCGGCAGATATTTCAATGCTTTTTGGACGAGGCGCGCAGCCCTGTTTTCGCCGGATTTAAGCAGGGCTTCGGCGAGGCCGAGATAAGTTTCGGCCGAAGCTGTCCGGGAACCGGATGCCCTGAGCGATAGACTGTAAGTTTCGGCCGCCTTTTTATAATTTTTCAGCTGCATATAGGCGGCCGCGAGAGTGTCGGCGAAATTTGAAAGCTGGGAGGCAGATGAAAGTTCGACGGCTTTTTTAGCGTGTTCGAGGGCCTCTTTCGGATCTTTGTTCAGCCGCAGAAGGTTGTAGGCCAGATTATTGTGAAATTCGGCCAGGTCCGGATCGAGTTCGAGGCATTGCCGGTAGTATGAGGCGGCTTTTTCGAAGGCGCCCGCTCCGGAGTAGAGCAGGCCGAGATTGGATTTCGGCACGGCCGACGAGCCGTCGAGCGTTTCGGCGAGAGCGAAATATTTTATGGCCAGCCCCGTCTTGCCGAGCTTATAAGCGAGGCTTCCCGCGTTCTGGTAAAGCCTGAAATCGGGCGGCTGTTTGAAAAGCCTTTCGCACTGTAAGAATAACTCGAGCGCCTTTTCGTATCTGGCGCAGTAATAATTATAAAGTCCGTATTTGCGGTATGTCTGGCAGTTGAATTCGGCAGCGCCGTTATCGTTATAAAGCGCGCCGATAAAATCCGCGATACGCAGGAGTCTTATTATCTGACGAGCCGAAGGCGGCGTTTCCTTGAGCGATGACGAATTAAAAAAACTTATCCTTATTCCTTCTCCGGCGCCGTTCATGGATTTTAATTTTGAACAGGCGGCGATCTTGAAATTTTCGATAGTTTCGGGCTTAAGGTCGTTTTCGAAACAGAAAAGGATCTTATCGGAAGAAAGGTGAAGAACTTCTTTGGGTACCTGACCGTTTTTAAACGCCTGTTCGCGGATATCTTCTATGGCTGAACTTAATTTGGCGGGATTCGCGTTCATGATCTTTTCTATAGCGTTTTTGATATTCATAAGCATGAATCCGCGGCGGCGGGATATGGCGTCATCATCAGCCGCCGCGGAAGGCGAATAGTAATCGGCGCGATACAGGCCGCGAGGCAGGAAAAGATCGCCTGAGTAAATTTCTTTTTCGACGCCGCCGGAGAGTTTACAGATGTCTCCCGCGCCGATGGGAAGAGTTTCATTTATTATATCGCACACGGCCGTCTTTTCCATTAGAGTCGAGTCGAACCGGTCGAATTTTTTCGATACTCTTATTGTGCCCTTAAGAAGGCGTGGGTGCGTTCCGATTTTCTTGGAGGTTTTAGCGCTTACGACCTCGGACGAGCCGTTGTAAACCGAGTCGTAAACTTCGAATTCGTCGCCGTGGTTTATCTGATGGCCCTTGCCGGCGTCTATCATGATGAAATCGCCCTTTCGCTCGATTACGCCCACGCAGAGCGACGCAAGCGTATCGTATTCGGTCGTCCGGTTTTTGCCGAGCTGCTTGGAGCCGTAGAGGGCAAGATCGGCTTTTTTTATGAGCGCGTCAGCGCATTCGCCGATAAAACCGTCGCCGCGCTCCGCGATGAACCCGCCCGCCGCGTCATGGAACGCCGCGCCGAGACTCACCGTTATGCGCGACATTTTCACGGCGGTGCCGGCGGACCTCGAAGCTTCGGCCATGTCTATCGATTCGACCGCGCAGCGTATGCTTTCGGCGAGCGCAAGGACGCCTTCGCGAGAAAGTCCTTTCGTCAGAACGGTGAATTCCTCGCCGCCGTAACGGGCGAGAAAGGCGCTCGTCCCGTGCTTCGCCGCCGCGCCGCGCGCCGCTGCCGCCGTCTTTTTTATGACGATATCGCCCGCGTGGTGGCCGTAAGTGTCGTTGAAGTTCTTGAAATTATCGATATCGAACATGACCAGCGCTATGTTCGAGGCCTGCGAATCGTGTTCGAGAGGGGCGTCGTTTTTGCGGATCAGTTCGAGTTCGGATTCATAAGCGCCGATAAGTTCGTGCAGTTTTTGCTGAAAGCAACCGCGGCTGAACAATTGCGTCATAGGCTCGACGTCCGCCGCGCTTTGCGTTCCGGCGAAATCGAGGCACAGCCGGAGGCAGGCTCCCGCGCTTTCGGCGAGTTTGTGGGCGCGCCTGGCGCCGCCGGTGAAAACGAGCGAGTAAAAAGCGTTTTCAATGTGATAGATTATATAAAAGATGTCTCGGTCCGAGGCGCTTTTTAAAACGCGGTGGTTTTCTTCCGGCGTTTTAAGGCCTGACAGGTCTTCGCCGTTCAGCGAATATATGAAGCCGGATCCGATCGCTTCCGGATAAAAAACGCCGCGCGTCTGGGCCTCCGCGACGATGATTTCACCGTCGGGTGCGCTGAATTTGATGACGCCTTTCAGCCCTTCGGCGACCTTATTCAGATAATTGAATATTATTTTCAGTTCGCCGGAAGCGAATTCGTTCAATAAAAAATCGTCGATTTTGTCTGGCATGTTTTTTTCCTCACGCGATATCGGGCATTAAACTGTTAAGGAGCCTGAAATATTTTTCGGACCGTAGAATTTTGACGCTTTCAACGAGATAGTTGTCTATTTTATTTTCGATCGTGATAAGAGGCGCAGCCTTTTTTTCGGCGAGTATCCTGAAGACCTTCTCGAAATCGATGTTTCCGCCGTCGACGGCCAGGTGCTCGTCGGCCGTTCCGTGATTCGAATGGACGTGTATCGCCCGCAGATACGGCGCCACGGCTTTAAGCCAGTCTTCGAGCGGCGTCTTCGCGAAGACGTTGAAATGGCCGCAATCGAAGCAGAGCCCCAGGTCCTGTTTTTTGAAATTTTCGCATGCCTGCACAAAAATATCGGGCGCGGGTTCGTAAACGTTTTCCAGCGATACCCTTACGCCGAAACTTCCTGCGTAATCGAGTATTTCGGCCAGGCTCGCGAAAAGCCGGTTATTCCAGTCGGCCTTCGGTGATGACAGATAGGATGTTTCAGTATAGCCGCTATGAAACACGACATTCCTGGAATTAAGCGATTTAGCGAAGTCGACCGCGGCGGCTATTCTTTTTACCGAAAGTTCTCTCACTTCGCGGTCGACCGAGCCGAGTGACAGATCCCAGAAGGGCGCGTGCACGGTTGAAAGCATCGAATTCTGGGCGAAAAGTCCTTTCAATTCATTTATTTCTATGGGCGATAGAGTCGACAGCGAATCGGAATCGACATATACTTCCGGGAATACGCCGAGTTCGCGGAAAAGCCTGAAACGTTTCCCTATGTCTGTTATTTTAATATTGGCGAACAGAGGGATTTTGAGACCGTCCTTAAACATTTTCGCCATCCCCTTCGTCAGCGGCCATCTTGCGCGCCTCGTCGATAAGCATTACGGGTATGTCGTCTTTTACGGCGTAGGCCAGCCGGCATTTGGGGCAGAGCAGCTCGCCCGCAACGGGAGAGTAACGAAGGTCTCCACGGCAGGCCGGGCAGCATAACATATCAAGCAATTGTTTACCGAGCATATTTTTCTCCTGTTAAAACCCTTCCGCGCGCGGCGCGTCCGGGCTCAGCCTTTGTAATCGTATTTTCCGCAGCGCCCGCCTATGTTGAAAAGGCGGGTCCCTTCTTTTTTGACGCTTATTATTTCGCAGCGGTTCGAACATCCGGCGCATTCGAAAGCGTCGGATGTTATATCGCCGTCGAAGCATTCCGGCCCCTTGAATTTGCTTTTGGAATATCGGCCTTTTTCGCGGCTTTTTAAAGATATCAGTGCCGCGCCTATGGCTCCCATGACGTCGTAATGTTCGGCCACGAATATCTGCCTGCTAAGCGTTTCGCCGAATGCCTTTACGATGCCGCGGTTGGCGGCGACGCCGCCCTGGAAAACTATTTTATCGTCGATCTTCTTGCCGCGCCCCACGTTGTTCAAATAATTATTCACCAGCGCGAAGCAGAGGCCTGCGATTATATCGTGCTTTGGATATCCGATCTGCTGTTTGTGTATCATGTCCGATTCGGCGAATACTCCGCATCTGCCGGCTATCTTGGTCGGCATGACCGATTCGAGCGCGTAGCTTCCGAATTCGGAGATGTCTATTCCGAGCCGCTGCGCCTGCTGATCTAAAAAAGAGCCCGTTCCGGCGGCGCATATCGTGTTCATGGCGAAATCCACGACTATTTTATTTTCGATTATTATTATCTTCGAGTCCTGCCCGCCTATTTCGATGACGGTCGAAACGTCGTCGAAATAATGCATTGCGCCAACCGCGTGTGCGGTGATCTCGTTCTTTATCTCGTCTGCGCCGATCAGGTAGCCTATAAGGTGGCGGCCCGATCCGGTAGTGGCGGCCCCCGCGACATCGTATTCACCGGCGAGTTCCGCCCGGTTTTCAGAAAGAGCCTTTCTGACGGCGTTTATCGGCGCGCCGTTGGTCCTTATGTAGCGTTTCTTCAAAAGGTTACCGCGGCCGTCGATAATGGCCAGATTGACCGAGACCGAACCTACGTCGATGCCTATATATACTTCTTTTTTATCCATGTTTTTTACCTTTTGATTTAGTTTTTAACTATCAACCTTTATGGTCTTATCTTCTCATTCTGAGCATATCCACGAAAGCTTCGAGCCTGGTTACCAGGGCCGCTTCGGACGTGTGGCCGTCGTAGGTCAGGTAAAGGCACTCTATGCCTTTGTCGGCGCATACCTTTGGAAGTATGGTCGTGGCGACGAGTTCCGGCATGCACGAGAACGGCGTGAGATGGATCAGCCCGTCGAAACGCTCCTTCGCGTAATTTATCGCCGAGGCTATCGTCTGGACGCCTTTTCCGCCTATGTCGCTGGTTATATAGTTGCCGGCCGTTTTCTTTTGATTGACGTAGGAATTCTTCGAAAAATAATCAAGCGAGGTCAATTTAAGAAGCCAGGCCGAAAGGTACACGGTCTTGTCCACCCACACGTTTAAATATCCGAGGCGCCGGTTTATATTCATATTCGCCTCCGGATCGAGCATCATGTATATCTCGCCCAGTATGCCTATTTTTATTATTTCGCGCGCGTCGACGTCGGTTTTGAGCTCCGTGCGGTAATAATTCTTCAGGTCTCTCGAGAGTTTATCGGCCTGCCTGTGGGTCGAGGTTTTAAGCAGCAGCGATTCGATACCGCTTTCGATCCTGTCGACGGCGGCCTTGTCGGAACAGTGGGCGCGGTAGTAGTGGGCGAGTTTTTCATTTGCTTCGGAGAGCTTCAATATCTTCCAGGCGAAGCGGAACGCCGGCAATATCTGCAGAAGGCCGAGACCGGCCACGGCGGCCAGTTCCCGGAGCGACTTGAGTACCGTGTCCTGGTCGAGCACCATCATCTTGAATCGGTAGCCGGCGTCGTTCAATATTTTTTCCTGAAGCATGCCGTAAAGGCCGAAACGGCAGGGGCCGTTTCCTCCGGCCATGACGATCGTGTCGGCGCCTTTTTCGATGGCCTCGACGAAACTCCCGATGCATATTTTGAATGGAAGACAGACCTGCTCAGGCGACAGTTTGAAACCTATCTCGTAGGTGCGTGCGGTAACGGGCGGCGGCGCGATGTAATTGATGCCGATTTTGCCGAAAAGCGCGGTCAGTATGACGTGTAAGTTGCCCATGCGGGCTGCGGTTATATTCATGGCTCATCTTGAAAAAATATTTAAAAGCCTGTCTATGAAAGACATTTTTTTTACGACTATCGGCTCCACTTTTTCACCGTCGATGGTACGCGCGATATTGACGAAAATTTTCGCGGCGAGCGAGCGGCCGTTGAGGACGACCGGGCGCTTCTTGAAATTCGAGGCCGTCACGTCGTAATCGAAAGGTATCTGTGCGGTAACCGGGAGCGCAAGCGTTTTCTGCATGTCGTCGGGGTCGAGCGCGATCGAGTCGGCTATGAGATGCGCCTCAATTTTATTGATTATAACGCTTATGTTTTTGGGAAGGATGCCGTTGGCTTCCATGAGGCCGGCTATCCTGTCGGCGTTCCTCAAAGATGCGTGCTCGGGCGTCGTCACTATCAGCGCATGCGTCGCCGGAGCGATGGCGCAGGCGAAACCGTTTTCAATGCCCGCGGGGGCGTCGATCAAAATGTAGTCGAAATCCTTCATCAGTTCGTGGCAGAAAAGGCCCATCTGTTTAGGCGTCAGGTGGCTCTTGTCGAGCGACTGCGACGCGGCGATGACGAACAGTGAAGAGACCCTGGGGTCCTGGATCGCGGCCGCCGAAAATTTTACTTTTCCCGAAGCACAGTCGACGATATCGTGAGTCGAGTATTCTTCGAGGCCCATTATAACGTCAAGATTTTTAAGTCCTATGTCGCCGTCGATAAGAAGGACCTTGCGGCCCAGAAGGGAAAGCGCCATTCCAAGATTGGCGCATATGGTGGTCTTACCGACGCCGCCCTTACCGGAGGCTATCGCGTATACTTTCGCGTAGCGGTCTTTCGGCGCGCCTTTGTCGAGCTGCTGCGATATTTTAGAGGCGGCGTCCTTTGAAGACGAGCCGTTATTAACGGTTTCAAAAACGTCGTTAGTAACCAACCGAAACACATCCTTTGGCAGGCGTTTCAACGAAACGCTCTTTCAGAATCAATTCGTTTTGATGGCGGCTGCAGATAACGTTGGAGCCGAGCATCCTCTCGGGGATCCGTGAATAAGTGAGCGATACGCCGCCTATCGATACTTTTACGGGACTGAATGCGCCGGCGAAAATGAAAGAGTTGATCCCTCCGGAAAGACCTGCCCGGGCCTCGCCGCATAATTCGCCAAGCACGACTATCGACTGCGCGGCCTCGATGAGCCCGCCGGCGTTGAGCCCGCCGGCTAGAACGATCGAGCCGGCGTGTGACAGGATCTGTCCGCAGCGGACGGTAGAGCGCATATAAAGAGTGTTGTTGGATTCGGACCAGCCCTCCGCCGCGATATTCTGAGTTTCAACGGAGCTTTTACGGCTGATGTCCGCAGTATTTGAATAGATGTGTCTTACCGTCACTTTGCAGTGGTCCTGCACGTATTTTTTCAGCTTTTCGACCTCGTCCGCGCCGAGGTTTCTGTCGAGCAGGTCTATGGAAACGTCCGTAAAACGGGATTTCCCTTTGTGGCCGGAAATGCGGGCGCATATCGCGGTTCCGAGGCTCCTTTTAAGGATCCTTTCACCCACGCGCAGAACGCAACAGCCATTTCCTTCTTCGACGGATATGTTATTTTCGGCAGAGCGGTCCAGCATTATCTTTTGCCTTCGTCCTGGATTTTAGTTATCATCTTGCGAGCGTATTTATTGTTGAAATCGATTGAAAGCGCTTTGTTGTAGTAATAAAGGGAATTGGCCGAGTCGTTCTTTTCGAAATAATAAAGATCGCCGAGGTTGACGCATGCGTTTATGAATGTGGAATCGAGTTCCAGAGTTTTTTTATACATTTCGATGGCTTTATCAATGTGGCTTTCGTTATGGTATATAACGCCGAGCTGGAAATAGGCTTCCTTGAAATTCGGATCGAATTTGAGTACGAATTGGAACTCTTCGAGCGCCGATTCTTTTATGCCTTTTTCCAGATAATATACGCCGAGATTGTAATGTGAATAAGGGTCGCTAGGAACGAGATCAACGTATTTTTTCATGTAAAACGAAGCTTTCTGGTCGTCGCCCATTTTAGTGTACAGCGTGCTTAAGGCGCTATAAGACACGGGGTCTTTCGGATCGAGTTCGATCGCCGTCTTGAAAGCGTTTTCGGCCAGTTCGCTTTTGCCTATTTTGGCGTAAACTATGCCGATATTGTAATGCGCGAACGCCATCTTGTGATCGAGTTCTATGCCTTTCATCAGAAAAGCTATGGCCGTTTTGTAGTCGCTTTTTTTCGCGTAGGCGAGGCCTATGCTGGCGTAAGACTTGGCGTGGGTCGGGTCGACCTCTATCGCGCGCTTGTAGTTTCTGATGGCAAGATCGATCTTTCCGTTCTGGCCGGCGACGTTGGCCAGGTTATAGTATTCGGACGCCGTCCTGAATTTCGGCAGAAGATCCATGTCGGCGTCGGGGCCGTCATTTTTGGCCTTGCTTCCGCAGCCGGCCGCGGAAGCCGCCATGAATATCAGTAAAATTGAATATATTATTTTTTTTATGAAGTAACGTTCGCCTTTTTTCATGATACTCTCCTTAATAGTGAGCTGGGCTAATTATATAATATTTTAAATTAAAATGCAAATTATTAATTGCGTCCGTCAGCGGACCCTTCCGGCCGCGTGAGAATCGGGATACTTTTTCGCGAGCTCGGCCTCTATGAGTGCGGCCTCGTAATTTTTCGATAATTTTCTGTAGCACTGCGCCATGTAAAACAGGGCGTTAGGTCCCGCGGACGGGCTTATCCTTCTATGTTTCTCGAAAGAAACGAGCGCCTCCTGGTAAAGGCCGCGCGCGAAAAGTTCGGAGCCTTCGCGGAAATAATCGGCGAGTTTATATTTTAGCACGAGCAGGTCGCCGCCGGCTGAGCATAATATGAATATGTTCTCGCCGTCGGCTATAGAGTCGAGTATGACGATATTATTTTTTTTTACCTCTTCGGCTATAGAATGGGTCGAATCGGTTGAAAATCCTTTTAAAGTGTTAAAAACTGATATGGTTTTGCGTTCCGCGTCGCACGCGAAAGCGGCGTTGTTTTTGCAGAAATTCAGCATTGAAAGCGCGCCGCGCTTGGCACCCGGTCCGGCCTGAATCTGGAAAACGCCTTTCGGAGAGCCGTTTTCGTCAAACTTTAAAATTTTATCTTCTTTTGCGGATACCAGATAAAAGTTCTTGAACATATCGGCCGCTATCGTCGAGTACTCTTCACCTTTTTCCGGTATTCTGAACTTGTTTATGGTCCTTCCGGTTATGTCGAGCTTATAGACGAAAGCCTCGTTCCTGCAGAGCCCCAGGATGTTCGCATAGCCGTCGCCGGCAATGTTTTTGACGAAAATTTTCCGCGCTTCGATCTTGATGCTGCTTATTTCGAGAGGCACGTCGACGCGTTTTAATTTCGCGTCGGGCGTCAATTCATAGCACTTCTGGGCGTTAAGGTCGAAGAAATTCACTCCCGCGGAAGAACTGACGGTTATGAAGCTGTGCGGATAGTTTGTTTTTTTCGAGAGAGTTTCGTTCAATATCCTTAAAAACTGGAAGTTGTAATTCAGCGTGTAATGCTGGTTGGAAGGATAGTCGAATATGTGTATCTTTTCGTGAAGGTCTGCGTAAAGGCCGTAGTGGGCAATGACGTTAGTGCCGAGGATATTGCCGTAGCTTTCGATGAACTCGCCTTTGGAATTGAATACCAGCGCGGCGTTTTTATCTTTGTCGCAGACGATGATCCTTTTCAGTCTGTCGACGATGATCTTTTCGGGTGAAAGAAAGCGCCCCGCGCTTTTTCCGTAGCTGCCGAAAGAGAAACTGAAAACTCCCGAACCTGAATAAACGTTTATTTTATGATGCTTGTCGTCGAGCACGTAAAGGGACTCGTCCGGTCCGAGCGCGAAATCGCAGGGGAAAAGATTGTTTTCAAATGTTATGTTCTCGGATTTCACCGCTCCGTAACTCGAGATCACTTTGCCGGACTCGTTTATCTTTTCGATTATTCTTTCGCTTTTTCTGAATATGAAAAGATTTCCAGCCGAATTTTTCAATATTTTATCGCCGCTGTATCTTTTCAGGGAATATTTATGGACGCTTCCGTTGCCGGGACCGGCGGCCGGAACGATATTAAGTATCGTCGAAGATGCGCCGTCCACAAGAAAAATGTCGTTTTGCGGCGAAAAATAGATATAGGCGTCGTCTGAAAGATTTTCGTATTTAAGGTCGAAAAGTTTTTTCCCATTTTCGAAGACGAAGATCTTTTTCGAGTTCATTTCGGCCATGACACTGTATTTCGCGCTTGAGAAAACTTTTATCGCGAACATCTGTTTCAGGAACGTGCCTTTATTTTCGGTTATTTCGGTGGAATTCAGCAGGACGCCGCCCGGAGTGAAACGGTAGAACCTGCCGAGGATGGAGCAGGTCATCATTATATTTCCGTTGATGTCGCGCAGCATGTTCGAGGGGGCCAGTATGCGGGATTCGCCGCCAAAATTGAGTTTCACCCGGTCGGAGAGCACTCCGAATTTGTTGAAGAAAAGAAGAGTGGCGGAGGCTTTGTCGTACACTATAAAATTCGACTCGGAGTCAGCGAGAAAATTAGATGCCGACGAAGCGCTTATGTACTTATAACGGTCGAGGAGAAAAAATTCTTCCTTAAGCATCATGTGGTTTTTAAAGTATTTTTCGTCGTCGGAAAACATGAACAACGGTTTCAGCAGGTCCAGTTCAAGCGCGGAATCTTTTCTCTTTTTCTGTTCGATACGTTTTTCGTTTCTCGACAGGTGTTTTTTCATTAAAAACGCGTTCATGACGTCTTCACAGGCGGAAAGCGTCGCGGAAGCGAACAGAAGCGAAGATATTATTGCCAGTTTTATAAGATTTCCATTTTTTCGCATTGATGTCCTCATTTATTTTCGATTATTTTTTTCAGATTGAGCTGAACGGGGATCTTATCGCGGCGCGCGGAGAGTTTTATAATCTTATTCGCGCCGCCGTCGCTGACGTAAATATTGGCGTACGCGTCGACGGCGATCCCGGTTATTTTCGAAAAAGTGCCGCCGAAATAGCCGTAGAAAGTCCCGGCCGTGTCGAATGCCGCCAGCCGCGACTCTTTTTCAAGCGCAACGCCGGCGAGTATGATTTTATCAAGCAGAACAGCCACAGCTCCGGCGCTTTTCAGTCCGCCGATCTTTTTCAGCGGTATTTCGCCGAGAATGTTTCCATATTCGTCGAAACCCGTGATACGCCGGTTTCCGGCGTCAAGGACGTATATATTGCTTTTTGAATCTATTCCGATGTCGACAGGCTCGTTGAATTTCCCGCTTCCATAGCCGAACCCGCCGATCTCGAGCATATAATTGCCGTTCGCGTCGAATTTCTGGACGCGGTCGTTTTTCGAGTCGCACGCCCACACGTAATTGGAACGGTCGCAAGCTATGCCGAGCGGCGCGTTCAGCCGTCCGAGGGTTTTTCCCTCGCCGCCGAAAGCCAGAACGAAGTTCGCGTCGCGGTCGAATTTTTGTATCCTGTTGTTTCCGCGCTCTGAAACGAATATGTTTTTAGGCGTCACCGCCACTGAAACCGGCTCGTTGAACGAAGCCGCGTTCGAAACGCCGATATTGTTCGGCGAGGTGTTTTTTTCATCCCACGCAAAACTGCCGAATTCGTAGATGAAATGGCCGGCCGGATCGAATTTTTGTATCCTGTCGTTGCCGCAGTCGCAGACGAAAATATTGCCGTCCGCATCTGCTGCGAGGCCCGCGGGGCCCGACAACAGGCCGCTCAGACGCCCGGGCGAGCCGAATTCGAGATTTAAAGAATATTCGAGGGGCGAGAATTCGAAAAACAGATCGTACTTCAGCGCCTTATCGGCATTGTAACCGGCCGCCGGTTTTCCGTTTTCGTCTTTGGACGTTATGCCGTATCTTAAGAAGGCGTCTTTGAGATTCACCGTCACCGCGCCCGAATCCTGTTCGGTTATGAGCGTGGTGGCGAACAATTCATACACTTTATGATCGCTGCCGGCCGTTGATATGAACGCCGACATTATGACGGGCCCGCAGAGATTGAAATGTATCTTGAAAGAATCGTCTTTGAGACGCTCTGTTCTGGTTATCGCGCAGTTTTTTTCTGAAGCCGTTCCGTCGGCGGAGGTAAAGGTTTCGGCCGTATCATCGCCGTCGTCAGCGGTTATCTCTTCAAATTCCGCGCCGCTGATATCGTCTGCCGCGAAACGATTTGAGTCGTTTCCCGGCGTGTACTTTCCGGCGCCGCCGGCTTCCGCGCCGGACGCGAAAAGCAGAATGACCGCGGCCAGAGAGACGGCGGTTAAGCGATGTAAAAATTCGGCGGCTTTTATATCTGATCGGTCTTTGTGAATAATGCGCATATTTAACATAAAATCCCAAACATTATATCAAAATAAATTTCATAATTCAATAGCAATTTGTTTTGGGACGGCGATTTAATTAACGCGGTCCTTGAATTTTTCGACGTCTATCTTCAGCTGTTTTAATTTTTCGTGAAAATGCGTCCTGTTGAGGCCTATCTGCTGAGATGTCCTCATTATGTTGCCGTTGTTCCGCTTCAGCGCCCTGGTTATATAATCGAGCTCGAACTGCTCTATGAGCATCTTCTGCGCTTCGTGGTATGAACGCGCCTCCAGGTCGGCGATCATATAGACTCCGTCGCGTGGACTTTCAGAGCCGGCCGCGGGCGGCGGGAACTGCGTGTCCGCTGCCGGGCCGCATGGCTGCTGACCGGAACGCTCGAACGCGGGCGCCGTGCCTTTGAGCCCGCTTATCTGCACGAGCTCGCACGTGTCGATGAGTTCGCCATCGCAGAGGACCAGCAGGCGCTCGATGGTGTTCTGCAGCTGCCTGACGTTGCCCGGCCAGTTGTAATTCTGCATAAGAAGCAGCGAATTTTTGGTGAGAACGGGTTCTTTGCGGTTTATTTTTTTTGCGTAAAAAGTCAGGAAATGTTTTATCAACATCGTTATGTCGCCGTTCCTTTCGCGCAGCGGCGGCATGACGATATTTATGACGTTGAGCCGGTAATAGAGGTCCTCGCGGAAGAGTTTCGCGGCGATCTCTTTTTCGAGGTCTTTATTGGTGGCGGCTATCAGCCGCACGTTCACCCTTATGGAATGTCCGCCGCCCAGCCTTTCTATCGTCTGTTCCTGTATAGCCCTGAGGACCTTGGCCTGTATCTGCATCGGCATGTCGCCGATCTCGTCTAAAAAAAGCGTTCCGCCGTCGGCGAGCTCGAATTTGCCTTTCTGTTCGCTGTGCGCGCCCGTATAGGCGCCTTTTTCATGGCCGAAAAGTTCGTTTTCGAGAAGGTCGGCCGGGATCGCGGCGCAGTTTATGGTCACGAAATTTTTATGCTTTCTTCCGCTGTTGAAATGGATCGCCTTCGCCACGAGTTCCTTGCCCGTTCCCGATTCGCCCGTTATAAGCACGGTGGCGTCTGTGACGGCGACTTTGCTTATTTTATCGAAAACGACGTTCATTTTATCGGAGTTGCCGATGATATTTTCGAATTTATATTCGCAGTTGAGCTGGCTTTTAAGTATGACGTTCTCGCGCTCTAAATTTATGCGTTCGAAGGCCTGCCTGACTACGATCTTAAGTTTCTCGTTTTCATACGGTTTTGAAAGATAGTCGTAAGCACCCTCTTTCATGGCGTTTACGGCGTTTTCGGTGTTGCCGTGCGCGGTGAGCATTATAACGCAGGCCTCTGGCCGCGTTTGCCTGATAGTTTTAAGCACCTGCATTCCGTCGATTCCCGGCATCATGAAATCGGTTATCACTATGTCGTATTCTTCGGGTTTCTGCTGGAACGCCTTAATCCCGGCCGCGCCCGATTCGGCGGTGTCGCAGATATATTTCTGCTTTGTCAGAAGCGAGCTTAGGGAAAAAAGGATGCTCGGCTCGTCGTCTATGAGTAATATTTTTCCGTAATTTTTTTCGTTCATCGATAAATTCCCCTTAAATTAAGGTTGCCGTTCCTGCGGCCAGTTGGGCTTAAGCGTTATCGTCCGACTTCGAATAGTCGCTTTTGATCGGAAACGATATTTTAAAGGCCGTTCCGCTTCCGGGGTGGCTTTCGACCGTCACGCCCGCCTTCATGTCGTCTAAAATGCGTTTAACGATCGAAAGACCGAGCCCCGTTCCTGAAGGCTTGTTGGTGAAAAACGGCATGAAGATCCTCGAGATCCCTTCCGGATCGATGCCGCAGCCGTTGTCTATTATTTCCACGTTGCATCCGGAACCGGTATCCGAAGAATTGATTATGAGGGTCTTGTGCTCTATGGCCGGGGCGAAGGCCTGCATGGAATTAATTATAACGTTTAAAAAAACCTGCGCCAGTTCGTCCGGTTCCCCGAAAATGGCTATCTTCGAATTTAAATTCGCATGGATCGTTATACCATTTTTTTTCAGCTGCGGCTTTAGCAGCATCAGCGTTTTTTTCAGCGTGTCGTTCACGTCGAAAAATACCGGATTTCTTTTTTTCTGGGGTTTCGCGAGCGAAACGAACTCGTTGGTAACCTTGTCGAGCCTGTCGACCTCGCCGATGACGACCGTTATCGATCTCTGGCCTTCCGCGCTGAGGCCGGGTTCCTCTTTAAGCAATTCTATGAGGCTGCGCACCGAGGTCAGCGGATTTTTTATCTCGTGCGCGATGCCCGCCGAAAGCTGGCCTATGGTGGCGAGTTTATCGAGGTTACGCATCCGCCTTTCGAATTCGTCTTTCTGCTCGAGGCTTTCGACCATTTCGTTGAAGACGGTCGAAAGGTATGACACTTCATCGGAACCCGTGACGGGCATTCTGGCGTCGTAGCTGCCTTCTGAAAGTTTCTGCGCGGAAGCGATGAGATAGTTTAAAGGTTTTAAAACGAACTGCGCCAGGAAAACCGATATCAGGCCGCCGAAGCAGGTAAGAAGTCCAGTTATGACGAAATTCTGCCAGAGCATCCAGTTGAGGGCTTTCTGGGTGGTCTTCAGCGAAACTTCGAACCAGACCTGCCCGCCGGCGCCGTCGGCAAACTTGAACGGCACGAAAAGATTAAAGCTGTCGCCGAGGTTGAAATAATATTTGATCTGTGAAATGTCCTGCCGCATGGTGACTGCGCTGTCTTCGCCGCCGGCCGTTTTGCCCGAACGGGCGCTTTCGGGAAACGCCGCCAGTATCTCGGCCTGGCGTTCCTCAAAAAATCCGCTGACCTTGCTTATTATTATGGAATTAATGTCCGAGTCTCTGAGTATTATTCTGCAAAGATCGCCCAGTCTTTCGGCCTGGCTGCTGGAGAGGTCCGCCGCGACGCGGGCTATCGTGCGGGCGGCCATGGCGCTTTTCTGCACGGCGTTTTCAATGATAATGCCGCGCTCGCGGTTTATCGAAAAAACGACGACGAGCGACATGGTGATGAAGGTCAGCAGCGTTACGAAAAAAATAAACCTGAGCTTGAGGCTTCTGTTGATATTAAGCCGTTTGCGGGCTCTTTCCAGCGTGGCCGGCATGAAATTTTTCATACATTTTCTTTTCTTTCAGGTATGTGTCGATAATGTATTTGGCGCGGGGTTCCGCATCGACGGCGAAGCGCACCTCTGCGAACATTTTAAAGGCGAGTTCCTCGTCTTTAAAATGTTCGAGCGTCAGCATGGCGAGTTTTATCCTTATGGAAGAGTTGTATGGATAGATGGCGAGCGCCTCTTTGTAATATTTCGCGGCGTTATCGAAATCGCCGTAGTTATAGTAAATTTCGGCGATCTTATAACGCACGTCGGCGTAATTAGGAAAGCGGGCCATGGCGATCTCGAGATTTCTGACCTTGGCCCGGTGGACGAAGTGATTGACGATCAAAATTAAAATATAGGCGCCAAGGCATATTCCGATCACGATAGCCAGTATCTGGTTGTGGTCGAAACCGCCGGCGGGCCTGTAACCGATAAGATTAAAAATATAATCCAGCAAAAAAATGTCTCCATCGAAGATTCGATATTTTGTTATATTGTCATTCCGCGGCGCCGCGAAGCCGTTCGGCGTTCGCCGTGGTTCATCTTAAATAATCTTTTCTGGTAATGTTTTTAAGACCTTTTATCTTTTCAAAGATCGACCTTACAAGGAATTCGTAATCGCTTTCTTTTATGTGAATGAAATGGACGGCGAATTCGCATATTTTTTTATTGTCGACCTCGGTCGTGTTTCCCCTGATGACCTTTCCGAAAATATTCATCTGTTTTCCGAAAATCCTGTCGTCGATCTCTATGAAATCGTCTTTGGTGAAATCTTCGTGGGAGATTATCAGAACTCCCGTGCCCGAAAGGTTGAGCCCCATTCCGCCTTCGGTCGGCACCCGCTGAAAGTCTCCGTGCTTGAGCGTTTCGTCGCACAGCTCGACGCCGGGGGTCTTTCTGATGACGCGCCAGAAATTCAGCGGCAGAAAAAGTTCGAGCCGCAGATGAGTTCTTCTCTGCTGCACGTCGTTCGGAATAAACTCGTTATAATTATAGTATTCGACGTGCGCGCTCTTCTTTTTATTCGACAGGTGTTCGAATATATTCGATAATTTATCCCACATGTTTGCCAAGGTTATTCACCGCCATTTTAAATCTTGCGTTTATTTTATGCCCGGGTTTAATTGGTAAGGCTCGCCAAAGGCGCGGGAATCCTTCCGCCGCGCCTGATGAATCTTTCCGAACCGAAGCCGCCGATGGCCATTATCGGCGCTTCGCCGAGGAGCCCGCCATAGTTTACAGTGTCGCCGACGGTCTTGCCGAACGCCGGAATAAGGCGGCAGGCGGTCGTTTTAGAATTTATCATACCGATAGCCATTTCATCGGCTATTATCGCGGCGAGAGTTTCCACTTTGACGTCGCCAGGAATGGCGACCATGTCGAGACCGACGGAGCATACGGCTGTCATTCCGAGAAGCCTTTCGAGCGTAAGGGCGTTTTTGTTGACGGCCCTTATCATTCCCATGTCTTCCGAAACGGGAATGAATGCGCCTGAGAGTCCGCCTACGTGTGAGGTGGCCATTACGCCGCCTTTTTTCACTGCGTCGTTGAGCATTGCCAGGGCGCATATGGTTCCGTGCGTGCCGCATATCTCGAGTCCCATTTCCTCGAGTATATTGGCCACAGAGTCGCCTTCGGCGGGAGTGGGAGCCAGGGAGATATCGACTATACCGAACGGCACGCCGAGCGCTTTAGACGCTTCGCGGCCTATCATTTCGCCCACGCGCGTGATCTTGAACGCCGTTTTTTTGATGGTCTCGGCGAGGTCGTCGAAGGAGGCGTTCTTTATCATGGAAACGGCGTTGCGCACGACGCCGGGGCCTGATATGCCCACGTTTATAACGCATTCGCCCTCGGACACGCCGTGGAAGGCGCCCGCCATAAAGGGGTTGTCCTGGGGGACGTTGCAGAATACTACGAATTTGGCGCACGCGATTGAGTCGCGGTCGGCGGTCCGGCGGGCGCATTCGAGGATCATTTCGCTGGTTTTCAGAACGGCGTCCATATTTATGCCGGCCTTCGTCGAAGCCACGTTGAGCGAGCCGCAGACGCGTTCGGTGGTCGAAAGCGCTTCGGGAAGAGAGTTGAGCAGGTTCGTATCGCCCTTGCTGAAGCCTTTTTCAACCTGGGCCGAAAATCCGCCGATGAAATTTATGCCGAGTTCGGCGGCGGCGCGGTCGAGCGCCTTGGCGATCGGAGTGTAATTGCTTGATTCGCAGGATTCGGCCACTATGGAGATCGGGGTTATCGAAATTCTTTTATTGATTATAGGGATGCCGAATTTCAATTCGATCTCGTTTACGGTCGAAACGAGGTTGCGGGCGTAATTCATTATTTTTTTATAGATCTTGTCGGCGCAGATCTTGATGTCGGGATGCGCGCAGTCTTTCAACGATATTCCCATAGTCACGGTGCGTATATCGAAGTGCTCCATCTGCACCATCGCTATAGTTTCTAATATTTCGCCGGGCGAAAAATATGCCATTTCGTTTCTCCTAATCAGTATCAATAATAAGGGCCTGACCGCGCGCCGCCGCGTTTCACGGGAACATCGAAGCCCCAAAAAATGCGCGCCGGAAGATTGACGCCAGACAAGAAACAATTTTATCATATTTGAATCCATTTTACAACATTTTTTTGTGCCGCCCGGCTCATTTTATATTCAGTAATTAATTTTGCCGTCCGGACGTATCGCCGCCGAAGTTATTGACATTTAAGCATCTTAATGTTATAATCTGCGCGGTGAATTTATGAAGACTTCCATAATTACGACAAAATTAGAAAACATAGCCGATATCAAAACCGATATGGCCAATATCGACGTGGCGTTTTCAGACATATGTTCCGTGTTCAGATCGAAGGAGGCCGCGACCGAGATCGCCCGCCTGGAGGAACTCGCCGCTCAGCCCGATTTCTGGTCGAACCGCGAGAATTCGACGCAGACGCTCAAAAGCCTAAATCAGCTGAGGCCGCGCCTTTCGCTTTTCGCCGAGATCACGGCACTTCACGAAAACGTTCACCTCACTTTCGATCTTATGCAGGCGGAAAATGATAATTCACTTCTGGCGGACCTCTTAGATACTATGAAAAAGTCGGCCCAGAAAATGTCCGAATTTGAAATTTCCTTACTGCTGGACGAAAAATTCGATGCGAACTCGGCCATCATTTCTATCCATCCGGGCGCGGGCGGCACTGAATCGCAGGACTGGGCGCAGATGCTTATGAGAATGTACACTCGCTGGATGGAAGAGCACAAGTTCAAATATTCCATAATCGACCAGCTGCCGGGCGAAGAGGCCGGAATTAAAAGCGTGACGATCCTTGTGAACGGGCTTTACGCTTACGGCTATTTAAAGAGCGAAAAAGGCGTGCACCGCCTCGTGCGCATATCGCCGTTCGACGCCAATCACCGCCGCCACACGAGTTTCGCGTCGGTCGACGTCCTGCCGCAGATAGAAGAAAGCGAAGAGATCGTCATAGAAGAAAAAGACCTTAAAATAGACACTTACCGTTCGTCCGGCGCCGGCGGCCAGCACGTCAACGTTACCGACTCGGCGGTGCGCATCACGCATCTTCCGACCGGAACTATCGTGCAGTGCCAGAACGAGCGCTCGCAATTCTCCAACAAAGCCACCGCTATGAAGATACTGCAGTCGAAGCTAGCCGAACTCTCCGCGCGCAAGCGCCAGGACGAAATAGACAAGGTCAACGGCCTTAAGCGTGAAATTGCGTGGGGATCGCAGATACGCTCATACACATTCCATCCGTATAACCTTATCAAAGACCACCGGACTGCTTATGAAACCGGCAACGTGGGTCCCGTTATGGACGGTTATATAGATGAATTCGTCAAAAATTACCTGCATTTTTTAAAGTCGTCTAACTGACCGGTTTCCCTGGCGGGGCAGGACCGCTGAAAATTAAATTATGAAAAGATACGAAGAATTTAAAATTTTACTTCTCGACGCGCCCGAAACCGACATGGGCTGGTTCAACGGCAATGTCGCTTCGCCCGCGCTAGCCTATATCGCGGCATACACTAAAAACGATTTCACGCTTAAAATACTCGACCTGCACGTCGAAGAGCGTCCCTGGCTCGCGCTGAAAAATACGCTTACGGAATTCAAGCCCGACCTTATAGGCATTTCATTCGTTCATACATGCCACCATACCGAAGTTAATTCATGCTTGCGCATGATAAAAAAGATAAGCCCGTCCTCGATCGTCGCGGGCGGCGGTTTTCTTTTTTCCACGCTGCACGAAAAATACATCAAAGGCGGGCTTATCGATATAGCCGTTATCGGCGAGGGCGAGATCACATTCAAAAAGATCGCCGAAACGCTCGCTGAGCGCAAAAAAGAAAGCACGGCCATAAGTCGTACCGACTTCAGGCTGCGACGCTCGCTCAAACTCATCGAAGGCCTCGCCATGGCCGCCGGCGAAGAAGACGCGGCGCTTGCCGGCACGGTCTCTTCCGAAGCGATTTTTAAGAGCCCGCCGCGTAAGTTTATTGAAAACCTCGACTCGATACCGTTTCCGGCGTTCGAACTCTTTCACATGGAACGCTATAATCTTCCGATATACGGCGGCAAAGAGACCTTCGGCGCCATGTTCTCGCGCGGCTGCGCGAACCGCTGCAGTTTCTGCACCGAGTCGGCCGCGTGGAACCACACGGTAAGAAGGCATTCGCCCGAATACGCGATCAAATATCTGAAATTATTATATGAAGTTTACGGCAAAAAGACATTTGTTTTCGGCGATACCGATTTTTTGTCGAAACGCGAATGGGTGCAGGGATTCATAGATAATTTGAAGGCGAGCGGGATGAAGATCAATTTTTTCGTCCAGGCCTGCTGCACTTCGGTTATCAAATGCGCGGACCTTCTGCCGGAGCTCAGGCGCCTCGGGCTTTTTAAGATAATGCTGGGCGCCGAATCCCCGTTCACCGACGTTTTAAAACTGCTCAATAAAGGCATGCAGAACCGCAATATCATAACGCGCGCGATGGACCTGGTCAAGCGCAACGACATTCTTCTTCTGATAATGATGATCTGGGGGACCGAGCACGACACCGAAGAATCTCTGGTGCAGGAGCTCGAATTTTTCGGCCGCTACGCCGATTTCATAAGCCCCGGAATGCTGACGCCCTATCCGGGGACCGGCCTTTACGAAAGCCTGAAAGATAAAAACGTCATAACCGTCGACGACCTGTCGATGTACGATCAGCTGCATGTTATAATGCCGGCGGGGACGATGACCTATATGGAAACGGTCGCCACCTACCGCAAAAACCTTTTTTTGCATTACAATATCAACTGGAAAACCTACCGCAGCCTCTTTTCGAAAAATAAATTTCTGCAGCGCATTCAGTGGTATTATTTTCTGCTGATATGGAGCACTTTTTACAAAGACCTGATGGCATTCGGCCAGGACCACTTCCGAAAACACATCATCCACGAAAAAGAATACGACCGCATCATGAACGGGTAACGCCTTAATTTCAAGACTGTTTAACCGCCGGGTCTCCCGTGTGCGCCACTTTGATCGTGAACGAAAAAAGTATGGCCAGCATGTAAATCGTGAGGGCTATGCCCGATACTACCATGCTTTCTTCGAGATAAGGCGTTTTAAGGGCCAGTCCGGGGATCTTTACGATTTCGCTTGTCACTTCGACGAAAAGAGCCACCACAAGGAACATGAGGCCGTAGTCGTGGGCGAGGTGATTGAGTTTTTCTTCGAGCGCGCTCGCGGCAGTCTGGATCGAACCGAAAATTCTGTATATAGTTTCGCGTTCTTCGAGCGCGACGCCGTAGGCCACGAATATCGTCGCGATGGCGTTCAATATATCGTCGACCTCCTTGACGTTGTTGGCCGGGTTCATTAGAAGCGAAACGAGGCTCGACGCTGAAAATATTGAGACAACGAAGATGACCAGATTGAAAACTATCATTCCGCTTTTCGACATAAGCCAGAGCATCATACGCTTTCCATTGATTATATCTTTCATTATTTTTGCCTCTTTTTCTGATTTCTTTCAAACTTATTTTCGGGTTAATTTACATGTATTGGGCCATGGCGGATTTTGCGCGGTTCGCCGCAGGCTTATCCGCTTATAACGATGCCGTGCGGCAGGGAATCGCCGAAGAAAAGTTTCTGGTCGTTCTCGTCGAGCGCCGCGAGGTTCATCAGAAGATCGTAAAGATGCTCGGAGGCCGGGCATGTTTCTATCTGCTTTTGCACCTTCGCCATCGTTTCGGCGCAAAGATCGAGTTTGCGGTCGCCCGTTACGCGCGCCATAAGTATCGCTGAATATGGAATATAGGCCTCTTTCGACCAGTCGAATTCCAGAAGCGCGCCGACCCAGCCCTCTGCCATTTCGGGTTTTACAACATAATCGGGGCCGCCGTATACGAGCCTTCGCGCTCCGACGCGCGCCAGCGCCCAGACCGAAATAGTGTTCGGGCCGTCGCGGCGTATGGTTTTTTTCAGAAGGTTTCCGAGCTGGATCTTGTCCTGCTCGGGCAGGAGTTCGAAACTCGCCGCCATGCGAAGAAGTTCGACGAGCTCCTGATTGTTCGCAGACACCTTGAAAGGCTTGTCGCCCGTTTTTTTAGAGCCGTAGATCTGCTCTTTGAGCTTATTGTAGACCTCGAGCTGCTGCCCGGCGGTCATGCCGCCGGCTATGCGCCTTAAAAATATATAATAATTTATGACGGAGTTTTTGTTTCCGCGGAAATTGACTCCGCCGAAAGATACGCGCAGCGCCTCCTTGACGCGCCAGTCGTCCATGGGCGCGCCGAAACCGGGGCGCAGCAGAAAGCCCGCCAGATTGTACCAGCGCTCTTCATGCGCCGCGCTCGTTTTTTTCAATTCGGCCGATTTGATCATGGCGGCGAAAAGTGCGCGAAGCAGTTCGGGCGGCCATTCCTCTTTCTTGACGCCGAAATGCTCTTCCAGCCTTCTTACCAGGCGGTTGAGGCCGTCGGCCGCTTCAGAGCCTTTCGCGGCGAAAGCTGCCCCGATAATGTCTTCGGCTTTTTTCAACGCGTCGGCGTCGATCGCGGCACCCGGTAATTTTGGGGCCGTTTCGCCGGCGGCGGGAGTGCCGCCGCCGTCCGGCGTTCCATTTTCAGTTTCCGCCGCCGCTGCAGTCTCGTGTTTTCTGAAGTTGAACTGCAGTTTCCAGCGGTGTTCGCTTATTTTCGAAAGACAGTACAGGTCGATCGTTCCGACCTCGGAAAGATAGGCCGAAAGGCTGATATCTATGTGAGGCGTCCTCGATCTTTTGCCGTAGTTAAGGCATGTGAAAAGCGGCGGCAGTTTGACGTAATTTTCTTCGTCGATCTCAATGATACCGCCTATTGCGCCTTCGTTAACGGTCGACGAATAAAGCGCGAACTGGGCCGGCTGGTTGGTTATGACCGACAGTCCCGCCTCTATCGAGGATTTTTTTCCTTCTTCCATCCCGCGCGTCACGACGCATACCGCCCTTTCGGTGCGGCCGGGCTCGCATGCGTGGCCTTCGTCTCCGCTCGAAACGCCTATGTAGTAGGAGCGCGCGCTTCCGCTTCTGATGCGCACGCCGCTTCCGCTGCGCGTGTAAGCGTAATAAGCCGCGCCCAGAGAGACGCTCAGGTCGTAATCGGGGTTGTCGAGAACGGTAAAACCGCCCGTCTGCTTATCGGCGCCGGCGTCGAGCCAGCCCGATATTAGTTCCGTGGCTCGGCTTCTGATCGCGTCTGATTTGAAGACGCCTCCGTTGTAAAGGATCTTGTCGGGGCGCACGAATGCGCGGCCGCTGTCGCGGGCGATATCCCTGACGTGCCGTTTAAGGAATTTTGCGAGCTGGTTTGAAATGGAGGGGTCTTCGGCGTAGGGCAGGCCGCTTTCGCGAAGCCCGGCGGCGGAGCTTATTTTTTTATCGATCGAGTTGAAATCGACCTCGTTCAAAAAGCCGTCTATCAATATTTTTGAAATTTCTTCGCGCGTGAGCGTGAATTTCATGGTGGAGGCCACGACGCTTTTGCCGCGCCCCGCGATGGATATCGAATCGCTTTCGACGTTATCGCCTCCCAGCAGGCTTTCTTTAAGCGAACGGCATTTCATGCACAGCGACGTCCAGCTGAGAGCGTCCAGACGAGGCTTTCCGGCCATCTGCGTCTGTTCGATGTGATGGGCGATGGCCATGTCCATGTTGTCGCCGCCGAGGAGTATGTGGTCGCCGACCGCGACGCGCTTGAGTTCTAAATAATCTTCGCCGTTTTTGGCGGCGTGTATGAGCGTGAAGTCGGTCGTGCCGCCGCCTACGTCGCAGATTAAAACGACGTCGCCGTCGTTGAGTTTTTCGTTCCAGTCAACCTTGTTTTTATAGATCCAGTAGTAGAAGGCGGCCTGCGGCTCCTCGATGAGCGTAACATTTTTAAGCCCCGCCAGGTGCGCCGCTTTCAGAGTGAGTTCGCGTGCGCTTTCGTCGAAGGATGCGGGCACCGTCAATATTATCTGCTGGTTTTCGAGGAAATAATCGGGGTCGCCGTTCGACATTTCGTAATTCCAGGCGCTTTTTATGTGTTCAATATAATACGATGAAACTTCGAGCGGGGAAAACCCGGTCATATTGTTGTCTTTGTTCCAGGGCAGTATTTTTTTCTGGCGGTCGACGCGGCCGTTGCACAGCCACGATTTTACCGACGATATCATGCGTCCGGGAACCACCGCGCCCTGCTCGCGCGCGAATTTTCCGACGGCGTACTCGGCCGCTTCATTCCATGGAAGTTCGGTCGCGCCTTCGGAGAGTTCGAAGCCGGCCGGAAAGTAAAAAAACGAAGGCAGCAGGTCGAATTTTTCGACGACGCCCTGGGAGCTCAGCTGCGGCACCCTGAAAGTTTCTATGACGGTCGGCCCGGCCTCGGAAAGCCGGTCAATATAGGCGACCGACGAATTGGTCGTACCGAGATCGATACCCACGAAATACCTCGACGATACGGCGTCGACGCGCCTTAAATTCTTCTGCTGTTTAGGATCCATCGCGTTTATTCACTTTCCCTTATATTGAACTCGAGTTTCCAGCGGTTCTTGCCGTCGCGCGATACGCACCATATCTCGATGGTGCCGATCTCGGTGACGTAACTTTCGATAGTGACGGGAACGATGTCTTCGCTCATGCCGTCTTTTCTTTCGAGCGCCGTTTCGAGCGGCGTCATTTCGATGAGCTCGCCTTCGGGCCATTCTTCGAGAATGGTGCCGGGCGCCTCTTCCTTGTGCGTCGTCGAAACGAACATCTTAAATTCGCTCTTTTCGCCTACGCGCAGGCCGAATTCCTTACCCGGTATCTGAAGCTTCGCGCCCTCTTCGGTCTTTGCCGGCACCGCGCAGAGCGCCTTTATGGGCGCGCGCATTCCGGGAACCGCCGGCATGGCCGTTTCGAGGCCTATATAATATGACGCGGCCGTTCCGCCTTTGATCCTGATGCCGTGTCCGGACTTCGCCAGGCCGAAATATGCCGCGCCGCGGGCGACCGCGAGGTCCATGCTGTCGCTTTCGAGTTTTTTGATATCTTTCGCGCCTTCGCCCTTGAGCCATCCGTTGACGACTTCTATAACCCTGTCGCGCAGGGCGCCTGATTTCATGACGCCGCCGTTGAAAAGCACGGCGTCGGGATGTATGAATGTGGCCCCGGCTTTTTTGGCGTAGTTTTCGTTATTGACGTGCTCGTTCAAAAATTTGGCGAGATGCCTTGTTATGGCAGGGTCGCTCGCGTAAGGAAGGCTTATTTCCGTTATGCCGAGCCCCTGCTGCTTCGCGGGCATATCTTTCGATTTTGCCTGGGCGAAGAAGCCTTCGAGCATTATCTTTTCTATTTCCGATCTTAAAATTTCCGATTTCATTGCGCCGCCGATGACGCTCTTGCCCTTCGAAAGAACGGTTACGGCCACCCTGTCGAGTTTGTCGTCGGCCAGCAGCGTTTCCTTCGCCGCGCGCGCCGAATACCAAAGGCCCTGGAACTGCCAGTTGTCGATCTTTTTACCTGCGCTTTCGAGTTTGCCGCGCACGAGGTTGGCCAGAGCTATATCCATGTTGTCGCCGCCGAGCAGTA
>Ga0209212_1000673_pt1 | contig 63613 bp, 77 predicted proteins | sample RifGroC2_FD_183996 | JGI IMG/M metagenome (GOLD analysis project Ga0209212, IMG submission 183996) | Groundwater microbial communities from Rifle, Colorado, USA - Groundwater C2 (SPAdes) (version 2) | ecosystem: Environmental > Aquatic > Deep subsurface > Groundwater | place: Rifle, Colorado...
AGGAAAATATGTCCTTGTTATTCCTGCACTTAATGCTACTGTTGCTAAACCTGCAAAAAATAATTTATGTTCTTTTATTGTTTCCCAAATATATTCTCTAAATGGATACATTTTACAATAAACCTCGCACATATTTTTCTAGTTCTTCATCATTATCAAGCGTAAAAATTCTTCTACTGGTGAATTTATCTTTGGGACAATTTTGTTTGACAAGCACGCTTCTTTTTCTTACATCTCTTTCTATACTAATTTCTTTTTCGTTTTGAGTAGAAATGGTTAGATATTCTCTCAGTGGTTCTGAGAGTCTGCTACTTATGTCTCTTCCATTATTTGTTATTATTGCTCTATATTTGAACATATCTCTGCCAAAATATGCTGGAGAAATCTTTACTTGAATAACTTCTCCTATTCTTCTGGTGTAGAAATTTCTTTCATTAGTGTAACTGAGACGTTCAAAAAGTTTTTCTAATGGACTAGAAAAATATTCAATTGCTTTTCCATCTACTTTTGCTTGTAATGACACGGTAATAAAATTTTATTTCTTGTTTAAATCTCTTTGTATTCTCTTCTCTTTTTTCTGTTGCTAAGAGGTGGTTACAGAATTATAACCATCGTAGAGGAATTTTATAGCCTTGGACGTCTTTTTGATCAAAGCCTTCTACATCATATTTTGATCTCAATACTCGGATTCTTGCATCTGCAAGTTCTAGTTCTAATTTTCCTGGGACTATAAATGAAGAATTCGTGAGATCTATTTCAGAAATTCCTATTCTTCCCCAGATTTCTGTTGCAGGAATATTTTCTTTGCCAAGAGCTATTGCGTTTAAAGTAATAAGACCTGTAGGATACTTTTTGGAATTTGCAACAATTGCAAGAATATGATAGGGTTCTGCCTTAGCAGCGCCTTCTGCTTTTTGTTTATATCTTTTTAAAGGAAATGCATGTATTGTTCCTGCTTGTCTGTTTGCGATATCATATTGTGTAGCTCTCTTTGCATCCATTTCTCTCCAGCCACGAAGGTCTGTTATCCTGTACTCTTTGTCTGCAGAAATTTTGAGAATTCCACCACAAAGATCTTCAGCTGTAATAAATGGATCTCTTGTCCAATCAAAAGTATTTGATGGAGGACTTTCTAATCCTTTTGAAAGTTCCTCTACAAGGCCTTCTCTTTCTCTAGCGGGAAGCCTTCTGATCTGTTCTAAAATATCATCTTTTATTGCCATTTTTCTGGTCTACTTTTTTCTTCTTGGATTTATAAAGCTATCTTATCTTTACTTGGGTAAGGATGTGACTGATTTGTGGATATTTTTCCACTCTTGTCATCATTGCAAAATGCTCTGAAGTATAGCGTAATAATCTCTTTGTTACTAGATCTTCTTCTTCTTTTTGCTTTAGGTCTAATTCACTTGTAATATTCTCTCCCTTTTCCCATCTTTTTAAGTAAGGCGTTATAAAATTATTTTGTAATATTCTTTGTATGGTTGTACTTTTGTCGTAAATTTGAGATTTGAAACCTTTTTCTTTTAATGCTTTAAGAAGATCTTTTTCCCAGATGTTCATTTCTGGATTTATTTTTATTCTCCTACATTTTCCTAAATGTGGACGGATAGCTTTTCCTGAACTTAAATAATGTCTTTTTTCTTCTGGGAATTGCTCTTCTCCATAAAGTGCAACAAGCAAATCATAGGCATCTTGCCCCATAGCTTCTACTAATCCAACGCAGCCCTTTTCTGTAAGAGATTCAAGCATTTCCATTCGTTCTTTCTCTTCAAAGTTATTTGTTTCAATGCATTCAAAGATCCCTTGTAGTCTTTTTGCTGTGATAGAATCTTTTTCTTCTAGGTTTTGCATATAAAGTCTTTCCCAATCATCTTCTGCTTTCAGTCTTAACAGCAAATGTTGATAGGAAATATTTGGTTTTTGTTTATGTGTTTTTTTCTCTAGGTCATAATGTTCTAAGAAATGTTCAAAATGATTTTTTTCAGGTTCTCTTTGCACTCTTTCAGCATTAAATGTATCTATAAACATATTTGCACTTTCTCTAATGAGTTCTCTTTCATAGACTATGTTTGCAAGGACTGGTTGCAGTTCTTCTGAGACTCTTTTAAGAAACTGTTCTCTTACAAGCTTTTTGTTTGCCAATACTTGTGCAAGTATGTTTTGTTTTTCAAAGATTGGCGTATCTGGCATTTTGTAGAGTGGTTTTGCCCAGTCTTTGCTTGCTTTTAATTCTTCTATAAAGGTCTTCCAGGAAAGATAATATGCGTTTCTTGGGAAGGATCTTGGATCAGGCGAAAGTGTTTTCTTTGCTTCATCCCAATACATGGCATAGCCATGCAAAGTAACATAAGAAGAGTATTTTATTTCTTGATAATCTCGGACTAAACCCAGGGCAATTTGTTCTAGACTCATTGCTTGCCTCCTATTAATGTACGGAGAATTTCTCTTACATCATCGTCAGTGAGATCTCCTTTTTTCAAACCTTCTGCGATAAGTTTTCTAATTTCTATTCTTGTGATGGGCTTTTTTCCTTTTAAAGCAAGGCCTGTATCTAGATTTTCGAATTCTAAACAGACTTCTGCTGTTGTATTTGGGGTAGCTTGTGTTGGCTCTAATAATCTTCTTTGTTTTCCTTCTCCTTTATTATAAGAGTAGTCTACTTTGAGTTCGAACATTCCTTCTTTGATTATTCCTTGGTTGGTATTATCTGCTACAATAAGAGTTGTTTTTATTTCACTTGCAATTTGATTACCTGTGTTTAAATCGATTGCATTTCGTACTACGTATCTTCCAGTTAATGTTTCATCCAGAGTAAAACCTGCTTTAGTAAAATCTTTTTTGAGAGTATCAATAATTCTTAGATCTCCTCCTTCAAGATCTGTTGCACTTGGTGGGAAAACCCAAATCCCTCTTGCATTTTCTTTGAGTATTCGTTTGTTTTCTCTTAGTGCTACTGCTCTTTCTTGCAGTGTCAATAAATTAAGTACATTAGATGCGAGAGAAAGATCGTATGCTGCACTTGTAATGAAAGGCATGTCTTGGATGGATCCTTGATGCGTTGTGATTTTTAGTCCTAACTTTTGTGTTTCTCTTCTTCCTATTTCTAATTGCTCCTCTAAATAATCTACACACGTTGTTGCTCTTTCTATGCTTCTTGCAATTTGTGCTGGACCGGAGCCTAGTTCGATGATAGAAGGATATTCTCTTTCATTCTTTTGTATGATCATGTGCATGAGTCTTCCGATATTTGCTGAGGTGCTTAATTCCCATTTGTAATTGTAATTTTCTGCGAAGAGCTTTGCTAGTCCTTGTTCCACTAATGCTTCCATAGCAGAGATGCCTGCACCAGAAAGGTTCCCTAGAATCATACGAACAAGCTGATGAGAAGTATACATATAGGGGTGAATTTCTCTTTCATTATGAGGCTTTACTTTTCCTGCAAGGCTAAGAGCATCTTCTCCAGAAATTCTTTCATCACAAGCTTCTGCATGTGCAATGATGAGCTCTTTTCTTGCGACATGTTCTCTAATTCCATCATCTTGTGTTGCTCTTGCACGAAGCGCGTAAATAGAACATTGTCTTTCCTGACCGCTTCTTCCTGCGGCTCTTCCGATAGCTTGTCTTTTGACACCTGGCTGATATTCTTCATCTAGTTGAATAATATGGTTTGCTGCAGTAAGGTCTCTTCCTTCTCGTAATGTTCCATAGGTTGTGAGTATGCCATCAATATCTGGATCGCATTGTGCTGTTAAAACTGCAATGTCTCTTTGTGAATAGCGCAGTGTTCTTTTTCCTTGAAGCTTTAGGGCTTCTTTTTCAGATCGCTTTAAGTCGACTCTATGTTTTTGCTCTCTATAGATGCCTTGTGCTTTTAATTCCTGTATTTCCTCTTTGCTTAATGGAATTTTTTTGTTTTCTGCGCTGACTGTTTGGTCTACGCGAATAATATTTTCTCCACTTGCTTGCAGTTGCTTTTCTAATATAGGTATGACTCCTAAAGAAAACTTTGAAAAAATAATGTATTTTTCTCTTTCAGGAATTGTCCCTATAATTTCTTCTAATTTTTTATATCTTGAAGACCTGTTTGTATCTAAGTCTAAAAATGCTTCTGGTTCTTCATCACGGACTGCTTGCAATTTCTTTTGCATGCTTGGACTTCCTAAATACCTTCTTGGATCAATTAATGCAGCATCTAAGGTAACATACCTTAACAGCAGAAGCTTTTCTGCTTCAGAGATTTCTGGATGATTTTGTATTGCTAAATACACAGCTCTTTCTGTTTCATTGAGATCAAAAGCTTTGTCTTGCGTTTCTGGAATTTTTTCTTCTCCAATATCTATTGTTTTTAGTACAGGCTTTTTTTCCCATTGAACATAGAATCTTCGTACTGCTGCAGGATTATTTCCTACTGCATCAATGAATTCTTTTGGTGTTTGAAAGCGTTCATTATCAAGAATAGAAGCAACTACTGCAATGTCTCCAATATTATCTGGCGTTTTTGTTCCAGAAAGGAATGCAGCGAAACGTGCTCTTTGAGCGAGTCTATAAAATGCATTGGATTTCTTTTTTAAGGAATGATCTCGAACATTATGAAATTCATCTGCAATCAAGTAAAAGTCATGCTTTGTCGTTTCATCTGCATCGTTTCTAGTAAGAATTTTTTCTAAGGAATCACAGACTCTTTTCTTTTCATTTTCTGTATTTACTGCCTCTTCAAAAGCAATTGCTTCACAAATATTCTCTAATGGACTTTCAGCTGTAAGCTTATAATCGCAGGCCAATCTTGTATAATGATCCCATGCTGCTTTTTTATCTTCTGCATATTGCTGTGCAAGAATACGTGCGTGGAGTTCGTAGTCTTCTTTATCACCATTACTTGTGTCAATTTCTTTATAGAGTAAGTCATAACTGACAAAAATATAATCTGTTTCTAGGGAAGCTGCTCTTTTGAGATCTTCCCATTTATCTTCTGGAGTAATAACACAGTATGTTGGTTCTTCTTGGTGATATTCATCAAGGCGTGCCATCCAATTGCTGATGAGATAACTTGGACAAAGAACAAGTGTTTTTACTTTCTTTTTTAGTTTTTCTTCAATAGTATATTTTGCAAGACCTGCTGCGGCAGTCTTTCGTGTTCCAGGCTCATCACCAATGATCACTCTTTCTCTTTCTGCGATTGTAACCATTGTATGGATTTGTTGTGCAGAGGGAAAGGGGACTTGTTCTACTTGGAGTGTTTCTTCGATATTTGTTGCTTTCAAATATGCATCTAAAGATCCATAGTGTTCTTTGATTGCATCATGAACTTTTGTAAAATATGGTACTTCGTCTAGCTCTTCTGTATCTGGAATTCTTTTTATTTCTTTGATAATCCTTTTAAAACGATACTCCAGTGAATATTCTTCTAAGTTGAGCATTTGAGCCTCACTCTTCACTCAAGGTTTCTTTTAAGAAATTAGCATCTGCAGATAATGTCATATGCGGCCTATAGATATCCACTTCAACTCTTAGATATGTTGGGATGACATAGGCCAGTAATGATTTTGAAATTGGTACTTTCTTTAATTCTCCTTCTTCTGCTTTTGTCATGGTTAGTCTTTCATGTAGACTTTCTTCGTTTAGAATTGCTCTTTGAATGAGTCCAGATGTTGTCTGGGATTTTGGATATTTTTTTCTGACTTCTTCATTTTTTATTATTTCGTCAACTAGATTTCTTATAGCTGAATAATTATTGATAATATATGTTCCTGATTCTGCGTATGTTCTATAGAGAGAATGGGCTTTTATAGCTTCTTCTTTAGAGTTTAATAATTTTCCCAGTCCAAACATGCCTAATAAACTTGCGTTAACTGTGGATCCAGAATAAATTCCTCGCCTGTTTCTTAATTCTCTGAGTAAAGGAATGTATACATCATTTATTTTATGTTTTCCTTCTAAATATCCTTTTTCAATGAGTAATGTATTTGATGCAGCTTCTCTTGTTGCCTTTGCAACTCTTCCCCAGAATTTATATACGCCTTTCTTTTCTTTCTCTTCACTTAGGATTCCTGCACTAATTGCAGAAAGTAAAAATTGAGGCTGCTTTCCTTTCATTCCATGGTTTATGACCCATTTCATGACTTCTGGTGCATGATCATATGTTTGTGGAAACTCTTGTGCCATAAATTCTCTTACAAATTCTTTTCCTTCAGTTGTTGTATAAAACTCTTTGATCTCTCTTCTTAAATTTGAAACTCTTTCTTGCACCATTTCTTGCAGCCAAGATTCTAATGAATGTACTTTTGTCACGCCAAATGCAAGAAGTGCGTCGGCTTCTGGGAAATGTTCTCTTAATGCTGCTTCTCCTGCAATTGCTTTCTTTTCTTCTAGGATTTCTTCCAAACCATTTACTAGATGAGCTATATCCTCTCCATTTTGAAGGAGGTATGAATATAATAATGCATCAAATTGTGTTGCTCTTCTTTTTGTTGTCGCTTTTCCTTCTTTTAATTTATCAGGATCATTCGGATCTTTTTCTTGTTTTTCTTTTGTTTTTCTTTTAATCTGTGCTTGCCCACTTGGATCTATTGTAATTTCTGTGAGATCTAATGGAAGGAGACCTTCAATTTCTTTTCTTTCATAGAAGGGTCTGTCTCCAGGTTCTCCACTGATTGTTAAAGTATCTCCTCCAATTACATAGTATAATCGTACAGGTCTTCCTTTGTTGTCTACTAATCCTTCTGGAGGTTCGATGACAATGATTCTTCCTCCTAATTCACCTGTTCCAAATGCTTGGAGATCTAATGATGGGCCAAATGCTTTTAATGCTTTTTCTCTTGAAAGTCTTCCTGCGAGTAAATCTTCTAAACTAATACCTAATGATCTTAGCTCTTTAATTGCTTCTCCTACAGGTTGATTTCCTTTAATGAGATCTTTGATGGATTTCATCTATGCAACACTCCTATTGTTTTTTCTAAACGATCTTCCATATTTGCTTCTCTTAATCGCAGTAGGCTTTCTCTTAGATAGTATTCGTTTATGATTGGTAGAAAAGATCGAATATTACGTAGGAGTTCTATTCTATTTCTGGGATTATTTTTGAGAATATCTAGGATAACATAATGGTCAGTAACTTGTGCTGCTCTTACTGATAGAGGGGATCTTGCTGTCCCTGGTGAAAAACTTTCCCCTGCAAAAATTCTGTCTTCGGCAATTTTTTCATATTCTATTGCTTGTCTGACTGTATGTAATCCTAGTGGGATTTTTGATCTGAAGGTATAAAGAAGTTTTCTTTCTTGCTCTAAGTAACCTCTAAGATTTTTTTTTCTTATTTTCTCTGTTACGTTGAAACATGGATTTGCTTGAATAAAATTGTCTAGTTTTTCAATAAAATCTGGAGACAAACTTGCAAACCATCCATTGACTCTTGAAGAATATTTATATGAGCCTTTTTCTTCTGGAATTGAAAATCCATACAATCTTTCTAGTCTTTCTTTTACGCCTGGAGCAATTTTTTTCGATCGAACTTTTCCTGTACTTGCCATTGCAAGAATAATTTCTCTTGCTCCAAGATGGTTTACCTTTGTTCCTTCTTCATTCCCTTTCTTTTGGGAAAGATTTAGATCTTCGATTGTTGGGAGGTATATTCCTAATAGACTTGCTTCATCTTCTTGGAATCTTATAAATTCTTTATATGTTAGAGTTTGAGAGTCTTTATTTAATTTTATGCCTTCTCCTTTTGGGGTACTTTCTTCTATTTCTATCAATGGTCTTTTTTCTGTTTCAAATCTTGGGAGTTCACCAATTATTCCTGTATACAAAATTCTTAGTTTTCCTCCAGCAAGTCCAAAATCTGTTTCTCCAAGAAGTGCAGTCATTCTTTCCGAGAGTGTGTGCGTTGTTTGCAATGCTGTTTGTGGTTTTGTTTTTGGAAGTTTAAAGCGATATTTTATTGTTTTATCTCCTGTTTCTGAGTATTCTAAACCAGGAAAATTTTCTTGATCTGTTATTGTTGCAAGCATGCATAATTGTACTGTTCTTCCTAATTCTGTCTCTGCATTTGTTTTTTCTATTGGGAGACTTCCTTCAAAAATACTATTTTCTGTGTCTTCACCAAGTAATCTTAATTCTAATGTTATAGTTTTCTTTGTTCCGAGTATTTCTTCTATCTCTTTTGGTATTTTAGCAATATCTTGATATTCTTTTTCTCCTTTTTCTAAAAACTGAGCAAGCTCTTGTTTTTGTTTGTGTTGTTTTCTTGTTTCTTCCCCTTCTCTTATAATAGCTTCATATTTTGGCACTACTTCTTTTGTTGTTGCAAATACTCTTGGGAGAAGTGCTTCGGGAAGATCTAAATCTGCTTCTGCTGCTTCTTTATTTATAATAACTCCTTCTTCAGTGAAATATTTTCTAAGCCTATTATAATATCCTATAATCCCTTCTGCTTTTTTAATTTCTTTGTGGATTTCTGTTTCTTCAAAAGTTCTTCCTTTTTCTGCAAGAATTTGTTCTCTTCCACCTAGCTTTTCTATATCATCATACTTAGGTATTTGTGCTCTGAGATAGGCTTCACTTCCTTCTCTTGTTATTGTAATAATTTCTTCTAGCTCTCTTTCTCCAATACATTCCTTCACTTTTTTCCAGGATTCTTCTATTTTTCTAAATTCTTCTATTTCTTTACCAAATGAATCCTTATTTGCAAGAGCTGTTTCTAAATCTAGGAGTTTTTGATCTGTTTCTCTTCTATATGTTTCTTCTGCTTGTTGATATGTTCTTGTTAATTCTTCATTTGTTGTTGTAAGATATCTCGCTCTTTTTTCTACTGCTGTATAGCTTGCTTCTAATCCTTCTATTGTACTTCTATTTCTTCTGATTTCTTCTTCAAAGTTTTTGATTGTATCTTTTTCGTTTAGAGTTGTTTCTTGGGCTATTGCAGTGCCTATTGTTTGAATGGATGTTCCATTTTTTATTTCTTTAGAAAAAAATGAAGCTAGATCCACTGCATAATTTAAATTAGAAAGTTTTATTTTACATGTACTGCCTTCTCTTGTGATTTCAAAAGCTTCTCTTCTTGCAGCATACTGTTTTCCATCTCCTACAAAACCGAAAAATCTCCTTTCTAGGGCTTCTGCAAATCTTGGTTCAGTACATGTTACTTTGTATATTGTTATGAAGTCTTTTTGCCATTTGACCATAAACTTTCAGCAATGACTGTGATTTATAAATCTTTCGTTTTAATACTCCCTCAGGGTAGTTACAATAATGAGGAGTTTTATCTTTTCTTAGAAATCTTTTTGGATTTGGGAATGCACATTCTTTATTTTTTTACTGCAAAACTTTAAATAGTTTTATCTGTTTTTAGAAATTATAATGGGTATATGGGATTGGTTGTTTGGTTCTTCACAGAAAAAGAAAGATGAGTTATATATACAAGGAATAAAAATTCCTGAGGCTTATACAGCTCTTGGGGAATGGCAGAGAAAAAATCTAGGTAAAAATCCTTCTGCTCTTCGTTATTTTGAGGGTAAAGAAAAATATCCTTTTGTTTTTGATGAGAATAATGCTGCTTATAAAACTTTTTCTGTTCGTTGCTTGGAAGATACAAAAAAATTGGGGAAAGCAATTGAAGAAGAATTAAAAAAAAGAGATCTTTCTTTATGGCCTTCAGCTAAAAAATTTCCTGCGTCAAAAAAAAGAAATTTTCTTCGCTTAAGCTTTCTTATACGAACTCCTTATTTTTCTTCTCAGGAAGATAAGAGTGAACGATGGGAAGGTCAAGGCATTGGTTTTGTTCTTCATTTTGATCAAAATCATCGTTTTCATCTTGCCCGTACTTATATTCATGGGAGTGATAATTCTAATATCAGTTTATTGAAAAATGGTGTTGCGTATATTTTGAATACAGAAAGAGATATGCTTACCTATTCTTATGGAAATTGGGGAGAGATGGCACGGGTTCTTTTAGATGCTGTTGAAAGGAAAAAAGAGTATTTGCGTTATTTAAGACAAATGTAAAAAAATAATTGTCAATCTCCACCTTTTGGCGTTGTAGTGTATAATTATGGTGCCCCCGCCGGGAATAACTTATTATTTACAGATACCCTAGAAACTAAGCACCAAAGTGTTATAAGAGTGAACACTTTATATATTTTTAGGGTATTCTAAAGGTATAAGGAAAATGGTAAGGCTACAACCAAGCGAAAAGAAATTCTTAATTTTAATCCCAGAAAGGAAAGCAAAGATATTGGGATTAAAGAAAGATATGGAGTTTGATGTGGATAGTGATTTTTCTGAGAATATTATATATAAACCAATTAAAAACTAACATTGATTTGTTCTTACTAGTAGCAACAAAAAGAATATAAGTTATAGTGATATTATATATCTTATGGTTCTAGAAATATATAGAATAAGAGTAAATTCCAGTGAAGAAAATAAGGATAATGCTTTTAGAATTCTTATGAATTCTGGGTTATCTATTATTTGTTTAGAAGACGAAAAATATCTTGTTCCGAAAGATGGAATGGCTCTATTAAGAAAAGAGAATGTAATTTATGAATCTATTTAGAAGGCTACACATTGGCACCACAATTAAGAATTGAAATCTATATACCTTATTATTATAATCCAGAGCCAAATACTGACCCTACATCTCTAGAAACTAGAAAGCCTATTGAAGTGAGAAAACACCGTTTAATAAAAAATGAAATTGTAGAAAAGTTTAAGGCAGTATCAAAGCATCCGGCAAATATTGAAGGTGTTTGGGAGAATCCTCAAAATGGAAATAGGCATTATGATCTATGCTATAAATTAGAAGTTACAATTAATGGACATGATTCTTTAGAAGAAGACTTACTTAAATGGAAGGAAAAACTAAAGACAATGTTTGAACAATTTGAAATATACATGGTTTATTATCCAATTAATAGAGTTTAAGTGATACTCGCCAGAAATCCAGCGAGCTTGTAGAATAATTATTTATATTTAAACGAGTGACCGGCCTTTAGGTAGGAGATGAGGTCAAACTTTCTTATCTGTTCTGCTTTAAAATGAAATGAACAACTCTTTTGAACAGAGCTCTGGAGGGTATTCGTATCTCATTATTGAAATAAAGTGAAAAAACTTATGATTTGATATTGGGCATATCAAGAACCAACCATTTTCTTTGGTCAGATCTAACCTATCCATTTCAAAACTGCTATTATTCCTATTATTGCCAGCAATAGTATAACAATCCTAGATGCTTCTTCTATAAACTTATCTACTTTTTCTTTACCACCAAAAATTTTATCTTCCTTTATTCCTTCAAGAATTTTTTCTGTCCTTGATTTCATAGTTTATTCTCTCTTCTCTTTGGTATATAATATTTTCCCTTTGTTCATATGCTTGTACTTCCTTGATGATTTCTTTAGGAATACCTTTTTTGGCATCGTATCAAAGCTGTGAAGCCCAGTCATTTTTCCCCTGTCTTTTAGGCTTGGCTTCACATTTAAATAGAAGTGCCCCCGCCGGGATTTGAACCCGGGTCTTCACCTCGAAAGGGTGGAATGATTGACCGAACTACACTACAGGGGCGTCATTCTTTTAGGGATTTTCTATGGTTTATATAACTTTCTCTCTCTTTTATTTTATTATCTTTGCTGGAAATATTTCTGTTTGTCTTGTTGTACTTGTTTGTATTAATGTTATATTCTCTTTAAATGACTCTTTTAGTCTACTCATTGTTTGGATGTATTCTTCATACTCTTTTGTAACAAGAACGAGTTCATAATCCCATTTTGCTATAGAACGAATAATGTGAATAATATTTCTCTCTTTCTTTGCGAATGCTTTTAGTTTACCAAATACTTTTTCAGAATTTTCTTTTACTCCTAAAGCGACTCGGTAGGTAGTATACCTTAACATTCTGAGGTTGATGCCTGTTCCATAATTTATTATGACTTTTGATTTTTCTAGTTCTTTCATTTTTTTTCGAACAAATGCAGTGTTAAAACCTGTCTTTTTTGCAATATCTATAAGCCTCATTCTTCCATCTGCTTGAAGAGTATTGAGAATGATTTTATCCTTTTCATCAATGTGTATTTCTGTTGGCTCAATAGTTAAAGCATATTCTGCTTCTTTGACCAGAAAACTTAGGCTAAAAATAGTTACATCTATAGGAATAATAATCTCTTTACTTATAATTTGCTCTTCTAAATCTAGGATGAGCCGGTTGTATTTTTCATAGAAATCTCTTGGAGATTCTACTAACATTGTTATCCCTAGATTCCATTTCCCATCGGTTGTTCCTACCCAATAGATAGAGGGATCTTTTTGTATTCTATTAAATAGCTCTTCATTCTTTTTTTCGTTTACTCGTAACTCTAAATATACTGTGTATTGTTCATAGCCTAGGGCATAAGGGTTTATTCTTGTAAAAAAACCTGTAATAACCTTTTCTTCTTGAAGGCGTTTTATTCTGTATCTTGTTGATTCTTTTGATCTTCCTATTTTCTTTGCAAGTTCTGTTTCAGGCATTCGTGCATTTGCATTGAGATGGTTGAGTAGCTTTTTATCTATTTTGTCAAGTATTTCTTTCATTTTAGTAAAAAAGTACTATTATTCTATATAAACCTATCTTTTTCACTAAAATATGCTAAAAAGTCTAATATACTTAATGTAAGCTTATTTTTGTAAAGAGGCTGCTAGGAGATTAAAAATGCAAGGATTAAAATTAGGATTAGAATTTAAACGGCCTCTGGAGATGAATCATCATGAGTTATATAGCCTTCTGGATTGTTATAGTGCAAAACCTAGGGGAAACTGGCCTGTTCAGCCAAAGTTGAGGGCTCCCCTTTCGCATTATCAAGCATGCTATGATTTAGCATTGCATCTTCAATTAGGAGAAGAACAGACTATCGGTCAGTATCTTTTAGGATTTGTTAAAGAGGATACTCCTAGAAGCTTATTGGAAAAAGTTCTATTAGGTGAAGAAGAATGAAAATATTGATTATAGAAGATACAGAAATGCATATGCAATCAGCACGTGATCAGTTTATGGATCATACTTTAGAAATCGTTCCTGCGTATGAAGCGGCTGAAATTTGTCTTCAACAAAATACATATGATGTTGTTTTAAGTGATCTTATGATGCCCCAAGGTGGAAATAACGTTATGGGACCCAAAGGAATGCGTTATATCTTTGATCTTCTTCCTTATGGATTTCCTCTTATTTTGCTTGCGGCGAAGAAAAATACTTCTTACATAGCTCTTGTTACCGATGTCAATCATCATGATCATCCTATGTCTGCATGTATTGATCCTTTAAGTAGTGCTTATTGGAATGAAGAAGATTCTCCAAGCTCACTATTGCGCATCAATAATAGTAGGGTAGGAATTTTTCATGCATCCTTTCTCCCTGATGGAAGAAAAGATTGGAACAAAGTTTTAGAGGTACTTCTCAAATGAAAGCTGGACTTATTTCTACAACTGAAGATGCACTCATGACTGTTTGGGCTCTTCTTTTACGGGCTGCTCAACATGAGATTCGTACATATCGAAGTAGTGTTTTTACTCCTGCTACTGTGCAAAAAGATAGTTTAGATTTTCTTGTTTTTGAAGGGAGGTCTGCAAGTGATGATGGCTATCTTATTGGGCTTGCAAGAAACAGTGATGTGCCTATTCTTTATCCTCGGGCAGTGAAATTCTTTGAGCCTATGAGTTTGGAAGATAGGGAAGAACTTGTACAGTATGGCCATGTAGAAATATTTAATATCTTAGATTTAGATAAAGAAGAGGGATTGCATAAGTTCGTTTCTCGTCTGAATGGATTTGGAAAATGAATAAGGATGAAGCACTCGAACAGCTTACAAGCTATTTTAAAGATATTGCTGAAAGGCAAAAAGGAGAACAAGAGCAAAGGAGAACTACTGCTCTTGCTGCAATCCCGGAAAATATCTCTAAAATCTATTTGCATGTTGGAAGTGATAGAGTAGACTGCGAGTTTCGTTCTCTTATACGTGAAAGGTTTGCGGGGCGTATACTTCAAACTAGAATCAATTACTGGGGACAACTTGTAGACCATTCTTTTGAAGATATAAGAACATATCTTTCTGGGGTTGATGCTCTTGTATTTTTAGGTTATTATCTTTGTGATAATACTCAGGGAAGTTTTAGTATTTGGAATATGATGAGACTTGCAGAAACAGTAGCAAAACCCTTGTATGTTGGGTATAGTGACTCTTTTTGTTTTCAATCTCATTGCCCAGAAATAGAACCTTTGCAAAAGATGGGAGCAAGATTATTTCAGACATTCTAATTGCAATACATTTTTAAAGTAGGGATTTTTCAATTTAGGATATTGCCGCGATGGCACAACCTGGTACTGCGCAAATTATTTCCTCTAGGGGAAATGAAGTGTAGGCCTGGAACAAACTTTTGATAAGTTTTAACAGAAAGTATCAGTGAGCTTGTTTCCGCAAGGATATCCCGGTTCAAATCCGGGTCGCGGCGTTTTTCTTCTCTTCCAATGCCCTCCTCTGAAAAAGAGGCTCAAAAAGGCTTGGCATAGTAGTTCTCTTCCAATCCCATCTGATGTATTACTTTGGGTTATTTCATATCCTTTGTTTCCACCTATTACTAGAGCAATTTTTTCCATTATGGGATCACTTCAACACCATTATATTTGAGATATTTAAATTGTTCGTCTTTCAGTATACCTTTTTTAAAAAGAGATTCTATTTCTGGAAGTTTCTCTTCGATGGTTGTCAGTAAAAATCTTATTGTAGAACATACTGCATTGTATGCTTCTTTTCCTCCATATTGTGTGAGGTTCACATATATGCAGCGCCCACCACACTTATCAAGGATATCACATTCTGTGCATGGACTTTTCACAGATATTTCTTTTATTGGAGAATCTAATTCCCCACAGTAGTATTTTTTCATAGAGCCCATGATCGGGCATGGAGCTATTTTTCCATGCGTTGTAATGGTGTAGTTTGCAAAACCTGCGCCGCATCTTACTTTTGCTTTTTCTTTCTTTCTCAATGAATCTGTTAATACTAAGAATGGATATAAACGAATTACTTTTCCTTGCTTTAGGTTTTCAAACCAAAATTTAAAAAGTTTTTTTATTTCTTTATTATACTTCTCGTACCAGTCATAGGTGCTTTCTTTGTAAAACATTGCATCTAGTTGCCAATGAATGTTGTCAAAGCCATTTTTGAGGAGCCATTGTACTTGATTGTATATTGAAGAATCTCTTGTAATTGTCATTCTTGCAATGAGTTCACCTTTGAATCCATTTTCTTTTATGTACACACTATTTTTTATGATTCTTTCATGCACTCCTCTTCCTCTGTGTTTGTTTGTTGCTTCAGCATCTCCATCTATAGAAACCAAAATAGTATGAAACTTTTCAAGATATTCTTTTTCTATTCTATTGAGAAGAATACCATTGGTTTGTATCATAAAGCCTTTACAGGGCACTGTGTCTATAATTTCTTTTATTTTTGGTAAAGCGAGAAGTGGTTCACCACCATAAAAAGTTATATAATCTTCTTCTTTGATTTGCTTTTTTAATTCTTCAATCGTATAGTTTGTTGTTTGAGGTATTGTGTAGTCATAGAGCTCTTCATCTGGGCTGGCAAAATCATCTCTGTCACAATATGTACAAGAGAGGTTACAGCCTGTATGCATAATAAGATGGTAAAACATAGCTTTAATGAAAAGGTAAAGTTTCTTAAATGCTTCCTTTTTCTTTTCTTTTATGAAAAAGACCTCTTATTATTCCTTTGCAAATGGGACGCTTCCTCCTGGATGTCAGATGTGTGTACAAGGAAGAAAACTTGTTCTTTTTGTTACAGGCCTTTGTCCACGGTCCTGTTATTTTTGTCCGCTCTCAGAGCAGAAGTTCCATAAAGATGTTATGTATGCAAATGAACGACCAATAACAGAGTTGAAGGAAATTATTGAAGAAGCAAGAATTTCAGGAGCTCATGGCTGCGGTATTACTGGAGGGGATCCTCTTGCACAGTTTGAACGGACTATAACTATTATTACCATGCTGAAAGCTGCGTTTCAGAATTTTCATATTCATCTGTACACACCATTAGAGCTTGTTAGCGAAGAGAAAATTTGTGCATTGGAAGAAGCTGGGCTTGATGAGATTCGCTTTCATCCTGATTTAGATGATACAAAACTTTGGGAGAGAATAAAAATTGCTACAACAATGATGAAAGGGATTGAAATTCCTTGTATTCCTGGAAAAGATATTAAAAAGCTTCTTCACTTTGTTCAAGGGCATGTTGCTTTTGTTAATTTGAATGAGTTAGAATATGCTGATGCATCACAAAATAAACTTGAAGAAATGGGTTATACAACTAAAAATATTTATTCTTATGGGATTGCAGGATCTGAAACTTTAGGATTGCAGCTCTTAGAAGAATTTCCAGATATGCGAATGCATTTTTGCACTGCAAAACTCAAAGATTCTGTACAGATGGTACAGAGACTTTCTTTGCGTGCGAAAAATGTTCAGAAACCTTATGATCTTGTTCGAGGGATGTGTTTGCTTCGTGGAGCAATTTATGGAGAAGAGGATCTTTACATTATGAAAGAAAAACTTCAAGATTCCTTTTTTGTGGATATTGACTTTATGAAAAAGAGACTCCTTTGTTCTCAAAAGGATTTGAAGAAATTTAAGAATATCATTAAAAGTCTTGGGTATACACCTGTACTCGTTGAAGAGTTGGCAAGTTATGATCAGATGGAAATTGAGTCACTGGAAGTATAACTTTTCTTCACCCTAAGATTTATAAAAAGACTCTTTTGCTGTTTGAGTATGAGCACTGCCGATCACCCCTCTTTTTTGTATGACACAGGCATGTATAAGCCTATCCGTCTAGCATTACAGCCATCCCGCCTCTATCGATATACTTTACACCCTTTTGGATTTTCTGTTCCAAGTGATATTTCGAATAGAATTATGCAACATTTTCAGGATACACTTCGTTCTGATTCAAGACTTCCTCCTTTTGTTTTTACAAAAGATACTGTTTTTGATCAAAAAAATGCTTTTACCACACAAAAAATTTCTTTTTATAATACTTATAGGGATTATGATGATTTTTCTTGTTATGAAAAGTGTATTGAAGGACAACTCCATGCATTTTCTTTTGCTGTGGGTTTAGAAATTCATTTTGCAGAAAAGAAACATTTAGATACTGAAAAAGAACGAAAATTGTATTTTGCTTTGCGTGAAATTGCACGAGAGAATAGATACCTTTGTAGTTTTTAGTCTTCTAGGTGCTCTGGAATAGGATATTTTTCAAATTCTTTCAGGAGTATTTTCTTTTGGAGTAAACGGGAGAATGCTTCTGCTTCCATTTTTGCTCCTGTAAGTGCATTATGCGGTTTTGGTTCTTCTGGAAGGCCTACAAGTGTAAGAATATAATCTAAATTTATTGCTGTTCTTTTTTCTTTCAATGGAGGAAGAAGCCCTTTTTTCAGATGGTATGTATATGCTACAGTGTGTAAATCTATCGTTCTATACGGTACAATCCAGGTTATATTTTCTCTTTTTACACTTGTTGCAATGAAATCTCTGTCAAAAAATGGATTCTCCCCAGCGAAAGTCTGTTCTTTACATGTTTGCACCCATTGATACAATTCTTCTAAAACTTGTTTTTGTGATTTTTTCTTTGAATCTCTTATTTCTTCTTTTGTAAATCCATTAATTTTTAGTGCTGAGAGCATTCCTTCTTCTCCATCTTGCATTACTTGTGCTCCATCCCATATACGACATTCCTCATAAAATTGATTTTCAGGATTGTTGAAGTCAATTGCACCTATACTTAGTATAGAATGTTTTGTTGGAATAACTCCTGTTGTTTCTACATCGATAACTATCATTTTGTTTGGATTTCCCATTTTTGTTCGTAGTCTTTAAATTTTTGTTCGAATTCTTCTTTCGTTGATAGAGGAATTTGTAGTTGTTGTAGTTTTTTTTTGAGTAAACTTAGGTCTTGTTCTTTTTTTTCTTCTGTAGACATTTTTTCTAGCTCTAAAATATAGCCATAGCCCTTTGTGTCGTCTATCATTACAGAAATTCCTTCCCATGCAAAAGTTATTCTGGTTCTATACCATTTTATTTTTGGTGTGAGACCAATTGTTGTGCAGATATTTTCTATTTTCGCAAAGTCTTCTTTTTGAAAGTGCACTTCTATTTCTTCTCGTGCTTCATCATGTAATTTTCCTTTTTTCATCCAAATTTTTGCAAAGAAATCATTTTTTTGTATTCTGAGATCTTCACTTGTATTTAGGTAATGTGTTTCTTGTTTTTCTGTACTCATAAAACTGCCATTCCTATTGAAAAATTCTAGAAGTTCTGCATATTTTTCTTTTGTGAGGAAGGTTCTGAGTTCTACTTCTATGTTCATAGAAATTATAAGATATTTTAGTTTAATAAAGATTATTATTTTGTTTCTTTCTCTATCCATGATTCAAGGGCTGTGTTTACTTCTATATTTATGTGTGTGATAAATGGGGATCATGTTTTACTTTAACCTCTCATGCAAGTCATCTTTTGATTTATCTTGTGCTTTCTTTGCTTCTTCTTGCAAGTCAACACCAAGTTCTTTCAATGCTTTGACATGTGCATCGATTTGCTGTTGTACAATTTGTAGTAGTTTCATGAACTCTTGCTGTTCCATTACTAATACAGAAAGTGCGCCTTTGTGAATACCAATTTGTTCTTCTTTATTTGTCATTTTTCTCTTTATGCATAAAAGATACTTATTTAAATAATTGCCTCTTTTTACTTTTTATGGGCCTTGAGGATATTGTTAATTTTTTGCTGAAACCTGTAGAAACATTAGCTGGAATTCTCTATGATATATGTTTTACAATCAAAATAGATAAGGTTGTAACAAACAAAAATGGAAAGGAAGTAATAAGCTATAAGAGAACATATTCTGAAAGTGAACTCCAAAAATCTTTTGCGACTATGAGTAAAGATTATTTTGCTACAAAAAAATTTCTTATGAAGTATACTTTTCGTTCTGTAGATACTGTTGCTACAACTGCCTATGATATTGTAGAACCTGCTCTAAAGGTTTTGTATGAAAATATAGAAAAGAAAGTTTTTACTCCAATAACAGAATATGTGAAAAAAAATCCTTGGAAAGTAGCTGGTCTTGTTACATTACCATTGGTTTTGTATGTAAGTTCTTTATTCTATGTAGCAGGATATCCTTTATATGCTTAGAAAGTAGGAGGTAATTCATTGTGGCCAAATTGAATAACAAGGTCTACTTTTGCATCTGGAACATCGCACACTCCATAGCATGTATCAAGCCAGAGAAAGATTTGTGCGTTTGTTTTTTTGTTGAGAATATCAATAATTTCTGTTCCTTGTGGTTTTAGTCCATCACCTAATTGAATGAGAACAATCTTTGCTTGTGCAGTAGTAATCTCTTCTGCTACCCTTTCCAATTCAAGGTCATATTCCATTTTATAGTTTTTCTACTTTAATAATTTCATCAAGTGAACGTAATGTTCCTCTGAGATGTGTTGTACTTTTAAAGATATCAGGATTAACATGGTGTTGATTTTCTATAAATCCTAATCTTATATGAACAAGATAGTTACGCATTGATTCTCCATATTTCTTTTGGAAATCAGTTGTCATATACCCTGGAATGGTGATCGTGCATGGAAGAATTCTGTCTATATATGCAGATGCTTCATAGTGCGTATGCTTATCTGCCATAAATCTTGCATTAAAATACACTTCATGTTCTTTTGCCATGCCCTTTTTTGAGTATAGGAGACCTATTTAAGCCTTTCTTTAAGCACTTTTTGTATTGTGCTAATATAAAGATTCATTTGTAGTTTTATTTCTTCCCAATCCTGATAGCTAAGAGCTTTTCCATAGTAGATGCTTCCATTTCTTTTTGTTCGTATTTTTTCAAAGAAGTCCCAATCAAGCTCTAGTTCTGGATGTTTTTCACAGAGAAATACAAACAGACATTCATGTGTTCGTACTTTCATTTTGTCAAAACGCAGAAATGCTTCAATGAGCTCATGAAGAATATCATAATGAAGTTTGTAGATTGCATTCCATTCTAGCCCATCTTTTTTTGCTATTTTAAGCCATTGCTGTACTGCAAAAAGATCCATTAAAGCGATGTGTACAATACTTTTAATCTGTTCTGTATCTATAGATGCTAGAGGGATGAATGATCCTTCTGCTATACATATGTTATATATTTTCTCTTTTGTTCTCTCTTTATACATGGGCTTTGACCTCCAGAAAAGAAAGTTTCCCTTTCAGATGATAGCCTTCAATGATATTTTTAAGAAGAGCTGGAGGCATTTTTTTGAGTTTTTGAAGATCGGAAACATGGAAAACTTCAATATCCCTTCTAAGTTTTTTTCGAAAAGGGAGTATTTTTAATCCTTCACTATCTCCATAAATAAAAAGATCTATATCACTTTCTTTATACCAATCCCAACGACTAAAACTTCCAAAAATAATAATATTTTTTACTTTTGGAAGACTAAGAAGATGTTTCAGAAATCCTGTTTTGTTCATTTGCTCTATTGCATACATTTTTTTTCGGAGATGATAGCTTGGGCTTTGATAGTTTGCGATATAATAAGGCATTTTCTTTTTTTCTTTTATTCGTTGAATAAGACCCTCTTTGAGAAATATTTTGAGCCAGTCATTTGTCTGTGGTCTACTGACTTTTCCTCTCTTTACAAGCTCTTCAAAATGCCAATGTTTTGTAGGCTCATTCAAGAATAATTCTAGGATATTTTCTTCCTTTTTCATAATAGTTAGGATAAGACTTACTATTATTTAAGGCTTTTTATAGCCCATAGGGGTTATAGCCTTGTTTTTTTAGCCACTCTAGATATTTTCTGCAAGAGCCTTCTTTTTTTGTGAATGGAGAAGCCCCATTTTCTAAACGACAAATATATCCACGAGAAATTCCTAACTCTTTTGCAAGATTTGTTAATGATATGTTTCTTCCTTTTCTCATTTCTTTTAATTTATTAGGATCTATGATTTGATTTTCTTGTAGCTCTTGATAGAGTTCTTCTACACTTCTTAATGTAAAGTCTCTTTGTTCTTCTGTTGCATTATTAAAATAGTTTCTTAGTTCTTCAAAATAACTTTCTAGTAAATTTTTCTTTGCAACAGTGATTTCTTTTAATGCTTTTTCGAGACTCATAATTTTGGGAGTATATACAAAGTATTTAAGGCTTTGTATAGCCCTTTTTTTAGAATTTCTGCTTTGCTCTTATCCATTTATTTACTCTATATCAACAATTTCTTTTCCTATGAACATTGTAGGGAATCTTCTTTTTGTTCTTTTTTGATACACCTCTAATGCTCTATCACAAAGTGTATAGTCTGAGCCAGCGTATACAAAACTAGGCAGACCTTGTGCTTTTAAAAGATCTTTTAGTGCTTGGTCTAGAGGACTTTCTAATCCTATTGGATCTTCAAGAATAATCTCTATACTTGATTCTCTTACTTGTGCCCACATAGAAAGAGGAGTAAAATTCTTCTCCATATTCTTTAGTTCTTTGTCTAATTCAATTAATCGATATAGTTGTTTATTTGCACTCCACTTTTCATTGTAATGGTCATATTTTGAATCTACATTGTAGGAGAGATGTACTCTTTTCTTTTCAAAATGTCTCGTTGCCATTTATTTTTTTATTTATTTTAAGCTTATTAGTATTTGTGTGTTTCTTTTATAATTTTATACAGCTTACTGTTTTTTGAAGGCATTTATTCTTTCAGCTTGTAGATTTCAGAAACATTCAGCTCGAAAGCACATACTGGAAATTCAAGAGAGAAATTCTTTAAAACTTGAGGATGGATTTCCCCTACAAAAGCTATTTTTGTTCCTTTTATAGAAACCCCTGCACATCTTCCAGAAATAAATGACTCATGCTCTTCTGCTTCTATTTCATATTCCATGTTTAAGCCTTTTAAAATATATTCAAGTATTTGTTTTGCTTTGGTAAAGTTTGCTTCTTTTTCTGCAAGTGCCCATGCAAGATGCTTGATTGTTTGTGTTCTTGTCTCTGCTTTCTCATCAATGATAACACACTCGCCCAACTCATAGATTTGCTGTGGATATTCCTGTGTTTGATTATTTTCAAAGAATTCCATTAAAGAAGGTAAGATTGTATTTCTAATACAGGACCATTTGCTGGATACAGGGTTTGCAATTTCTACACAATTTTCTTCTTTGCTGTTCATTTTTTTGAAAAGCACTTCTTTGTTTGTTAAAGTAAAATTAAGTAGCTCTTGTGCACCAAATCCTGGAAGTACATTTCTCAGTGATTCACAAAAGAGTTCTGATTCGAGAAGTTCTCCTCTTGTTGAAATATCTGGGATGATTGGCTTTATTGTATTGAAACCATAGGAAATGAGAATATCTTCAATAACATCAACAGGATGCAAAATATCTTGTCGAAATGAGGGATATTCCACTTCTATACGATCTTTTGCTTTTTTTACATCATAACAAAATCTTTCAAGTAATTCTTTGAGTTCTTTTAAGGTTAATTTTAAACCTGTTATTTTTTCTATGTCTTCAAATTTTACTTTTATTTTTTTTGGGGTAAAATCAGGTGTGACTATTTTTTGTTTTCCATAGTCTATAGTTACAGAATGAATTTTTCCACCACGATCTGCGAGTGCACAGGCCATAACATTGAGTGCAACTTTACAGTCTTCTAGATTTGTCCCTGTGACTTCTAAAAAGAGATTTTTTGTTTTTTCTGTTACTTTCCCCGTTGTTTCTGAGTTTGTAATAGGAGGCATAGAAGCAACAACATTATTTTTGTCGATAATAACTGGATAGCGCTCATAGCCTTTCAGAAGATGTGCATATTCTATTCCTTTTGGATGTTTTTCGAGCACTTCTTTTAGAGTCATTTCTTTTGTACAACCCAGAGGGACATACTTTATCTCTGTTGGTTTACATGCTTTGTAGGTTAAAGGAGCAGAAATTTTATCATAATCATAAATACCTAAGCCTACTGTTTTTCTTTTTCTTCCAAATGTCATAGAAACTTTTTCCTGAAGCTGAATTAATTGTTTGAGAAGCTCTTCTGTGATTGTAATATCAGAAATAACTGCTGCAGTAATGAAAGGACGAACTTCATCAACGCTTCTATCTACATGAATATAAAGATCTGAAAATTCTGAGGTATATTTTCGAATGCCTCTTTCTTTCGTGTAAAAAGGTGCAAGAGCTCGGGCCATACCTTCTGTAGACCAGAGATCTGGGCGATTGGATTCTTTACAATCTATTTTGAGGAGATCTCCTTCTTCTCCGTCAATTTCTCCTTTTACCCAGAGTAATGCTTCTGCTTCAAGATTCTCTCGAGTAATTTCTTTCCCAATAAGCTTACTGAGATCTTTTAATGAAATATCAATGGTTGGCATTTTATACAATCCTTGGCTCTCGAAGCCATTTTAAATCCTGACTAAATAAATATCGAATATCCTTGATTCCAAGTTTGAACATTGCGAGTCTATCAATTCCAAGCCCCCAAGCCATGACTGGTGTTTCAATATTGAGAGTTTCTGTGATTTCTGGGCGGAAGATTCCTGCACCACCAAGCTCAACCCAGCCAAGTTGTGGATGCTTTGCAGAGATTTGCACAGATGGTTCTGTGAAAGGATAATAATCTGCGAAAAACTTTACTTCTTCTGCACCTGCAATTTCTATTGCAAATAGTTTGAGCATTCCTAATAATGTTCTAAAAGAAATACTTTTATCTGTGACAAAACCATCGAGCTGATTAAATTCAATCAAATGTGTGGCATCTAATACATCTGGTCTATAGACTCTTGAGATAGTAAAATATTTGCAGGGATTTTCTATGCCCTTGACCATTTGCCGTGCGGATACTGCTGTTGCATGTGCACGAGGCATAAGTTGCATTGCAATTTTTGGATCCCATTTATAGCCCCAGCCTGTAGAACCTGTGCGTCCTCCGTCTTGGTGCACATTTTTTACTCTGTTTACGACAAGGTCATTCGGGAGTTTTCCCTGTGTAGGATATTTTAAATGATACGTATCTGTCCATGTTCGTGCAGGATGATCCTGCGGCTGAAAAAGGACATCAAAATTATAAAATTCGGTTTCAATTAAAGGACCTGACATTTCTTTGAATCCTAATTGTACTAATTGTACTTTTATTTTATTTAAGAATTCCATATATGGCTGTCTTCTTCCTCCATAAATTTTTGGGACATTAATTTTTACATCATATTTTCTAAACTTCTTTCCCTGCCATTTTCCTGTTTTGAGAAGATCATGACTGAGTGTTTCGAGAAGATTAACATCTATTTTTTCTTTGAGAAGCTTTTTCCCTAGTTCTGTTAATGTGATGGTTCTTGTTTTTTCTATGTTGATTTGGATAATATCTTTTCTTTTCTTGAGGCTTTCAAAAGTTCGTTTTTCTTCCTCAGAAAGGGATTTTGGTTCTTTCGGAAGAGATTTTAAGAACTTTTCTTCAGGAAATTCTTTTTCCAGCAGTTTTTTTCCTTGTTCTGTTATTTCTATTTCTTTTCCTAGTGAAATAGCCGCCTTTTTCTTTAATTCTCCTATGGCAATATTTTTTTCTGCATCTTCTAGTTTTATTTCTTGAATTGTTAGTGTTTTCTTTTTGAGCTGTTCTAGCAAGCGCCTTTCTGGGAGCCCTTCACGGCTATATTTTTTGCCGAGATCGCCAAATGTAATTGTTTCTTTTGTTTCTGTTTTTATTTTGAGAAGTTCTTTATTTTCCATCCACTGCAGGGCGCGCATAACTTCTGCTTCCTGCATTTTTGTTTGTTCTAGAAGTTCTTGAAAGAGCATAGTATTCTTTAAAAATGGAATTATTTTTCGTTCTAATGGATGAAGGCCTTGTATGATGTCTTGCATAGTTAAAAGGATAAAATAGAACTTTTTAAGGCTTTTGGGGATTAGAGATAGTTGGGATCATAGTGCGAAAGAAGATCAGTAAGCTCTTCATGTTTTTTTGGATCTCCTTCTGCTCTCCTTCCTATTGATATTCTTAGGCCTAAGGTATTATATTTATTTTTTATATATAAAAAATATGCTGCTGCCATTCCTATTTCTGCTCCTGCTAAGCCTCCTTCTTCTGGATTTATTTCATGGTGGAATGTTATACCACCCAAAAATGAAGAAAAAGTATTTGCTATATAGAATAGACCTATCCATGGGAGAATCATAGAAGATTTTATTGGATTATAGCTTGACTCAATTCTTATCTTTGTATTCTTTGTATTTATTAATGAACATGCCATTTCTAAGTATTCTCCTTCTTTTTCTGAAAGGATTTCTATTTCTTCAATTGTTTCTCCTTCTGCGTCTAGAATCGTTGTTATATCTTCTCTACACTTTCTGAGATCCTTTATTGTGAGCTTTCTTGCTAGACCTAATTTATTTCTGAGAGGGATAAATAATTCCATATTTTATTTTATGCGATACTCTCCTAATTTTTTGAAGAGATCTTTTATTCTTCCATTTTCATTTCCTTTTCTTTCCAGAGTGTGAAATTCAAGTTCAATTATCTTTATTCTTCTTTTTTCTTCTTCTCTTTCAAGGGCATAAATATTGGGAGCAACTATTGCTAGTGCTGGAAGAAGACTTGTACATAAGAAATACGGTTCTGCTTGTTCTGCTAAAACCAGGATTGGCGGAATAAAGCATGCAAGGACTCCTGCAGCAATATATTGTGCATGTTTCTCTGTATTTTGTGGTTCAGCTCCTTTTATTCGAATGTTTCCATGCGCTTTATGTGTTTGAAATGGGACTTCTGCGTTTTGAAAGTTAAAAATGCTACCTGTACTTTGATCTTGTATAATATTCTCGAGAGTATTTTCACTTTCTTCTAGATGTATTACTTCTTGTATTGTTTCTAATGATTCATAGCTTTGTGAAATAATTCTTAAAATATCTTTGCTTGCTCTTGCAAAATCTTGTAAAGAAATGTCTCTTGGCCAGCCTCTTTTTGTGCTTGCTTCATACTGAAATGTTTGGTTTATTGCATTCAAGGGAAAGCCTGTAATTTTACTGCTTCTTATATATTTCTACAAAAGAGGCTTGTCCGGAATTAAAAAGGAATAATTAAAAGCCTCGTCTTCTTTGTTTTAGGTTATGACACAAAAAACACTTTCTGACGAGACTTTTAGACACATATTACACGAACAAATAATTAAACTTTGCCATTCTTTTGAGCTTCCTTTGCATTGGAATAAGATTGGCCCCAAGAAATTCACGAACTATCAACGCGCTGGGATAATAGTTCTTTTTTTGCGTAGCAAAAAGAGCCTTCGTGATTTTATAAGAGAACTCAAAGAATCTCGTTGGACGAGCTGGTTAGGATTAAAATCTCTACCTGGAAAAAGTACTCTTCACGACTGGCAAACCATCTTTGATTTGAAGACTCTTCGTCTGTTTCAAGAAATTCTTCTTTGTAAAGAGAAACCCTCTTTGATGGCAATCGATGCAACTGGCATCGATTCTTGGCAAAGAAGTCGCCATTATGAAAAAAGAATGTTTGAAGCATTAGAACCCTATGAGAGATTGAAGAAAATGCCGTATGCAAAGCTAGACATTCTTATTGATGTAGATTCAGGATTGATTCATGATTTTGTCTTGCGTATAAAACCAAGACATGATACTCTTGGTGCCAAGAGTATGTTCAAGAGAATGAAACACAGAGGAGTGAAAATTCTTGCAGATAGAGGGTATGATTCTGAGCCACTGCACAAAATTGCCCGTCAGGCAGGCAATATTTTGTATGCAAAACTAAGAAAAATGAAAAAGGGAATACCTGGAGGCTTTTACAGGAAGAAATGTATGATAAAAGATCCAGAGTATAATCGAAGATGTAGAGTTGAATCGGTGTTTAATGCAATCAAACACAGAAGACTGATTGCATTAAGAAGCAAAGAACCACATATGAAGAAAAGAGAAATTGCATGGCACATTCTTATTTACAATTTAGAAATACTACAGAGAATAAGGCAGCTTATTCTTTGGCTCCTAAAGGAGCCATTCCGGACAAGCCTTACAAAAGAAAAGTTACATTCTTTTTAGGCCTTTCCAACCAAGCTCAAACATTTGACTTAATGCCTGTGTAAAGTAGGGAGTTTTTACCCAGATTCCCATGTCGTATGCTTCATGTACATCTTGGTCATCTGCAAGCATAAAAAGTAGCTCTTTTCCATCTACCAAAATAAATCTTGCTTTGGTATTTTCATCAGAAGCTCTTAGCTCTACTGCATCACGAACTTCTTTTGGAATGAAAGAAAGTTCTTTGACAGGTGCAACCACTTTAATCTTTACACCGCTTGCTTTTGCTTTTTTGATCACAGATTTGAGAAGGTCTACTTTTCGTACAAGACCTTTTTCTGTAGTCATAATGCATACAGATTTTTCTGCATTTGCAATTAGTGTTTTAATGTGATCGTAGATGTTTTTTCTTCCTTTGAGTACTCCAGAGAGTTCAGAGGGTTCTACTTTGTCAATTCCTTGCTTGTAGAGCAGTTCAATTTCTCTATAAATATCTGTATCATTTACTTTTTCTAGCATGGATAATTGACGATCTGCATCTTCTTGGACTTTTTTTCTAATTCTTTTGAGAATTTCTTCTGGTTTTACTGCAATATATTTAATTGGTTTTCCGAGTTTCATTATAATGAACCCTTTCTTTTCTAAGTTTTCTAGAACATCGTAGGATCTAGATCTTGGAACACCAGAAATATCTGCTAATTCTCCTGCTGCAGCAACTCCACGAGAGAGCAATGCTGTCCAAACTTTAACTTCATAAATATTTAATTCGAAATGTGATCTTAATTTTTTTAAAAATTCCTCATTTACTATCATTTTTACTCCTTTCACCTAGATACTAGAAAATAGATATCATTTATAAATCTTTCTGTTTTTTACTAAGGTAGAGTAGTAAAACTAACCTGTATTGAGGTATCTCTTTGATATGACTCTTGCTATAATTGCTGCCACGAGGAGCACTCCACTGTAAATAATAAGGGTATATATAGGTTCTGCAATGCTTCCTATACTTGAATTGAAGAGGAGGATCTTTTTGAGCATGGTCTCCCCGATAATAAAGGGGTTAAATTGTACTATATTTCTGGTGTAGAGGGAGAGAGTTTCTAGAGGGAGGATAGTATTAGAGAAAAAGAGCATAATCATCGCTGCAGAAATTGCTGCAAGGGTAACTGTTTGCTTTGTATTGAAAAGATAGCCAAAGAGCATTCCTAGGAGGATGAAAAATGAGCCTAGCACAAGAAGGGCAAAACCTGCAAGAAAGAATGTTTGTATACTTAGTGTGCTGCTGAAAAAATAGTAAATCACAGCTAAAAGAATAGTAATCTGAAATGCAAGAATAATAAAATTACTCATAAATTCACCTGCCATGAATAGGAATTCATTCGTTGGAGTTATAAAATTTCTAAAGTATGCACGTGATTCTTTTTCTGTGATGATGCTTGCAGAGCTCATGAGAAGAGCTACAAGCATAATCAATAATACCAGAATTGTGGGAAGGATATAGAGGAGATAGGAGTTTAGAGAGCTAATAGGCTCAATGCTTGTTTTTACAGGAGAGACAATACTTGCAACATTGGTAATTTTAATTGATTTTATTTTGTCGGAAATTTCCTGAAGATTTGTAGATGCTGCTTCGAGATTTGTTTTTTCTGTGTTGAGTTTTGCATTGAGACCAGAAGCGCTTGTTGTTGCTGTGCTTACTGATGCTTTGCTTGCATCTAGCTTTGCTCCAAGACTTGTATAACTTGTTTCTAGGCTATCGATAAGACTGTTGAGATTGGTGATATCTGCGGTTGAAATATTATAGGAACTTTTGAGGGAGTTTATTGTTGTATCTAAGGTTGTGGTATCAAGACTTGCATGGGTAAAGTCTATTGCAGCGAGATCTGATGCAAGCGTTGTTGCTCCAGTTTGTGCTTCACCATTGTTTGTAATGATTGATTCAATGTTTGCTTGTGTTTGTATTGTTTTTGTATTTGTACTATCTAGTACTGTTAATATTTGTGTGATAATTTCTGAACTGAGTTGAGATGCTTCTATAGAGACTTTTGTGCTAATTTGGCTTGCAATGAGGTTTGCAACATTTAAACGAGAATTGTCTACATAAATCTTTACCATATTATTTGCACTATTGTCTAAGACCATATTTGCCGGGAAAATAACACATACTTGAAAGTCGCTGGATTTTACTGCATCAATACATTCTAGTTCCGAGTCCATTTTGAGAATGTTATATTGGCTGTCAGAAAGATTTATTATTATGGAATCAGAGAGTGTGGAGTAGGATTCGGAATAGGCTGCAATGTTTAAATCAAATAATGTAGAGGTGTTGAAGGCTAGAGCAACCAGAGTAATAATAAGAAGCGGACCAAAAATAAAAATGAGTGCAGAAACTTTTGAACGAATAAGCAGTTTTATGTTTTTTGTTACTGCATAAAAGAGTTTTATGAATGGATTTATAGGAGCTCTTTCTACAAAGAGATCAGGGCTTGTTTGCTGTGTTGGCAGCTTTAAGGGTGTTATTTTCTCTTTTTTTTCTATGACTCTTCTGATAAAACCCATCATTTTCTTGTTGCCGCCTCAAAGACTTCTTCAATAGAAGGTTTGCTTACTTCAACGTTAAGGAGTTCATCTCCTTTTGATTTTACATAGGATAAAATAGTAATAAGAATTTTTTCAGGATCTCTGGTGTAAATATACATATACCTTTCTTTTTGGAAAATATTTTTTGCTCCTGCTCTTTTCAGATAGGGAATAAGGTTTTCATAGGTTTTTTTCTTTGTTTCTATTTTTATGACTTGATCTTTTGTATATTTATCTTTGAGTTCATCTGGGCTTCCCATCTCTAGGATTTTTCCATGATGAATAATTGCGAGGGTATCACAGATTTTTTCTATTTCTCCAAGTAAATGTGAGGTTATGATGACTTTTGTTCCATTATCATCGATTCTTTTAATGAGAGCCATGAGTTTTTTTCTTAATACTGGATCAAGGTTTCCTGTTGGCTCGTCTAAAATAAGAATTTTTGGATTGTGAATCATAGAACAGGCAATGTCTAAACGCCTGTACATTCCTGTAGATAATTCTTCTGCAAGCACATGGCGAGAATCTTCAAGCTCTACTAATTTGAGGAGCTCTTCTATTCTTTTTTTTATATCTTGTTGCTGCATGTTGTAGAGTCTTCCAAAGTATTCTAAATTTTCTTCTACTGTTAGTTTTGGATAGACAGAGCCTGCTTGTGTTGCAAAGCCAAAGAGCTGGTTCATGACTCGTTGATGCTCGCGGATATTAATTCCATTGTAATACACTGCTCCAGAGTCAGGGCGCCAGAAACCAATGATGACATTGAGGAGTGTTGTTTTTCCACAGCCTGAAAGACCCATGATGCCAAAAATTCCTGTAAATGGGATGGAAAGGCTGAGGTTATTAAGAACTATTTGCTTTCCAAATCTTTTTGTGACATTATCTATTCTAATAAAATCCTCTTTTCCCATTGAGACATAAGGAGTATTATTTCTTTAAATATCTTTGCAAAGCTTTATTAAAGTTCTTTGCTTTAGAATTATTTATGAAACATCGATGGTGGGTTGTTAGTCTTCTTCTGGTTCTTTTTCTTCTTGCACAAGTTATTGGACTCTTGGTACATACGTATTACAATGTCAGTGAAGAAGCATTGCCTCTTGGCATTGAAAGACCTGAACTTAATCCAGAGACATCTTATATCTCTCTCTTTTTGGTTTTGCTTATTGCAACTGCTGTTGTTTTTGTATTGCTGCATTTCAAATTATTTCTTTTATGGAAACTTTGGTTCCTTGTAAGTGTGTTTTTTACCCTAGTGATTAGTTTTGGTGTTTTCTTTTCTGTAAAAGTTGCCTTGGTTTTTGCCGTTGTCTTTTCTGTATGGAGGGTTTTCAAGCCAAATCCCATTGTACATAACCTTACAGAGCTTTTTATTTATGGTGCTCTTGCTGCAATTTTTGTTCCTATCCTTACTTTGTTTTCTGTATCTCTTTTATTGATTTTGATTTCTGTATATGATTACATTGCTGTACGAAAGACAGCACATATGGTAAAGCTTGCACAGTCGCAAGGAGAAGCAAAGGTGTTTGCTGGTTTGTTAATTCCTTATGAAAAGAATGTTGCTATTCTCGGTGGAGGGGATATTGGTTTTCCTTTGCTTTTCGCTGCTGTTTCAATGAATACTTTTGATTTAGGCTTATTCGATTGGAGAACATATATTATTCCTCTTTGTGTTGCTCTTCTTCTTTTTGCTCTTTTTGCAAAAGGTGAGAAGAAGAAATATTATCCTGCAATGCCTTATGTGAGCTTGGGATGTCTTTTAGGTTTGGTTGTTTTGTTGTTATTTTTATAAGGAAAACTTTTTGTTTTATATGTATTATTAGGTTAGAGGGTGTTATAGACTTTTTAATAAAATAAATTTTAAATATTTAAACGACTGTTTTTTCCAGAGTAATGACAATTCTTCGATTATTCTTGCCCTTATTTTCTGCTTTTACAAAAAGAATTTCTCCTACTTCTGAAGTATTTTTTAGATGTGTTCCACCGCATGCTTCTTTTCCAAATCCTTCAATATCTACAATGCGAACTTCTTGGATGTCTTCAGAAAAGCCTTTTGCTAAAGAAGTCATTTTTTCTCCTAAAATAGATTCTGCTTCTTTTCTTTGGAGCAAAGACCAATGAATAGGATGTGCTTCTTTGATTATTTGGTTTGCTTGTGCAATATATTCTAAAATTTTTTCTTTGTCATAATTTTCAAGAGAAAAATCTATACGTGCTTTGTCTGTCTCTAGTTGGTTTCCTGTAATGAGAGCTCCTGTTGCTTTTGAAATGACTTCTGAAAGGATGTGTGCTGCTGTATGATATCGCATGAGAATATATCTTCTATCCCAATCAATAGTGCCATGAATGTGATCTCCTTCTTTAATACCAAGATCAGATATTTCATGGATGATTTCTCCTTCTTCTTTTTTGACAAAAATTACTTTATAGGCCTTTCCATTACTTGTGATGATTCCTGTATCATATGGCTGTCCTCCACCTATTGGATAGAAATATGTTTGGTCTAAAGTAATAAAAACTCCTTCTTTTACTTTTGTGACTTGTGCATCAAATTCTTTTTTATAACAGTCTAGTAGATAGGGTGCTTTCATTTTTTGTTTTCTTCAGAGATATATTTTTTGAATCGTGTCATGAAGATTCCAAACTCTTCATTGAGGACATTTGCACCACAAGCAAGGTCATGGCCACCACCGTAGCCTGTCAGACCTTCTAATGATTTTTTAATAATTTCAGGGAGTTTTATTTTTGTAGACCGCAAACTCATGACTACTTTATCATCTTTTATTCTTCCAATGATAACTACTTTGTCTGGCTTTCGGTAAATAATTTCATTTGAAATTAAACTGGTGAAAGAATCTTGACTTGAAGGGTATGTATACAGAAAGATTTTGCTTCTTGTTTTGACTTTCTTCGCTTCTTCTAAAGTATTTTGATATTTTTTTTCCATTTGTGCATAGTGCTTCCAAATAAATTTCCCTTGTGGTGTTTCTTGCTTCATAATTTCCCATGGGCTTTCAATTCTTGTGAGCACTTTTATACATTGTTTTGAGTTCTGTCCATTTCCTTTTAGAGCAAAAATAAAGTTTCGGATAAGAATTCCAAAATCAGTGTCAAAAATAATCTGCCCCGGGTGTTTTGCTTCAGGGATTAATCCTGGATATTGTTTTTGAAATTCTTCAATAAGTTCTGGAGGGATGTACCAATCGCCAATAATACCTATCATTGCTATCCAGAGATCTTTTTTTGTTATTTGATATGCCCAATAAGAGGTTGGTCTATTATCCTTATCATTTTCTTTTCTTGGATTGTAGTAATGGTAATGGGAAGATTCAATTGTTAATGGTTGATGGTGGTCAATATGGATGATTGGCGTTTTTATCCCCATAACAAAATCTTCTTCAATAACTGCTTTATCAAGGATAAGAACAAGATCTGCTTTTTCTCTGTTGATTTTTTCGCTTATTGCTTCATTGAGTTGTCCTTTGATAGGCATTCCTTTTCCTTTTTTTGTGTATTTCCAGAGAACTAAAAAGGAAGCAAGACCATCTTGATCATCATCAAAAAGAAAAAGAGGATTTTCTGCTTTGTTGAGGAAATTGCGAATTTCTTGAAGTTCTGTTTCTGTGATCATTTTTTACCCTTATAAAAATCAGTATAGTCTGTAGGAGGTGAAGCAGTTGTAGGACTATATTGGAATGGTGTAGAATCTTGCTTTCTCCCACTCTTTTTAAGGGTTGTGAAATAATATATAAGGAATGCAAGGAGAAGTATTGCTATGCTTGCTATTGCTAACAAAAGAATTGCCTTTGCTGCAGATTTTTTCTTTTCACAGAGGCCTTGTTTACAGACTTCTCCAGAACCGCAGGAAATATCTAAAGCACATGAAGAGCAGGTTTCTCCTGATTCTATAATTTTATTTCCACATACTGCAGAGCTTGTGCTTTCTGTAAGAATAGAATCAACTTCTACTTGACTCAATACTGAGTTTCCTACTGTGAGTGTCCATGTTTGTGTTGTTTCTTCTGTTGCATCAGAGACTGTTGCTTTGATTGTAAAAATTCCCTCTTCTATTGCTGTATAAGAAAAGCTGTCATCTGTGTCTGTTTGTTGAAGATCATTTACAAACCATGCATATGTTAATGTATTGCTTTCTGCATCAGAAACGGAAATGGAAAAGTCTTGCGTGTCTCCAGGTTCTATGCTTGGATCTGTGTCAGGAGAATGGGAATTTATTGCTGGTGCTGTGTTTGTTGTTGCGCCGACTGTTATACTAAAAGAATTACTGGTGACAGAAGCAGAGCCATCACTAGCTGTGATTGTTATATTTTCTGTTCCTCCCCAGTCAGTGTCTGGGCTAAGAGTAATGATTGAACTATTTTGGAGAAGATTTATATGTGCTGCAGATGTTGCGTAGGTGAGATTATTATTATGGTCTATATCAGAAAAATAACTGTTCATATTAAGTGTTGTATTAGTATTCTTTGCTAGTGTTAAATCGGATATGTTTGCTATTTTTTGTGGTGCATCATTTACATTGGTGATGTTTATTGTAAATTGATTGCTCGTGACTGTAGAAGAAGCATATTTTCCTGTAATTGTTATATTTTGTGTGCCCGTAAAGTTTTCAGTGGGGGTAATACTGAACTGATTATTTGTGTCAATGCTGATATTTGCGCTTGTGTTTCCTGAAAAGGTATAAGAATTTGCACCTGTAAAATAACTATCTAAGTCAAAGAGATTTTCGCTTGTTGCGTCTTCATTCGTTGCATAGTTTGCTATTATTCCAGAAAATGCTAGGGTGGAGATTGTGAGTGTATTATTACTCGATGCTGCTGCTGTTTCTGCATTTGTGTTCGTTGCCAAGCAATTCCAAATATATGCTCCTGAAGTTAGGCTTGAAACGAGAAAATTTGCTGTTATACTTGCATTACTTTGCGTTGCGACCACAGCCCATGGAGAACTGGATGTATTCATATAGAGTGCAATAGAAGAAATGCTGTAGGTTGCTTCTGTTGCAGTGCAAGAAAAGATAATAGATGTCATATTTGTGCTGTTTCCAGAGCTTGGAAATGTGAGAGACATAGAAAGTGCAGATATTGCTGGTAGAAAGAGTATTATCACTAGAAGGATACTCAGCTCTTTTTTCATAGTTTATTTAGAGAATGGCTATTTAAATATCTTTTGTCAAGATTTAAATAATATCTCTTCTTTATACTTGGTATGGATTGGAAAATTTTTTTATATGTATTTTTAATTTTTGTATTTCTTATTTTTATTAAAATAAGTCGTTTTCGTGTCAATGGAAAGAAGATTTTATCTTTGCCTTTACGCATTTTATTTGCTTTATTTTTCCCCTTATTGCTTGTTGTTCTTCTTGTTTTTAGTTCTGTATTCTTTTTGTTCCTTTTTATTTTTTTGGTCTTTCTTTTTTTTCTCTTCTTTGTTTTGGGGAGAATACGTTTGTATTCAAGAAAAAAGAAAAATGTATCTGATGATATTATTACTGTACATAGGGTGAAGAGAAAATAAGATAGTCTGTAAATGGCTTTTGTTCTTCAATTGCTTTTCTTTTAATTTCTTTGTACCTTGTAAAAAGTGCTCTTATTGTTGTTTGTTCTTCTCCTTCATAGATAAAAAGGTCTTCAATTCCAGTAAGATCTTCTGTTCTTAAGAAATCCGGACAGAGTGCTCGTAGTTCATAGTGTCCTGCCTCTTTACTGGGTTCTATATAAAGGCAGTAGAGAAGTCCATGTTCATCCGTATAATATGCTCTTATGATTTCAAATTCTACATCACCAAACTCTATTCTTTCTGTTTGTGTTCCAGTCCACTCTTTATATTCCTCTTCTTCTCTTTTTTCTAAATTTATTTCTTTAAAATAATTTTCTATTGCTTGGGTATTTTCTATTAATCTTCTAAATCGAGACAAAGTCATTATTTTTGTTTTTTTCTTTCTGTTTAAAAATTAGAAGGTAAAAAAATAAGAAAAAAAAGGTTTATTTTGATAGCCTTTTATTTGCTCTTCTTCCTGGGCGTATTTTTTCTCTTCCTTTTCCTGTATGAAGCATTCCACGAGATTTCTGTCCAGCAGAGGTTTTTCCTCTAAATACTCGGTTTGTATGTTTTCTATAACAGATCCATTTAAGGTTTTTATCTGCTTTTATTTCGGGCATATAAGGATCTATCATGATCACTTCGTACCAATAATGTAAGCCATCTTTTCCGACCCAATATGAGTTTAGTACTTCAAGATTTTTATATGATCTTTGTGCTTTTTGTTCTGCGATCCATTGATAGGACATTCCTACAATCTTCTTTCGCCTCATGGTTCGAGATCTACGACCATGCTTTCGTGCTTCTCTCTTTCTTCCACCACGAGAAACGCGGACACGAATAATAGTAATTCCTCTTTTTGCTTTGTAGCCCAGAGATCTTGCTCTGTCTAATCTTGTTGGTCTTTTAATAGAAGTAATAACATCTTCTTTTCGCCATGTGATAAGTCTTTGCTTATAGAGTGGGCCTAGGTTTTCTTTTGGTTGCTTCCAAAGCTCACGTATTGCTTGATACATTCCCATTGTTTTTTTCTCCGTTTTCCTTTAGGATTCAGGTTGCAAAGCCTACATTTCCTTAATTAAGGATGGGATAGTGGATTTTTAGAGCTTTTTAAAGGTTTCGATATACTTAAATCCTCTGCTTTTTTCTAAATATTATGACTAAATATATTTCATCTTTTACTATTAATGAAGCTTTATTTAGAAATTATCTTCAAGTAATCCCTTTAGAGCGAAGAAGAGGATTGGAGCTTTTGCTTATTGAAGGTAAGAGTGTTGATTTTCTTCTTAAAACTTGTTTTTCCCATAATGAATATGAAAAGGTATTCATATATGCTGGTCTTGATTCTGGTGCAAGTTATCGCCAAATTGGTTCTCAGATAAATAGAAGCGTAAGATATGTTCATGATTTAGCTCAGTTTTTTATTTCCGAAAAAATGATACAGCCACGTTAGTCTATAACTTGTATACAGTTTACTGGACAGGATTCTGTGGCTTCTTTATTCTTGTCCAGGTCTATTTTATGTATTTTCTTTTGATAAATACCTTTTTTGTCTATTGAATCTTTTAATTTTGATTTACCATCTTCTTTAGACATCTCCCAGAATTCTGGAGCTATCTCAATGCAAGAATTACAACCTATACACTTATCTCGAAAATGAATTATTGTTGACATGATTTCTCACAAATAACATAAACTTTATCATTTTTCCTAACTACTCTTTCAAGAGGGATTGTTATTTCAAGACCTTGTTTAGCTACATTAATTTTATTTTCTTCGTGTTGTATAACTGATACTTTTTCTTCGATGACTCCAGTTGTTGGTCCAATTATTAAGATATTTTTATTTAATTCAAGGTCTGCAGCTTCTAATTTGATATGGGCAATTTTTGTTTTAGCAAAATAATTTAGTACTGTACCAATATATTGCTTTTCTTGTTTTGCTATAGAACCAGAAGTAGCACTCCACATATCTATTTCTTTACCAAGATAATAGCCACCATGCCAAAAACCACGATTGTATACTTTTTCTACCTCTTCTATCCATAGTTTCACTTTTTCTTGACTATATGTTCCTTGTAAATATGCATCTACAGCTTCTCTATAACATTGAACGACTGTATGAACATATTCAGGTGCACGACCACGACCTTCAATTTTTAATACGGAAACTCCAGAGCCAAGTATTTGGTCTAAAAAGCCAATGGTACAAAGATCTTTCGGGGACATTACATATTTGTTATCCATTACAAATTCATGGTCATCTTCAACATCAATTACTTTGTATTCTCTTCTACAATTTTGAATGCATGCACCCCTATTAGCAGAAGCATTTTCTGTGACTAGGCTCATATGGCATTTTCCTGAGATAGCAACACATAATGCTCCGTGAGCGAAGATTTCTATTTCAATAAGGTTGCCAGAAGGGCCTCTTAAATTATTTTCTTTTATTCTTCTACAAATATCCTTTATTTGTTTTAATGTAAGTTCTCTAGCTAGAACAATTACATCAGCAAACTTAGAAAAATATTCGATACTTTCATAATTGCTCACATTTACCTGTGTTGAAATGTGAACAGGCATTTGTATCTTATTACAATAAGAGATTGCCGCATGGTCACTTGCAATGATTGCTGTAATCCCTGCAGATTTTGCTTTATCACAAATATTTTTCATTAAATTAATATCATGATCGTATAGAATTGTGTTTATTGTTAGATATGTTTTTATGTTATTTTTTTTGCAAATTTCTGAAATTCTTTCTAAATCCTTTATGAAAAAATTATTTGTGGAACGAGCCCGCATATTTAGTTGCTCGACACCAAAGTATACCGAGTTTGCTCCTGAGTTTATAGCAGCCATTAAAGATTCATAAGATCCTGCTGGAGCCATAATTTCAATTTTTTCCATAGCTGAAAAGCAAAAGAGCAGGTATTTAAATATTCGCAAATATATCTTTAAATATGGAGCTTGAGAAATTACGAAAAGAATTAGCTAAGGTAGATTCTAAAATAGTTTATCTTCTTGAACAGAGAAAAAATACAGTCCTTAAAATTGGTAAAATAAAAGAATTAAAAGGAATTCATATGGTCCAGAAAGAACGAGAACAGAAAACTCTGCAGAGATTAGTTAAGCAAACAAATGTAGATCCAAAAATAGTGAAAAAGATATATTTTATTTTGTTTTCTTATTCTCACAAGTTACAAAAAAAGAAAAGATACTATTAGATATACGTGAAACTTAAATACTAAAAGTTCTATTTCTGCTGTATGAAAAAGGATTGCTTTTCTTGTCATGGAAAATGGTATACACAGCCTTTAAACTGTGGACATAGTTTTTGTCCTATTTATACCAAGCTTCCTCAGTTGAAAACTGTGCGTTTAGATAAAGATAACTTCCAAGGAACTGCTCCGAGTGTTTTTGTTGGAAGGTATGGCTATCCTCACCTCAATGTTGGTATCCTTGCTCCACCTGAGAAGATTGAAATGGATGGAGAGTTGTATGATGCACCAAAAGAATGGAGCAAAAGAGGATTTCAGATACAAGATGTGCTTGATTTTCGTTCTGTACTCATTAATTCACGCACACAAGTTTCTGTACGAAACCCAGGAAAGTATGTAGAAATAAGTCAGGAAGTTGCTATGGCTTCGAAGCCTGTGGATGTTGAGTTCTTCTTACAAAAGAAACCTGTGTATCAAATAAAAACTTCTAATGTAGAGACTGTTTTAGGTGCACATGCAGAATTGAAAAAGGCTGTGCTCGTAAGCAATCCAAAAATTAATCAACATGTGGAGAAGGCTTTTTCTGATAGTGATTTGAAGGCTGCGGATGCTTTGCATATTTTATATAAGAAAGGTATTGATGAGACTGCTTTAACGAGAATTCTTTCTGTGGGTGGTTTAGGTGTAAAAATGCAGAGGAAGTTAGTACCAACACGATGGAGTATTACTACAACTGATGATACGCTTGGCAAAAATCTTATTGAAGAAATAAAAGATTACAAAGAGGTTGATTATCAGATGTATTTTGATGGATATTTAGGGAATTATTTTTTGATTCTTTTTTTTCCTCGTGTGTGGAGTTATGAACTTTTTGAGATGTATATGCCTTCTACGCTTTTGAATCCTGAACAAGAAATAAAGTTTACGACTGATCATGAATTTTATGATGGAAGAAAGAATTATGCTGAACATTGTGTAGGTGGCTATTATGCTTGTCGTATTGGGGTTTTAGAAAAATTACAAAGTATGAGGAAACAAGGAACAGTGTTGGTGTTACGATTTATTACAGATGAATATACAACGCCTCTCGGAGTTTGGATTGTACGTCAAAGCACACGAATGGCTTTAGGGCATAGAAGGGAATTTTCTTCTGAGGAAGAGATGATGAAATATATTCAAGAATTTGTTTCCACTCGTTTTCATTTTGATATAAGGACTATATTAAAGAAAAGTATGGTATTAGAGTATATTCATTCTCAAAAATCATTGTTTGATTTTGGTTCAAAGTAATCCCTAAAAATGAAATTCTCTTTTTCAAAAATATCGTAGAACTATTAAAGGTTTAGAGGGGGCAGCTTGTGGCTGCCACCAATAAACACAGGGAGGGATTGCCTTAATGAACTACTTTAGAGGAGTAATTAGTTATTTATAAAGGTTTTGTTTTGTAGTTACTTTAAAGTGGAAATATTTATAAATAAACCCTTTTATTGAGGAAATATGCCCAAGCGTTCTTTAAATTATAAAAAACAAGTTTATGGCCATTATCTTCATTTAAAAGACGATCCTTCTCTTTTAGAGTTTTCTCCACCTCATTTACAAAGAGAACTTCACTTGCTTCAGGATATTGTTAAGAATGATCTTTCTTTAGGTGGTTTAGAAAAAAAATATTTGTTATCAAGATCTGTTATTTCTCATTGGGTTACATATCTCCAATCACAGGATATTTCTTTTCAAATGCCTTTTGTGAGGAAATATTGTCTTTCTGCTGATTCTGAACAAGAAGCACTTACATATCTTCAAGATCCAACAATAAGTCATAAAGAAATTGCGGACACTCTTTCTTGTTCTAATGTGGCTATTCGTAGACTTTATCATGCTCATGCAGATATATTACCTGAAAGAAAAAAAAGAACTTCCACCTTTGAGATTAAAGCAGAAAAAATTTCTTTACGTGATGCATCTATTCTTGAAGAGGCAAAAACGTTTCGTTTTACTCTTGAGGAAATAGGACAGAAAGATGGGAGAAATTTGACTTCGCAAAGAATAACTCAGATTCTTCAAGGATTTGGTTTTGAGAATTATAAAAAAAGAAGATCTGAATATAACAAATCTTTGCATAAGGAACATAAGGAGCTTGTTGGTGTTCTTCAACAATATTATTTTGATAGGCACATTGAAGAGAAGGGTTTAGATCATGCCCTTGCATGGAGGTGCAAAGAAGTGTATGGCTGGGGTACAAGTTATTCTTTAGAGGCTTTGGAAAAGCTTATTGCTGCGCGACGAGCTGGTGAAGGCTATTACCGTTGTGTCAAACTTGCGGGCATAGGAGAGACTAGGAAAGAAATACGGAGCCGTACTCCTCACATGGCTGCGATTTTAAAAAAGGCACTTTGTGATGTTGTTTTAGATATTCATCATAAAAACTTTGCTGAGGGAAGAAGCCTTAGTTTTGAAGAGAAAGAAAAGCTTAAAGAAATGTGGAATAGAGGTGAATCTTCTCATGAAATAAAAGAAACTTTACACTTAGTAAGTCCTACTTCTTATTATGTTCGAAAGCTTGGCTTGAAAAAACGAGAAATTCCAATACTTCGGAAAATTTTTGTTGATTATTCTTCTTTAGATCATCTTATTTCTGGAGGAAAGACCTATTCAGAAATGGAGAGTCTAGGTTTTCCTGAGCATATTATTCGAAGAAGGAAGAAAGAGTTAGGTTTAGTAAGAAAATCTTCTCAAAATGCTATTAATTATTCCATTTTAGATGCATTACTTTTTGAGGAAAAAAGTAATAGAGAAATAGTAGAAGCTGGTTTTTCTAAGAAAAGCATTTTTCGAAGGAGAAAAGAATTAGGTGTTTCAAGAAGAAAATCTCTAGTAAATTATTCCATTTTAGATAGATTACTCTCTGAAGGAAAAACAAATAAAGAGATAATTACGTTGGGTTTTTCTCGTGTAACAATTACACGAAGAAAAGAAAAACTGGAACTTGAGAAAGAAAAATGAATCTTACTGATAAATATGTGGATAGAAATAGAAAAATTCTTGAAGATGCTCTTCATGGTGAAGCTTTTTCGCATATTGCTCGTATAAATAATTTAACTTCTGAAAGAATACGGCAGATTGTACAAGAATATAGCGGTTTTACTTCGAAAGATTTACGAGCTACAGAAAAGAAATATAAAAGAACTCTGAATATGGAGTATAAAAACCTTCTTGATGTTCTTCAACAGCATTATTTTGATCGATTGATTGAAGAGAGAGGTTTAGATCATGCTCTTGCTTGGAGATGTCATGATGTGTATGAGATTGGAAAGACCTATTCTTTAGAGGATTTGGAAAAGCTTATTGCTGCGCGACGAGCTGGTGAAGGCTATTACCGTTGTGTTAAATTTGCAGGCATTGCAACAGATAAAAGAGATGTGAATAGAAATCTTCCTCAAGCAAGCATTGTTTTGAAAAGAGCACTTTGTGATGTTGTTCTTTCTCATTTAGAGCAAGTATTTCATCATGGAAGAGAAAAACTTACTCCTTATGAAAAAATACAATTTGCGGGGCTTTGGAATAGAGGAGTATCTTCTGATAAGATTAAAGAAACTTTGCACTTAGTAAGCTCTCCTTCTTATTATGCCAGAAAGTTAGGCTTGAAAAGAAGGCCTTCTTGTATTACTTTTTCTGTTAATTATTCTCTGTTAGATACATTGATTTATGATGGAAAAAAATCTAAAGAAATGGTTAAGTTAGGTTTTTCTCGTGATACTGTTCGCAGAAGGAAAAAGGAAGTTATGTTTAAAGAGGAAAAATGAGTCTTGCACATACATATACTGATAGGAATGCAGAAATCCTTGAAGAAATTCTTCAGGGTCAAAAATTTGTTGATGTTGCTCATAAGAACAATCTTAGTATTGAAAGAATACGCCAAATTGTACAAAAATGTTCTGGTCTTTCTTCAAAAGATTTACGCTCTGCAGGAAAGGAATATACATGTGCTTTACATGCTGAAAATAAAAAGCTTCTTGATATTCTTCAACAATATTATTTTGATCGATTGATTAAAGAGAAGGGTTTGGATCATGCTCTTGCATGGAGATGCCAAAAAGTATATGGCTGGGGAAAAAATTATTCTGCTGATACTTTAGAAAGAATCATTGCTTTACGAAGGGCTGGAGAGGGATATAATAGGATTATTCGTTTATCTGGCTTAGCTGAAGGAAGAATGAAAATTAATCGTTCAAGTGCTCTTATTTCCCGTGTACTTACTGTTGCTCTTTATGGTGTTTCTTATAAAAAACCTACACTTGCTTGGGAAAATAAAAAATATCTCCTGACTCTAGAAGAGGAAGCTGCTTTTATTACTGATTGGAAAAATTATGTTTCTGATTCTACTCTTAAAGAAAAATATTTTGATAATAGTGAGAGTCTAAGGTATCATGTAAAACGGTTAGGATTGGAAAAAAGAGAAGGTGTAAAAAAGATGGGAGTTGGGAAGACTGCAGAAATACGGCAATTCCTTCTTCAAGGAAAAACTACAAAAGAAATTGTTGCTTTAGGTTATGATCTTGAAAATATTTGTAGACGAAGATATGATCTACGAAAAGAAAAATTATTACACTAGCCTTATTGTATCTAGATTTCTTGGTACAGATGTTTCTACATGCATAACTTTGTGCACAGTAGAAGCAAGGTCTAAGCATTTTGATGCTTCTCCATGCTGTGTAATTACTCGTTTTGGCTTTGGATCAAGATTTCTAAGAAATGCCATGAGTTGTGGGCGGGAGGAATGCCCTGAAAATCCTTTGATTACTACAATTTCACAACGAACTTTTACTACTTCTGATCTGCTTTCTCCAGATGCAAAAGCAATTTCTTTTTCTCCATTTTGTATACGACGGCCTAGGGATCCTTCTGCTTGATAGGATGTTAAAATGACAATATTTTTTGGATTTTCTGATAGAACCTTAAAATATTCTACAGAAGCTCCTCCTGTGAGCATTCCAGATGTTGCAATAATAATACTTGAACCTTCTGAGTGCATGACTTCCTGCATTTCTTTTTGTGAGCCTACACGCTTGAAAATTTCAGAGAGGAATGGATTGTGCTCTTCAAAGAAAATTTGTTTTCGTACTACTGGATTGAAAAATTCTGGGTATGCAGTATGAATTGCAGTTACGTCCCAGACAAGACCTTGGACATGAATAGGAATTTTTGGAAGTGTGCCTTCACGAACTGCACGCTCTACCATGAGCATAATCTCTTGGGAACGGCCTACACCTAAAACTGGAAGAAGAATCTTTCCACCACGCTCAATTGTTTTTTTGATCAAGTCCATGAAGAGATCTTCTGCTTCTTTTCTTGGAGGTAAGATATCATCTTTTGAACCATAGGTTGATTCAATGATGACTGTTTCTAATCGTGGAAATTTCGTGATTGCCCTTGCGAGTAAATTTGAATTGTCGTATAACATATCTCCAGTGTAGAGAAGGTTGTGTAAGCCATTTCCAATGTGGAGATGTGTCATTGCAGAACCAAGAATGTGGCCTGCATTGTAAAAGGTCATACGAATATCTGGAGTGATGTCGGTGACTTCTTCAAAGTTTACACAGATCGTTTGCTTGACCATTTGCTTCACATCTGCAACATCAAAAGGTGGTTTTCGTGCGTCTTTGTATCCAATAGAGATAAAATCTAAGGCCAATAAAGACATGACATCTCTTGTTGGTTCGGTACAATAAATAGGACCACTATAGCCATATTTTACAAGTAAAGGAACCATTGCAGAATGATCTAAGTGTGCGTGAGAAATAATCACTGCATCAATTTCATTAATGCGAAATTCAGGACTGTCAAAATGAGGGTAAGCATATTCTTCTGGTGCTGCTGGGTTAATTCCACAGTCGAGAACAATTCTTGACTCAGGGGTTTGTAAAAGGAAACAGGATCTTCCTACTTGCCTTCCAGCTCCGAGAACTGTAACACGAACCCATTCATCTTTTCTTCCACGAATCCAGCCATTGTAAATTCTTTTTCCTACTTCATTGAGGAATTTTTTTCTTGAATCGTTATTTTCATAGAGGACTGCGCGAATATTTTCTGTAATCTTTGAACGAATGGATGGCATTCGCCTAATTGTTGGCACCCAGAGTGTTTTTTCTTTAATAATTTTAAGGAATTCTCCTGATGGGCCTATAGCGACGCCTGGTTTTTCTGCTTCAATGATGACTGTGCTTCGCGGTGCATCAAAAATAATATTGTCTACATTTGCTTCTGCGGGAAGTGTTTCTCGAATAATTTTTTCTGCTTTCTCCATATCTATGCTAATAGATGGATCTGGGCGAAGTTCAATTCTTTTTTTAAAATCGGATACAAGTTTTTTAATTTCCCCTCTGTTATCTAAGAAAAATTCTTTGCTTTTTGTATAGACAATAATATTTGCAGCTTCAAAGCTCGTATTACTGATTTCTGCATCTTTTGGTAATTTTGCTACTATTTCATTTAATATATCTGCCATTTTTACTTAAATTAAATATAAGAAAAAATCTATTTTACAATAGACTTTACTTCTTTCTGTATTACGTATTCTACTCCACTTGGATTAATGACAATGACATCAATTCCATTTCCTGTAGCTGAGTCTCTGCTCATGGCAGCACTTAATGCTCGCACTGCGATTTCTTTTCCTTCATCTACGGAAAGATCTTTTTTATAGAGTGTTTCTAAAACTCCGATTGCTACGGAAGATCCAGATCCATCAGATGCGTAGTCATCAACTTCCATGATGCTTCCATCAAAGGAAATTTCATAGAGCTGGTAGCCTGTTTTATCATAGCCACCAAAGAGGAATCCTACAATCCCTGGAATCATACTTGGTCTTCGAATGTTGGAATATGCTAAATTTGCAAGAAGGTTTGCTGCTTCTTTGACTGAAGGTTCTTTTCCTTTTCGCATTTTTAAGAGCATAATTTGACTCTTAATAATTTTTGTAAATAATTGAATATCAGAAACAAGGCCAGCTGTGGTAATTGCCATGTGATCACTTATAGGAACAACCTTGGTTGTTTTCTTATGTGCGATTAAATATCCTGCAGTTGCTCGTCTATCTGCAGCCATAACTACGCCATCTTTACAGATCATTGCTATCGTTGTTGTCCCGTGTTTTGGGTTTGCTTCCATCATTTTTGATTAACACCTCATAAGAAGAATTTCTTTTTCTAGGAGTAGGAAGTTTGTATGGGTTTATAAGGTTTATGGTTGTTATTCCTTTCTTAACGTTTCTGTGTAGGTTCTATACTGTTCTGACTTTTCTTTGAAGTATCTTTCAATACTTGTTGGGAGTGTTGCAATCGCTTGTATAACTACTGGAGAAGCAATATGATCTATTTCAAGCATTTTAGAAAGTGCACTTTCAAGAGATTCCCCTTTTATTCTAGTTTTAGGAGTATCACCAGTAAAATATGCTAAGGTTCTATTTGTTCTATGCCAATATATGCCTCTTGCTCCATAGGAACCTAAATGAAATACCATACTTAGTAATCTTCTTCCCGTTGGTCCTTCTCTTGAAGGAAAATCCATAAATTGAAACTCTGTTACTTTTGTTCTTGGAAATCCTTCAGGATATTGATCTTGTCCAAACATCCCTCCAAGCATTGCTCCTATTCCTTTGAGACTTTTTGGTCCTCTGTAGCCAATGACTCTTGTACCTATACTTCCTTGATCATATTCTCCAGTTGATTCGTAGAGAAAATCCTCAGTATAGTTTAAAGTGCCTCTATGAATATTTGTGAGAATTTCTCTTACTCTTCTGAGCACTTCTGGTCTTTCTTGGTCATTTGTTTTTGTTCTTCTTGCTAAAGCTGTTATTCCTACATTGCGGTATAGCCATGGCTTTTGTGCTAGCATATGTTCCATATCCGCTCTTCCATATCTTTCTAGAAGAGTACCATATCCTTCTTCTCCAATTTGTTCCCTTCTGTCCTCTAGTTCTTTTTGAATCATTTGATGCTGGAGAGCTTCTAGAAATGCAACTCTATCTTCGGGATTAAGGTTTTCAAATAGTCTTTTGAACTCTTCTCCGTTTCCTACTAGAGTTAATCCTGTTTTTGTGGGATCTGCCATTGAGCAAGAAAGAGAAATGAGGGGGTATTTAAACCTTCCTTTTGTAATTATTATTAAGGGATAACTATATAAACCCAAATTAGGCTTGTTTTTCTATGGCTCAAGCAAACTGTACTAAGGTAGAATTAGAAGAACTCCTTCGTTCTATAGATATTACTGGAAAAACTTCTTTGAAAACAGGAAGTTGGGCTCATGTGGGAAGTGACTCGGTTGCTCTTCCCTTACGGGCTAGGGATATTCCTCATTTTGGTTTTTGGATTAATTTTAATCGTTTTGCCCCAGATCATGAAGGGCTTGATTTTTCTGTGTATAGAAATACTTTTGGAGAAACAATTATTGGTCTTCCTTTTTCAACTCCTGTTTATGCGATAGCAGATGGGGTTATTGCAAAAAACTTTCGTGTTAAGGTAATGGAAGATGTAGTTGATCCTTATGATCATGACAAGGATGCTCTTTATGTTGTCCATGGTGAAGATAGCGGTACAAGAAGGAGACTTGTTGCTGGATATGTTCATGTTACTCCATTAGTGAAGGAAGGAGAGTTTGTTCGTAAAGGGCAAAAAATTGGTTCTTTTTATTATTATCAATCAAGTAAAACTTTGAATTTTGGAAGATTAACTCATCTGCATTTAGGACTTTGGTCTTTGGGAGAAGAACTTTTTGCAGAAGATCCAGAACTAGTTTTTCCTGGGCTTATGAAATTAATTACTGTTCCTCAAAGGGATTATCCTTTTACTATTCTTGAAGAGAGTGAGCAACCACATTTACGCGTTGCAAACTTTACTCGACTGATGCATGCTAAGAAAGCATATGGTTTTGAAGGTATCCGAGAAGATTTTGAAGCACCTCTGCCGACTTATTCTCTTTTTCGAAGAATGAAAGAATTATGGGATTTAAGAAGTTAAATTTCTACTTTTTTAGCTCTACTTTTAATGGTATCTGTGCCTATGAGATCTGTAATTAAGTCTTTAGGCTTGGAGTATTTTCTAGAAAGCATGACATAAGATCTTCCTTTTTCCTCTTTTACTGGATATTGTTTCCAGCTTTCTTTGAAATGTTCTAGTCGTTCTTTTTGTTTTACAGGTGGTCCGTAGTGCTTTATTGTTGGTGAAAGCTTTTGTTCTTTGAAGATATAATACAGGATTGCATTTTCCCCTTCCTTCCAATGCCAGTTTGCTTCTTTGATAACAAAGTCATGTTCTTTGAGTTGTTCTTTGATATATTCAAAGCATTTCAAAAGTTTTGCTCCCACAACGTCTCTTTTACCCTCTAATGGTACAAGTTCTAGAATTATCTTTTCTCCTTTTTTCTTTTGTAGTTCTTCCAAAGAAAATTCTTTTTTTACAAACATTTCTTTTCTTGGATGTTTGAGATATTCTTTTGCTTTCTTTTTGAAAAGATCATATTTTTCTGGAGATACTACAGCTGTGACGTTTCGTGTTGCTTGTACAGGGTCTACAAGAATGATTGGAGAAAGCATTTTTGCTTCATTGAGCTGTACTTTTTTCTTGTGATGTTTTTCTGTATCAATAACTGTTGTTCTTTTCCATTGAGAAACATTTTTGAGAAGCTTTTTGAAACCTTTGTAATGAATAGTTAATACCTCCATGGAATAGCCAGAAAATCCTTTGATAAAAGATTCTGCACCATAGAAGCCATTTGCTTTAGCAAATGCTTTTGCGAGCATGATATCACCTTTGTATTTTTTATGTTTGTTTACCCATTTTGCATGGAAAGGAGAAATATCTGTAATGTTTTGTGCGTGCTCTACACTTTTAATTTCCATAATAGGAATAAGTTCTACTGTGTAGTTTCCTTTTTTTAGTTGTAGGTAATCTCTGCTTCCGTGGAGTACTGTTCCTTGTACATTATCTTTGAGAACTTCTGCGATATCTATCCCTTCATATTTTTTTGGATTAAATTTTATATAGATATCAATATCATGATTATTTTTTAACCAGGTTCCTTTTGCTGAAGAACCACCTAGGCTTACTTTTGTGTTTGCTATGCGAATACTTTTGATTATTTCTCGTATTATCTTTTTTACTTCTTGTTGTTCTTTTCTTGAAGGTTTTATTTCTTTGAGAAGGTTTTTCATTTTATAAATATTTTTTCTTTATCTTCTCCTCTAGTTCTTCCATCCTTTGGAGTATTGTTTTTGCTTCATTGGCAGTTATATCCTTTCCGTAATAATTTAAATCATTTCTTATTATTCTTATGCTATCAAATTGGTCTCCCCAACTAGATTCTTTTAGGATTTCTTTTAAAAAAGAGGTATAACACTCATTATTATAAATTTTATATCCTTTGATTACAGCTGTCGCTTCTAAAATTTCTCTTAAAGCATCATATATAATACAAATCTTTGTACTTGCAGTAGTATCATTTAATGGGATGAGCCTGTTTGTATCTTTCTTTTTTTGACTTGCCATGAGAAGAGCTTTTTTAAGATTGGGGTCTACTTGTATTTCTTTTGCTATTCTTTTTTGGATGCAATTTTTCCAGTCCATTACCAGTTTCCCCCTATTTTATACCCATTTAAAATATTATTTAATAGTTCTTTATTCTTTATATCTTCTTTTCTTTGGAAGGAGAATATTTGGATTTTCCTTCCTAGTTTCTTTTCACATGCGCCTAAGTCTAATTTTTTCTTTGTATCTGAAAAAATGGCAATATCAATATCTGAATTATCTGTGATTTCTGCTTTTGCAAAGGAACCAAAGAGGATAATAACAGGGTTTATAAGTTCTTGTTCTAGATGAGGGAGTAATCCTACCTTTTTGAATTGTTGACACCAATACATTTGGGATAATGAAATGAATAAAGGATTTTTTTTATTTGCTTTATAAAAAATATAGTTAAATTCTTCTTCTTTTTCCAGTAAAACTTCCTTATGAAATTCTTCTAAATACTTTGATGCAGAAGGTGGGCTTATTTTTTGTATTCTGGCATATTCCCTTACATTGATCCTTCTATAATTCTCTTTAAAAAAAGGTTCAAGACTGTTAAATATTTCTAACATGTGTAAATATTACTTAACAGTGTATTTAAATCTTTCTATGTTAATATATTTTAACATCTGTTTATAATTATTAACAGTTAAGTTTATAAATTCTTTTCCTCTTGTAGGGTTATGCTTAATGGATATGTACATCAGTTTAAACATCTTTTTGCCAGAAACTTATTTGAGATTTATTTTTTGCTTGCGTTTCGTGCTTTAGGCTTTTCTTTTATAGGTATCTTTATTCCTTTATATCTTTCTATTGAATTAGGCTTTCCTTTTTCGTCTGTAATTTATTATTTTATGGCAATGACCCTCGCTTTTGCTTTAGGTTCATATTTTTCTCTTCCTTTAATCACAAAATATGGTGCAAAACATGCAATGATATGGAGTTATCCTCTTTTGATTCTTGGTTTTCTTGTTGTGATATCCTTGGCCCATTTTCCTTCTTTGTATCTCCTTGCAGCAATCTTGAAGGGTTTTAGTATGGGCATTTTTTGGATGGGTTTTCATATTGATGTTGCGGTGTATTCACACAAGAAAACTATAGGCAAGGAATCTGGGACTATTCATTTCTCAAGTATTTTGGGAGCTATTGTAGGACCTTTGATTGGGGGACTTGTTCTGTATTATTATACTTTTACTGTTCTTTTTTCTCTTGCGATTCTTGCTTTTATCATTTCTCTTGTTCCTATGCTTTTCTCTAAAGAATTGTATGTAAAAACAGCGTTTGATTTTCGATCTTTGTTTGTGAGAGAACATATCAAATATTTTTTCGGATATTTTGCACAAGGCGTACGAGTTACTGTACTTACTGTTGCTTGGCCATTATTTATTTTTGCCATCTTTGGGAGTTATGTTGTGCTTGGAGGATATGCAGCATTTGCAACATTTTCTATTGGGATTTTAGGATATTTTGCAGGAGTGAGCATTGATACTGTCAAACAGAAGGGAATTCTTATGCGCATTGCTGCACCATTTGAAGCAACTCTTTGGGTTTTCCGTGCTTTTGTGACGACAACTACAGGTGTGTTTCTTGTTGCTTTGTTTGGAGGCATTACAAGCTTAGGAATTGATCTGCCGCTTTTAGCAAAAACGTATTCCAGAGCTAAAAAAGAGCAGATTGCTGCATTTGTTTTCTTTCGAGAAAGTTCTATTCGTGTAGGAGAGTTTGTTGCTTTGTTATTTCTGCTTTTGGTTGTTGATTTGAAAGCTTCTTTCTTCTTTGCAGCTGCAAGTTCTCTGTTGTATTTATTGTTTTAATCCTTTCTTAGTTTTGCTACAAAAAATCCTTCTGTGTCGTTATCCTGTGGCCAGATTCTCAAACATTTTTTAATTTCTGAAAAGAATATTTGCTTTTCAAATTCTTCAATAGGCTTTTCGTGTTTTATATCCAAAGAAATCCTTTCTAGTTTTGCATTGGGATATTTTTCTAGGAGAAAATGAATCACTGCTTCGTTTTCGTCTGGCTCTAACGTACATGTAGAATAGACCATTGTGCCATTTTCTTTTAAGGCTTCAAAAGCAGTGCTGATGAGCTGTCTTTGCACGCCTGCCATTTTTTTTATGGTGTGTGGATTCCACATACCAATGGTTTTATACGATTTTCTAATGGTGCCAATACCAGAGCATGGTGCATCACAGAGAATTTTATCAAACTTTTGTTTGAACCAACGGCCTTCCATTCTTGTAAGCACTGTGTTGTATACACCACAACGTTGAAGATTAATCGTTAGTGGTTTTAAGCGGTCTATTTTGTTGTCATTTGCGATGATTATCCCTTCATTGTGCATCATTGCTGCCATTTGTGATGTTTTGGAGCCTGGAGATGCGCACATGTCTAAAACAGTATCTCCAGCTTTTGGTTCTAAAACTACTGGTGGGATCATGGATGCTGCACCTTGAATGTATATGTAGCCTAAAAAATGCTCTTTCGTATTTCCTACTGCTTTCTTTTTTATAAAAAAACCTTCTTTGCACCAAGAAACTTGTTCAAGATCTTCAAATCTTTGTTTTATTTCTTTGACTGTTGTTTTAAGAGTGTTTACACGGATAGATTTTCGCATGGGCTTAAGAGATGCTTCTGTAAATTTATCAATATCTGTTAATTGAGCATATCGCTCTAAGAATTTTTCTTTCCAGTCTACCATTTTCTTGTGAAAGGAATGATTGTTAATAAATATAGTGGAAAGCTATTTTAATGAGGACTTTGTTTTTAGTTGTTATGCGCTAGTCGTATAGGGGCTAGTATCAAACCTTCCCAAGGTTTGGACCTGGGTTCAAATCCCAGCTAGCGCATTTTTAAGTTTTAAATAAAAGAAGATATAAAAAAGGTTTTCTTGTTTCTTATATGACTTTTTTTGGGAAAGGTATATAAAGGATTGTTCTGTTTTTGGACTTGTTTGCGTGAGTAGTACAGTGGTTAGTATTTGACCTTGCCAAGGTCGAGACCCGAGTTCAAATCTCGGCTCGCGCATTCTTATTCAACTTCTGTGCGCTTCCAATAAAAGGGAGGATTTTAGTGGTCGCATCTATGTTCAACTCTTATGCACTTCTAGGTCTTCCCTAGTCTTAAATAGAATTTCTTGGCCTATACCTTAAGGAGGTATACATGGCAGAAAATGATATCTATGGAAGTAAAGAGAGATATGTACAACTCGTTGAAAGACTGGTGAATTTTACAAAAAAGCCACGTAAGGGTAAATATTATTGTAAGAATTATGAGAATCTCAAGTATTTTCAGGTTATGATTTCTTATTTTAATTTGAAAGATTTGAGCTATATTCGAAGAAGAAAGGTCTTTCAAGTGATGCGTTTTATTACTTTTATTCTGGAGAAGGATTTAGCAGAGTGTACAAGAGAAAATATTAATGATCTTGTCTCTTACAGTCATACGGTCTATAAGACTGTGCATAGCAAAAAGGATTTTATTAAGGATCTTAAATCCATTTGGTGTATTATCCTTCCTGAAAAGGATCATTATGGAAGAGTAGATGAGACTCTTATTCCCTATACTGTTCGCCATGTGAGTGGAACTGTTGATAAAAGTAAGGAAAAGCTGAGGAATGATAGGATTACGTATGAAGAGTTCAAGAAGATTATTACTTTCTTTTCAGGGAATTCCACTTTGCAAGCGTATCTTACTCTGGTCTTTGAGTCTTTAGGTAGACCACAAGAAATCCTTTATACAAAAATTAAGGATTATGAGTTTTATGATAGCTATGCAAAAGTGTGGATTTCTGAGCATGGAAAAGAAGGAACTGGTTTTCTTCAGTGCATAGATTCTTATCCGTATATTGCTCAATGGTATAGAGAGCATCCTTTTAGACAGAATCCTCAAACCTATTTCTTTTTGAGTAAAAGTAATAATGGGAAGTATACACAACTGAAGAATTCTGCAATTAACTTTCGTTTACGACAAGCTTGTAAGCACTTAGGAATACAAAAGCAAGTGACTTGTTATTCTTTGAAAAGGAATGACATTACGTATAGACGCTTGCGTGGAGATAGTGATATGCAGATTCAGCATGCTGCTCGGTGGACTTCGACAAAGCAACTCAAGATTTATGATATGAGTACGCAACAGGATGCTTTACAAATTGAGCTTGAGAGAAGAGGCATTCAGGATACTAAACCGGTTCATGAAGAATGGAAACCTAAAGTCTGTGGCTTTTGTGGTTGCGATAATGGGTTTACCGCAGAGCTTTGTGTAACTTGTAAGAGACCTCTAGATCGTAAGAAGCTTCAAGATATGGCTGAAGCTCATGAGCGCTTTATGAACTCTGAGATGATGCAAAAGTTTGATCAGATGGAGAAGATGATTCAGAAGATGGTGAAAAAGTCCTAGATAATTATTTCAGGATTTAATTCTGAGGAGTTATCTTTAGTCTAATCTCCAAATAAAAGCTTTTCCCATTCCTCCATTGTTTGTTGTTGATATTCATTAAGTGTATTTCCGGGATCATCACCGCAGGATGAAGAGACTATTTCTCCTTGATCTGTAAGAGTAATTCTAAAAGATTTTCGAACTAGTTGTCCTATTTCTCCGGTTTCTGAAACTCTATCTTTTTCTACATATGCCCAATAATTAGTAAAAGAATATGAATCTCTTACTGTCTCTGCAGATGTACAGTAAATGTTATTTATATTCTCCCCTTCTTCTGTTCCAGATCTACATTTAAGCGTGATTTCTGATACTAAATAACCTTCCTCATATGTTACACCAAAGAAAGAGGTATATGGATATACTCCTAAAGACCATCCTTCTAAGTTCTCTTCTTTGATATACAAATTGGTACCGGAAAGGGTTACATTATTAAAATTAGGGCAATAAGAATTAGGACTATTTGTCTCAAAACTGAGTCCATTAATCAGGAAGAATAAGATTAAACCTAAAATTAGAGAAATAATAAGTAATTGATTAGACCGTAAAGAGTTTAGTTGGAATCTCCAAATAATGTGTGTAAAAAGAGAAAGGGTAAATCCTAAAGTTAGTAAATATAAAATATAAGAAGCTAAATCTAGATAGGGTAATAAAAAGACTGTAATTAGGTAATATAAGAAAGCAATAAGGACTGTCCAAAAAATGAAAAAACTATTTATCTTAAACTCAGATTGATATCTTATTACTTGTGATATTTTTGATACAATTTCTATTATTAACCCTGTAATTAATATTGTGAAGAAAGTATTTTGTAGATTTGTGAAAGGAATAAAGTACTCAGCAATAAAAACTCCTAAAGAAAAAATTAATCCCCAAATAATAAATGAACTAATTTGGTTTGATGCCTTTTTCTTCACGTTTTTTAGTAGAGGGTCTTTAATTTATAAATTCTTTTAAATTTCATTTGAGATTCTTTATCAAAACCGTTTCTTTTTGTCCATTCCTCTTTTGCCATTAGAAGCTGTGTTCCCATTAAATTTAGGTTTTATAGCCTTTTCTGTCCGCAGTCATAAGAAATCTTCTTTTAGGTGCGGACAAGAATTTTGAGTCAAAAGTATGCATTTCGTCTTTTTAGGTTATACGGCTTACTGCATGAGAATTCTGTTATTTGGGCGGATTTGTGCATGCGTGATAAGAGACTTTAGTACTAGTGCAGGATTTACTGTGAGTTTTCCGTAGCTCATTTCTGCTCTACAAGGCTTACATTTCAAGAATACTTGATGGATAGGCATCTTTTTCAGCCGTAGAAATAAGAGTTTCTTTCCGTGAAAATCAATTATTTGTAGTATTTCCTATAGGGATTATTAAAGAGAAAGATATAAAAATGATTTGAACTATAGTATTTATGTACTATTTATGGAATCAAACATGTCAACACAAACAATAACATTAGATAGAAAAGAGTACAAAGAACTTAAAGAAAAAGCTGAACTTGGAGATACTCTTCTTTTAAAATTAGTAAAAGGTCTTGAAGATATCAAATCTGGTAGAACAAAACCTTGGAAACGTACTACATCTGCTTAGTTCTTTTTTCTATTTCTTCTCTATAATGTGGAATTAAGTGCTTAATGAGGTTAATTACTTCTTGTTGATCTTTCTTTTCACTTAGAGCTACCACAAAAACAATAACTTTTTTTTCATAAATGAGAAAATAGAAGCGGAACTTTCCTACTTTCTTTTCTCTAAAAAATTTGTATCATAAGGGTTTTCCTACAAAAGGGTTTGTTTTGAGTTGTTCTATTTCATTCTCTACTTGTACTTTTATAGAATAGTCCAGTTTTGCAAAATCTTTATCAAACTGTTCCGTTGTTTCTATCTTGTACTCATTCATGACAATCCTTTGAACCATAGGCTTTAGGAATATAAAAACATTTTCATATAAATAATTATTTTTTGGGTTGCTGATTTATTGTTCTACTGTGGTTCATTATATAGATCTTCTTATACTTAAAGATCATTATTCTTTGTTAATCCATCCTTCTAACTTCTGAATATAATGCTCTTTACTCTCCCCTTCTTTAACCCTAATTGATATTGATTTATAATCTTGAGTTTTAGCGTAAATTAGAAAAGAGACTAAAATTATAGTTAGAACATAAAGGAATAGTGTTCCATGCAATAAAATAAATCCTACTGATAAAACCATCATAAATATAAATAATAAAATTAAATATCTTCTTATTGCGCCGTAACTAATTTGTTTTATTGTTAAATTGCGCGGTTGTTAAATTATAAAATAACCTTTTTTTAAGCCATTTTGAGGCATTTGGTACTATTCTTAGATTTAGATGTTGAAATTGCGCGGTTATTCAGTTATATTATATTCAAAATGAAAGACATATAAATCTCGTCGTTAGGTTATATTTAAAATTAGGTACTACCAAGAACGTTGGCGCTTCTCAATGGAGAGCTGTTGCACAGTTTCTAGCTCTGTTTTTCTATTTTAAACGATTCTGAACGAGAATTCTTCATAATTTGTAGCCCCTTTAGCTCTCTTTTCTTTTTTTCTTTTTCTTTGAAAAGGAGAGGCACTTATGTTATTACTGTATAATAGTAAACTATATAAACTAGTTCAGCATCAAAATGGTATGAAAAACGATACAAATACACCTATTTTTGTTAAGGATGGCCATCAGGCTCGTCTCTCTGAAGTTCATGTAGATGATCATGTTGTTATCTATGCAAAACTGGGGTTACGATTAGAAGGATTAGCAGACTTTGCTTCTCTTGTTACATTACCTGTAACTGTTGTGCGCAGTTCTTCTCCAGAGATACATAGCGTATTAAGAGATGAGGGTTATAGGATTCTCTCTCTTCCTGTACATTATGGAGAAAGAATACCTTCTCAAGAAGATTATTTTTAATTTTTTATAGTACTTTAGAATAGTAGGGTATAATCCTTCCTTTTTCCATTGTGGTCTTTTCTTTATATCCACAGCCTTCGAGCATTTTTATTTCTTGATTATCTTTTGTAGGAATAATTATTTGTTTTTCACCTTGGTCTTTTATTATTTGTTCAAGGCTATGCAACATGATTTCCTCTATTTCTAATGGGTTTAATTGCGGATATTTTTTAAAGGTTTTTTTATTTGTAAATGTTGCTCTGAGCATTACTCCTTCTAGTAATAGAGGTCTTGAAAATACTGTTAAAAAAAGAAAGCCTTCCTTGTCTTCTCCAAGGTAAAAGCCTTTGCTAAATTTTTCTGTATTCCTATAAAAGTCTCTCCATGCTTCTCTTTCTTTTCCTAAAGGAATTTCTTGCTCTATTGTGTAATATTCCCCTTTTTTTATTGTTCTCCAATGAAGCTGTGCTAAAAGAGAAATACATTGCTCTTTTTTCTCTTTTTCTTGGAGTATTCTTAGAAATACTTTTTCTTTATTTTTATATTCTTCTCTTTCACTTTCCTCTCTAAAATATAATGTTGGTTGCACTCTTTGTATTGTTTCTCGCATTCTTTGTGCATAGGCTATTTCTGGTGTATCTTCTCTTCTTGCATTCCATTTTTCTATTGCTTTGGTGTAGATCTCTGCTGTTTCTCTATAAGATACGTCATTTTCTGTTTGTGATCTTGCTAGAATATATCCCTCTTGATAGCCAGTAATTACTACATCTTCTGTACTGCCCTCTTCTTCAATTATAAGTGTAAGATTTCTTTCTAAAAGGAAGCCTCTTGTTCTTTTTATTTTGCCTTCTTCTACAATTTCAAATTCTTCTCCTCTCTTTCCAGAGAGATTACAGATTTTTCCAGGAGGGTATTTTTTTTGTATATTTTTGTTGATAGACATTTTAGAAAAATTTTTTTCTCTTTTTATAATCTTATCGTTCTCTTGTTTTTTAGAAATTTCTCGTAAAGAATTTTAAAAGTCTCTTTTGTTGTTTAAAAAGAAGAGTGGATATATAATATTACTCTTTCTCGTGCTTATGTTTTCCTTTTCTATGGTCTTTACAACCTATAACCCAATGCTGAGAACAGCCACAAATTATACATTTCTTTTTCATTTTTTCCTCCAGATATTATAGACTCCAAGAAATATCCCTGCTCCGCCTATGAAATAATTGATGATGAAGAATCCTCCTAGGAAATATCCGAGAATACAGAGGCCAATCCCTGCGATAATTATGCTCCATGTTGGATGTTCTTTCATTTGAAAGCTTTCTCCACTTTTTCTTTTGGCCAGCCTTCTTTGAGTAATGCTTCTTTAATTTGTTCTGCTTTAAAACCTTGTTTGATATTTTTTTGAATGAAATCTTTGAGCATTTCCATATTCTTATCTTTAGGCTCTTCTTCTTTTATTTGGCCTTCTTTTTTCTTTCTAAAATAATACACTAGTTTTACTGCACTATAAGAAATGTAAAAAATCAAGGATAGGGAGAGCACCCATCCATAAATATCATACATAAATTGGTAGACTAGACCAATAATGATGAATAAAAGAATAAATATAACTATAAGTTCGAAAATCATTCTAATCTCCTTATTGTTACCCTAGAGTTCCCACCGCCAATGCCCATGATTCCTTCAAAGTGTAAGCCTTGGAAGTCTATTTCAAGTATAGGATTTTGTTCGTTGATTGTTTTTCCTGCAGCAATAGCAAGGCGTTTAAGGAAGCGATTAAGGTCTTCATTGCTGATCGTTACATTTGTATTCATAGAACCAAAATCTGTGTAGTCTACTTTTATCGCTCTATCAGGGCCTTCACAAAGAATCGTTTTTATTCTTTCATCGTATAAGAGAGGATCAAAAGAGCCTGCACCTAGAATATCTCTTTCTAGATAATACTGTATCTTTTGTGGAAGAAGCTCAGAGAAAGGAAGACCAAGTTTGTTTGTAACTTTTTCTGTGACTCTCTTTATGAAAGTCTGATTGTCAAAAAGGCTATTGTCTCGTTCAAATTCTTTTCCATACATTTCTTTTGCTTTTTCTATAATTCTTTTTTCTATGTATGGCTCGATGGCGTTATATTGATAGCTTCCATCTTGTTCTTTTTCTACTAATATACCTACAGGATTTTGATAGAGCTGTAATACGTATTCTCTTTTTGCTACACCAGGGCTTGGAGCTTCTTCTAAATGAAAGTCATTTATAGATGGAAGTTCTGGAACTTCTAGAAGAGGCAGTTCATTTGCTTCTGGAGAAGGGGCTAGTGCTTCTAGTTCTTTTTTTCTTTGCTCTTCAAGAATTTTTCTTTGTTTTTCCGCTTCTTTTACTTCTTTTTTTTGTTTCTCTTCTTGTTTTGTTTGTTCGTCTTTGCTTTTGAGATCTTCTATTACATAGAAACAGGCATCTACGAAACGTGCCAAGTGTATCGTCTCTTTTGTAGGATAGGGTCTTTTTTTTGTTAAATCGAGAATGTCTTGTATAGTTTGCTCTGCTTCTTGCTGTTTTCTATCTAAGATAAATTGTGTTGGCATTTTTTAGTATGGATTTGTTGATAGGGAAGCTGGAGTGTTTTGCTTTTCTTTTACAAATTTTTCTAAAAGCATGAGTGCTTTTGCAAGATTTTTATTTTGTTCAAGAAGTTCATTTAATCTATTTATCATGGGATCTTCGTATTTGTCTGCCTTGATATGCTCTCCAGCACTTTTGAAGATATGTACAAGATTTGAAACGTTTTCATTGAGTTCTTTTACTCCAAGAAGCACATCTGCCATTTTATGTTGAAGTTCAATATTTGATGCAATTAAACGGTCTACAGAAGATGTTGTTAGAGCTGAAGCTTTCTTCACCACTTTTTTTGCCATGAGTCTTTATAGAGAATGCCTATTTATATACTTTTCTTTGTAATCCATTATAATTTTTGATAGAATCTACTATGATGGAATATATACCAGAATGTTTCTCGCTCTTTATATTTTTATAGTGTTATTTGCATTTTAGGCTACTGCTCTTTCTCCAAGTGCTTCTTGATATTTTATTCCATATGCTCTTTCTTCTCTAAAATATACTGCACGTACTTCAATGATCGTTGTAGGATACTCAGGATTTTTGCTGCATAGTAAGGCTCTTCCCTTTTCTGTTGTTCTCCAACTTACTACTGTATCAAGCCTTGGATGGAGAAAAGTATCTTCTCCACTGGGAATTTCTTTTTCAGGTAACCCTGATTCTGTGGGATGAAGGATTAAAGAGTTCAAATTCACGCCATTTGGTGGAGTAAAATCTCTTCTTGTTTGTTCTATTTCTGTTCTTACTCTTGGAGAGAGTACTTCATTTTCATACACATGTACTCTATCCATATAGAAGTTATTCCCTCTTGTTGAGAAGTGCATGTCGAGCCATTCTTCTCTTTGTTGGCCTTTTTCTGCAATTGTTTGAATGAAATGTGTTCTTTCTGGTTCTGGAAGCCTATTTCCAGTTCCATCATAGACTTTTCCTTCATAGAGATATTTGAGAAAATTAAAAAAAATCCTCGGAGTAAGCATGAATGCATTTCCTTCTTGTAATTGTATGTGCGCTTCTTTCCAAGAAAGTCCTTCTAAGCTTTTTTTCTTTGCAATAAGAAGATCTTTTCCTCTATAATAGTCACCTGGGAGAAGGATATAGTCTTGTTTGTTCATTACATTTCCATGCCTGGCATTCCGTGCATTCCTGGAGGCATTTGTGGCTGTCGAGATCCTGAACCTGCAATGACATCATCTATTCTAAGGATAAGTTCTGCAACTTCAGATGCTGATTTTACTGCTTGTGTTTTAATCTTTAGTGGTTCAATAACACCAGAGCTCCATGCATCCATAACTTTTCCTGTTATTACATTAATACCAGCCCATTTTATGCCTGCATCATGCTTTGCCTTGAGTTCTGTAAGAATATCAATAGGATCAAGACCTGCATTTTCTGCAAGTGTTCTAGGAACAATTTCTACTGCATCAGCAAATGCGAGTACTGCTAGTTGTTCTCTTCCTGAAAGAGATGTTGCAAAAGATCTGAGGCCTTTTGCAAGTTCAATTTCTGCTGCGCCTGCACCGCCTACAACTTTTCCAAGTTGTACTGCAGCAACAAGGCATGATAAGGAATCTACCATTGCTCTTTCAATCTCTGCAACGACATGTTCTGTGCCCCCACGTAGAAGAATCGTTACTGCCTTTGGATTCTTGCAATTTTTTACATAAGTCAGTTGTTCATCGTTTACTTTTAGTTCTTCTACTTCACCTGCTTCTCCTAATTCTACAAAAGAAAGTTCAGAAACTTTTGTGACAATTTTTGCACCAGTTGCTTTTGCAAGTTTTTCCATATCTGATTTCTTTACTCTTCGTGCAGCGTAAATGCCATATTTTGCGAGGAAATATTGTGCAATGTCATCAATACCTTTTTGGCAGAAAACTACATTTGCTCCAGATAATCTAATTTTTTCAACCATTCCTTTTAGAATTGCTTCTTCTTGATCTAAAAATCCCTGTAATTGTGAAGGATCGGAGATTTGAATCTTTGTATCTGTTTCTGGAGATTTGACTTCTAGTGCACCATCAATTAATGCAATCTTTGCATTGATGATTTTTGTAGGCATAGATGAGTTTACTCTTTCTTTGTCTAATACAATACCTTTAATGAGCTCAGAGTCTTCTATGCCACCACCAACTTTCTTTTCTAGTTTAATTGCGTCCATATCAATTTGATTATTTTCTGTAATTTCTTGTATAGCCTCTAAAAGTAAGTTTGCAAGTTTTTCTTTTGCAGCGCCACTTTTTCCAATCATAGAAGTAATTGCAATACGCTTGAGTGTTTCTTTGTCATGTATGGATACTTGTTCTGCCATTTCTTTTAACAGCACTTGTGCATGTTCGTTTGCCATGCTATAGCCTTTTGTAATTACAGTTGGATGGATATTTTGGTCCAAAAGTTTTTCTGCGTTTTTTAAAAGTTCTCCAGCGAGAATGACTGCTGTTGTTGTTCCATCGCCTACTTGTTCATCTTGTGTTTTTGCAACTTCAACAATCATTTTTGCAGCAGGATGCTCAATCTGCATTTCTTTGAGAATGGTTACTCCATCATTTGTTACTGTAATATCACCTATGGAATCAACAATCATTTTGTCCATTCCTTTAGGGCCTAGTGTTGTTCGAACTGTTTCTGCGACAAGCTTTGCAGCCATAATATTATTTCTTTGTGCGTCTTTTCCCATGTATCTCTGGGTACTTTCTGGTAAAATGTAAATAGGCTGTTGTTGGCTCATTTTTGTTCTCCTTTTGTTTGTTTTTCAGTAAAAAGCTGGTATATAAGGTTTTTGGGTTAGTTATCTAGGGTAGTAAAATATGTTTTTTGTGTGTAGTTTGTATTTAGTACATGAACGTATATTCTTCCACCCAAATCTGGACACTCTTTGAGAAAATATTGTATATTTGTGCCGTCTAATAGAATATCTTTTTTCGGATCAATCGTTCCCAAGACCTTTATTCTTTCTTTCTGGATCTCACTGATAATAACTCGCTCACCAAAGATCATTTCTAGATCTCTTCCTTTAATTTCTGTAAAGCGTAACACTTTTTCCTCTGAATAAATCCTTGTTTTCTTTTCTGAGACTATGATTTCCATCTATGAAAAAAATTTATCCATGTTTAATAACTTTGTGCTGTATTATAGAAATCTTTTTATAGTACTTCAGATTCAAAAATTTCATTATATTTTTTTATGGAGGGATTATATTGGAAGAAGAATATGACAAAGAAGATGACGACCTAAGCAATGAAGATTTTTTAGATGATTATGAAGATGATGATTTTGCAGGTGAAGATGAAGATAGTGATGAGGGAGAGATTTAGTTTTTTTCTTTTCTTTTTTTAGATAGATTTATTAACTGAAGGAAAAATTCTTTTTTTATGCCAGATACAAATCCTCGCTATACTGCAGAAGTAAAACTCCTTGAGAAGCTGCGTGATGAGATATTAAATAGAAAGAGCCTTGTTCTTCATTCTAACTATGGTTTTTGGAAAAATGATGTTGGGACTGTTCAATCTATTCATGGTGTATATGATCCTCTTGACCCCAAAAGTGTCTATACTTTAACTTTTAGACTTAAAGGAAAATATTTATCTGAAAAAGAAGGGGATGTTTTTAGAAGAAAATCTTCTTTTGATTTGGAATTTGCTCTCTTTGATTATAATTTCTTGATTCATGATATGTATGAATTTGTTATTAATGGAGGAAAATCATTAGTGGCTCCATCTTATAACCCTGATCTTAGCTATTATGTCCCAGATGGAGATCTTTATACTGGGGTTTTATTAGACAGACTGAAATGTTTATATCTGGAAAGAAGTCATGAACTTCCCAAAAACCTTCTTCTTCCTCTTCCTGTAACAAGAGTTACTTCTGTTCAGGTTCGTAATAATAAAAGCAATAGAGTAATTGAGGATTTTAATGCTCATGATATTCTTCATCATGCTTTAACTTTACGGGAAATTGAGTTTCTTGAGCCTATAGTTCATTCTTTTCCTCCTTTAATGGAAATTTATCAAGAAGTTATGCAAAGAGGCAGTGTAGAAAATATAGAAATGATTCTTAAAGCAATTAACAGGTAAGATTATTTTTTCTTTGTTTTCTTTTCTGCTTTTAGTTTTTCTATAATTGTTTGTTCAGAAATAATTGCAGAATTTCCAGAAGGATCTTCAATAACAATCTTTAATGGCATTTCTCCCCATTTAACTTTTCTGATCTTTTTAAGGAGATTCTTTGCAGTTGTTTTTGCGTTCTCTTCTTCGCTACTTTCACGTTCATCTTCAATAACCTTTTCAAAACGATTGAGTAAGCCTTCAATGTTAGAAATGTATCCTTCAGATGCAGGACCAGGAGTGACTGTCATATGGAGTTGTGGGACTCTAATCGTTGCTTCAGATGATTTTACTACTCGTACTTTCATGTCTTCTTCTTTTACAATGGTAAAAGTTAATTTACAGGAGTCTTTCATTTCTGCAGCTTCAATGTCTGCTTTATGGAAGCCGCAGCCTTCACAATGCATAGAAAAAACAAAGGTTTTTCCCAAAAAAGGTATTTCCATTTCGTCTTCCGTCAAGCTTAGTCTTTTTTCCAAACAAATTGGACATGTTTCGCCTTTTATTGTGTCTACCATAGAGGAAATTGTTTTTTAGAAGTTTAAAAACTTTACTTATGTGTTTCTTTTGGGTAGTTTGATGACAGATC
>Ga0209212_1000675_pt1 | contig 63496 bp, 60 predicted proteins | sample RifGroC2_FD_183996 | JGI IMG/M metagenome (GOLD analysis project Ga0209212, IMG submission 183996) | Groundwater microbial communities from Rifle, Colorado, USA - Groundwater C2 (SPAdes) (version 2) | ecosystem: Environmental > Aquatic > Deep subsurface > Groundwater | place: Rifle, Colorado...
CCGCTAACCGGCTGAATTTGCAGCGGTTATATTACTACAACATCAAAGGTACACCAAGGAAAAACTGCACTATTATTCAGTTATTTTAGGTATTTAGCAGGCAATTCAATATTTTGCGGCTCCATCAGGAATGCCGCTCCTACAGGATAGGTAAATTAACGACGGAGGTTTTATGAAGAAGAAGTTGTTGCTGGTTCTTTTGCCGGTGGTGCTGATGGTCGCCGGAACGCTGGCCGTGTGGGCGAACGAGCAGAGCGCACCGCAGCCGTGCTGCGCGAAACCTGCCGCGGTTGAAAAAAAGGTCGGCTGCGCCAACTGCGCTAATGCTGCAATGATGGAAAAGGCGCCTTGCGCCAACTGCGCCAACTGCGCCAAGACAGCGCAGATGGAAAACTGCCCGCCTTACGCCAACTGCCCGAACGCCGGACAGATGGAAAAAGGGGCGCCTTGCGCGAACTGCCCTGATGCGGCCAAGATGAAACCGGGCTGCGCCAACTGCGCCAAAATGAAAGCGGCCGAGGGAGTTCCCTCCGCCGCCGGGTGCGACAAGTGTGCGAAGATGCAGCCGGCACAGCCGCAGATGGAAAAAGGGTGCTGCAAGAAGGCAAAGCCGCAGTAGTGCCTCTCAGGCGAGCGGCCACCTGCTCGTGTGAGGATCGAAACCCGGCTCCGTAATGCCACCTTCGGCGCCGGCGCCAACAAGGAGCGCCCTGACGGGCGCTCCGTCCCCGTCTTTTATCTTCAGCGGCAGGCAGATCAACTGGTACTCCCCGTGATCTACATCCGTCAGGTTCAGCCCTTCGATGACCACGATACCGCCGTTAAGAAGCGTCCTGTGCACCTCGCCGTCCCCGTCGAAAGCCTCGATGGAAAGGTAGTCGATCCCCACCAGTTTCACCCCGATCTCGCGCAGGTACTGGGCGCCCTCGAGCGTCAGCGCCGCATAGTCGGTGCGGAATCCTTTCTCCTGCCAGAGCCGGGAATTTCCCGTTTTAAGAAGCAGCCGCTCCGCTCCCCTGACCGGGAGATGTTCCAACTCCTTGCGGCCGATCTCCTTGGTGCCGGTTATCTCCACCACCCGCGCCTTGCCGATCAGCAGCTCCAGCGGGATTTCATCCACCGTCATGCCAAAATCGCTGAAGTGGCGGGGGGGATCGATGTGCGTGCCGCTGTGGCTGCCGAACGTGAGGCGCGAGAGGTTGGCGTGATCGCCGTTGGCGATCCGGTTCCAGGGCTCGATGACGATGGGAGGATCTTCGGGGTATACGGGGAGGTCCGCGGAAAGCGGCATGGTGATGTCATGGATTCGCATTCGGCACCTCGGGAACTGTTTAATGGGGAACGGCACCGGGACAGTATAGCGCAGCAAGGGATTCTTTTTCTGGGGCGAGGGTGCCGTAGGGGCGAATAATCATTCGCCCCTACCCTGGTGCTTTTTCCTGCTCCTCGATCAGCCGCTCCAGGTCGGGGGCGTCGTAGCCGTAGTGCTCGCCGCAGAACTCGCAGGTGACCTCGGCTCCCTTTTGCTCCTCGATCATCGAACGGAGTTCCCGCTTCCCCATGGAGAGGAGCACCCGCTCGATCCGCTCACGGCTGCAACTGCAGGTAAAGGCCAGCGCCCGCTTCTCCAGCATGTCGTACGGTATGCCCTCGAGAAGGAGTTCCACTATCTCCTCCGGGGTCTTGCCGCTGTGGAGGAGTTTGCTCAGGGGGGGGAGTTTCTCGATCCGCTCTATCAGTTCTTCGATCACAAGGGGATCCACCGGGGGGACGGCCTGGAGCAGGAACCCGCCGGCCGCGGTCACGCTGCCGTCCTGCTCGATGAACTCGGAGATGCCGACTGCCGACGGTATCTGCTCGGACTCGACCAGGTAGAGCGCCAGGTCCTCGGCTATCGCGCTGGTGAAGAGCTGAACGGTGCCGCGGTAAGGTTCTTTCAACCCCAGGTCCTTGGCGACGGTGAGGAAACCGGCGCGTCCCAGTGCCTGCGGGACGTCGAGTGCCCCGTCTTTACTCAGCATGTGCACCTTCGGATCTCCGACGTATCCCCGCACGCTGCCGTTGCTGTCGGCCTCGATGACGATCTTTTTCAGCGGGCCGTTTCCCTCGAAGCGGAGCGCGGTGCGCTGCCCGGTCTTCAACTGGGCCCCCATCAGCGTCCCGGCGGTCAGCGCGCGCCCGAGCGCGGCGGTCGCCGTGGGAAGCGTGCCGTGACGCTTGCAGATATCCTCGACCAGGTCGGTCGTGACACAGACGAGCGCCCTCACGCTGCCGGACTTCGCAATCGCCCGCACCAGATAATCGGTCATAGTACCACCCCCACCCTTCCCACGATTTCACCCTGCTTGAGCCAGAGTTCTTTCAACGTTATGTAGTCCCACATGCTGATTCCCTTCACCCGATGGGAGAACATCTCGGCCAGCCTCGGCACCCGCGTCAGGTCGCAGACCACAACTTCTCCCATGCAGCTCAGAAACGGTATCCGCTCGACCACCTTGCGGGTCAGCCAATCGAGGTCTATGGGCGCCACGTTGGCGACCTTGAGCAGGACGCATTTCCGCATGGCGCTGAATTCCATCCCCTCTATGCTGAAGGTGGCGGAGAACGGTATGGCGAACGGGACCAGCCGCTTCTTCATCTTCCCGGAGATCTCGCCGTAGCCGTCGAAGACGGCCAGCTTCAACTCCACGATCTCGTCGTCGACCGCCTTGTCCAGGAACTCACGCTGCAGGTATGCCTGCGGAATGTGGAACTCGCGCCGGACCAGGAGGTCCCTGAGGCTTTGCTCCTGTACCAGCTCCATGAAGGACGGATCGTTGAGCCGCGCCTGTATCCTGTCTTTGAACTTGTCGAAGATTCCCATCGCTCTCCCGCCTCAGACCAGCCCGGCGCTGAAGTTGAATTCGGACGCCCCCTGCACGGCTGCCGATTTCCGGAAAGCCTCCAGCACCCTTTCCCGCTCCTCGGGCTGCAGCTGCGTCAGGTCCATGACGAACGAGCCGCATCCCATCTGGCGCAGTTCGTTTCTGTACTGGGTCAGGGAGAACGGCGTCTGCGCGCTCACCACGGTCAGGTGGTCCTTCACCTTGACGCCGTAGATGTCGCCGCGGTCGGAGGTGAGCGGCGCCTCCCCCTTGATCTCCTTGATGTTGATCTTGGAAGTGATGACCGGGACCGGCGCGAAAACGAGCGCGCCCCTGGCGATCTTCAGATCGGCGGCAAGGAGATGGCCCATGTTTTCCCGGTCGTCCTCGATGTAGAGGGTGGAGCGGACGCAGCCGAGTTCCTGCCAGGTGAGGAGCGCCTGGCTGTTCAGCGAGAAGAGCCGGTAATCGGTGGAGAGTTCGGCGTCGGTTCCCTTGAAGAACTGGAACTGCGACAGGTTGGTGAGTTCGAAGCGTTTGAACCCGCTCCGCAGGATCATGTCGATGGCGTCGCGGTAGAAGGGGAGCTCCGCCTCGAAGATGATGAACGGCAGCTGCCAGATGACCTTGTTTTCGGCCCCCTTGAGCTTCCTGGCGAACGGCATGAACTGGTGCATGTTGACCCGGGAGACCGGGAGGATGACGGTATCCACCATCTCGCGGTGCAGTTCGTGCCAATCCTTCACCTGCTCGATCTTTACGGTCAGTTCGTCCTTGCCCCTCGCCGGAGTGGGCCGCCGCGGCGCCAGGGAGGCGAGCGCCGCCTCGCGCCCGCGCGCACTCCTCTGCTTCAGCGCCCCGAGCGTCTGCTCGGCGAGCCAGGCGTAGAAGTTGCGCCTGATCTCCTTGAGCCTCGGGGGGGGGATCAAAAGTGCCGGGAAATCCGGGGCCGACAGCGATGCCAGGGTGAACTGGGTGTCGCCGCTCTTGGAGAACTGCGCCCTCAGCACGCCCTCCATATCGGTGGTGCGAGAGGACTCAAGCTCCCCAAGCTCGAATTGAGTGCGGAACTCAGCACCAAGCACCTTGGCGTCGATGACGAGGTTCCCGTCCCGGTGGCTGAGATGCAGTTTGCACGGGACGCTGCCCCCCTTGACCCCTTCCAGGCGTTTCATGCAGGCGTTCTCGCTCATGGTGAAGGCGGTCTCCGAGGAGACCTTGAACACCGAGTCGCCGAGCTTGAACGGGAACGGGGACGGCGTGGAGACCAGCGTGTTCTCCTTGACGTTCATCACCTTCTTGCCGCCCAGGTAGAGTTCCTTGATGGTGAAGGCGCGCCCGGCCATGTCTGTCTTGGGCTGGACCCTGATGCGATCCCCCACGTGCAGGCGGTCGCGGGTTTCGAAGCTGATCCGGTTGCCGCGCATCTCCCGGATATCCCCGAGGTAGCGCCCGGTGGCTCCCTTGATGGAGGGGGTGGAGATGTCGGTCGGGTTTTGCGAGGCGAGAAACCCCTTGGTGGGGACCCTGCCGAAGGAGAGTTTCAAAAGCGACTTCGCCTCCGCGACGGCGGCCTCGTGCGAGCCTGGCGGCGCGTCGAGCACCATCCGGTAGGCGCCGATCACGCTTGCCACGTACTCGGCGGACTTCATCCTCCCCTCGATCTTCAGTGAGTGGACGCCGGCCTCCATCAGCTGCGGAATCATCTCGATGCTGGAGAAGTCGTTGGTGGAGAGGTAGTAACCTTCCTTTCCCTTGTGCTTGTACTGGCGCCGGCAGGGCTGCGCGCAGCGCCCGCGGTTGCCGCTGTGTCCGCCGAGGAAGGAGGAGAAGTAGCACTGCCCTGAGAAGGAGAAGCAGAGCGCGCCGTGGATGAAGCACTCTATCTCGGCTTTGCTTGCGTCGACTATGCTTTTTATCTCGTCGATGTGGAGTTCGCGGGCGAGCACCACCCGCTCGAACCCGAGTTCCTCCAACTGCCGGACCCCGAGAGAGTTGTGGATGGTCATCTGGGTCGAGGCGTGCAGCGGGATGCCGGGGAAGTACTCGCGGGCAAGTCGCGCCACCGCCATGTCCTGGAGGATGACGCCGTCAACGCGCATCGCTTCGAGGCCCGCCAGCGTGTCGATCAGCTGCGGGAGTTCCGCCTCTTTTACCAGCGTGTTGAGGGTGACATATAACTTCCTGTCGAGGCTGTGGGCGTAGGCGGTCATGCGCTCCATCTGCGGCAGGGTGAAGTTCTTCGCCTTGGCGCGCGCGGAGAAATCCCTGAGACCCGCGTAGACGGCGTCGGCGCCCTTTTCCATGGCGGCGAAGAATGCCTCAAGGGAGCCTGCGGGGGAGAGGAGTTCCGGTTTCTTTACAGTAGTTTTCTGATTTAATGACATCCGCCTAGAGTACCGGAAGGGTGCTAAAGGGTCAAGAGTGCAAAAAAACAGATTAAGACTGAGATTAAGGTTAAGAGAACTTAAACCTTTGCCTTGACCTGCTTTGCTTTGTGGTGAGGGGCTGGTGGTGCTATGAGAGAAGGGGGTCTGTTTTTATCACTTCGTTTGGACTGGAATATACCTGTACACCTTCCGTCTGCCGGAAAAGTCCGCCAGGGAGAGGAGGTCTGAGCGGGAAATGGTCCAGACGCCGTGCTCCTTCTTCATGCCGATTCCTTTCGTGACGAACTGCGTGCCCGGGACGCTGCTTTCGAACCCCAGGCGCGCATGCACTACCGCGGTCCGGTCGCTTTTCAACGAAACCTGGGCGTTCTGGATCTTTTCCCAGCAGCAGGCGGGCTTGCGCGGGGCAGAGGCCAGTTTCTTCGAGATGGTCTCGTTGCTGTCCTTGCCGCCGCTGCTGCGGTTCGCAACCTCGTCGTACCTGCCGTCGCGCCACAGGTCGAGTGTCTGCTCCAGGTCGTGCAGCACCTCCTGTTCGGAGACCGAGCCGGTGCCGGCGGCACGCGAAGAACCCTTTTTGCCTGCTTCGGCAGTGAGAGGAATGACAGCCAGTACCAGCAAAAGCGCCGTTATCGATACGAACCGCATGGACACCTCCCAGAAAAAGACCTTCCCCCTCCCTATCCCTCCCCCTCCGGGGGAGGGGACGATTGCGCCTGACCTCGGCGCAATACGGCTAATGGTACCGTAAAAGGAGAGTCGTGCCAGCGCGGTGACCCCGCGGAACACAGTTGCAGGTCCTCCCGAGCGGGAGGGTGGGGAGGTGGGGAGAGAAGGGCGAATGATTATTCGCCCCTACCCCAGGTCAAGGTTTTCGTTGTCAATTATCCATTGTCAATTGTCAATTGTCTCACAGCGTCAATTGCCTTTACAGGCTCCTATCCGCCGCGTCCGCGAACAGCTTCAGCTTCTCCATCAGGGCGGCGAACTTCTTCGGCTTGAGCGACTGCGGCCCGTCGGACGAGGCCTTCTCTGGATCGGGATGGACCTCGATGATGAGCCCGTCCGCGCCGGCTGCTACCGCGGCGTAGGACATCGGTGCGATGTAGTGGTAGTTCCCCGTGCCGTGGGAGGGATCGATGACGATGGGAAGGTGGGTCCTCCCCTTCAGGACGGGAATGGCCGACAGATCGAGGGTGTTCCTGGTGGCGGTCTCGAAGGTGCGGATGCCGCGCTCGCACAGTATGACGGACTGGTTCCCCTCGCTCATGATGTATTCCGCGCTCATCAGGAACTCCTGGATGGTCATGGACATGCCGCGCTTGAGGAGGATCGGCTTTTTGATCTGCCCTACTTTCTTGAGGAGCGCAAAGTTCTGGGAGTTGCGCGCCCCGATCTGGAGCATGTCCGAGTAGGAGGCGACCAGATCGACGGACTCGGGGTCGATTACCTCGGTGACGAACGGAAGCCCTGTGATCTCACGTGCCTTGGCGAGCATCTTCAGCCCTTCTTCTTCGAGCCCCTGGAAGGAGTAGGGGGAGGTGCGCGGCTTGAAGGCGCCGCCGCGAAGCATCTGCGCGCCCGCGCTCTTTACCGCCTTGGCGGACTCGATGATCTGCTCCTCGCTCTCGACGGAACAGGGCCCCGCCATGACGACGATTTCCTTGCCGCCGATGGAGAGGGTGTCGGAGATGCGCACGATGCTCGCTTCTTTCTTCACTTCCCTGGAGGCCAGCTTGTACGGCTGCAGGATCGGAACCACACTCTCCACGCCCTGCATCGATTCAATCGACTGCAGCACGCTCTTGCCCCTCTCGTCACCGACCGCCCCGATCACGTCCCGGGTCGTCCCGTGGATGATATGGGGGGTGTACCCCAACTCCCTGATCCTCTTGGTTACTGCGTCCCTGTCTTTCTTGGCTGCTCCCGACTTCATGACGACGATCATACTCGCTCTCCTTTTGTCCCCCGAAAACGAAAAGGCCGGAAGGATTGCCCCCCCGGCCCTGTATCTTGTGTCAATCATCGGTTTCAAACCGCAAAGAGGGGGGAGGATCCTGTCCACCCCGGCTTTCGGTTCGAAATTTAGTACCAGCTACCTAAACTTACACCTCGACCCGGGGAGACGGCCTAAAATAAAAGCCGCACCAAAAGTAAAAGTTCGTAAAGGTAAAGTAGCCAGTGTTAATCATGGTGCCATTTAATGCCACCGCGGGCTTTCAATGTCAAGAAAAAAGTTGGCGCTGTATCAACTCAAGTTATTTGACAATCCGCAACCTTTCCGCTAATTTGACCGGAATGCAAGACTGGCTGGTTCACTACGGTTTATTTTCCCTGTTTCTACTGAGCTTTCTCGCCTCCACCCTGGTGCCACTTGGCTCTGAGTGGATGGTGGTGGCGATGCTCCTGGCTGGGAAACAGCCTGCGGCCGTCGTTGCCGTCGCCACCGCCGGGAACTACCTGGGAGCCCTGACTACTTACTGGATCGGCCTTTACGGAGGCGATTTCCTGAAGCGGCGGGTGCTCCGCATGGACGAGAAGAGCACGCGGAAGGCGGAAAGGTTCTACGGCCGCTTAGGCTCCTACTCGCTCCTTTTCAGTTTCCTGCCGGTGGTCGGCGACCCGCTCTGCCTGATAGGGGGCGTGCTCCGGGTCGGTTTCATCCGCTTTTCCCTGCTGGTCGCCACCGGCAAACTCGCCCGTTACGCGGCGGTTGCCTGGCTCACCGTCCAGGGCGCGGCAATCTGATGTACGGAGGTTTGATGCTCAGTTGTACCAAGAAGGTTCTCCCCAACGGATTGCGGCTGGTTTCGGTACAGATGCCGCATCTGCACAGCGCGGAGATCGCCATCTACATAAAGGCGGGGGGGCGCAACGACACCCCGGGGAAAGCCGGCATATCCCACTTCCTGGAGCACATGCTGTTTCGCGGCTCCAGCGAATTCGCCTCGAACCTTGAACTGGAAATAGCCTTCGAGGCCATCGGCGGCAGCGTCAACGCGGCGACCGACGAGGAGACCACCTGCTACTTCTCGCGGGTCCATCCCGAGCAGATAGCGGAAGGGGTGCGGCTCTTCTCCTCCATGCTGCTCGCCCCGAAACTCGAGGGGCTCGATATAGAGAAGCGGATCATCACCGAGGAGGCGCTCGAGGATATCAACGAGCGCGGCGAGGAGACCAACCCCAGCAACCTCTGCAGCAAGCTCCTGTGGCCCGACCACCCGCTCGGGATGCCGACCATCGGCTACCTCGAAAGCATCAACGGGATCACCGAAGAGGACCTGCGCCGCTACCTCTGCGACCATTACGTCCCCGGCAACGCGCTGATCGTGGCAGCCGGGAAGCACGATGTGGACGCCTTCTTCGCCGCCTGCGAGAGATCGTTTGCCGGCTGGGGCAAAGCCGAGCCGCCGGCCCCGGTCCCTGCGGCAGAGATCCAGGAAGAGCCGCGCTGCGTCTTCGTGAAGGACTCGGACAGCCAGGTGAACCTGCAGATCGCGTTCCGGGGCTTCGCCAGGCGGGACCGGCGCATCATGGGGGTGCGGCTCATGCGTCGCATCCTCTGCGGCGGCGGGAGTTCGCGGCTGCACCTCTCTCTCAGGGAGAAACTGGGGATCGTCTATTCCGTCGACGCCTCCATCTCCGCCTACGAGGAGACCGGGGCCTTCGCAGTCGAGTTGGCGACCGCGCCGGAGAACCTGGTGCTCGCCGTTTCCGAGGTGCTGAGGGAAGTGAAGAGCCTCGCCTTCGAGGACGTCGGGGAGGCCGAGCTTTCCAGGGTGAAGGACGGCTATTTCTACGACCTGGAATACAGCAGCGATTCCACCTACGAGATGCAGGTCCGCTACGGGTGGGGAGAGCTGATGACCCTGGTCCGGACCATCGAGGAAGACCGTTCGGAAGCGGCGGCCATAGGTGCGGCGGAAGTGCGGGAGACCGCGCGGGCGCTCTTCGATCCCGCCAACCTGACGCTGGCTGCGGTGGGCCCCTGGAAGGGAGCCTCCAAGCGCGCCGTGGAGAAGCTGATCAAGGAGTATAAAAAAACGTTCAACGTTCAAGGTTCAAAGTTCAAAGTTGATCCTTCCGGTTCCAACGTTGGATGAATCTTGAACAGATTTAAGGTTCCAACGTTGAACCTTGAACATTGAACTTTGAACAGGTTTAAGCTCACGTTGAACCTTGAACATTGAACCTTGAACGGACTTTAGGATTTTGGGAGCTTGCATGAACACAGCTTTACTGATCATGGCCCACGGCAGCAGGATCGCCGAGGCGAATAACGCGGTGCACGAGATCGCGGCACGGGTCAAGAAGATGACCCAGTTCGACATCGTGGAGGTTTCCTTCCGCGAGCAGCACCTGCCCAACATCCAGCAGGGAGTGGACGCCTGCGTGTCCCAGGGGGCGGAGCGGATCCTCCTGGTGCCGTATTTCCTCTACATGGGCGCTCACGTTCTCGAGGATCTCCCGGAGGAACTGGAGGAGGCGAAGAAGCGCCACCCGGGCGTGGAGATGGTGCTCGGCAAGCACCTCGGCGTGCACGACAAGCTGGCCGAGATCGTGGTCGAGCGGGTCGCGCAGAGCCTCACCGAAGAGAGGTGGCACTGATGTCGGTGCACATGCGCCCCGAGGAGATCGAGGCCGAGTCGTTCCGCATCATCGAGTCCGAAGTGGGACCGCACAAGTGGTCCGCCCAGCAGTGGCCCATCGTGCGCCGGGTGATCCATACCAGCGCCGATTTCGATTACGCGAACTCCATGTACATCTCGGAGGGGGCGATCGACAGCGGCATCGCGGCTATCAAGGCCGGATGCGGCATCGTCACCGACACCACCATGATCATCTCCGGCATGGGGAAGGAGCGGCTGAAGCCGTTCGGGGTGCAGGTCTCCTGTTTCGTGGCCGATCCCCAGGTCAAGAAGGACGCCAGGGCGCAGCTGATCACCCGCTCCATCGTCGCCATGCGCAAGGGGGGGAGGGATCCGAAAAACGGCATCTTCGTGATCGGCAACGCTCCTACGGCCCTTTTCGAGCTGATCAGGCTGATACGCGAGGAAAGACTGGTCCCCAAGTTGATCGTGGCGCTGCCGGTCGGGTTTGTCGGCGCCGCGGAGAGCAAGGAAGCGTTGAAGGAACTGGCGCGGGAGTATCCCAAGCTCCCGATCATCACCAACACCGGCCGCAAGGGTGGCTCCAACGTCGCCGCCGCGGTGATGAACGCCATCTTGATCCAGGCAGGTTCGTAGCCTCCCCTTTCACTGGGGAACGATGAAAATGCAGCAGCCGTTTGTTAGGCCGGATCTTCACCGGTTTGAATGAAATGCAATCACACCTCTTTCTACTGGATGAAGGTATGAACGGGAAAGATCTTAGATACGGCTACACGACAGGCGCGTGTGCCGCTGCCGCCGTTAAGGGCGCCGCCCAGATGCTGCGGGACCAGATGATGGTCCACGAGGTGCATCTGAGACTTCCATCCGGGGATGAGGCGCGCTTTGACATCAAGGGCGGCAGACTGCGGGGGAACAGTGCCTCCTGTTTCGTGGTGAAGGACGCCGGCGACGACCCGGACGTCACCAACGGCGCCGAGATTCACGTAACCGCCGAGGTCCAGTTCTTCAGCCGCCACTGCATCGTCATCAATGGTGGCGTCGGCATCGGGCGGGTCACCAAGCCCGGGCTCGCCGTTCCGGTGGGGGAGTGGGCCATCAACCCCGTCCCGCGCAGCATGATCATGGAAGTGGTGAAGGAGGTATTCGCCGTTCGCTGCATTCCCGCGACGCTCACCTTCACCATCAGCATCCCCAACGGAGAGGAGCTGGCTAAGAAGACCATCAACGAGCGGCTCGGCATCATCGGCGGGCTTTCGATACTCGGCACCACCGGGATCGTCAAGCCGATCTCGACCAAGGCGTGGACCGATACGGTGGACGCATCCATCGACGTGGCCCTGGCCTGCGGCTGCCGCACGGTGGTCCTTTCCACCGGCAGGACCTCCGAGATGGCGGTGCAGCGGTACATGGCGGACAAGGGTGGCATGCCGGAAGAAGCCTTCATCATGATGGGCGACCACTTCGGCTACTCCATACGCAGCTGCGCCAGCAAGGGAGTGCCGGAGGTGATCGTGGCCGGGCAGTTCGCCAAGCTCTTGAAGATCGCCTGCGGCCACGAACAGACTCACGTCACCTCCTCGGAACTCGACCTCGCCACGGTCGCCACCTGGCTCAACGAATCTCCGGCCACGGAGCATCTCGTGCCGCTCGCCCGCGAAGCGAACACCGCGCGCCACCTGCTGGAGGCGTCCGGCAACGACCAGGCCCTGATAGAGCTTGTCTGCGGCAAGGTGGTTCGGGACTGGGCCAAGTTGGCGCCGGGGACGAAGCTGCGGGTTTTCCTGGCCGGTTACCAAGGAGAGTCCCTGTTCTTCGGGCCCTAGTCGCTTCCCACAGTCCCCGCCCCCGGAGGGGGAGGGTCAGGGAGGGGGAGCTGTAGCTGGAGCAGGAAGTAGACAAGACATTCATTTTTTTGACCGTGCAATGATCAAAGGAGCGGGCCATGCCAGAACAAAAGATTTTTCTTGTCGGCGCGGGGATTGAAGGATGGGAAGGTTTCGGGAAACAGGCGCTGGAAGTCATCGACAACGCCGAGGTCCTGATCGGGCACAAGCGCCTGCTGGACATCTTCCCCAACTTCCAGGGAGAAAAGCGCCTCCTGGAAGACCTCTCCATCATGCTCGAATACCTGAAGACCACCGAGAAGCGCACCGTAGTCCTCGGCTCGGGCGACCCCAACTTCTTCGGGGTCGCACGGTTCCTGCTCCGCAACCTCCCCAAAGACCGGGTGGAGATCTTCCCCAACGTCACCAGCGTGCAGTACGCCTTCGCCAGGATCAAGGAGCCTTGGGACGACGCCATTTTCGTCTCCGTCCACGGCAGGGGGATGAAGCCGGCGCTGGACCGGATCATCGCTTCCGAAAAGATAGCGGTCCTGACCGACAGCGTGAATACGCCTGCGGCGATCGCCCGTGAACTGGTCGGGCGCGGCGCGGAAGGGTACGAGGCCTGGATCTGCGAGGACCTGGGACTTCCCACCGAAAAATTCACCAAGACCGACGTCAGGGGGCTGCGTGAAATCACCTGCTCTCCCCTCAACATCCTGATCCTCATCAAGACCTGGGAACCGAACCTGCAGAACTACCCGGTGATCGGCATCCGCGACGAGGAGTTCGCCACCGCGAAGAAGCTGATCACCAAGGAAGAGGTCCGGGCCGTAACGCTCGGCAAACTGCAGCTCCAGGACGACCTGGTCATGTGGGACATCGGCGCCGGGAGCGGCTCGGTCTCCATCGAGGCGGGGAACCTGATGCCCAACGGCCGGATCTTCGCCCTGGAAAAGAACCCGCAGTACCTGGGCTTCCTCAGGGACAACCTCAAGAAGTTCGTGGCGCGCAACGTCGTCCTCGTCGAGACCTTCGCCCCCGAGGGGCTTGAGGAACTCCCGGACCCGGACCGCGTCTTCATCGGCGGCTCCGGCGGGATGCTTGAGGAGATCATCGAGGCGGTCGACAAGCGGTTGAAGCCGGACGGGTTCATCGTCCTCAACGCCGTCACGCTCGACACCCTGACCAAATCCGTCGAATTCCTCGAGGACCACGGCTACAACGTCGAGGTCACCTGCGTCAACATCTCCAAGACCCGCACGCTCACCGAGTACAAGATGTTCGCCGCCCACAACCCGGTCTACGTCATCGCGGCCTGGAAGGGGGAGGAGTAGTGGCAGTTGTCTATGCCGTCGGGGTTGGCCCCGGCGACCCGGAGCTTTTGACCAGGAAAGCGGAGCGGATTCTAAGAAGCGTCGATGTCGTCTGCGCCCCGACCGGCGCCGCCGAGGCGGGGAGCTACGCGCTCTCCATAGTCGAGGAGTTCATCGACCGCAGCCGCCAGGAGGTGCTGGTCCAGCTCTTCCCCATGGTGAAAGACCAGCAGGGACTCGACCCGTTCTGGGAAGAGGCCGCGGACCAGGTGGCGCAGCGCGTTGCGGAGGGGAAGGACGTCGCCTTCATCACCATCGGCGATCCGTTCCTGTACTCCACCTACCTCTACATCCACAGGATTTTCCTCACCAAATACCCCGACATCAAGATAGAGGTCATCCCCGGAATCTCCAGCATCCTCGCCTCCTCGGCCGCCTCTGGACTTCCGCTTGGTCTGGGCGGTGAGCGCATCGCGATACTCCCGGCCACCTACGAGAACGACGAGTTGAAGCGGACACTGGAAGAGTTCGACACCGTGGTGCTCATGAAGGTGAACCGTGTCTTCGACCGGGTTTATGCGGTCCTCAAGGAACTCGGGCGGGAGAAGGGGGGCGTTTTCGTGCGCCGGATCGGATCGCCGGAGGAAGAGGTGCACTTCGACCTGGAGGCGCTGGTGGGGAAGAAGCTCGATTACCTCTCCATGCTGATCGTGCGGAAGAATCCGCTGTAAGGCTGAAAAACCAAACCACTGGCACGGAGAAAGTCTGAGAACATCTGAGAAAGGCAAACCCAATCTTTTGCCACAGAGAGAGTCTGAGGATATCTGAGAAACCAAAAAGTTTTGTGACAACCTTCAGGCACCGAGAAATCTGAGAAATAACACCTGGTATAAAATCTCAAACGTATCCCCGTAAAAGCTTTTGTTGGTTTCTCAGATTGCCTCAGATTTCCTCCGTGCCAACGGTTTTGCCTTTACAAACTGAATCAAAGGCAGGTTCTGTGAACAATGTAACCAAAATTCATTTTGTAGGCGCCGGCCCCGGCGATGCCGAGCTGATCACCGTCAAGGGCGCGCGCCTTTTGCGCGAGGCGGATGTGGTCGTCTTCGCGGGGAGCCTGGTCGACCGCGAACTGGTGCGGACCTACGCGCCCGACGCCCGTGTCTACGATTCCGCCGGCATGGACCTGGAGCAGACCACGAACGTGCTGGCCCAGGCCGCGCTGGCCGGGGAAAAGGCGGTCCGGCTGCACACCGGCGACCCTTCCATCTACGGCGCCATCCAGGAGCAGATGGAGGAATTGGACCGGCTCGGCATCGGCTACGAGGTCGTTCCGGGTGTGACCAGCGCCTTTGCCGCAGCCGCTACGCTGAAGCAGGAGTTGACCCTGCCGGAAGTGTCGCAGACCGTGGTGATCACCCGTCTGGCCGGGCGGACCCCGGTCCCGGAGCGGGAGCAGTTGCGCAACATCGCCGCTATCGGCGCCACCCTGGTGATCTATCTTTCCGTCTCCATGATCGAGAAGGTCGTGGAGGAGTTGCTGGAGGGGGCGTACGAGCTGGACACGCCCGTCGCCGTGGTAGCCAAGGCCTCGTGGCCGGACGAGCAGGTGCTTTCCGGGACGCTGGGCGACATCGCTGCCAAGGTCAAGGATGCGGGGATCGGCAAGCAGGCGCTGATCGTGGTCGGGGACGTGCTGCGCGCCCGCGGCGAGGGGATGAAAGCGAAGTCCCTCCTCTACGACAAGGGATTCACCCACGGCTGCAGGGAAGGGATCATAAGCTAGAAACCTCCCTCACCCCGGCCCTCTCCCGGAGGGCGAGGGGGAGTTGGGGCAAGCGGGTAGGCGCTTTGAAAAACCCGAGGCGAGGGGGAGCTGGACAGGGCGAGGGGGTGTTGGACTGAGCCCGGCAGAGGATTCTATGCAGGTAGCGATCATCGCCATTACCGCCAACGGAGCGCGCATCGGGGCTTCCCTGCTGAGCGCCCTCCCGCAGGGCAGGCTCTTCGTCATCGAGAAGCACGCCACGGATGACGCTGAACCGTTCTCCAGCGGCGTGGCGCCGCTGGTGGAGCGCCTCTGGCCGGAATGCGACGGTTTCGTCTTCATCATGGCTACCGGCATCGTCGTGCGCGCCATCGCGCCGCTGCTGCAGGCCAAGGACAAGGACCCGGCGGTGGTCGTCCTGGACGACGCCGGACGCTTTGCCGTTTCCCTCCTGTCCGGCCATCTCGGCGGCGCCAACGAACTAGCCCGGAGCTGTGCGGCCCTGACCGGCAGCATGCCGGTGGTCACGACCGCGACCGACGCCAACGACCTCCCCTCCTTCGACATGCTGGCCAAAGAGAACGGCTGGCGCATCGACGATCTTTCCCGCGTGAAGGTCCTGAACGCGCTGCTTTTGGAAGGCAGAGAGATCGCGGTGGTGGACCCGTCGGGGACGGTGAAGACATACTGCGCCGGGAAAGGTAACCTCGCCTTTCACGCGGACCTCGAGCGGGCGATACAAAGCGGGGCGGCCGGTCTGCTCCTGGTGACGAACCGGGAGATTCCTCCGTCGGTCGACCGGGACCGGGCCCTGGTGCTCCGCCCTGTGGATCTCTGCCTTGGCATCGGCTGCAACAGGGGGACCGGCGCGGATGAGATCGAGTCGGTGGTGTCGGCCAACCTGGCGCGGCTCTCCCTCTCGCTTCGGAGCGTGAAGTGCATCGCCACCGCCCGGGCCAAGGAGGACGAAGCCGGTTTGCTTTCCTATGCTGCGAAAATAGGGATTCCGGTTGTCTTCTTCGACAGTGAGAAACTTAACGCCGTGCAGGTGCCCTCGCCACCTTCGGCGCATGCGTTTGCCGCGATCGGCGCGCGGGGGGTGGCCGAGCCGGCAGCGGTGCTGGCGGCAGATGGGGGCACGCTTTTGCTGGAGAAGGTTAAGAACGGCAATGTGACGCTGGCGATCGCGCAGCAAAGGTAACAGGCTGCAGCCGAGCTGAAACCTCCCTCACCCCGACCCTCTCCCGGAGGGCGAGGGAGAGTTGGGTCATGCTGAATGAGCTAGGGAAGGCGACTCGAGATCCTGGCTGTAGGAGCGGCATTCCTGCCGCGATTCGCGCCCTCACCCCGACCCTCTCCCGGAGGGCGAGGGGGAGCTGGAGAAAAATAAACCCTCGCCCTCCGGGAGAGGGTGCCCGAAGGGCGGGTGAGGGCGGTGGCCCGAAGTGATGCCGGTGGCCTTCCCCCCTCCCAGCCTCCCCCCTCCGGGGGGAGGGGATGTTTCTTCAAGAAATAGGCTGTATTTCCCCCTGCTGCGAGGGGACGTGATAAAGAGGTTTCGTTTAATGTCCAAGCTTTACGTAGTAGGAATAGGTCCCGGCGGGCTGAACCACATGACCTTCGAGGCCCGCGAGGTGATCGAACTGGCTGACGTGGTTGTCGGCTACAAGACTTACCTCGAGTTCATCGAGCCGCTCCTGACGCACAAGGAGGTGGTCTCCTCCGGCATGATGCGCGAGGTGGAACGCTGCTCCCAGGCGCTCGACATCGCCGCTTCCGGCAAAACGGTCGCCCTCGTTTCCAGCGGCGACGCCGGCATATACGGCATGGCGGGACTCGCCCTGGAACTCGCGGAAGGAGAGGAGGGCGTCGCTGCCCCACCGTACCCCGACGTCGAGATAGTGATTGTACCGGGCGTATCCGCCGTTCAGGCTGCCGCCTCCGTACTGGGCGCGCCATTGATGCACGACTTCGCGGTCATCTCCCTTTCGGACCTGATGACCCCGCTGGATACGATCCGCGAAAGGCTCCGGGCCGCCGCCGCTGCCGACTTCGTGGTCGCCCTCTACAACCCGCGCAGCAAGGGGCGTGTCACCCAGATCGAGGAGGCCGCCGCCATTCTCACCGCCGCACGAGGCCCCAAGGTCCCGGTCGGCATCGTCAGGAATGCCTGCCGCCAAGGGGAGGAGCGGATCGTCACCACGCTGGGCGAGATGCTGTCCCACCCGATCGACATGTTTTCCATCGTCATCATCGGCAACGCCTCGACGCGCATCTCCAGCGACGGCAGGATCGTCACCCCGCGAGGCTACGCCACCCGCGGCGAGGAAAGGACCGGGAATCCCGAGGCCGCGGCCACGGTCCCGGATCCCGCAGCGGCAGCCGATGCCCGCGCTGTCATGTTCTGCGGCACCGGCTCGGATGTCGGCAAGTCCATCCTGACGGCGGGATTCTGCCGCATCCTCAAGCGCAGAGGTATCGCGGTCGCTCCTTTCAAGTCGCAGAACATGGCGCTCAATTCGGCGGTGACCCCCGAGGGGGGCGAGATCGGCCGCGCCCAGGGCGTGCAGGCCGAGGCCTGCGGCATCCCGCCGCACACCGACATGAACCCCATCCTGCTGAAGCCGAACTCCGACACCGGCAGCCAGGTGATCGTGCAGGGGAGGCCGGTTGGCAACATGGGGGTGAAGGAATATAACGCCTACAAACCCGAGGTCTTCGGGAAGGTGCGCGAGAGCTTCCTGAGGCTGAAGGAGCGCTTTTCTTTCATCGTGATGGAAGGGGCCGGAAGCATTGCGGAGATAAATCTGCGGGCCCACGACATCGCCAACCTCAAGGTAGCCGCCATGGCCGGGGCGCCTGCCATCCTTGTCGCCGACATCGATCGCGGCGGTGTCTTCGCCCAGATCGTCGGAACGCTGGAACTGTTGACGGCCGAGGAGAAGGCGCTGGTCAAGGGGGTCCTCATCAACAAGTTCCGCGGCGACGCTTCGCTGCTGACGCCGGGCATACAGTACGTCGAGGAGCGGACCGGCGTGCCGGTGCTCGGGGTGCTTCCCTGGTTCAAGGAGCTTTCCCTCCCCGAGGAGGACAGTGTCGCGCTGCAGAAAAAGGAGACGGCCCCTGCGGCCGCGGGCGGCGAGGGGAAACTGCGCATCGGCGTGGTGCGCCTGCCGCGCATCTCAAACTACACCGACTTAACTCCCCTGGAGGCCGAGCCGGACGTGGAGCTGTACTACATCCGTTCGCCGCAACTGGTCGACTCCATGGATCTGCTGGTGATCCCGGGTACCAAATCGACGCTGGCGGATCTCGCCTTCCTGAGGGAAAGCGGCCTCTCCGGCGCCGTAGAGCGGTTCATCGGCCCGGTAGTCGGGATTTGCGGCGGGTACCAGATGCTGGGCAAGGCGGTGCTCGACCCGTACCAGGTGGAATCGGGCGACCGGGAGGCGGCAGGGCTCGGCCTTTTGGACGTGGTGACGACCATGCTGAAGGAGAAGCAGACGCACCAGGTGGAGGCGCAATTGCTGGCGGCCGGGCAGGAACTGGTTCCCGGCTCTGCCGCGACCATCACAGGCTACGAGATCCACATGGGAGAGAGCGTGCTGGGAAGCGGCTCCCGCCCCTTCGCCGGGATCGGGAAACGCTCCGGAAGCGACGCCTGCATCGAGGATGGCGCCGTTTCTGCCGACGGGCGCGTGCTGGGCACCTACCTCCATGGCATCTTCGACAATCACGGTTTCAGGACCGCGTACCTGAACCGCATCCGCCGCGCCAAGGGGATGCCGGAGCAGGCCGAGAGGGTGCCGTTGGCGGACCCGTTCGACCAGTTGGCGGATCACATGGAAAAACACCTGGACCTGGAGCGGATCTTCCGAATCTGCCACCTGTCCGAGTGAATTCTTCCGAATGCCCGGAGAACATACAATAGGCATTCTTCCCCCTCCCAGCCTCCCCCTCCGGGGGAGGTGTGTCGGACAAGAGGCCAGTGAAGAGTCTGCAGTAAAGTCCCCTCCCCCGGAGGGGGAGGGTTAGGGAGGGGGGCATCTCGCTGCTGCAACAAGACACAATCATCGTCCTGGCGGCGGTCCTGCTCGATCTCATCCTGGGCGACCCGCGCGCATTGCCGCATCCGGTGGTCGCCATCGGCAGGATGATCTCCTTCCTGGAGAGCCCGCTGCGTCGCCTTTTCGGCAATCCCCGGACGGCCGGCGTCGCCCTCCTGGTGATCACCGTAGGCCTGGCCTACGCCATGGCAGCCCTGCTTCTCAAGGCCGCCTATGCGGTGGCCCCGGCGGCAGGCTTCGTGGTGGCGCTCTATCTCGCCTGGGTGTCGCTTGCCGCCCGCTCGTTGCACGTCGAATCGGCCAAGGTTGCCACCGCGCTGCGGCGCGGGGACCTGGAAGGGGCGCGGCTCGCCCTTTCCTACATCGTCGGGCGGGAAACCAAGGACCTGGACGAACCGGAGATCGTGCGGGGAGCGGTGGAGACCGTGGCGGAGAATACCGGCGATGGCGTGATAGCGCCGCTCTTCTACCTGGTTCTGGGTGGTCCCGCGCTTGCCATCGCCTACAAGGCGGTCAACACGCTCGATTCCATGGTCGGTTACAAGAACGAGCGTTACCTTGATTTCGGCTGGGCCTCCGCCCGTTTCGACGACCTTGCGAACTTTATCCCGGCGCGGCTGACGGGGCTGCTCATGGTCCTGGCCGCGCCGATCTGTGCCTTGAGCGGCAGCGGCGCCTGGCGCATCATGCGCCGCGACGGCCGCAACCACTCTTCCCCCAACAGCGGATTCCCTGAGGCGGCCGCGGCCGGTGCTCTCGGTGTCAGGCTCGGCGGGTCGAACCGGTATTTCGGCAGGATAGTGGAAAAGCCCACCATAGGCGACGCCGTTGCGCCGCTTTCCCTGGCCGCCTATCGGGGCGTGGTGCGGCTGATGTACTGCAGCGAGGCGCTGCTGGTTGTCGTGTGGGTGGTTGTGCAATTCATCGTGTAGGTGGCGGATGTCGCCCCTGCGAGGGTCTTTATGTCAGTTGCGCACGAGCATGGGGGGAACGTCTTTGCAGCGGCAAGATCGCTGGGGATACCGCCCGACAGGATCATAGATTTTTCGGCCAGCATCAACCCGCTCGGGATGGCTCCCGGGGTGCGCGAGGCGCTGGCGGGTTGTTTCGAGCGTCTGCTGCATTACCCGGACAAGGGCGCGGCCGAGCTGAAGGAACAGCTCGCCGCGTATCACGCTGTGGACGCCGGCGAGATCGCCGTGGCAAACGGATCCACCGAGCTGATCCACCTGCTGCCACGCGTGGTGCGGGGGCGCAGAGGCCTCATCGTCGCACCTGCCTTCGCCGAGTACGCCTTCGCCCTGGAGCGCTCCGGGTGGGAGGTCGATTACTTCACGCTTAGGGCCGATGACGGGTTCGCGCTGTCGCTTCCCGCGCTGCAGGAAAAGGTCGCCGCCGGCTGCGACATGCTTTTCCTCTGCAACCCCGCCAACCCGACCGGCGCCCTGCTGCCGACGCGGGATATCCGGGCGATAATCGAGATGTGCGACAGAAGCGGCACTTTCCTGGTGCTGGACGAGGCGTTCATCGATTTCTGCGAGGCGGAGTCGGCGAAGCAGCTGATCCGGCAGTGCCAGCGCGGGATTCTGCTCCGCTCCATGACCAAGTTCTTCGCCATTCCGGGGCTGCGTCTGGGATACGCCATCGCCGCGCGGGAGACCATCGAGGCGATAGCAGCGCTGCAGGATCCCTGGAGTGTCAACACGGCGGCGCAGGTGGCGGGGATAGCTTCTCTCAAGGACGCGGATTACTGCCGCCGGACCAGGGAGTATATCGATCGGGAGCGCGAGCGGTTCGCTGCGGGCCTTGCTCAGCTGCCGGGGGTGAAGGTTTTCCCGGGACGGGCGAATTACCTGCTGGTCCAACTCCGCGACGGGATGACCGCCGGAGAGCTTAGGGAACGGCTGGTGCCGGAGGGCGTGCTGATCAGGGATTGCGGCAACTTCCAGGGGCTGGACGGCAGGTTCTTCAGGGTGGCGGTGCGACGCAGGGAAGAAAACGAGGTGCTGCTGGAATTGCTAAGATCAAAAACCAGAATCTGAAAACCTGGAACACGAAAAGGCGCAAAAGGTCACAAAAAAGCACAAAAAACTGCAAAAGACTTTGCGGGACTACTAAAAACTACAGGAACTGCTAAAAACACAAAAAGGCTGATCGGGGTGCCCGAAAAGCCTTTTTCTTTTCCTCTGTGGTGAACGCGTTTCTCTCTTTAATTCGAGGGAAGGGAGTAGAAATCCTTCCTGCAGAGCCTGATTCTCTTGATCTCTTCGTTGCAGACGTACCGCACTATGGCGTCGCGGTCCCGCTCGTTGATGTGCATGAACCGTAACCCGGCGCTCTGGATCTGCCCCTCGCCTCGTTTGATCAGCTCGCTGTGCATCACCTGGGCTACAACGGGGACAACCTTGGGCTCGGGAAGCGGCAGGTGGAAGGTGGCATAGACGATGTCGTCTCTCGTCATCGTCATCTCGGTCTCGGTTCTCAGCCCGCCGCCGCTGATGTTGACGATGCGCGGCAGACTGCTGTGCGACGCGACCCTCAGGCCTCCGGCGCCGCTTTCCTCGGCGGTACCGGCCGTCACGTTGAACAAGATGACCGGGATCTCGGTCCCGAACCGGAAGTATTCACGCTGGTCTTCAGGGGTCACCCGGTCCACGAACGCCACCTTCAGCTCCTCTTCCTTTTCGTTGACTATCACTCCGCGACAACTGTAGCTGTTGCCGCTCAACCCGACCCGCACCACCAACGGCGCCTGGACCGGTATCAGCCCCTCATCGGGGCGCCTCTCCCGCGAAAGCCGCAAGTGAATCTGGTTCTCACCTACAGCGGTGACGACGGCGCCTTCATTGAATACCTTGTCGGTTGACAAAGAGACCTCTAGCCTTGCCTTTTGACCTGCATGGAAGTAGTCCCTATAGTTGCAGGGTTCCTTTTGCATATGCGCCGCCCATTGATTCATTTAATAGCAAAGTCCAGCTTTTCCGCCGGTTAATCGATGCAATTCAAAAGCCAACAGCAGCATTGGCAAAAGTGGCGAGGCAACTGCACGGGATTACTTGCGTTAGCCGGGAGGTCTGAACCCGGTGCGCGCTGGTACTACGTCAAAGGCCCGATATGGTGGGTCATTTGACCGCCTCGCCCACCGCAATCTACCACAGATCACGAATTTGTAGCTATAACATTCTGCTTGACATTGCTTCCTGCGTCGCTATTCTAAAACGAAATGATTTTCATTTAGGGGCGGATATGAACGGGAATCACGCGCAGGCGTTGAAAGAGGCGGGGATGAAGGCCACCCCGAAAAGGCTGGCGATCCTCGAGATGCTCGAAGGGGAGACGGCTTACGCCAGCCCGGAAGAGCTCTGGAAGCGGATGCGGGACCGTTTCGACAGGCTCGGCTTGCCGACCGTGTACCGGAACCTGGAGGAACTGGCGGAGAGCGGTGTGCTCTCCAAGGTGATCCACCCAAACCGCCAGCTTTATTATTATTTCTGCTCCAACCGCGAGCACCATCACCACTTTGTATGCCTATCCTGCAGGAAAGTGCAGGACATCCCGTCCTGCGGCATCGAGGCGCTCGAGCGCGAGGTGAGCAAGACAGTCGGAGGCAAGGTGCTGTCCCATATTCTTCAACTAAACGGCCTCTGCAGCGGCTGCATGGAAAACGGAGGTATGCCGTGAGATGGTTGATCGTCATGCTCCTGGCGGTGGCGCTGGGCATCCCGGGTTGCACCAGCAAGGAACAAAAGAGCAACAAGATACAGGTGGTCACCACGCTCTTTCCGCTCTTCGACTTCGCCAGGACGATAGGGGGGGACAAGGCGCAGGTCACCCTCCTTCTTCCCCCCGGAGTGGAGCCGCACAGCTTCGAGCCTCGCCCGGATGACGTGGTCCGGGTGAACCACGCCGACCTCTTTGTCTACACGAGTCCGGCGATGGAGCCCTGGGCGGTCAGCATCATCGCCGGCCTCGACCGCGGCAAGGTCGGCATAGTGGAGGGAGGCAAGGGGGTCGCGATGGTCCCTGCGCCGGAAGTTGACGGCCACGCCGACCATCATGGCGAGGCGCAGCAAAAGGGACCGGTCCTGGATCCGCACGTCTGGCTCGACCTGGACAACGCCCGCCATATTGCCGGCAACATCCTCGCCGCATACGTCGCGCGCGATCCGGCCAACAAGGGGTATTACCAGGCGAACGCGGACAGTCTGGACAATCAGCTCGCGGCGCTCGATCAGCGCTTCAAAGAGACCCTGGCTAAGAGCCCCAAGAAGGTGTTGCTGCACGGCGGTCACTACGCCTTCGGCTACCTGGCCAGGCGCTACGGCCTCAAGTATGTCTCCGCTTCAGCGGTCAACGCCGATGCGGAACCGACCCCGACAAAGCTTGCGGAACTGGTGCAGTTGATGCGCCGCGAGCATCTGCAGTATGTCTACACGGAGGAACTCCTCAGCCCGAGGGTTGCGGAGACCATAGCACGGGAGACCGGCGCCAAGGTGCTCATGCTGCGCGCCGGGCACAACGTGACACGCGACGACCTGCAGCGCGGCGTCAGCTTCGTCTCCATCATGGAAGAGAACCTGCAGAACTTGAAGACGGGGCTGCAATGAGCGACAAAGTACTGACCGTAAAAAATCTCTGCGCCGGGTACCACGGCAGCGAGGTGCTGAACGACATAAGTTTCAGCGTGAACCCGGGGGACTATGTAGGGATCTGCGGTCCTAACGGTTCCGGCAAAAGCACCATGGTGAAGATCATCCTGGGGCTCATGGAGCCGGTGTCGGGGGAGATATCGCTCCTGGGGAAAGAGCAAAGCGCCTTCAAGGAGTGGCAGCGGATCGGCTACCTGCCTCAGGGGCTGCAGTTTTTCAACCCGCATTTCCCGGCTACGGTGGACGAGGTGGTCCGGCTGGGACGGCTTTCCGGGAAGAAATTCCCCCGGCGTTTCAACCGCGACGACGCGCAGGCGGTAGAACGGACCATGGAATGGATGGGGATCTCCCACATCAAGGGATGCATGATCGGGGAGTTGTCCGGGGGCCTCAGGCAGCGGGTGCTACTGGCGAGGGCGCTGGTGAACGACCCGGCGCTCCTGGTGCTGGACGAGCCGACCACCGCGCTCGATCCCGAGACGAGGGAGAGCTTCTACAAGCTGATTTTCGAGATGAACCGGGAAAGAAAGGCCACCGTGCTTCTGGTCACCCACGATACGGCGACGATCGGGAAGTACGCTTCCCACCTGCTGTACCTCGACAAGAAGGTCATTTTCTACGGAGATTTCGACGATTTTTGCAACTCGTCGGAGATGACGGGGTTCTTCGGCGAACACGGCCAGCACCTGGTCTGCCACAGGCATTAAAACCAGCCCCCAGTCCCCAGTCCCTAGCCCCGCCTTTAGGAGTTTGAATGGATATAACGGAAATGCTCAGTTACGGGTTCATGCAGAGGGCGCTCATCGGCGGATCGCTGATCGCCATCCTCTGCTCGGTCCTCGGCGTGTTCCTCGTGCTGCGCCGCCTCTCGCTGATCGGCGACGGCCTCGCCCATGTCACTTTCGGCTCCGTGGCGCTGGCGCTCTTCTTCAGGCTGCATTCCATCTACATGACCCTTGCCATCATCCCGGTGGTGCTTGCCTCCGCCATGGGGATCCTCAAACTGGGGCAAAAGGCCAAGATCTACGGCGACGCCGCCATCGGCATCGTTTCCGCCATCGGTATCGCCACCGGCGTCATGCTGGCTAGCATCGCCGGCGGTTTCAATGTCGACCTGTTCAGCTACCTCTTCGGCAACATCCTCTCGATAAGTTCCAGCGAGCTGGTTATAGCCGCGGTCCTCTTCGGCATTGTCATCACCTGCGTGGTGGTCTTCTACAACGAACTCTTCGCCAGCACCTTCGACGAGGAGCTTGCCAAGAGTTCCGGCCTGGATACCGACCGGATCAACTCGGTCCTGGTGCTGCTCACCGCCCTGACCGTGGTACTCGCCATGAAGGTGGTCGGCATCATGCTGATCTCGGCGCTGCTGATCCTTCCCGCGGTATCGGCGCTGCAGGTTGCCAAGGGGTTCAAGACCGCCATAGTATGTTCCGCCTGCATCGGAGTGAGCACGGTCATCGTCGGGATCTCCCTTTCCTTTGCGCTTAACCTCCCCACCGGCGCTGCCATCGTCCTCTTCAACTTCTTCATTTTCCTCGTCGCCTTCGCCATAAGGAACCTCCGGCGCCGCCGCTAGGGGGGGCTTATCTTTTTGTGTCTTTTGTGCCTTTTTGTGGCGATCAGGTTTGAAGGTTTTGGAAGGAAGGAGCGCTACAGGTAGGGGGAGAACAGCTTGGCGGTGGCGTCCCTGAGCTTGATGGCGAGGGGGCGGCTGTCCATCTCGGCGAGCGTGACCTCCCGCGATAGCGCAAGGGCCTGCGCGCAGTGGTTTTCCAGGAGCGTGGCGAAATGCAGGTCGTAGACCTCCACCCCGAACTCGAAGTTGAGCCTCAGGCTTCTCGGATCGAGGTTGGCGCTTCCTATCAGGCTCCAGCTCCGGTCGACAACCATGAACTTGGTGTGGACAAAGGGCGCGGGCTGCGAAAAGATCCGCACCCCCTGCTGCAGCAGCTCCCAGAGATACGAGCGGCTCGCCCACTTCACGTACGGGAGGTTATTCACCTCCGGCAGCACGATGATGATCTCCACCCCGCGCAGCGCCGCCGTTATCAGCGCCGAGAGGAGCGCCCGGTCCGGTATGAAGTAGGGGGTGACGATGGTGACCTTCTTCCTGGCGCAGGAGAGCGCTCCCAGGATGATCCAGTTCAGCTTCCTGAAGTCCTTGTCCGGGCCGTCGCTCACGGCGCGGGCCAGGGCGCTCCCCTCCGGCTTCAGCTCCGGGAAGAACCTCTCCCCCGTAAGTTGCTCCCCCTTGGCGAAGTGCCAGTCCTCAAGGAAGGTGCGCTGCAGGTCCGCAACCACCGGCCCGCGCACCTGGAAATGGAGGTCCTTCACCACCGGCGGCGGACTGTTCACCAGGTGCCGGTTCCCTATGTTCATCCCGCCGGTGAAGCCGACCACCCCGTCCACGACCAGGATCTTCCTGTGGTTGCGCAGGTTCAGGTACCCCCCGGGTCTCAGCGGGAGGAACCTGCGAAACTGCACCCGCGACCCGCTGAGCAGTTCCCGCGCCGTGGGGTTCGAATACTTCTCCCCCAGGCTGTCCACGATGATCCGGACCTCGACCCCTCGATGCGCGGCGCGGGAGAGGGCCGACACGAAGCGCCTCCCGGTGTCGTCACCGTCGAAGATGTAGGTGCAGAGGTGGACGGAAGAGGCCGCGCCCTCTATGGCGGCAAGCATGGCGGGATAGGCTTCCTCGCCGTTTTCCAGCGGGAGCAGTCTGTTGCCGGGGAGGAGCCTGGTGCTGACCACCCGGTCGGAGAGGCTGCGCAATTCGCCCAGGTAGGAGAGTTCTTCCGGCAGGGGGGCGGAAATCGAGGCGGGGCCGGCGGGGATGTCGGGGAGAGGGCCTGCCTCCTGCTGCCACCTCTTCGCCCTGCTGTAGATCCTGTTCACCCCCAGGCCCCAGTAGAAAAGCGGCCCCAGAAGCGGGATGGCGAGGCAGGTCAATATCCAGCCGAGCGCCGAGCGCGGGTCGCGCTTGTTGATGAGCGCGTGTCCCGCCGATAGCAGGGCGAAGAGGGTCAGGGAAAGGGCGAGCAATCCCAGGAGGATGTGGTCCAGTTCTGTCAAGCGTCCCCTCTGTTGCGTGGAACATGTGCCGCGACTAATACGAAAAAAGGGGGCGGCAGTGTTGCCGTCCCCCCGGGGTATGCGCTCCGATGCAGACTCGGAGTCAGAGCAGGGTGAACGGCTCGGCCCGTTTGGTCCATTCGCTGGCCGGATACTGCGCCTGAAGCTGCTTGTGGATCTCCTTGAGCGCCTCCGGCGCCCGGCTCGTCTTGTAGCGCGCCACGCCGCGCAGGTACACCGCCTCGGGGGCCGAGGCGCATGCAGCGCAGCCGTTAAGGAGCGTGTTGAACTGGATCACCGCCTCGCTGAACTGGCCGTAGTCGAGGTTCACCTTTCCCATGCCCAGGAGGAGCGAGCCCACGATCTCGTCGGGAGGGAGGAAGCCGACGGTCCGCTGGTGCTCCCTGCCGTAGTAGTCCAGCACGATGAGCGTCGGGGTCCAGCTCACCCGGTACTCGGAGGTGTGGGAGCCTGAATCGATCGGGAGGCGCAGGGGAACCAGGTGGTCCATGAAGTTGATGACGTCCGGGTCGGCGAAGGTGACCTCGTCCATCTGCCTGCATCCGATGCACTCGGGGCTGAAAAACTGGAGCAGGACGCTCTTTTGCTCCGCCGTACCCCGCGCCAGCGCCTTTACCATGTCGGTTTCCCAAGATATCATGATAAAACCTCCCGGTTCATCATTAATGCGACATGCTAAAGCGTAGCCAGTTGTTTTACTATGTCAAGTCCCCTAACAGCTTGCAGTTTTGGGCGAAATGCTTATAATGAACGCCTGCTACGTCCTGAACTAACGCCTGAGAGGGAGCATTTTGTCCAGCAAAAACCCACGCCGCGCAGCCTTCGAAATACTGCTCCGCATTGAAAAAGAAAAGTCCTTCGCCGACATCCTGTTAGACCACGAGCTCTCCAAGGAGATCATCAAGGGGGCGGACCGCGGTCTGCTGACCGAGCTGGTCTACGGCGTGCTCCGCAGGCAGGGGACCCTCGACCACATCATGGGGCAGTTTTCCAAGCAAAGACCCGAGAAGCTGGAACTGGTGGTCCGGCTGCTGCTGCGCCTGGGGATATACCAGTCCTTCTTCCTGGACCGGGTCCCCGTTTCGGCGGCGGTGAACGAGACGGTCAACCTGGCAAAGGAACTCGCTCCGCGGGCCTCCGGGTTCATCAACGCGGTGCTGAGGAGCGCCGACCGCGGCCGCGACGGCATCGAGTACCCGGACCGCTCGGAGAACCCGGTGGGGTACCTGGCCGCGCGCTATTCCCACCCCGCCTGGCTCACCGCGCAGTGGTGCGAGCAGCTCGGTGTCGATGCGGCGGAGGAGCTTGCCGCCGCCATGTCGGAGCCTCCTCCCTTTACCGTCAGGACCAACACGCTGCGCGTCTCCCGCGAGGAGCTGATGGCGCGGCTGGAAAAGGAAGGGGTCACCTGCAGCCGGACCGCCTGGTCTCCGGACGGGGTGCGCCTGAACCAGTCGGGACAGATCACGAAGCTTGCCTCCTTCCGGGACGGGCTCTTCACCGTGCAGGACGAGTCCTCCCAGATGGCCCCGGTGTTCCTCGCGCCGGAGAAGGGGGAGCGGGTGCTGGACGCCTGCGCCGCCCCGGGCGGGAAGAGCACGCAGATGGCGCAGCTCATGGGTGACAGCGGCGAGATCTTCGCCTGCGACGTCAACCACAAGAAACTGAGGATGATCAAGGAAACCTGCGACCGCCTCGGCATAGAGTCGGTCAGGACCTTCACCATGGACGCCACCGTCCCCTCGAACGCCATCAAGGAGACCACCTTCCATCGCATCCTGGTGGACGCTCCCTGCTCCGGCCTCGGCGTCATCAGGCGTCATCCCGAGGGGAAATGGACCAAGTCCGCCGCCGACCTGGCGCAGCTGGCCGCGACGCAAAAGGCGATCCTGGAGAACCTCTGCGGCTACCTGGAGACGGGCGGGACGCTTCTGTACGCCACCTGTTCCACGAGCCCCCAGGAGAACGAGGAGGTGGTCGACGCGTTCCTGGAGCGGCACCCCGAGTTCGTGCTGGAAGACCTCCGCCCGCTCTTCCCTTGCTTCGCCCCCCTGTTCACCGAGCGCGGCTTCTTCAGGAGCTGGCCCCACAGGGACGGCATGGACGGCTTCTTCTCTGCCCGTCTCAAGAAAATATCGTAGGAGAACCCATGAAAAAGATCGCACCATCCATACTTTCCGCCGATTTCGCCCGTCTCGGGGAGGAGATCCAGGCCATCGAGGCGGCAGGCGCCGACTACGTGCACGTGGACGTGATGGACGGCCAGTTCGTCCCCAACATCACCATCGGCCCGCTGCTCGTCGAGGCGGCCCGTCGGGTCACGAAGCTCCCGCTCGACGTGCACCTGATGATCGTCGACCCGGACCGCTACATCCCGGATTTCGCCAAGGCGGGAAGCGACATCATCGTGGTCCATGCCGAGGCGACCAACCACCTGCACCGGACCGTCCAGCTGATCAAGTCGCTCGGGAAAAAGGCGGGCGTGTCGCTGAACCCGGCGACCCCGCTGAGCGTGCTCGATTACGTGATGGAGGACCTCGACCTGATCCTCCTGATGACGGTGAACCCGGGCTTCGGCGGCCAGTCCTTCATCGAGGCGTGCATCCCGAAGATCCAGACGCTGCGCGCCACCATGGACAGGCGCGGCATCGAGGCCGAGCTGGAGGTCGACGGCGGGGTGAAGATCGACAACATCGCCCGCATCGCCCACGCCGGGGCGGACGTCTTCGTGGCGGGGAGCGCCGTCTTCAATAGCCCCGACTACGCGGCGACCATAGCGGAGCTGAAGAGAAGGGCGAAGGAGCCGGTGCTCTGAGCCAGGTGAAGTGCCAGGAGCCGGGTGCGGACCCGGAAGAGGTCAAGGAGCGGCTGAAGGCCGCTCTCGCCTCGCGCAAGCGGGTGCCGATGGAGGCGGGGCCTGTTCCCGCCGCCGTGCTCCTCCCCCTTTTCCCGAAGGACGGCGAGTACCACATCCTGTTCACCAAGCGGACCCCGCACCTGACCCACCACAGCGGCGAGATCTCCTTTCCCGGCGGCGTCTGCGACCCGGGCGACCTCGACAGCGCCGACACGGCGCGGCGCGAGGCGTGGGAGGAGGTCGGCATCGCCCCTGCCGACGTCGAGATCCTCGGTCAGCTGGACGACTGCCACTCCATCCACAACTACCTGGTCACCCCCGTCGTCGGGGTCTTTCCCGAGGGCTACTTCCTGACCGTGAACGACGCCGAGATCGAGCGGCTCATCGAGGTGCCCCTGTCGCACTTCTCGAAGCCGGGAGTCTACCGGGTCGAGTACTGGGACTACAAGGGGAGGAAGAACTTCCCCATGTACTTCTACCAGCACGGCGACGACGAGATCTGGGGGCTTACGGCGAGGATTCTGAAGAACTTCCTGGATGTGCTCCGGGGGGTGGAGCAGTGAGGGTTTTCAGCTTCCCAGCATCCTCCTGAAATCGACGCTCAGCCTCTTGTGCTCTTCCTGCAGGACGAAGCCCCGCTCCAGCACCCCCGCCTCGACCCCCTTCATGTGCAGCGCTCCCCACGGGATCACCACCGTATCGTAACGCTTCAGCGCCTTGTCCAGGTAGCCGAGCAGCGCCTTGTTTCTCCGGTACAGGATGTCGTCCATGATGGCCTCGTACATCTTGGGGGTGATGTGCTTCTCCGCCCACTCGTTGAGGCTGACGGCCGCCTTCGCCACCGACGGGTTCTCCTTGAGGTGCCTTCCCACCGCATCGAGAAAGAAGATGGTGTCGGGGCTGAAGGCGCCGAGATCGACGTCGGCCCGCAGGATGTCGATGGCACCCGCCTCTCCTTCTCCCTTCCCGCCCTCCTGTGGTTGCGGCGCATCGAGCGTCTTCTCGTCGACCACCCTCCCCGAGAAGAGCATCTTTTCCTGCGAGGTCAGCCCGAGGTATTTGGCGACCTGCCCGTAGTCGAACTTGTTCTTCAGGATCCCCTTCCGGTCCGTGACCCCCTCGGCGAGGACTATGGCCCGCCCGCTCACCGGAAGCCGCGCCACCTCCTGGTAATACTGCTTCTCGCCCACGTGGATCATGCTCGCCAGGCGGATGGTGCGGCCGTCGCGGCGATAGACACGCTCCGTCATGTACAGCCCGCGCGGCTCCACCCTCACGAATCCCGCAGTGGCTTTGGCGGCGTACGAGTTCGCCTGGTACAGCGCCAGCGTGACCAGGGCGATCGGAAGGACGACGACGTTCACGGCTGCGAAGACGAGGGTGTTCCGGGGGGTGAAAAAGGGGCCTTCGAAGCGGGTCGCAGGCAGCGTGAGACCCGGAGGCTCCCCCTCCCTGCGCAAGCGGTCCACCAGGCAGCCTCCCAGGGCCACCTGCAGCGCCGCCATCAGGAGGCCGTACGCGTTGGAGCCGGCAAGGGCGGGGACGAGCCAGACCGACAGGGGACACCAGAAGACGAAGAGGATCAGGGGGAGAAAAAGCTTCTTGGGCAGCCGCCGGTCGATGCCGAGGGCAAGGTAGACGAACAGTGCGACGACGAGGACGACGCTGGCGACGTGGTCCCTGAACATGGAGAGCGGCGCCGAGGGCGACAAGAGGGAGGCCAGTTCGTCGAGGAGCGACAGCGAGCCGTCCGCGAAGAAAAGGACCAGGAACAGGTTGGCAAGGGTTCTCATGATGGATTGTCCTGTTGGTCGGGAATCAGGCGATTGCCGGGTCGCGGAAGGCGCAAAGGTGGTAGAGCGGGCAGCCGTCGCACTGCGGCTTCTTCCGGCAGTGGCGCTTGCACTGCTCCACTATGAGGGCGTGGTACTCGTTGAAAAGGGGGACTTCGGCCGGCAGGAGATTCATGAAGAGCGCGCGTACCGCGTGGTAGTCGTCCGTCTCCCGGACCAGGCCTAGCCGGGAGAAAAGGCGCCTGGTGTAGGCATCGACCACGAAGGAAGGTTTCCCCCCCGCGTAGAGGAGGATGGAATCGCAGGTCTCCGGCCCGATCCCCTTCACCCCGATCAGTTCCTCCCGGAGCAGCCGCCAGTCGAGGTCGAACATGGCGTCCAGCGAGCCGTATCTCTCCAGCATCCAGCTGACGAACCATTTGAGCCGGGTGCTTTTCACGTTGAAAAAGCCGGAGGGGCGTATCAGCTCGGCGAGCCGCTCATGATCGAGATCATGGAGCGCATCCGCCGAGAGTAGCCCCTCCCGTTTCAGATTGACTATCGCTTTTTCGACGTTACCCCAGTTGGTGTTCTGGGTCAGGATGGCGCCGACGCAGACCTCGAACGGCGTGTCCGCGGGCCACCAGCGGAGCGCCCCGTATCGCTCGAGGAGCAGTTCGAAGAGCTCCATGAGCCGGGTGCGGCTGTCGGTTTCCATGTACTTCTCTTTTGACATCAACTACGGCTTTTCCTTACGGCTCCAGGTAGCCGAGCCCGTCCAGGAACTCGCGGGAGTATCTTACGTAGTTCCCCGCGGAGCGACCCAGCCAGGCGATCTCGTTCTCGGTCAAGTCGCGCTTGTACTTCGCCGGAGCACCGACCCAGAGCGTGCCGGGGGGGATGACGGTCCCTTCGGTGACCAGCGCCCTGGCGCCGACCAGCGCCCCCTTGCCGACCACCGCCTTGTCCATGATCATCGCCTGCATCCCGATGAAGGCGCCGTCCTCGATGGTGCAGCCGTGCAGCGTGACGCTGTGGCCGACGGTGACGTCGTTGCCGATTACGAGCGGCGCGCCCGGGTCGTCGGCGTGTTTCTTGTGCGTCACGTGCAGCATGGAGAGGTCCTGGATGTTGGTCCGGTCGCCGATGCTGATGAAGTTCACGTCGCCGCGCACAACGCAGTTGTACCAGATGCTCGACTCCTTGCCGATGCTGACCTCGCCGATGATCACCGCGCCCTCGGCGATGAAGGCGGACGGGTCTATTTTCGGGGCGATACCTTTGAACGATCGGATCATGTCGTTATCTGCTCCTGTTCGGTTCTTTGTAGGCGCGGCTAGTCCCTGGGGATGGCGAGCATCCGGTCCAGGGCGCGCTTCGCCGGGATCCGGATCTCCTCGGGAACCTTCACCACCGGTTTCATCGTCTCCAGGGCCTCAAGCACGTCCTCAAGCGAGGTGAGCTTCATGTTCGGGCAGACCAGGGCGGGGGAGGCGAGGATGAATTCCTTGTCCGGGTTGTCCCGCCTCAGGCGCCAGAGGATCCCTGCCTCGGTGCCGATGATGAACTTCCTGGCGTCGCTCTTCTGGCAGTAGTCGTACATCCCGGTGGTGGAGCAGGCGTGGTCGGCGAGCGCCACGACGGCGGGGTTGCACTCGGGATGGCAGACGAAGGGGGCGTCGGGGTGCTTCGCTTTCAGCTCCCGCACCACCTCGGGCTTCAGCCTCTCGTGGGTCGGGCAGTAGCCTTCCCAGAGGTGGAAGCGCTTGTCGGTGAAACGGGCCACGTAGCTGCCGAGGTTCTTGTCCGGCGCGAAGATGATCTCCTGCTCCGGAAGCGACTGGACCACCTTGAGCGCGTTGGCCGAGGTGCAGCAGATGTCGCTTTCGGCCTTGACGGCCGCCGAGGAGTTCACGTAGGTGACCACCGGCACGCCGGGGAGCTTCGCCTTGAGTTCGACCAGCCCCTCGACGGTGACCATGTCCGCCATCGGGCAACCGGCGTCGAGCCGGGGGAGGAGCACGGTTTTTTGCGGGGAAAGGATGGAGGCCGATTCCGCCATGAAATGCACGCCGCAGAAAACGATGACGTCGGCGTCGGTCCTGGCGGCCTCCATCGAGAGCGCCAGCGAGTCGCCGGTGATGTCGGCGATCTCCTGCACCTCGTCGCGCATGTAGTTATGGGCAAGGAGCACCGCGTTGCGCTCCTTGAGAAGGGTTTTGATAGAGGATTTTATGGACTGCTGAGTCATGTTTGTCACCACCAAAGCTTGTTAGTAACTGTATACACAAAGTAAACAGCACCGATAGTAGACAATGTTATGGTTCATGTCAAACCCTTTGAGGTCCAGGATTAGCAAGCTTGACACCGGTACGTAAAACCTCTATTATTTTTTGGAAATTTTACAGCATATTGGCGCGTTCAACGCAGGTTAAGCGAGGTAAATAGTATGTTCGGAATCGGCATGCCTGAACTGATCATCATAATGGTTATCGCTCTCATAGTAATCGGGCCGCAGAAGCTCCCCGACCTCGCCAAGTCGCTGGGCAAGGGGCTGGCCGAGTTCAAAAAGGCCACCGACGACTTCAAGCAGACCATAGAGGCGGACAGCAGGACCCCCGAGGAGAAGGAGCACCTGGCCAGACTCGCCGAGGAGAAGCAAAAGGCCGAGGCCGAGAGGGTGAGGGAGGCCGAGGAGCTGAAGGCCAAGGTGGAAGGGGTGGCGAAGGCTGCCGAGGAGCCGAAACTGCAGAGCGCGCAGACCGAGCCGGAGAAAAAGAGCGTCTGAGGTCGCGCCGGCAATCGATACGCAGAAAGGCGGGGTGATGCCCTGCCTTTTTTGTTCCCTGAATTCAAGTCTCACGCCGATGCCATGCTGCGACCGGCAAAAGCTGGTATAGTCCTACATCTCGCTGGGGTGCCGCCATGTTCAACTGGTTCAGGAAAAAACCCGAGAATCTTGAATTTCCAGACGCTGCCGCCGCCTTCGCCCATGCCTGCTCGATAGGGTACACGCCGCTGATCGGGGGGCTGGTCCCCGCCCGCGTCGAGGAGGAGGGTGGGCTCGGGCACGACGGGGAGCGGACCTTCCTGATCGCCATCGCCGCGCCCGCTGGACCGGAGAAACTCTGGAGCTGCACCCTGAAAGGCTCGCCCGGCTACCCGAAAGAGGGGGATTTCGTCGGTTTCCGCATCGTCACCATCGCCTCGGATCTTCCCGAACCCGCCAACCTGATCGGTTACATCGCCTGCCGGCTCTCCTTTGTGCTGGTCCAGGGGAAGGGGTGGGCCGCCGCGCAGAGCTACACCCCGGAGAACCTGAAACGCGCCCTCAGGCTGTAACCCCCTTCACGGCAAAAATCACTTATTCCCGAAGATGACCAGCTCGGCGGGGACCGGGTTGCTGTCCCAGGTGATCTCGGGGTAGAGCGACTTGTCGAGGCGCAGGTAGGTGCCGTCCACCCCCTGCTCCGCCCACCAGCATTCGTTACCCTTGATGGGGAGCTTGTCGAACAGGTAGAGGTCGCTGTTTTTGTCTCTGGCTAGGAACATGGCTCACTTCTCCCTTATTTGACCTTCAACCTTTCGCGGGCCGTCTTGGCTTCTTCCGATTTCGGATGCTCGTCCACGAGCTTCTTCAGCACGTAGTTGGCGCTCTTCGTGTCACCCATCTCCTTGAAGGCCATTCCCTGTTTCAGCATGGCGGCGGGCGCCTTGTCCTTGTCCGGAAAGTTCTTGATCACTTCCTGGAACTCGAGCACCGCATTTTCGAAATTCTTCTCGGAGTAGTAGGTCTCGCCGATCCAGTAATGCGCGTTTGCCGCGAGGGCGTGTTTGGGGTGCTGCTCGAGGAAGTTCGTGAAGAGCTCCCGGGCCTTGGCGGGGTTCCCTTCCTTCATCGCCTCCATCCCCTGCTGGTACAGGTAATCCGGGGACTTCAGGATCAGGGCGGCCTTTTTCTGCTGCTCATCTATCCCTTTCTCTATTTTGCCGAGGCGCTCCTCCAGGGCGGCGAGGCGCTTGGTGAGGTCCTCCTTCAGAAGCGCTATGTCGTCGGCCGGTTTCTGCGCCAGGAGCCGGACGTCGTCCACCTTGCCGGTGAGCAGCTGCATGTCCACCCGCGCGCTCTCCAGGGTGGCCTGCAGGTCCGCGCCCCCCTTCCTGATGGCGGCCATGTCCTTCTGGTACCCGGCCATGTCCGCCTGCAGCGCCTCGAGGCTCTGCCGGTAACCGGCCAGCGATTTTTCCACCCCGTCCTTCACCTCGCCGCGCACCTCGTTCAACCCCTTGTCCAGGGTGAAAACGCGGTTCTTGATCTCGTCGGTATCGCGGCGCACCGAGTCGAGCTCGGACTGGCTGGCACAACCGAAAAAGGTCAGCAATAACAATGAGGTCAGTGCGACCCTCGTTAGCTGCATGACAAACCTCCTTTTACTTCGAAAGTTCTACGTTCTGCGTTTACTCTGCTTCTACAAAAAAAGGAGCCCGGATGGGCTCCCTTTTGCGGTACCGGTGCGGGTTATTTCACTATGACGAATTCGTCCCTTCTGTTCTGGGCCCAGGCCGCCTCGTCGTGCCCCTGATCGACCGGCTTCTCCTCGCCGTAGCTGATGGTGGCCAGGCGGTCCGAAGCGATGCCGAGGTTCACCAGGTAGTCCTTGGCTGCCTTGGCCCTTCTCTCGCCAAGCGCCATGTTGTAGTCGTCCGAGCCGCGCTCGTCGCAGTTCCCCTCGATCCGCACCTTCACGGAGGGCTGCTTGCTGAGGTAATCGGCGTTCTTGCTCAGGACGCCGCGGGACTCCTCGGAGAGGTCGGCGGAGTCGAAGTTGAAGTAGATCTTCTGCAGCTCGGCCTGCAGTTCGGCGGCCGGGGCCTTCGCGGCCTGACCGGCCTTGGGGGCTTCCTGCGCTACCGCGGGTTCCCTGGTCGGAGTGGTCTCGGTCATCGGCTGGGCCGTCGCGCCGCCCTGCGCCTCGGGCCTTGCCTCCTGCGCCGGCTGAACCGGCTGCGCGGGGCGGGCTACCTCGGCGGGGGTCGTCTGTGCGGTGGGGGGGGCCGTCTGGACTGCGGAAATCGGCTCCTCACTCCTTACCACGTCCTTCTTGGCGCAGCCACCCGTGAAAAGCGCTCCGAAACTCAGAACAACAAGGCATCCGATTATCTTTTTGCGCATCGCCCCACTCCTTTAGTCACTAGAATTACGGGCATCCCCGACAGGCGACGCCACGCGGAAAAAACGAATGAAAGTATAGCCACCTTTTCTCACATAATCAACGATTCATCAATGATTCATGATGAGGAGTGCGGTTACATGTTGCCGGACCAGGTAGGATGGGAATCCTGCCCGTTGCTCGGGGAAATCCGGGTCTGGCTTGTCCCGTCGGCGCGCATCAGGTAGACCCCCTCGCTTCCGCTGCGCGTGGAGCTGAAGACGACGAAGCGGCCGTCGGGAGAGAAGCGGGGATGCTCGTTGCTCCCGGCGCTGGTGAGCTGCGTGTCCTGGGTACCGTCAGGGTTGATGGCGTAGATCTGGAACCCGCTCCCTTCCTTTCTGGCGTAGACGATGCGGTCCCCCTTGGGCGACCAGCGCGGCGTCACGTTGTAGGCGCCGTTGGCGGTGAGCCGACGCACGTTGCCGCCGTCGGCGTCCATGATGAACACCTGGGGCTTGCCGAGACGGTCCGACACGAAGACGATCCGGGAGCCGTCCGGCGACCAGGCCGGGGAGACGTCTATGGCGTGGCTGTTGGTGAGCCTCGCCAGTTCCTTGCCGTCGCGGCCGATCAGGTAGATCTCGGAGTTGCCGTCCTTGGTCATCACCAGGGCGATCTTGCTTCCGTCCGGGGAAAAGGCGCCCATGGCGTTCAGGCCCGGGCGGGACGAGATGCGCGCCTCCAGCCCGGTGAACAGCTCCCGCCGGTACAGGTCCGGGTTCCCCTTCTTGTAGGAGGTGTAGATGATCTCCTTGCCGGAGGGGGCAAAGTCGGGCTTGAGGTTGATGGAGCCGTTGTTGGTGACGCGCTGCGGGTTGCGCCCGTCGTAGTCCATCACGAAGACCTCCTTGTTGCCGGAGGCCTTGGTAACGTAGGCGATCTTGCCGGTGAAGGGGCCCTTCTGCCCGGTAACGGCGCGCAGCACCTCGTCGGAGAAGGCGTGGGCCATCCGGCGCAGTTCCCTCGCGCCGCCGGTGTACCTCTTGGCGGTCACCTCGCGGTTCAGCACCTGGTCGACCAGCCGGCATTCCAGCGTGACGCCTCCCCCCTGGACGGAGTAGGCGCTCTTCAGCACCAGGTCGGCTCCCGCCATCCCGGCGTCCCTCGGTGAGATCTCGAAGGGACCGGCGAGCCCCAGGTCGAAGCCGAACAGTTCGGAGAGTTCCTGCCCCACTTGCGGCGCCGCCTCCCCCGGGAGGGAGGTGGGAGCTACGAAGATCTTCAGTTTGCGGCTCGCCGGAGCGGTTACGTCTATGTATCCCTGCGCCAGCACCAGTTGAGGCGCGAAGAGCAGCAGGGCTAAAAGCAGGATGATTCTCATTTATTTATACCGACCCCTTCCGGTCTGAAGCGGAACATCCCCTTGAACTTCGCCCCGCCCGGCGGGGGGACCAACGATTTTCCGGCCAGCGTGACAGCCCGTTGGACCGCGTCGTCGAAGAGCGGGTCCCCTGATCCCTTTTCCACGTGATACTGCGCGATGCGGCCGTCCGGGGAGACGGTGATGGTCGCGATCACATACGGGGACTTGGTCTGTGAGACCATGACCTCCTTGAGAGCGTCCTTCAGCCTGGACTGCAGGTAGGTGGGGTAGTCGCTTCCCGCCTCGGCCCCCTTGGCTCCCGGCATCCCTGTGCGCGTTCCCTTCTTCTTGAGCCGCTCCAGCACCTCGGCCTGCCGCCTTTCCTGCGCGAGCTGCTCCAGCTTGGCCATCCGCTGGGTGAAGTCGTTCGACTCGGCGGCCGGCGTCTCCTTCGCGTTTCCGGGTGTCGCCGCGGCCGGCGCCTTTGCCGCCGGTTTGGCGGGCTTGGCGGGCTGCACGGGGTGCGACATGACGGGCGGCGGGGCGGGTGGAGCTGCCGGTTGCGGCGGCGCCTCGACGGCCTTTTCCGCTGCCGGGGCAGGGGTGCCGCTTTGGGGGGAGGCGACCGGGAGGGTCACCATGTCGACATAGGTCACCGGCGTCTCGTCAGGCTTCAACTCCCCGAAAAGGTTCCAGTTCGCGACGATCGCGAGGGCGACCGCGTGGCAGAGGAAGGAGACGATGAACATCCCCCCCGGCCCCGGGTATCGAGCTGTCAAACCCCTTTTCATCGCTTCTGCGGGGACTCCGTCACCATGCCGAGCCTTTCGACCCCGGCGCCCTTGATCTGTGCCATCACCCTGACGACGTCACCGTACGGTACGGCGCTGTCCGCCTTCAGGAACACCTCCCGCTTCTCCCGCCCGGCCAGCATGCTGGTCAGCTTGTCCTTCAACTGGTCCGGCGAGATCTCGGAGGTGTTGATGTAGGTCTTGCCGGACTGCTCGACGGAGACCACCAGCGTGTCCTCCTTCGGGGCCAGCGCCTTGGTGTCCGCCTTGGGGAGGTTCACCTGCACCCCCTGCTGCATCATCGGCGCGGTGACCATGAAGATGACCAGGAGCACCAGCATGACGTCGACCAGCGGGGTGACGTTTATCTGCGACATGGTGCCGCGGTCGCCGTTTTCCCTGTTGCCGAGATCCATCGCCTATCTCCCCGCGAAGTTGCGCTGCACGATGTTGAGGAATTCCGTGGAGAAGCTGTCCATCTCGGAGATGAGGACCTTGATCTTGTGCTGGAAGTGGTTGTACCCCATGACCGCCGGGATGGCGGCCACCAGGCCGATGGCGGTGGCGATCAGCGCCTCGGCGATGCCGGGGGCGACGACGGCCAGCGATGCGGAGCCGCTCTGCCCGATCTTCTCGAACGCGGTCATGATCCCCCAGACGGTGCCGAAGAGCCCGATGAACGGGGCGGTGGCGCCGGTGGTGGCGAGGAAGGTGAGGTATTTCTCCAGCCTGGTGATCTCCGAGGTGGTGGCGCGGCGCAGGGCGCGGGCTATGTTGTCGATCCCGCCGAGGTCGGTGCTGACGATGCTGGGGTCGGCCTTTTCCACGACCTTCTCCTGGAGCCTTTTCAGCTCGCCGTAACCCTCCTGGAACAGGACGGTGAGGGGGGAGTTCTCGAAGCGGTCGAGCTGCGAGCCGATGGCGTCGAACCGCTTGGCCTTCCAGAAGAATTCCAGGAACCTTTCGGAGGCGCCGTTGGCGCGGTAGACCTGCAACAGCTTGTAGAAGATGATGCCCCAGGAAACGACCGAGAAATAAAGCAGTACGATCAGTACCAGTTTTACGACCAGGCCGGTCGCAGCAAACATACCCACGGAAGATACCTCCGGTTAGATGGTGGTCCTACAGATCAAACAGAAAAAATATGCTTTAGTCATGCCGAAGTCAACAGGAAAGAAATCCGGTCTGCCCAGCCGTTTGCGGCTGACCGGTCCCGGGAACAGGTGCTGCCCCTCGCGCTGCCATTACCGACACGGGTGCCTATGCCGGGCACCCTCACCTCTCCCGGAGGGCGAGGGGGAGACGGTAATCAGTAGCACTCCGGCCTTCTGTCCTGGAAACAGGTGATGCTCTCGCGCCACTGCTTCGCCTCGGCCGGATCGAGGAGCGCCGTCGGCTCGCCGTTGTCGTAGCCCGCCTCCGCCAGCATCTCTCCCTTTGGGCCGATGATCATGCTGTAGCCGAAAAAGTCGAGCTTGCCGACCATGCCGCAGGTGTTGGCGGCGATGACGAAGAGCTGGTTCTCTATCGCCCGCGCCCGCAGCAGCGTGCGCCAGTGCTCCTCGCGCGGCTTGGGCCATTCCCCCGGGACGACGATGATGTCCGCCCCCTCGACGGCCAGCCTGCGGGAGAGTTCCGGGAAGCGGAGGTCGTAGCAGATGATCACGCCGATCCTGCCGACGCTGGTATCGGCCACGAGATGGCGCTCGCCGCGGTCCAGGTGGCGGTCCTCGTTCATCAGCGAGAAGAGGTGCATCTTGCGGTAGCTCCCGGCGACGGCGCCCCGGTCGATGACATAGGCGGTGTTGTAGACCTTCTCGCCGTGCGGCTCGGGGAGGCTCCCGACGATCACAATGGAAAGCTCCCGGGAGAGTTCCTGCAGCTGCCGCACCAGCACCGGGGTGCGCTGGGCAAGCTGGTTCAGCTCCCGGTAGGCGAAGCCGCAGCTCCACATCTCCGGGAGGACGGCCAGCTCGACGCCGTCCTGCGCCAACTCGCGCAGCTTCGCCGTCACATACGAGAGGTTCTTGTCGATGTTCCCCAGCGCGATGTTGAACTGCACCGCGGCGGCCTTGATCGCCTTTTGCATTTCTGCCTCCTGTCTCTTCTGGAAGTTTCCAACGGCAGGTGGAGCCTCCTGCCGCCGGGAAGTACGGATTTTAATCCTAGTCACGAAGGATTACAAGCAGCTTCATGCCTTTAAGCGCTTTTGCGTGACAAAGGCAAGGGTGATCTGCTAGAAATTCAGAGGTAGCGAAAAAGGAGCCTCGAGCCATGCGCGCAGGGTTATACATACACTTCCCCTTCTGCCTCAAGAAATGCCTTTACTGCGACTTCAACTCCGCCCCCCTGGCGGGGGGAGACGTAGACGGGTACGTGGAGTCCCTGCTCAGGGAAATGGAGCTGCGGGGTGCCGCGCTTGCCGAAGAGGTGACGGCGCCGACGCTGTACTTTGGGGGGGGGACGCCGTCGCTCATGGGGCCGGAACTGGTCGGACGCGTGATCGACGAGGCGGCGAAGCGCTTCCATCTCGAGGCGGACGCCGAGGTGACCCTGGAGGCGAACCCGGGGACGCTCACGCCGCAGCGGCTTTCCGGCTACCGGGCCGCGGGTGTGAACCGGCTTTCGCTCGGGTTCCAGTCGTTCGAGGAGCGCCTGCTGCAAAGGCTCGGGCGGGTGCACACGGTGAGAGAGGCGCTGGATGCCTTCGACCAGGCCCGCCGCGCAGGCTTCGACAACATCGGCATCGACCTGATGCACTCGCTGCCGGAGCAGACGCTTTCGCAGTGGCGCGAGGCGCTGGCGCAGGGCATCGCCCTGGCGCCCGAGCACGTCTCCGCCTATGCGCTCTCCGTGGAGGAGGGGACCCCCTTCTCGCGCCTTTACCAGGACGATGCCCTGCCGCTACCCGGGGAGGAGGAGGGGGCGCTGATGTTCGAGGCGACCCACGAGCTTTTGACCGACGGGGGGTACCTGCATTACGAGATCTCCAACTTCGCCCGCCCCGGGCGGTTTTCCCGCCACAACGGCTCCTACTGGAGGCGCGAGAGCTACCTTGGCTTTGGCGCGGGGGCGCATTCCTTCCGGAACGCCGACGGGCTCGGGCGCCGCTGGAAAAACGCCTGCGACCCGGGAGAGTACCGCGACTCGATCGCGGCAGGCGCCATCCCCGAACAGGATGTGGAGCTCCTCACCCTGGAGGAGGCTGTGTCCGAATCCTTCTTCCTCGGCTTGAGGGTCCTTTCCGGACTCGACCTGGCCCCCCTCCTGGCCCGCTACGGGAAGGAGGCGCTGGAGCGCCAACTGGCCGAGGTGGCGCGGCTCGAGCGGGAGGGGATGCTGGTCAGGGAGGGGAGTTCCGTCCGCCTCGCGCCTCGCGCCGTCATCGTCGCCAACAGCATCTTTTCCCGCTTCCTGTAAATCCCCGAAACTCTCTCAGAGAACCCCTTGACAAAGAACAGCACCGTTGCTAACTTGAAGCTCGTTAGCACTCGAACTTTTTGAGTGCTAATGTCATTTGTAAGGGGACAGTGTCGGGTCCCAACGTCGTCATGTACCGGTCTTAGGTCTTTGTGCCGTTTCTGCCTATCGATGGCGAAGAATACATCCATGGAAGATCAACTTTCAGATCGTAGCAAGCGGATCCTCGAAGCAGTCATCGAGGACTATATCGCAACCGCCGAACCCGTCGGGAGCAGGACCCTGACCCGCAGCCATTCGCTGGAGCTGTCGCCGGCGACGGTCAGAAACGTCATGTCCGACCTGGAGGAGATGGGGCTTCTGGTATCCCCGCACACCTCGGCGGGGCGGATTCCGACGGACAAGGCGTACCGCCTCTATGTGAACTCGATCCTGGAGGTGAAGAAGAACCTGCCGCAGGGGAACAGGGACGAGATCCGGAGGCGCTGCCGGATGGCCGGGAAGGACCTGGGGGACGTGCTCAAGGAGACCAGCCGGCTGCTGTCGTCCACCTCGAGCTACATGGGTGTGGTCATGGCCCCCAGGCTCGCGGCAAACGTATTCCACCAGATGGAGTTCGTGAAGCTCGGGAGCCACAGGATACTCGCCATCCTCGTGTCGCAAAACGGCACCGTGCAGAACAGGCTCCTCGAAATCCAGGAGGAGATCCCCCAGGAAGAGCTGGTCCGGATGGCCAACTATCTGAACGGGATGCTCCAGGGGCTCACCATCGCCCAGGTCCGCGAACGGCTCGTCGCCGAGATGCAGAGCGAGAAGGTCCGCTACGACTCGATGATGACCAAGGCGCTCACCCTTTCCGAGCAGACCATCAGGAGCGACGGCGCCGAGATCTTCCTGGAGGGACAGGCGAACATCCTGGACCAGCCGGAATTCTGCGACGCCGGCAAGATGCGCGAGATATTCCGCGCCTTCGAGAAGAAGAGCCTGCTCCTCGACCTGCTGGATCGCTCCATGCAGGCCGAGGGGGTGCAGATATTTATCGGGGCGGAATCCCGTCTCCTCAAGATGGAGGGGATGAGCCTGGTCACCTCGACCTACATGACCGGCAAGGACACCTTCGGGGTGCTCGGCGTCATCGGCCCGACCCGCATGGGGTACGGCAGGGTGATCCCGATCGTCGACTATACAGCCAAATTGATCAGCCGCCTGCTCGAGACGGAGTAGCGGAAAAAAGGAGAGAAGAGACGGATGGACAAGAAAAAGCACGATTCGCACCAGCACGAGAAGAAGGGAGAGCCCGCGCCGCAGGATACGGTGGACTTGGCGCAGCCTCCAAGCGATGCGGATCGGATCAAGGAACTCGAAGAGGCACTGGCCGCCAAGGGGCTTGAGTCGGCCGGCAACTGGGACAAGTACCTGCGCGAGCGGGCCGACCTGGAGAACTACCGGAAGAGGGTGCAGAAGGAGAAAGAGGAGATCCTGAAGTACGGCAACGAGCAGATCATCTTCGAGATCCTTCCTTCGCTGGACAACCTGGAGAGGGCCATCGATCACGCCAACGAGGATTCCCCCATCGTGGAGGGGGTGAAGCTCACCCTGAGCATGCTGGTATCCACCCTGAAGAAGTTCGGCGTCACGGTCGTCGACACCCCGCCCGGAACGCCGTTCAACCCGGAGTTCCACCAGGCGATGGGGCAGGTGGAGAGCGAGGAGCAGGAGCCGAACAGCATCGTCGCCGTTTTCCAGAAGGGTTACCTGCTGAACGAGCGTCTGCTGCGGCCGGCCATGGTCACCGTCGCCGTTAAGCCTGCGGCTTAACGGCAGGTTAAGATTAAGACTAAGACTAAGAGGTAGAATCAAGGGGCAAGGCGCAGATCGAGGTTTGCCTTAATCTTTATCTTTATCTGCCTCTCGATTTTTTCCCCCCGGTCCCCTTGCTTTTCGGGGAGGGGATGACTACGTTGCAGATACAGTTACCAAACTAGGAGGCATAAACATGAGTAGAGTGATAGGAATCGACCTCGGAACCACCAACTCCTGCGTGGCAGTGATGGAAGGTGGTGAGCCGGTTGTCATAGCGAACGCGGAAGGAAGCCGCACCACCCCTTCCATGATTGCATTCGCCGAGAACGGCGAGCGGCTGGGGGGTCAGCAGGCGAAACGCCAGGCTGTCACCAACCCGGAGAACACCCTGTACGCCATCAAGCGCCTCATCGGGCGCAAGTTCGATACGGAAGCCGTCAAAAGGGACATCGCCATCTCCCCGTTCAAGATCGTCAAGGCGGACAACGCGGACGCCTGGGTTGAGGTGCGCGGCCAGAAATATTCGCCCCCCGAGATCTCGGCCATGGTGCTGCAGAAGATGAAGAAGACCGCCGAGGACTACCTGGGCGAGACCGTGACCGACGCGGTCATCACCGTCCCGGCCTACTTCGACGACTCCCAGCGTCAGGCGACCAAGGACGCCGGCAAGATCGCGGGCCTGAACGTGCTCCGCATCATCAACGAGCCGACCGCGGCGGCCCTTGCCTACGGCCTGGACAAGAAGAAGGACGAGAAGATCGCCGTCTTCGACCTGGGCGGCGGCACCTTCGACGTCTCCATCCTGGAACTCGGCGAAGGGGTGTTCGAGGTCAAGTCGACCAACGGCGACACCTTCCTGGGTGGCGAGGACTTCGACCAGAAGATCATCGACCACATAGCGGACGAGTTCAAGAAGGACCAGGGGATCGACCTCAGGGGCGACAAGATGGCGCTGCAGAGGCTGAAGGAGGCCGGCGAGAAGGCGAAGTGCGAGCTCTCCACCTCGCTTGAGACCGACATCAACCTGCCGTTCATCACCGCGGACGCTTCCGGTCCCAAGCACCTGACCATGAAGCTCACCCGCGCCAAGCTCGAGTCGATCTGCGCGGAGCTGATCGCCAAGCTGGAAGGGCCGTGCCGCACCGCCCTCAAGGACGCAGGGCTCTCTCCCAGCGACATCGACGAGGTGATCCTGGTCGGCGGCATGACCCGCATGCCGATCGTGCAGAAGAAGGTGCAGGATATCTTCGGCAAGGTGCCCAACCGCGGCGTCAACCCGGACGAGGTGGTCGCCATCGGCGCTGCCATCCAGGGGGGCGTTCTGCGCGGCGACGTGAAGGACGTCCTGCTTCTCGACGTCACCCCGCTCTCCCTCGGCATCGAGACCCTGGGCGGCGTGCTGACCAAGCTGATCGAGAAGAACTCCACCATCCCGTGCCGCAAGTCCCAGGTCTTCTCCACCGCGGCCGACAACCAGCCGGCCGTCAGCATCCACGTCCTGCAGGGCGAGCGCGAGATGGCCGCGGACAACAAGACGCTGGGCAACTTCGAACTCTCCGGCATCCCGACGGCCCCGCGCGGCGTGCCGCAGATCGAGGTGACCTTCGACATCGACGCCAACGGCATCGTCCACGTCTCCGCGAAGGATCTCGGCACCGGCAAGGAGCAGTCGATCCGCATCACCGCGTCCTCCGGTCTTTCCAAGGAAGAGGTCGAGAAGATGGTTCGCGAGGCCGAGGCTCACTCGGCCGACGACAAGAAGAAGCGCGAGCTGATCGAGGCGAAGAACCAGGGCGACAACCTGGTCTACCAGACCGAGAAGTCCCTGAAGGAGTTCGGCGACAAGATCGACGCCGCCGAGAAGCAGAAGATCGAGGAAGGGATCGCCACCCTGAAAAAGACCCTAGAAGGGAGCGACCTCGACGAGATCAAGAAGGCGACCGAGACCCTGACGCAGGCGTCCCACAAGCTGGCCGAGGCTGTCTACGCCAAGACACAGGCGGCAGGCGCGGAAGGGGGCGAGCCCAAGGCCGAGCCGGAAGCAGGCGGCGCCGCCAAGGGCGAGAAGGTCGTCGACGCGGACTTCGAGGAAGTGAAGGACGAGAAGAAGTAACCAAAACGGTTGCAACCAGGGACCGTTTAGTGGAATATGACACGGTAATATAAATAACACCGGGCAACGGGCAGCGTCTCATTAGTGGGACGCTGCTCTTTGTGTTACGAGGGCATACTTTGGCAAATGGCGAGAAGCAGGATTATTACGAACTCCTCGAAGTGAACAAGAACGCCTCCGAGACGGAGATCAAGAAGGCGTACCGCCGCATGGCGATCAAGTTCCACCCGGACAAGAACGCGGGGGACAAGGCGTCCGAGGAGAAGTTCAAGGAGATCACCGAGGCGTACGAGGTCCTCTCGGATGGCGAGAAGAGGGCGCGCTACGACCAGTTCGGGCACGCCGGGGTCACCGGGAACGGTTTCTCCTCCGGCGGCTTCAGCGGCTTCGGCGGCTCCCCCTTCGGAGACATCTTCGGGGACATCTTCGGTGAGGTCTTCGGCGGCAGGCAGAAAGGGGGTTCGCGCGGCAGACGCGGCGACGACCTGCAGTACAACATGGAGATAACCTTCGAGGAAGCGGCCTTCGGGGTCGAGAAGAAGATCGACATCCCGTACGCCAAGCGTTGCGACACCTGCGGCGGTTCCGGCGCCAAGGCCGGCACCACCCCCAAGACCTGCCCGACCTGCCAGGGGGCGGGACAGATGCGCTTCCAGCAGGGGTTCTTCAGCGTCAGCAAGACCTGCTCGCACTGCAACGGCGAGGGGCGCGTCGTCGAGCATCCCTGCCCGAGCTGCCGCGGCGCCGGCACCATCCGCGACAAGAAGACCATTTCGGTGAAGGTCCCGGCGGGTGTCGAGACCGGCATCAGGCTGAAGCTCTCCGGCGAAGGGGGGCAGGGTGTGAAAGGAGGGGGCAACGGCGACCTGTACGTGGCGCTCACCGTCCGCGAGCATCCCATCTTCCGCCGCGAGGACAACGACGTCCTGTGCGAGATCCCGATCAGCTTCACCCAGGCGGCGCTCGGGTGCGAGATCGAGGTGCCGACCCTGGACGGCAAGGTCGGCATGAAGATACCGGAAGGTACCCAGTCCGGCGCCATCTTCAGGATGCGCGGCAAGGGCATTCCGGCGCTGCAGGGTTACGGCAGGGGCGACCACCTGGTGATCGCCAAGGTCGAGACGCCGACCAACCTGAACCGGCAGCAGCGCGAGCTCCTGGAGGAGCTGGCCCGCATCAGCGGGGAGGACGTGAATCCGATGCGGAAGAACTTCTTCTCCAAGGTCATGGACATACTGAGTTGAAAAAAGGGGCTTCGCAGGGGTGCGGTCCTGGTGCTGGCGGCGCTTTCGCTCGCCGCCGGGCCCACCCCGGCGCTGACCGCTCCGCAGCAGGCGGAGCTTCTGGCCGACAGCGCATACAGCGGAACCCTGCTGCAGCGGATCCGCGAATCGAAAAGGCGCATCATCTGCGCCTTTTACCTTTTCAAGGTCGGGGAGAGAACGGACAACCTCCCGGCCAGGGTGGTGTCCGAGCTGCTGCAGGCGAGAAGGCGCGGGGTCGACGTCACGGTGATCCTGGACGGCGGCAAGGAGGTCGGGCGCGAGAACCTCTCCGCGGCGGGGCCGCTCACGCGGGGAGGTGTCCGGGTCGTCATCCCCGGGGGGAGGCGGGTCAACCACCTGAAGGCGGTGCTGATCGACGACCGCTACGTCATGATCGGGAGCCACAACCTGACGCACGCGGCCCTGGCCCGCAACCGGGAGGTTTCCGTGCTGCTCGACTCGCCCCCGCTGGCGGCCCAGGTGAGAAGGTACCTGGAGGGGATCCGGTAAGAGTGCTCAGGCGTTAAAAATCACTCACGCAAAGGCGCAAAGGCGCAAAGAAAGGCAATAAACCACCCGATTAGTGACCATCTTCCGCTACACGTCCCTCCCCCTTCAAGGGGGAGGACAGGAGGGGGATGGGTGAGCTGACCCTCCCCTTGGAGGGGAGGGGGGATTTTCATAACCGCTCAAGCATGACGTCCTTCGGTTCAACCTTTGCGCCTTTGCGGCTTCGCGCGAGGGCTTTTAAAGGAGTAGCAACTTGCTTTCCCGTCGACTGAAATCGTTCCGCACCTCGATCCACCTCCTACTGCCGGCAATCTTCGCGGCTTCCCTTTTCACCTTTGCGGCTCCGGCCGTCGCCCAGACGGCCACCTACCCCCAGCTACCGCGCGGCTACAGCTCCATCCGGGTCTTCGACGGACAGCAGCGCTACGTCGGGAGGATCCTTCCCACCCAGCGCTACTGGGTCACCATCGACCGCATCCCCGTCTTCCTCCGCAACGCCCTGATCGCTACCGAGGATTCCCGCTTCTACGAGCACAACGGGATCGACGTCAAGGGGATCGCCCGCGCCCTGGTGAAGGACGTGGTGAAGGGGAGGCTCGCCGAGGGTGGCTCCACCATCACGCAGCAGCTGATCAAGAACAAGTTCCTGACCGGGGAGAAGTCCATCGACCGGAAGGTGAAGGAGGGGATGCTCGCCATCGAGTTCGAGAAGAAGTACAGCAAGGACCAGATCCTGGAGATGTACTTCAACGAGATCTACTTCGGCAACGGCGCCTGGGGCTTGGCGCAGGCGGCCCGCCTCTACTTCGACAAGAATCCCGAGGAGCTGACCGACGCGGAATGCTCGCTACTGGCGGGGGGCCCTAAGAACCCCTCCCGCTACAACCCGCTGGGCGACCCGGCCAAGGTGAGCGCGCGCCGCAGCACGGTGCTGAAGCGTATGCTCGCCGTCAAGCTGATCACGCCGAGCCAGAAGCAGGCCCTGGAGGCGCACCCGGCCACCGTCACCCAGGCGGGGCAGGCCTCGGGTTACCTCGACATGCTGCGCAAGCAGCTCGTCACCCGCTACGGCGCCAACATCGTGGAGCAGGGGGGGCTGGACGTCATCGCCGCCCTGGACGTGAACCTGCAGAAAAAGGCGGAGCAGGTGCTGCGCGAGGGGGTGAGGAAGGTCAACCCGAACCTGCAGGGGGCCCTTCTCTGCCTCGACCTGAAGAGCGGCGATGTCCTTGCCGCCGTCGGCGGGACCGATTCCGGCAAGGGGGGCTACAACCGCGCCTTCTCCGCCAAGCGGCAGCCGGGCTCCGCCATCAAGCCGCTCATCTTCGCCGACGCGCTGGAGAACGGGCTCACCGCCGGGACCATCATGGACGACAAGCCGGTGGCGTATCCCCGCGGCAACGGGCAGATGTGGAAGCCGCAGAACTACGAGCGGAAGTCCTACGGCGAGCTGTCGCTCCGGCAGGCCCTGGCTCACTCCAACAACGTCATCACCGTCAAGCTCCTCGATGCCCTCGGCGTCAGCAACTTCGTGAGCTTCGCGGGGAACCTGGGGCTCCCCCTGCGTTCGCCCAACGACCTCTCCCTGGCGCTCGGCACCGACGAGGTCACACTGAACGAACTGGTCTCCGCCTACACCCCCCTCGCCAACGCCGGGATGCGCTCCGAGGCGAGGACCATAATCCGCATCTACGACCGCAACCGTCATACCTGGACCGAAAACCCGCCGGTAGTGGCGCCGGTCCTGGCGCCGGCCACCGCGTATGTCGCCACGGGGATGTTGAAGGACGTGATGGATTACGGGACGGCGAAGGGGCTGAAGAAGTTCAGCCGTCAGCGCCCCTCTGCCGGGAAGACCGGGACCACCGACGATTACCGCGACGCCTGGTTCATCGGGTACACGCCGCAGATCATCACCGGGGTCTGGGTAGGGTACGACAAGCCTAGGCCGGGGGGGAGAGGGTTCACCGGCGGGGCGGTTTCCGCCCCGATCTGGGAGAAGTTCATGCGCGCCGCGACAGCGGGGAAACCCGCCGTCGATTTCGTCAAACCCGAAGGTGTCGTTTCCGTCACCATCGATCCGGCCACCGGCGAACTCGCCACACCGAACTGCCCGACCACGCGCGAGGAGGATTACCTGGCCGGGACAGAGCCTACCGGGTACTGCTCGAAGCACGGCGGCGATGCGATGGAGCCGGTGACGCCGGCGTTGCCGACGCAGCCGGAGCAGGTCGGTCCGGAGCCGGAGGAAGAGCCGAAGGATCCGGTGGCAATGCCGAAGGAGCCGGTGGCTCAGCCGAAGGAGCCGGCAGGGCGGGAGCCCCAGCAGTGATCTCCCTCTCCCCCCGGGAGAGGGGCGGGGTGAGGGCGCCTCAATAGGCAGCGATGCCGGTCGTGGCCGCCTCCCTCACCCGGCCTTCGGCCACCCTCTCCCGGAGGGCGAGGGTTATTACATCCGAAGTTGCGGTTACATCGGATAGATACGTTCACGTGGGTTTGCTAAGGTCTGCGTGGCGGGACTTGATGCTCTTTCAGCAGTTTTTGACCATCTCTCCAAGATAGTAATGCCGTATCGGCCGCAGGTCGTCGTCGAGTTCGTACACCAGCGGGTTCCCGGTCGGGATCTCGAGGGCGACGATGTCGGAATCGGAAACCCGGTCCAGGTACTTGATCAGCGCGCGGAGACTGTTGCCGTGGGCCACGATGAGCGGTTTTTGCCCCTCTTGCAGGACCGGCATCACCTGCTGCTGCCAGAACGGGAGCACCCGCTCGACCGTGTCCTGCAGGCATTCCGTCTTGGGGAGCAGGTGCCGGGCCAGCGAGCGGTAACGCGGATCGAACAGCGGGTGCCGCCGGTCATCGTCCGCCAACTCCGGGGGACGCACATGGTAGCTTCTCCTCCAAAGCTTGACCTGCTCCTCGCCGTACTTCTCGGCCGTCTGCGCCTTGTTCAGCCCCTGCAGCGCCCCGTAGTGCCGCTCGTTCAGGCGCCAGTCCTTGCGCTCCGGTATCCAGGCGAGGTCCATCTGCTCCAGCATGATCCAGAGGGTGCGGATCGCGCGCTTCAAAAGGGATGTGAAGGCGACGTCGAACTCAAGCCCCGCGTTTTTCACCATGAGTCCCGCCGCCCTGCTCTCCGCCTCGCCCCGCTCCGAAAGATCGACGTCGGTCCAGCCGGTGAACAGGTTCTCCCTGTTCCAGACGCTCTCCCCATGTCGTACAAGAACCAGCTGATGCATCCTCCACCTCCGCCGCTTCCGGCGCCTTGAGAAAGATCCGTTACCGGGCGGTCGCCGCCTGCTTCCCTTCTTCCAGCTTGTCCGTCACGTTGTTCTTGATCCAGGAGGGATCCCACCATTCGATCGGGTTCACCTCGACGCCGGAGACCACGACGCCGAAGTGCAGGTGATCGCCCCCGGCCAGGCCGGTGTCTCCGGTGTCGCCGATGATGTCCCCTTTCTTCACCATGTCACCCTCCTTCACGCCGATGCGGCTCAGGTGCCCGTAGAGGGTCTGCAGCCCGAGCCCGTGGTCTATGATGACGCACTGGCCGTAGATGCCCAGGTCGTCGGCATAGACCACCCTGCCGTTGTTGGCGGCCGGCACCTTCGAGTGGGAGAGCGAAGCGAGATCGATCCCGAGGTGGGTCTGCTGGTCCACCTGCTTTCCCTTGTAATAGTAGGTCCGCAACTGGTTGAAGGTCCCGCGCGGCGCCGAGTTGGGAAGGCGCAGGAAATCGCCCTGCCAAAGGGGTGTCGGCGAGGTCTTGCGGCCGCACTCCCGCAGGATCTTGCTGTCGCTTCTCCTCAACTCGCTGTTCGCCTTCAGAAAAACCTCGAGCGGCGTGGCCGCCTGCGGAAATTTCTCCTTGAATTCGGTGTAAATCTTCTCAAGAAATGCGTCGCTCAGTTCGATACGGTCTCTAGGGAACGATTTCGGCAGCAGGTGGAAGTAGATTCCGGTCAACCGCTCGTTGCCGGCACGGTCGACCGCTATCACCTTGGGGATGAAGCGCTCCTGCGGCACGTCGTAGGGATAAGCGAAGAGGGAGGCGTAGAAACCGCCGGGTTGCTGGTAGCCGGGGAAGAAGCGGTCGCCGAAGACGACGCCCGTGTTTTCCGCCTCGCGGTTGACGGTGTAGACGGCCAGACCGCAGCCGCCGCGCGAGATGTTGTGCGCCGTGCTGATCACGGAGACGGCAGGGGGCTTGTTCTGGTAGGTGAAGTCGAAGGCTTCTTGCGTCGTATTGCCGGAGCCAAAGGGCAGGGTTGCTCGATCGGTGGCGGTGATCTGAAGCCTGATCGCCCCCTCCTTGAGCCCGGGCTGCTGCGGGAGCCGGAAGGTTTCGGTGACATCCTTGGTCCCTGCCGGGTACTCCCTGGAGAGGACCGGGATGCTTTTCCCTCCCTGCACGACCGCCACGCTTACCGCCTTGAGACCTGAGCCGGTGTCGCGCAGCCTCAACCGTAGATCCAACTTCGAGGAAATCGGGGCGCCCGGCTTGCGGGAAAGGGAGACCCCCGGTGAAGTGGTGTCGATAAGGTAGAAACCGGCGATGGCGAGGCCGGCCAAAAGGATGATGAAGATCACTATTGCCGAGGCTTTCATGGTTGCTCCCGTCCACTTCGCTCCAGCCACGCAGTCGGGCCAGCCCGCGGCTGGTGCTGGTTTCGTTGATGCCGGCTAAGGCACCCTCGGATTTTAGCATCCGGCCCCCTAAAGTCCAGCAAGGGAGCAGGTTTGGCGCAGCGGGTCTCCGCGGTTGTCAAGGAGGCGGCTCTGTTTTTCATGGCCTCTTTTCCGATACGGTGTTGACCGGAGGGTGATGGGGTGTTAAAAGTAGACGGGTTATTCTTTAATTAGAGTCGCGGTGATGGGGCGCAGGTCGTGCCAGGCTCCGACCGTACAGGATCAAAAAACAAGAGATGGAGGGACAATGGTGAAAACTTTCGTACTGGTGGTGATCGTCGCGTTGTCAATGGCTGCGAACGCATTGGCGGAGACGCCCAAGAACAGGGGGCGGGAAATAATCAATCTGAAGATGGCGGAGCTTCAGCTCCCGTTCAATCACTGGAAGCACCAGGTGGATCTCAAAAACGAGTGCTTCCACTGCCACGCCACCAAGGTCGGCAAGATAGACGGCTGGGGTAAAGACACCGCGCACAAGATCTGCATAGCCTGCCACGAACTGGAGGGAAAAGGACCAGCCTCCTGCCGCCAGTGCCATGACAAGAAGAAGAAGAAAAAAAAGTAGATCGATGAGAGCCTGAAGGAACTGTGGGGATGGCCGGGAGGTCGCGGCCGCAGGTGCAGGCACAAAACGAGACTATGCACTCAAAAAAAATAATTGCACAGTCTTTAAAACTGCGCCACAGGTGGTATATTACTCACAGCTAGCTAGCGAGTAGGAATCTCGGACAAAGGAGGTCATGTAATCGAAGAAACTCCACCGAAGAGAATTCTAATCACATGACAGCTGTAAAATTCCCGGTGCGCCTAGCACTGGAATGACCCCTTTCCAAAAGGGATCGAGTCATCAAGAAAGAGGCCCGCTCAGTACCGGCAGGCCTCTTTCTTTTTTTATAATGGGCTGTGAAAGCTAAGGGGGCGTGGAGGTTATCAGCTCTGAGGAGGGAGGGGCAATTTCGGCAGTATACACGCAAAAAAATTTTTGCAACAGACTGTTTATTGTGGTTCGGAGCTGATATATTTGACTCAGCTAGCTAGCTAAGAGAAAAGAATCACGGGAGCTAAGAAGAATCACGGATAAAAGGAGGTAATCAGCACGAACGAGGATACTCCACCGATCAGGATTCTGAAAACATGAAAGCTGTACAGCTCCGGTGCCTAAACGCACCGGCATCGCCCTTGAAAAGGGTAACCGTGCAATGAAAAAAGCGAGGCCCGCCGAAAAAACCGGCGGGCCTTTCAATTTCCCCCTCTCCCGCTCTCCTCCGGGCCATACCCGATACCCTTCGCGGAGTGCCTCCTCCGGTTTCTCCGGCCCATCTCGCATCGCTCACCAGCTGCCTCATCCCATTCGAAGTAGGGGCGAATAATCATTCGCCCCTACTCCGGTTCTTCGCTGAAGCCGCTACCCCCCTCCCAACCTCCCCCCGCTGGGGGGAGGAGAAGTGGTTACTAGTGGGAGGGGGAGATTGCGATAGCGGAAAATGGCCGCTGATCGGGAAATGCTATTGACCGGCAAACTGATCCTGTGACAGAGTACGCTGACTCGGCGCGAGACCTGACTGGCGGCCATAACGGCATGAGGAAATGACGAATATGCAGACGGTACTGATCATAGAGGATGAAAAGGACCTGGCTGAACTGATCGCCTTCCACCTGGAAAAGGAGGGCTTCCGGCCGCTGATCGCGGCTGACGGCGCCTCCGGCCTGAACGAGGCCCGTAGCGTGAAGCCGGACCTGATCCTGCTTGACCTGATGCTCCCCGGCATGATGGGGACGGAGGTCTGCAGGCTTCTGAAGGGGTCCGAAGAGACGGCCGGGATCGCCGTTATCATGTTGACCGCCAAAGGGGAGGAGATCGACCGGGTGGTAGGCTTCGAGATGGGCGCTGACGATTACGTCGTTAAGCCGTTCTCGACCCGCGAACTCATACTGCGGGTAAGGGCGGTGCTAAGGAGACAAACCGATCAGGCGCCAAAGGGGAGCATTATTTCCATCGGCGAGTTGGCCATCGACACGGAGCGGCACCTGGTCAGGGTTTCGGGGGAGGAGGTGCTCTTGACCTCGACCGAGTACAAGCTCCTGATGAACCTGGCCGAGAGGATCGGGCGGGTGCAGAGCAGGGAGATCCTGCTGCAAAACGTCTGGGGCTACAACTACTTCGGCGACACCCGCACCGTTGACACCCACCTGACCAGGCTGCGCACGAAGCTCGGAGCCGCGGGCGAAATGATCAAAACGGTGCGCGGCTTCGGCTACAAGATGGAGTTTTCATGAAGGGGAGCTTTCGCTGGAAATTGATGGCGTCGTACCTGCTGCTGGTGCTGCTCCTGGGAGTCGGGCTCTACTGGTACCTCTCCGTGAGCCTCGAAAGTTCCATGACCGTCGGGACACGGGAACACCTGCAGGACGAGGCGCGCGTGGCGTCGCTCATGGCGTCCAAGGAGATCCGGAACCTGAGGAAGGACGCCCCGGCCTTGACCGCCGCGTTTTCCAGGGCGATCAGGGCCCGAGTCACCGTGATGTCCAGGGACGGGGAGGTGGTGGCAGACTCGGAGGTCGCACCGGCGGAATTGGCGAGGCTGGAAAACCACAGTCACCGGCCCGAGGTACAGCAGGCGCTGAAGAACGGCATGGGGAGTGCGATCCGTTACTCCGCGACACTGCGCATGGACATGCTGTACGTAGCGGCGCCTTTTGGAGATGGCGGGCTGATCCGTCTGGCGCTGCCGCTCTCCGGGCTGGAACAGGCGAAGCAGCGGCTGCAGAGAAGCCTCGGTGCGGCGCTCGCGGTCGCGGTCCTCGCATCGCTGCTCCTCTCCTACATCCTGTCCAACGTCAACTCCCGCAACCTGCGGATGCTGGCGGCGGGGGCCGCACGCATCGGTCGCGGGGAATTCGAAACCAGAATACCCGTCAGGAGTTCGGATGAACTGGGGGAGCTGGCCCGTGTCATGAACGAGATGACGGGGAAAATTCAAGAACAGCTGGAGCGGATTTCCTCGGAAAAGAACCGGCTGGACGCGATCCTGAAGGGGATGGGCGAGGGGGTGATGGTGACCGATCAGCACGGGGCGGTCACCCTGGTGAATCCGGCCTTCTGCGCCATGTTCGGCGTCGGCATCCAGGTGCTCGGGAAGCAGCTTCTGGAAATCAGCCGGCACCCCGACCTCTACGCGGCCTGCCGGGAGGTGCTCCACGAGCGGCAGGAGCGGCACCAGGAGATAAGCCTGGCCGACGGGCAGGCGACGCTGGTGCACTGGGTGCCGCTTGTCGAAGCCGATGCGTTGCGCGGCGCGGTGGCGGTGTTCCACGACATAAGCGCGCTGAAGAGGGTGGAGAGGATACGCCGCGATTTCGTGGCCAACGTCTCTCATGAACTAAGGACGCCCGTCACGGTCATCAAGGGGTATGCGGAGACGCTCCTCTCGGGTGCGCTGGCGGACGACCCGAAACGAAGCGAGAGGTTCCTGGGGATCATCCAGAATCACGCGGACCGCCTCTCCAACCTGGTACGGGACCTTTTGGCACTCTCCGAGCTGGAATCCGGCGAGGTGGGGTTGCAAATCCAGAGCATCCATGTGGAAGCCGCCGTGAAACATGCGTTGCTCCTCGTGGCTCAAAGGAGCGAGGAAAAAGGGATTACCCTGGAATACGCAGGCGCAACCGGCGCACTCTGCGTCAGTGCCGACGACCGAAAGCTCGAGCAGGTCCTGATAAACCTTCTGGAGAACGCCGTCAAGTACAGCGGCCATGGGGGGAAAGTCACCGTTGAGGCTGAAGAAGAGGGCGACATGGTGAAAATCTCCGTGCGCGACAGCGGCATCGGCATCCCCGTGAAGGATTTGCCGCGCCTGTTCGAGCGCTTCTACCGGGTGGACGAGGCGAGAAGCCGCGATCAGGGCGGCACGGGGCTCGGGCTCTCCATCGTGAAGCACATCGTGCAGGCGCACGGCGGCCGGGTGTCCGTAGAGAGCGCTCCGGGCGTCGGCTCCGTGTTCTGCTTCACCCTGCCAAAGGCCTCACCGTAGGGAGTTTTTGCAGATGGGTGACCCGACCACCATATCCCGGGCCATCCAGATCAACCACATCTCCAAGTGCCTGGAGCGGATCGCTGACCACGCCACCAACGTGGCGGAGATGGTGATCTTCATGGTCAAGGGTAAGGACATCCGGCACACGATCGCATAAAAAAAACCCGACTAGCGATGACCTTCCGCCAGGCAGCAGTGAAGTCTCACCCCTCCTTCAAATCCCCCTAAGTCCCCCGTTCCCAAAGGGGGATTTTCTGAAGCGGAAGATCGACGCCAATCAGCCAAATTTCTGCACCGAGAGGGTGCCTGTTATGGTATATATGCGGCGTAAATCCTGTTCGACGGCAGTGAAAGGGTGACATGCATGGCGCACAATCAGACGGAATTTCTGCTTCCCAGGGCGTTGAGCAGGAAGGTAGCGGTCGCGGTGGAAAAATTGTCCGCGGCCACTGGAGCGGAATCGCGCGGCGCGATCTTTACCCGACCCGAAGTGGTCGATTTCATCCTCGATCTGGTTGGATACACCGCCGACAAGCCCCTGCATCAACAGCGGCTTTTGGAACCGTCGTTCGGTGCGGGAGACTTCCTGCTCCCGATTGTCGGCAGGCTGCTCGCCGCATGGCGGGAGGCGCCAAATTCCGGCAGCGCCCTGGACGATATGGCAGACTCGATACGCGCAGTGGAATTGCACCGCGAGACCTTTCAGTCGACCTTTGCCGCTGTAACCGGTCTGCTCGCGCAGGAGGGGCTGGCTCCGTTTGAGGCCGAAGCCCTCGCCGGCCGCTGGCTTAGCCAGGGCGATTTCTTGTTGGCCCCGCTCGATGGCAAGTTCGATTTCGTCGTCGGGAATCCTCCGTATGTGCGCCAGGAGATGATACCCGCGCCGCTACTGGCGGAGTACCGGAGCAGGTTTGAAACCATGTATGACCGGGCGGACCTTTACATCCCGTTCATCGAACGCTCTCTGATGTCGCTGTCAGAGGGAGGGGGGCTGGGCTTCATCTGCGCGGACCGCTGGATGAAGAACCGCTACGGGGGGCCGCTGCGCAAACTGGTTTCCCGGGAATTCCACCTGAAGATTTACGTCGACATGGTCGATACCCCCGCCTTCCATTCGGATGTCATCGCCTATCCGGCCATCACCGTCATCAGCCGGGAAAAGCCGGGGGTGACCCGCATAGCGCGCCGCCCTGAAATAAACCGTGCAGCACTGGCGGAACTGGCCGATGCCCTGCGCGTGGTGCCCCTCCCCGAGGGCGCCGTGACGGTGCGGGAAATGTCAGGCATCACCAGCGGCGCGGAACCGTGGTTACTGGAATCTTCCGATCAAATGGCCCTTATCCGGCGTCTGGAGCGGCAGTTCCCGATGCTTGAGGATGCAGGCTGCAAGGTCGGCATCGGGGTGGCGACCGGTGCAGACAAGGTGTTCATCGGAGATTTCGAGGCCCTGGATATCGAACCAGATCGCAAGGTTCCGCTGGTGACAACCCGGGACATCCAATCAGGGGAAGTGCAGTGGCGGGGACTCGGCGTCATCAACCCCTGCGCGGACGACGGCGGCCTGGTCGACCTGCGGGAGTTCCCGCGTCTGCGCAGTTACCTGGAAGCGCGAAGGGAAGTGATCGAAGGGCGCCACTGCGCGCAGAAATCCCCGGCCAACTGGTACCGAACCATCGACCGGATCACCCCGGCGCTCGCCAAGAGGCCGAAGTTGTTGATCCCGGACATAAAGGGCGAGGCCCATATCGTCTATGAGGGGGGTGAGCTGTACCCGCACCACAACCTTTATTACGTCACTTCCGAGCAATGGGACTTGCGAGCCCTGCAGGCGGTGCTGCTTTCGGCCGTTACCCGCCTGTTCGTTGCGACCTATTCGACCAAGATGCGCGGCGGGTGCCTCCGGTTCCAGGCACAGTATCTGCGCCGTATCCGCCTGCCACTTTGGGACAGCGTACCGGTAGCGCTTCGGGCCGAGCTGAGCGATGCTGCCGTGAAACGGGATATGCAGGCGTGCAACCGCGCGGCCTTTGAGCTGTACGGACTGAGCCGAGATGAGCGGGCCGTGCTTGACGGCAATGGAGAATAAATGTCCCTTGATCTCGTAGATTATGAACGAAAGGCCCGTGAGGCCGTGAAGGCATTCTGGGGCAACCGGGACGCCGCAAGAAAGAAACAGATCGAAGCCGGGAAGGCCGACCAGGGCGAGCGCGCCGGAGTCACCAGCGGAAAGAACATGGACGGGTTCATCGCCCTGGTGCTAGACATCGTGTACGCCAACGGGTTGGCCCATGCCCAGCTTCACCAGAAGCGCGCAGTCCTTACCCTCCCGGGGTACTTCCGGCCCACAAAGCTGTGGGATCTCTTGGTTATCCACAAGGGCGAGCTGATCGCCGCGCTGGAGCTGAAAAGCCAGGTCGGCCCCTCGTTCGGCAACAACTTCAACAATCGCACCGAGGAGGCCATCGGCACGGCGCACGACCTCTGGACCGCCTACCGCGAAGACGCCTTCGGAAAGCAGCCGCGTCCCTTCGTCGGCTGGCTGATGATGGTGGAGGACGCCCCGGGATCGACCTCCCCTGTCAGGGACGCATCCCCTCATTTCCCCGTGTTGGAGGAGTTCAAGGGGGCCTCCTATATCAAGCGCTATGACTTGCTGTGCCAGAGGCTGGTAAAGGAGCAGCTTTATACCAACGCCGCTCTCATCACCTCGAAGCGAAGTGCGGTTTCAACCGGGGAATATTCGGAAGTTTCCGCGATGACGGGGCTTAAGGCTTTCGTCACGGCTTTCGCCGGCCATGTAGCAGCTGAGGCGTCCCGGCTCGATTAGCCGCTTTGGGACGCTATAGGGGGGGCTGGGGGGCAGATAGTCGTGGAGTGGCAATAAAGCAGTAGCAGTGAGTGGGGGGACGCCTTTGAGATTGTTGAGTTACTTCAGAAAGTCAACAAACTCAATCACCCCCTCTGCTTCTCCCGTCGCTTTTCCAGGCTAGCAGAGTAAGTAACTCAAGGATCTCAAAGGCCTCCCCCCTTCATTCACTTGGATTGGCTCAAGACTCAAGGCCACTGAAATCTCAAAATAAAACAGCAAAGTTTGCGAAAATATTGGTTGAATTGCCTGTAATATCCTCTGTGTAAGAACTGCTGCCGAAAGATGTCTTTTGGGTAATGGTTCCTTCTCCTCCAAAGCCATTGACCCTAAATCCTATTGAAGGTGCTAAAATAGCATTTCCGGCTTTAAAGTTAAGACCTGTCACAGCACCAACTCCAAATTCAGCATAATCGAACTTAGTTTCGTAAGTTGTTGACCCCACTCGGTACGAATCCGCATCACCAGAATAGTAGCCGACTCGTATTAATGGTCCACCCCACCAACGGAAGTTTTCGTTTTTAATGAAAGCAAATCCAAAAATATTTTCGGCGTAAATCCCATTACTTTTCATTTTTTCATTGTATTCATCTTTTATTTCTTGTTTTGCAAAACCTACATTCAGACGATAGTTGAAAATCTTCTCATTTGTTGGTGCGGTATCAAGAACAAATCCAAATGCAAAAGCATTTGAATCGATATCCCATGAATTATAGTCACTCTCCCATTCAGCCTTACCAGATCCAGTTGATGCGTCAATAAATCCACCAAGACCAACAGCGAAAGAATTTTCAGACAACAACAATAAAATGAAAAATGAAGCTACAACTAAACAAGTGAATCTTTGCATAGAATGCCCCTTTGTTAGCTCCGATAAACACAGTGGGCAATCAAGACGGAGCCTTTGCCTTGGTAACCAATTCGCCTTTTCTGCCTTTGACTTTTCCGCGTCGTTGCTAACACTGACAAAATTTACAATTCCAGCAACACCGCCAGAACCACCTCCTCCGCTGGTTCAACGTCAGACTGACCGGCTTGAACGGTCCAGGCATGTGGTTGGGAGTCGCTTCTCTTTTCTTCATTTTGGCAGGGTTCGCCATCTCCGTCTAGGCAAGGGGACGCCCCTTCCATCCTGCGCAACTTCCGAAACAGTAGAGTTAGGCAGATTGGAAGGGGCGTCCCCTCACTGCCCCTGCCTCTATACTCTTCAGTCTTTAGCCAGTATTTCTCAGCCCAGCCGAAATCCCGCTGATGGTGGCAGCAAGTACATAGTTCAACTCTTCGCTGTCATCTCCGGCGCGTTTTCTTCTCAGCAGTTCTATCTGGATAAGGCTTAACGGGTCAACATACGGGTTCCGTAGTCGCGTCGAACGTGCCAAGGGTTGGTTTTTCTCCAGAAGACGCGACTGGCCGGTAACTGTCAGCACGGCACGGCGTGTGCGCTGGTATTCCTCTACTACCATGCCGAAAACCCTATCTCTCAAACCTGCATTCGATACCAGATTTGAATATTGGCGGGCTAACGGCAGATCGACTTTGGTCAGTGCCAGTTCCACGTTACGGATCAGATCATAGAAGAAAGGGTAGCGCCGCATCATATCACTAAGTATGAGCTTTTCAGGCTCGCCTTTTTCAGCAAAGCGTTCCAGAGCATAACCCACTCCGAACCACCCCGGAATTACATGGCGACTCTGCATCCAACCGAACCCCCAGGGTATGGCCCGCAGGTCGGACAGGTCGCGGGTAACGCCCCGTCGAGCCGGCCGAGAGCCAATCTTGGCAAGTTCAAACTCCAGCACCGGTGTGGCCTGTTCAAAGTAGGGAATGATGTCGGGGTTGTCAGCTATGCGCTCTCTGTAGAATGCATAGGCTTCGCTTGACATCTCTTCCAGTGCCTGTTCCCATTCAGGCTCGGGAGTGGTCTCCACCAGGCCAGGCCGCGCCAGCGCTTCCAGCGCCGCCGCCACCATCAGCTCCAGATTACGCATTGACAGGGATGCATCCGAATACTTCCAGTTGATGACCTCGCCCTGCTCAGTAATCTTCAAGGTACCGCTGAAAGCGTTGGCCGGTTGGGCTATGATCGCCCGGTGGGTGGGGCCGCCACCTCTTCCGACTGTGCCGCCGCGGCCGTGGAACAGCAGCAGCGTCACCCCGCATTCGGCAGCCACCCCGTGCAATTTCTGGTGAGTTTTGTGAATTTCCCAGGTGCTGGTGAGCATGCCTCCATCCTTGTTTGAGTCTGAATAACCCAGCATCACCTCCTGCCTGCGCCCCCAAGAGTTCAAAAACGGCGCATATTCGGGAGATCTCCACAAAGTGCGGCAGATTTCCGGTGCATTGCGCAGGTCTTCAATGGATTCGAAAAGTGGAACGGGCATCAGGCCCGGATCACCCTTACCGTCGGCAGACACACGCACACCGCATAGTTCCATCAACCAAACCAGGGAAAGGATGTCCTGCACGCTGGAAGCACCGCTGATCACATAGCTCTGAATGGCTTCGGCCGGGTAATGCTGCTTTAATCGGGCAATCGCTCTCAACGTGTCGAGCAGTTCGCTTGTTTCCGGACTGGGCGGCGCAGGCAGCACAATGGATGAACCGGCGCAGGTTGTGCCTCCGGCAGCCAGTTCGTCAATCGCTCTGGAATGTATCCTGGCGTGCTGGCGTATGTCTAGGCTATGCAGGTGGAAACCAAAGGTTTTCACCCGACGCAGAAGCGGGTCGATCAGGGCGCGGGCCAGCCGCTCACCGTCATTCGCAGCCAGGCTTTCACTAATCGTTTCGAGGTCGGTTTCGAATGCTGCCGCTGCCGGATAGGCATCGGAGTTCTCGGGATCTAGCAGAGTATGGCGCAGGCGATGGAGCATGAATACGGCCAGCCGCCGGTACTGTTCGCATTCGGGGATGGTTTCACTCTCCAGGCCGCTTGTGACCAAGGTGTCATGATAGCATTGCACGGTGTTCGTCAGCTTCTGGGTTACAGTTACCCGGCATATTGAAGGAGTCAGAAGACGTCGCAACTCCTCGAGAGAAGCAATGTAGTCGCCCAGGATCAACTCGCGAGCTTTCTGCAGCGCTTCTCGGGTGGATTCGGCGGATACATGGGGGTTGCCGTCCCGGTCGCCACCGATCCAGGATCCAAAACGAACCACTGTAGGCAGAGTGTCGGGGAGAATGGCGTCGCCATAAGCATTGCGCAGTGCCGCGGCCAACTCTTCGTACAGCTTGTGAATTGGCGCGATCAGGGAATCCGGGTAATGATCGAGTCCCATTTTTATCTCGTCCAGTACAGTAGGCTTGCGGCGACGGACCTCATCGGTCTGCCATAGAGAGGTGATCTCGGCCAGCATTGCGGTCTGCCGCTCCCCAGCCTCGGAATCGCTGAGTGGGAGCTTGTCGAGTGACTCCAGTTCCTGTGCGATGTGCCGTCTTTTGAAATGCACTACCCGTCGCGCCACGTCGGTTGGGTGGGCGGTAAAAACAGGAATAACCTGCACCTGTCGTAACCAGTTCAGCGCCTCCGCTGCGCTGACGCCGGCACTGCGCATGCGCAGGAAGGTGCCCTGCAGAGAACCTGGTTTGTCCGGTTCTCCGCTGGCAAGCAGGGCAGCGCGTCGGCGACGTTTGCGGTGGTTGCTTTCCGCAAGGTTTGTCAGCTCAAAATAGGTGGAGAAGGCTTTTACAATCCGATAAGCCTCGGCATTGCTCATTGAGCCGATTATTTGCACCGCTCTTTCCTGCAGCTCCCTTTCACCGGGGAAGTCGAGGCAGGCCTCCCCCTGATCGTTGTTCAGGCTGCGATGTTGGATAGCCAGATGGCGAAGCTCTTCTTCTGCGGCAAAGGCCTGCTCGCCAGCCTGCTCACGGATAACCGCGCCAAGCAGCAGCCCAAGGGAGCGAACGTCTCGCCGTAGAGGGAGTTCACGCAGTTCACCGTCTCGGCTGGTCAGTTCCGCCAACCGTGCAGCCTGATCCTCACTTTTCCAGAACAGCTCTAGGTCAGCCATGACATTCTCCTTTGCTACATAGGCAAATCTTAAAAAATGGCATATAGCGGGGCCAAACGAGGTCGACCAAGAAAGACTTGCCGCTTAACTGACTGTCCACGAAAGCGGGGGAATCTCACATATGTTACCCTGACGGGACGAATGTAAAAAAGGCACCTAGGATGTTTCCTAAGTGCCTGTTTTTATGGAGCCATCTAACGGAGTCGAACCGTCGACCTATTGATTACGAATCAATTGCTCTACCAACTGAGCTAAGATGGC